>ENA-OQLB01000047-OQLB01000047.1-human-gut-metagenome-genome-assembly--contig:-NODE-47-length-64325-cov-6.989221_pt1 | contig 64325 bp, 73 predicted proteins | sample MGYA00242656_ERZ504813 | MGnify/ENA primary metagenome ERZ504813 (study PRJEB26092, sample SAMD00036388) | human gut metagenome | host: Homo sapiens | study: EMG produced TPA metagenomics assembly of... | reverse complement strand
AAAGAAAAATAAAGAAAAAGAATAAGAGAAAAAATAAAGGAGAAAAAGCATGAAAAATCTGGAACAGTTTTTCGACATCATAGTAGTAGGCGCCGGTCACGCAGGCTGCGAAGCATCACTGGCATGCGCCCGATTAGGGCTCAACACAGTCATGTTCACAGTCAGCGTAGACAGCATCGCCCTTATGCCCTGCAACCCCAATGTAGGCGGCAGCTCCAAAGGGCATCTCGTCCGTGAGCTGGATGCTCTCGGTGGGGAAATGGGTAAAAACATAGACAAAACCTTCATCCAGTCCAAAATGCTCAACCAGTCCAAAGGCCCTGCAGTCCATTCCCTTCGTGCACAGGCCGATAAACAGGCCTACAGCACAGAAATGAGAAAGACACTGGAAAATACAGAGAACTTAACCATCCGCCAGGGTGAAGTGACCGAGCTTCTGGTAGAAGACGGGCACATCACCGGTGTAAAAACCTTCTCAGGAGCCACCTACCACGCAAAAGCCGTAGTCCTCTGTACAGGAACCTACCTCAAGGCCCGCTGCATTTACGGCGACGTCAGCAACTATACAGGACCGAACGGCCTTCAGGCAGCCAATTACCTTACGGATTCCCTGAAAAAGCTGGGGATCGAAATGTTCCGCTTCAAAACAGGAACTCCGGCCAGAATTGCCGGAAACACCATTGATTATTCTAAGATGGAAGAGCAGTTCGGAGATGAAAGAGTCGTACCATTCTCTTTTTCCACAGACCCGGAAGCTGTACAGATCGAGCAGAAATCCTGCTGGCTGACCTATACAAACGAAAAAACACACGAGATCATCCGTGCAAATCTGGACAGATCCCCCCTTTATTCCGGAATGATCGAAGGAACCGGACCACGTTACTGTCCGTCTATCGAAGATAAAGTCGTTCGTTTTGCAGACAAAAAACGTCATCAGGTATTTATTGAACCGGAAGGTCTTTACACAAATGAAATGTACATCGGCGGAATGTCCAGCTCCCTGCCGGAGGATGTTCAGTACGAGATGTACCATTCCGTACCGGGGCTGGAGAATGCCAGGATCGTAAAAAATGCTTACGCTATTGAGTATGACTGCATCAATCCGCGCCAGCTCTATCCCACACTGGAATTTAAAAAGATCAAGGGCCTTTTCAGCGGCGGACAGTTTAACGGAAGCTCCGGATATGAGGAAGCAGCCGCTCAGGGCTCATAGCGGGAATTAATGCAGCTATGGAGGTAAAAGGCGGGAACAGCTGATTTTGGACCGTTCAGAGGCATATATTGGCGTTCTCATCGATGATCTGGTAACAAAGGAGAACCATGAGCCGTACCGAATGATGACAAGCCGTGCTGAGTACCGTCTGCTCCTCCGCCAGGACAACGCAGATCTTCGTCTTCGCAAAAAAGGCTGGGAGGTCGGCCTGATCGATGATGAGACATACCATAAATTACAGGAAAAAGAGCGCCGGATCCAGGAAGAGATCGAGAGAGTGGAACATGCAACCGTAGGTGGTTCTGCAGAGGTACAGAGCCTTCTGGAATCTCTGAACAGTACCCTTCTGAAATCCGGAACCACCATTGCAGAGCTGATCCGTCGGCCGGAGCTTAACTATAAGGTGCTTGCACCCATCGATAAAGAAAGACCGGAGCTTCCGGAAGATGTGTGTGAGCAGGTAGAGATCAACATCAAATATGATGGCTACATCCGCCGCCAGATGAAGCAAGTAGAGCAATTTAAGAAACTGGAGCAGAAAAAGCTCCGGAAGACATTGATTACGAAGATGTAGGAAGCCTCCGCATTGAGGCACGCCAGAAGCTGGAAGCCTACAGACCGGTGTCCATCGGCCAGGCGTCCCGTATCTCCGGTGTATCCCCGGCTGACATTTCCGTACTTCTTGTATATCTGGAAAGCAGATCCGGACATAAACACGGATAATACAAAGAATAACAATAAAACACAGAAAATAAGAGAGGAAGCTGCATGTACAATTTAGAAATCCTGGAAAAAGGCTGCGAGGAGCTTGGGATCACACTCAGTGACACGCAGAAAAACCAGTTTATCCGATTCTACGAATATCTTGTAGAAAAAAACAAAGTCATGAACCTCACCGGTATCACAGAATTTGACGAGGTTCTCGTGAAACATTTCCTGGACAGCCTCTGCTGCGTCAAGGCTGTAGATATGGGTAAGATAAAAACCGTTATGGACATCGGAACCGGCGCCGGATTCCCGGGTGTTCCCCTGAAGATTGCCTTCCCGGAGGTGGAAGCCTGCCTTCTGGACTCCCTCAATAAAAGAGTAAAATTCCTGGAAGAAACCTTTGCGCTCCTGGGCCTGGAGGGGATTTCCGCCATTCACGGAAGAGCTGAAGAATATGCAAAAAACAAAGCCTACAGAGAAAAATATGATCTCTGCGTATCCAGAGCAGTATCCGGACTTGCAACCCTGTCTGAATACTGTCTCCCGTATGTAAAAGTCGGAGGGCTTTTTGTCTCCTATAAATCCGGTTCTGTAAAGGAAGAAGCAGAAGCAGCAGAGAAAGCAGTAAAGATCCTTGGTGGAAAGATCAGGATATTCAGTACTTTGACCTTCCGGGATCTGAGATTGGCCGCTCCCTGGTCATTATCGAGAAGGTAAAGAACACCCCAGGCAAATATCCGAGAAAAGCCGGAACACCGCTCAGAGAGCCACTGGCATAAGTTACCTCCTGTCGAACAAAGTCAAAATCTGTCCGACAGGAGATTTTTTGTCCGGGAGTTTCACAAAATTATCACAAATTTATCCTACTTTTATCACAAATTACTTTTACACTATAATCCGATAGAGATGCCCCTGGATTCCCCCATTCTCTGTTTCATCCAGGGGCATTTTCTATTGGTGTTGAAAAGACGCCAGAGTCAAGGGCTTCAGTTTCAGGACCTTTTGCCTCTGGCATCTTATAAAATGGGAAATCGATAATTAAAAAAAGTATTTCCCTGAGAATAAAAGGAGGAGAGTAAAGTGATCGAAGTAAGTAATCTGGTCAAAAAGTATGGCGATCATACTGCAGTTGACCATCTTTCCTTTCAGATCGAAAAGGGGAAAATTTACGGATTCCTGGGCCCCAACGGTGCAGGAAAATCAACAACTATGAACATGATCACAGGATACATTGCTTCCACAGAAGGAAAAGTGATGATCGATGGTCATGATATTCTGGAGGAACCGGAGGCAGCCAAGAAATGTATCGGCTATCTGCCGGAAATGCCGCCGCTCTATTTTGATATGACTGTTCTTGAGTACATGAAATTTGCGGCTGATCTGAAAAAAATCCCAAGAAACCAAAAAGACAAGCAGATAAAAGAAGTCATGGATATGGTAAAGATCACAGACATGAAAGACCGTCTGATCAAAAACCTTTCCAAAGGTTATCGCCAGAGGGTGGGCCTTGCACAGGCAATCCTGGGATATCCGGAGGTGATCATCCTGGATGAGCCGACAGTAGGACTTGACCCGAAGCAGATCATCGAGATCCGTGACCTGATCAAAGGCCTGAAGCAGAAGCACACGGTTATCCTAAGCTCCCATATCCTTTCCGAGGTAAGAGCAGTGTGTGATTATGTTCTGATCATTTCCCATGGAAAGCTGGTAGCCAGCGATACACCGGATAATCTGGAACGTCTGGCAGCAGGCTCCAACAGCCTCCTTATGAAGGTAAAAGGCGAGAAAGACACGATTCGAAAAGCTCTGGAAACGATCGAAGGCGTAACCGGGGTGGAAATGTCCTATGACAGCGATGAGAAATTGTGGAAAACAAAACTTTCCATTCAGGAAAATGTGGATATCCGTGAAAAAGTCTTCTACGCTATGGCAAAAGCGAACTGTCCGATCTACGAGATGCAGGTTAAGAGAGTTTCCCTTGAGGATGTATTCCTTGAGCTTACCGAAGGAGAGAAAAAATCCGCCGGAAAACCGGAAAGCTCACAGTGGAAACCGGTAGAAGACAGATCATCGGAAGAAGAAAAAACTCAGGAAGAAAAAAACGGGGAACCAGAGAAGGCTTCTGATGAGAAAGAGGGGGATCAGTCATGACAGCGATTTTTAAAAGAGAACTGAAAAGCTATCTGACCTCCATGGTTGGATATCTCTTCATATTTTTTGTCCTGGTGCTGACCGGAATTTATTTTTCCGCATATCAGCTTTCAGGCGGCTATTCAAAATTTGAAACTACCTTAAGCGCACTGACCTTTGTGTTCCTGATCGGTGTGCCAATCCTTTCCATGCGTGTACTTGCAGAAGAGCGCAAGCAGAAAACGGATCAGCTTCTTTTGACCGCACCGGTGTCTGTATGGGATATCGTATTTGGAAAATATCTTGCACTGGTAGCTGTGTTTGCCATTCCGGTCGTGATCATGTGCGTTTATCCTCTGATCATGAGTAAGTTCGGAACGATTTCCTATGCTTCCGCATACACCGGGATCCTGGGATTTTTCCTTCTGGGATGCGCAAATCTGGCGATCGGTGTATTTATGTCAGCACTTACAGAAAGCCAGGTAATTGCAGCAGTACTTACTTTTGTATTCCTGTTCGCCTTCTATATGATGAACGGAATTTCCTCATTCTTTTCACAGACCTCCATGTCAACCGCAGTGGCATTCGGACTTCTGATCGTGGCGATCGCTATCATCATTTATACCATGATCAAAAATGTCCTGATCTCTGTAGTGATCGGAGCTGTGGGAGAGATTGCCCTTGTGATCGTATACGTTGTAAAATCCAGTATTTTCCAGGGTGGTATCCAGAAGGTACTGAACGTATTTAACCTGAGCGGACATTATGATAATTTTACAAACGGCGTGTTTGACGTGACAGGAATCGTTTATTTTATTTCTGTTATTGCGATTTGCCTGTTCCTTACCATGCAGTCCATTCAGAAGAGACGCTGGAACTAGGGGGTGAAGGGAAATGAAATTCAGTGAGAAATTTAAGAAAAATAAAGGCGAGGCAGCCGTACCGGAGACAGCACAGGACTCCGGCAAAAAGAAACATAAACCGGATCCGAAAAAGCTGGTAGGCACCATCAGCAAAAAACATATCAAAAATGGTTCCTACAGCATGGCTATGGCAGCTGTCTTTATCGTGATCGTGGTTGTGATCAATATGATCGTCGGGGCGATCCCATCCAAATATTCACAGCTGGATGTAAGCTCATCCAAGCTTTACACCATCGGTGATGAAACAAAGAAGGTACTGAAGGCACTGGATAAGGATGTTACCATTTATCAGATCGCGGCAAGCGGTTCTGAGGACGACACGATCTCCAATCTGCTTTCACGTTATAAAGATGAGTCCAAGCATATTAAAGTTGAGGTGAAAGACCCTGTTGTAAATCCGAAATTTGCATCGGAATATACAACCGATGATCTTGCGTCAAACAGCCTGATCGTAGTCTGCGGCGACAGAAACAAGGTTATCAATTACAAAGATATGTATTCCTCTTCAGTAGACTATAATACCTGGCAGCAGACTACTACCGGATTTGATGGAGAAGGACAGATCACCAGTGCGATCGGTTATGTAACATCCAAGGATCTTCCGATCATGTACACCTTATCCGGACACGGAGAAAAAGATCTGGATTCCAGCTTTAAAGAAGATATCCAGAAAGCAAACATTGATATTAAGGAGCTGAACCTTCTCACAGAGGGAAAGGTTCCGGATGATGCAGACTGCCTGATGATCGTATCTCCGACCAGCGATATTTCCGAGGAAGAAAAACAGAGCTCCTGGATTATCTGGAGGCAGGCGGAAAAGCTATGATCTTCTCGGATTATACACAGGATGATCTGCCGAACTTTGATGCGGTTCTTGAAAACTATGGTGTAAAGTGTGCAGAGGGAATCGTATTTGAGGGTGATAATCAGCATTATGGAATGCAGATGCCATATTATCTTGTACCAACAGTCAACAGCACAGATGCAAGCTCTGAGACAGCTTCTGCAGGCTCCTACGTACTGGCACCGTATGCACAGGGCATTCAGAAAACAGATGATGTAAGAGATACCGTAACCATCGACAGTATCCTGACAACCTCTGACAAGGCTTACTCCAAAACAAATATGCAGAGCAGCAATATCGAAAAGGAAGACGGAGATGTAGACGGACCGTTTGATCTTGGTGTTGCTATCACTGAGAAACTGGATGATGATAAGGAAACACAGATCGTTTACTACTCCACAGCAAATCTGATGGAGAGCCAGATAAACCAGATGGTATCCGGCGGAAATGAAAAGCTCCTTCTGGAGTCCTTAAACTGGATGACCAGCACAGACGACAGTAATTCCGTTTCTATTCCATCCAAGAGCCTTGAGTCCACAAGCCTGACAGTAACCGATTATGCTGCAGCCTTCTGGAAGATCTGTACCATTGGTCTGATCCCGGGAGTATTCCTTGTTGCAGGATTCCTGATCTGGCTTAAGAGGAGAAAAGCATAATGAAAAAATCGACCAAACTTGTTTCAGCAGTTGTTGTTCTGGCAGTTCTCGGCGGCGTTTATGTGGGACTGAACACCTACGTATCCAAAGAAGAAAAGACAGAGAGCAGCGAAGAGGAAAGCAAAACAGAAGTGTTTTCCGTGAAAACGGATGACATTAAATCCCTGGAATTTATCGTAGATAAGAAGGAAGTGACCTTTGAGAAAAAAGATGATTCCTGGGTGAAAAAGGATGAGACTGCTTTTCCTGTAAATCAGACAACTCTGGATTCCGCAGCTTCCGCCATCAAAAAGGTGGAAGCGGACAGAGTCCTGGAGGATGTGGAGGATCTTACGGAATACGGACTGGATTCTCCATCTAACACAGTAACCGTTGATACCGCTGATGGGACAACGAAGCTCAACATCGGAGATGAGAATACGTCTACGAATCAGTATTACATTTCCAAGGATGATGATGACAGCACGGTATATGTAGTGGCAGCGGATACAGTGTCTCCGTTTATGAATTCCCTTTACGATTATGCACAGGGAGAAGATTTCCCAACAATTGATTCTTCACAGTGAAAAAGGTCCAGGTCAGTGAGAATAAAGATTCCTATGTCTTGGAAGAAAATTCCGACGGAGCTACCTGGAATGTTTCCGGTGACGGAAGCAGCGATAAAGAGTCTGCCGATACAACGGCAGCAGGAAATGTAACCTCCGGACTTGGAAGCTTTGCATTTGACCAGTTTGTAAACTACAATGCAGAGCATCTTTCCCAGTATGGCCTTGATAAGCCTATGCGACGATTACAGTGGATTATCAGGAAGAGGTGAAGGATGACAGCACAGACAGTACAAAATCCGGAGAAAACGATTCTACGGCCTCTGAGAGCGATTCTGAGAGCGGCGACAGCGCTGACACGGACAGCAACTCAGAAGATGCAGACAGCAAGACAACCACAGTGGATAAACAGCTTGTCATTTATGTTGGTGATGAGGCAGGAGATGGCAGCAGATATGTAACGGTAGATAACAAACAGATCTATACAATGTCAACGGATACACTGAGTGCAGTTATTGACAAGACGCCGTCAGATCTCTGGTCACTGATCGTCAATTATCTGTCTGTAAAAAATCTGGATCAGCTCCAGGTTACTTACGGTGAAACAACAAGTACTGTAAATGTTTCACGTGAAACATCCACAGATGATGACGGAAACGAAAAAGAAACAATAACCTATCAGCTGGATGGTAAGGAAATAGAAAGTACAACCTTTACCACCTTTTACAACAAGCTGATAAACATGGCAGGACAGAAGAGACTGACAGACGTTTATACACCAGCTGCAGACCCGGAGATGACCGCTGTATTCACAGACTCTGACAAGAACCAGACAACCGTTACCTTCTACACATATGACACAAACTATTATGCAGCTGTCGTTGGAGACAAGGTATTTCTTGTAAACAAAATGACAGTAAAAGAAATGTTCAATGCATATGAAACCATGGTAAACGGTGGAACAGAGACAGAAGCCACAGCAACACCAACAGCTGAGGCGGAAAAATAAAATATTAAGAAAATAAATAAAAAACACCTCGGAGATCCGTAAATAATAAGGTGATCTCCGAATATCCGTTTGATGATCAGATATTCGGAGACACCACACAGATCAGGATTTTCCGGGGTGTTTTTATGTTGCTATTATTTTACGGTCCTTACAGATGAATAAGGTCCGTATATTTTTTTACCGTTTGTGATGCGGTATGCACGGATACGGTATTTGGTTGCGGTGCCTGGCTTTTTATCGGTGTAGGTTGTATTTTTTGTATTGCCGATAGCTTTCCAGATTTTACCCTGAAGACGGTAAATGGTGTAGCATAGGTGATGATTCCGTCTGTTTTTGCGGTCAGTGGATTAGATGCATACCAGGTTGCTTTTCCATTGAAAACCGCAGGCTTGCAGTCAGAAAGAGCTCCGGTTTGTGAGTAGATCTGAGAAGTTATATTGCCTCTTCTTCTGAATCTGACAGGAATGTTTCTGAACTGAAATCTGCTGCATAGGTCAGGCACGGTGTACTGGCGAGCTTGATTTTCTGTAGCTGCTATAATTGTAGCGTGGAGATTGGTGGAGACAACATAAAAAAACTGTACAGAAGCTCATCTGAGCAACTGTACAGTTTTAATTTTTCTATATCTAACAGAAGGTTCGGGGGAGCTTCTGTCAGTAACTAAGTATTATGCAAGACCTCTTTCTTCCAGCCAGTCGAAGAGAACAACTTTTTCTGCTTTCTTTCTCTTGGTCATGTGATTGAACTGAAGGATCGTCAGGATCGTGAAGATCACTAACAGTGCAGCCATTACAATAATAGAAGCGGTAATGCTCCGGCCACCGCTGATCGTTGCACGGAATGCGTCGACCGTATAAGTAAACGGAACGTATGCATGGATCTTTGCAACGAATGAAGGTGAAACCTCAACCGGATAAGTTCCGGCAGATCCTGCAAGCTGAACGACCATGAATACCAGCATCAGGAAGCTTCCTACTTTACCAAGAGTAATGTTGAAGAAGTACATGATAGAGGTAAAGGTCATTGATGTCAGGCAGGCGAAGAGTACGGTTTTGCCCATCTCTGCAGGTGTGAATCCGTTAAATGCACGTAACAGCAGGATCAGGCAGATTCCCTGAAGGATCGCTACCGGATAAAGGACGGAAGCTTTGCTTGCCCACCATGCGAAACCGGATTTCAGTTTGCCCTTATACTGAGCCAGAGGATACATCAGGCAGAATGCCAGTGCGCCGACCCAGAGCCTACAGACATCATGTAAGGTGCCATTGCGTGTCCGTTATTCGGGACATCGGTAAGTTTTGTTTCATCGCTTACAACAGGAGTTGCGAACATTTTGATCGTTTCATCACTTGCTGAATTGTCTTTTACAGTGGTAGCTCCATCGCTGAGGCTTGTGGTCAGTGTCTTGGAACCGTCTTTCAGTTCTTTCATACCACTTCCAAGCTTCTTGGAGCCATCATACAGCTGAGAGGAACCGCTCTGGATCTGGGCAGCGCCATCTGCAAGCTGTTTTGCACCATTGTTAAGTGTGCTGTTGTTGCTTACAAGCTTCTCGGTACCGCTGAGAAGTGTTGAGGTACCGTTTGCTAATGTCTTAGTACCGTTTGCAAGAGTAGTAGCACCGCTGGAAAGGGTTTTGGCTCCTGTTGAGAGCTTTTTGGTACCGTCTGTAAGAGCGGAGCTGTTTTCGGAAAGCTTAGCAACACCATCGGTGTAGGTTGTGATTCCGGTTGTCAGTGTTCCGGAACCATCGGCTAATGCTTTTGTTCCATCTGCAAGAGTAGCAGCACCGCTGGAAAGAGCATTGGCTCCTGTTGCCAGTTTCTTGGTGCCGTCTGTAAGAGCAGCACTGTTTTCGGAAAGCTTAGCAATACCATCGGTGTAAGTTGTGATTCCATCTGTCAGTGCCTTAGAACCATCTGCCAGCTGACCTGCACCGGATTTGATATCCGGAAGTGCGTCAGTGATCTGTTTGCCGGCTGTTTTCAGATTCTTTGCACCGTCGTTGAGCTGCTTATCATAAGATGTCAGTTGGTCAAATCCATCGTTCAGAGCTTTGATTCCTGCTGCTGCAGCCGGGAAGGCTTCGACTGTGCCGTCTTCCAGAGACTGAAGTCCTGCGGAAACGTTCTTGGTTCCTGCGTTTACAGCCTGTGCACCCTGATACAGCTGGGTAACACCTGCAGAAAGCTGAGCGATCAGATTTGTAGGAAGCTGACTTGTAGCTGCAGATAACTGCTCTGCACCTGCGCTCATGGTTGTTGCACCTGCACTCATCTGGTTTGCACCATCTGTCATGGTTGTTGCACCCTCAGAAAGTGTGCCGGCACCCTGAGTCAGTCCTCCGGAGATCTGAGTCAGTCCGGAAGCTGCTTCGTTAAGCTTGGAAGCAACAGCATTCAGATTTTCCTGAGTAGAAGAGAGCTGACCGGATACACCAGCTGCAAGCTGTGAAACCTGATCAGAATAGCTGCTCATGTAAGAACCGTCCACGCCAGTCATTCCACCGGCTACGCTGTTTAAAGCGTTGATCACATCATTCAGAGCTGCTGCGGAAATGGTTCCGTCCTCAGAAGCGGTTGCCTGAATCGCCTGAAGCTGTGCTGCTAAATCGGTCATTGTCTGTCCGGCAGTACCAATCTTGGTATTTGCATCAGTAAGTGCCTCCGTTGTCTGCTGTCCGTATCCTGTAAGTATGCTGCTGACTGATCACCTACCTGTGAGAACTGTGTGCCTGCATTCTGGAGAGCAGGGATCAGACTGTCTGTGATACTGCTGCTGGTCTGACTTGTGATGCCTGCGGCCTGAGTGATATATCCGGCTGCGTTGTTGATTCCGTCTGCGGCATTGTTCATACCAGCTGCAGCACTGTTCATACCAGCTGCGGCTGTGTCCATACCATCCTTTGCGGAAGTAAGGCCGGCTGCAAGCTTGTTGATGGATTCCTGTGTTGTTCCCTCTTTCAGAGCAGAAACCTTATCGTTCAGGGCTTTCAGTCCGTTTTCCAGCTGCTGTGTTCCGGATATCAGTGACTGTGAGTCATCGGTTCCTTTGGTAACACCGGTATTCAGCTGAGAGATACCATTGGAAACTGTTGTGAGTCCGTCTTCAAGTTTTGCAAGCTCTTTGGCACCGGCTGCGAGTTTGCCAGCACCAGCCACATAGGTGGTAGTTCCATCTGCAAGAGTGTCAGCACCAGCTACATACTGTGTTGCTCCGTCGGAAAGAGTATCAATACCTGCACTTAATGCATTTGCACCGGATTCCAGGCTGCTTGCGCCGGATTTCAGTGTATCAGAATTTTTATTAAGCTCATCCACACCAGCGGTGTACTGCTGAACACCTTTATCCAGAGTATCCACACCGGTTGTCAGCTCAGGAACCTTTTCTGTGAGAGTTGCAACGCCGCTGTTCAGCTGATCTGCACCATCGTCCAGGCTCTTTGCACCATCGTTAACCTTTGCAACACCATCGGTGTAGGTCTTAAGCTCGGTGAGACTGTCAGCACCGCTTACGAAAGTAAGAGTACTGGTGGAAAGCTTCTTAAGGTTTTTGGTAATTGTTTTGTTACCATCAGCTGCTGTATTCAGTCCGTCTTCGATCTTTCCGGATCCGTCTGCAGCTTCCTGCATTCCGTCACCTGCTTCTGAGATAGAATCAAAAACGGTTTCTGTATAGGTTTCCGTAACCTTGGAAGCAATGTTATCACGAAGCTTCAGCATTGCTGTTTCACTGAGCTTGGAGGCGATATAGTTGGTTCCAGGGTTTGTCTCATAGGATAGCTCCATTTGCTTTGGATCGTTGTCCATTACAGTGGCTGCGTTTGCGGAGAAATTTTCCGGAATTTTGATAACCATGTAATAGGTTCCATTGGCCAGACCGTCCTCTGCTGTTTTGCTGTCTACAATGTTAAATGCCATTGAGTCGTTGTCTTTCAGCTCATCCGTCATGTCCTTACCTATGCTTAAGGTCTTGCCATTATACTCGACAGGTTTGTCTTCGTTTACCACGGCCACTGGCAGGCTGTCTACGTTTCCGTAAGGATCCCACATGGATTTCAGAAACAGACCTGCATAGATGATCGGGATTACGATAATGGCGATTACGACGATAAGCATGAGCTTGTTACGAAGTAAGCTTTTCCATTCGTTTTTGATCATATTACCTATCCCTTTCTTATTAAATTGTATTATCAAACATAGTTGATTAATCAAACTTTATTCCAGTAATGGCGATGAGATCTATTAATCATATTAAAATCTATTAATAGCTTAATATTCCATTATCAAACAAAGTGTTGATTTTCTTTACGTGATGTATTATACTAAACACATACCACAGATACAACCATTAAATCTTTACTGAATGTATATTAATAGACGGAAATAATGGAAGTGTCTATTACAAATAAAAAACTGCATAATAGACAAAAAGTACGTTATTTCCTTTGAATTTATGTGCAGTTGGTAATATTAAATGCAGACAGGATTCCTATGTTTCAACACAAATATGCAGCAGATATCTGGTATCGTGTAGGTCGGCGTCGTTAACAATTTTGATCTTGTCAATTCTTAACAACAGCAGATATCTGGTATCATGCAGATCGGCGTAGAGAAAGCGAATGCTTTTATTCGTTTGAAGGATGCATTATGCATTGTATGACAGTTGCAGAGTATCGTAAGTAATAGGTGATTGAGGCGGAGGAAACGTGCTTGCTTTTTTGAATTGCAGGGGGAATTAAGATGGCGGAAAAAGTTGACAGAAGAGTACGTAAGACCAAGGCACAGTTGCGAGCGGGGCTTGCCCGTCTTATGCAGAAGAAGAGTATTAAGGAAATTACGGTAAAGGAACTGGTGGAAGAAGTTGATATCAACCGCTCCACATTTTATCTTCACTATACAGATATCTATCAGATGCTGGAATCCATTGAGGCTGAATTGATGGAGGAAATCACGCATCTGGTGGCAGACTATCCGCTGGATCCTCTTAATAATAAGGAGAGCTCGTATCCTTTTATTGAGCAGATATTTACGATCCTGGATCATAATAAGGATATTTGTATCGCACTTCTTGGAAAGAATGGAGATATGGCTTTTGTGAATCGTATAGAAAAACTGATCGCAGATACAGTGCTGCATCGCTTGTCAATTCGTCTTCCGAAAGACAACCGTGACATTGAGTATGCGTATGCGTTTTGTCTGAATGGATGCGTGGGAATGATCAAGACATGGCTGTCTTCTGAGAATCAGGAGAGTACACAACATATGGCAGAGCTGACACATAAGCTGATTGATAATACAACACACATGTATCTGGAGCAGGCACTTAGATAAGAGAAATGTCCGGATGCATGCTGTGAGTCTGGTAAAAAATAAAGAGTATTGTTTCACGTTTGTTTGAGGGAAAACTCATGTTTCACGTGAAACAGTACTCTTTTTTTATTGGCTTTTTGTTGGTTTATAGCATTTCCACAAATTACTGTATGAAGCTCAACGGCTCTGAACATGAACAATGTCCTTTTGATACGTTGATTTCCCAAATTACTATAGATAAATTTTGTTTTTGATGCCGGATCATAAGTTGTTTTTACAGGAAAATAGCTACCTGTTCCAGGAAATGTTCCGGATCTTCCAGATGAGGAAGATGTCTGGTTTCCGGGATCACAGCGGTTTCAATGGAAGAATTCAGCTTCTGGTATTCCTCTGCGATAAGAGAAGCGGAAGCTTCTTTTTCTCCGGAAATAATATAGATGCATGCATCGGAAGATTCTACGGCATTATTAATGCTGATATTCAGGTATTTGCCAATGTAGCTGGAATACAGATATTTGGCGTTGGAACCACCCTTGTGAGCGGATTCATAATAGGTGTCTACCAGTGTATCTGTTACATGGAAGGGATTGTAGAACAGCTTTTCCATAAACAGACTGCTGATGGATTCGCGGGAAGCTACCATATGATAGATCAGAGTTCCGAAAATCGGAAGCTCGATAAAATACTTAAAGAGCTTGTTGTCTTTACAAGGTGCCTGCTTCAGGGAACTGAAGCTTGGTGGATTGACCAGCATGATCTTGCGGAAATGGTCGGAATTGTTACGGTAAGCCATGATCGCAAAAGAACCTGAGAAACCACTGGCAATAACATCGGTTTCCTCACGAATCACATTCTTGGCAAAATCACAGAGTAACTGAGCAAATACAAAATTGGTATAAGTAATATCCGGTTTTTCGGAACGTCCACATCCAAGAAGATCAATGGTGTAAACGGTATGTTCGGTTGCGAGCTGCTTCTCTATGGCATTCCATTCATAACCGGAAGCACCTGGCATGATATCATGAATAAGAAGAATAGGGGTGCCATGTCCCTGTTTTGTATAAAAAATCTTTCCAAAACGCCAGTCATAGGTTCTGCTGTGTGGCTGTTCCAGCATATCTTTAAGCTGAGATGTGGCATCTATGAAACGGTTAGCAATATGAATAACACCTGCGGCAGTTCCGACTAAAGCTGCAAGAGTAAGTAGTCTGTGTCCATTTTTCTTCATTAAAAAGCCTCCTGGAATTCGTAAAAATAATCAGGACAGATGTAACGTAATTCAGGTATCTGATCTGATTTTTTCTGAATATTTCTTTGCTTTATTATACGACAGGAACGAAAAATTTACAATGCTTTTGTGGGAACCCTAACCTTGTTATTGTATGCTGCCGCTACTGCCCATTCTGTTCTTGGCAATGATCGCTAAGTTGCTGTTCGTTCTGCTTTCAGTAACGCACTTCGTAATGCAAAGAATTTATGTTGATCGCATAAATTGGTGCGGTATGGCTTCGGACTTTCTGCGGCCTTCGTTCACAAAAAAACTTACGGAATATTATCAGTGAACAGTAGCATCGCCAATATGCTTCATGATACATAGAAATCAGATTTTGAACCGAATCAAGTAAATCCCCTGCTTTAATTGCGAAGAGCAATAAGCAGAGGGTGGGGACTTACTTGTATCAGGAGGAGGAAAAGCTCCTTCTGATAAACTGCGAAGCAGTTATTTGGTTATGAGCAAGTAGCGAAGCGGATGCTGTTATCCGCTGGAATGCTTTTATACTTCAGTAAAATACCAAGTGTTTCACGTGAAACATTGGACTTGTTATCCGACAGAGCTGATGCTATACAGGATTGCCGAGGATGATGTTGATAAGGGTTTTGTTCAGCATCAGTGTGCGGTTCCATGGATTGAGAATTACTCCCTCAACAGACGGCTCTTGCAATGCAGAAGCAAAAATTTTATCAATATCTGCGGTAAATGTGGACATGATCTTATCACTGCCTTTTAACTCTTCGTCAAAGCTGGTAAATGCAGCCCACCATTGCTTTCCGTCGTTGGTTTTGATCGCATGAAGAGAAATTTTTCCATCACCTTTTGGAGGTTCTACAGCAATGATCAGCTGTGCCTGCTCCTGCATTCTGTGACGGATCACGGTGAGAGTATGAGCAAGCATTTCTTCGGTTGATTCTTTTTGGAGTGCTGCAATGGCAGTTTCGATCTTTTCATTGCCATTTAAAGTCTTGCCTAATTGTTCTTTATAGAAATCGTTGCGATTATTTGGGGTGTTCATGTATAAAATATTCCTTTCGATCAGATGATAAATGACTAGTACATTGTTTTCGAAATACCTATACCAATTACTTGTTGGTGAATCCGACTGCACAGATCTAAAAGCCTCAGCATAGCCAGCTACGCCTGCATTTTTATACCTGCACACTCGAATCCACATCCCACGCGATTGGTATAGTTATTTACGAAACAATGTATTAGCCGCAAACTGCAAGGAGTTTGCGGATGCTTTCTTTATGGATTATAGCATTTCAGGGGAAAATGAGGCAAGAGAAGAAGTGTTTTTAACTGAATCAAATAAGTCCCCTGGTTCGATTTCGAAAAGCAATAATCAGGGGAACTTGCTTGCATCAGGAGAAGTGCAGGCTCCTTCGGATAAACTGCGAAGCACTTATTCGGTTATGAGCAAGTAGTGAAGCGGATGCTTTTATCTGCTTGCATTAAATCAAGAAGTTTCCTGATTACTGATCACTTCGTTCTTGGTAATACACTTCGCGATGCACAGAAATTATGCTAATCACATAAATTTGCATGGTATGTCCAGGGCTTTCAGTGGTCTTTGCTCACAAAAAAACTCGGAGGATAATATTACCAGTTAACAGTAAGTCTCCTGCTTCAATTACGAAAAAGTAAAAAGTAATAAGTAATAAGTAATAAGTAATAAGCAGTGGGTGGCGTGTATTAGGAAGAATGCGACGGCGTTTAGAAACGGGGAAAGGAATAGTGGGCATGTCTGAAAACAAGGTACTGCACTAATTCATGTGGCCACTGTTATGGGTACATTGTAAGCAGGTCCTGATAAATTGCAAAGTAGCTATTGGGTGTAGAACTGCGTAGCGAATACGGGTATTTTTATTCGTTTGATCCCAAATTGGATAGATATGTTTGCACACTTGAAGGTGAGTTGCCAGATACTGTCATCAGTATTCCCCATGATTTCGGTCAGATGCTTTTGTGAACTGGATGGGGAATTAACAAGTTAAGTGAATGTAGTAAAAATGTGTATTTATATGAAAAAATGGAGGGGAAGGCGGAAAATATGGGGGATTTTATAGAAGAACGATATAAGAGTAAGGATGAAATAAAGAGAAATGAGAGATTATTCTGCGAAGAGAACACTATGATAATGATAATAACACAAACGTTAAGTACGATAAAAAGGACTTTATAAAAGAAAATACTGGCAAATAAAGAGAAATAATAGGATATTTACGAATGAAAAAGTATTAAAGTACAAATTATAGTACTTTAAATAAAAAAGTACGATAAAACGTACTTACACGCATGTACATATAAAAAAGCCTTAAAATATAAAATGTGCACCTGCACACATACGGCAAAAAGATAAAATATAGATCCGTTCCTACTTTAAACATGTGAAATTTTGATTGATCGAATAAAAGAAAGCAGCTGCTTCGATTACAAAAAAACAATAAGCTGTGGGTGGAAAAATACTTGTACTCTTCCTGATAAACTGTAAAACAGCTATTTTGTGTAAAACTGTGATCGAATGCAAAAATTTTTGTCCGCATGACTGGGATAAAGGGAAGACAGGGAAGTCTTTTACGGCTTGATTTAGAAGAAAAAAGCCTATTAAGTGAAATTTATTTTATGCCAGTTCTATGCCGGAACCTTATTCAGATACATTTTATATTGGATATTACAAAATGAAACTATGCTTGAAAAAGTCTTTAGTTAACATGTACATAACGAATATATAACAGGATTGGAAGAAAAATGAAATAAATACGCAAATCTTTCGTAAACATAATAAAATAAACAAAAATCGAAAATTCTAGTTTCGTAATATTATATTTTTTTCACGAGAGATACATGTATTTCACACTATAAAAACACTCCGGGAAAAGAAGTTTCCATTTACTATATATAGATGCTTTTGGGGAATATAAAGATAACAGCCACATTATTTTGTGGATGGAGTTTCTTGTATTTTTTACATGCTTTCGTGATACAGATAATGCCAGAGAGAATATATCGGAGTATTTTTTTGATATTTCTCATTGATTTTATAACGTGTTCGTAACTGTTCAGTACCCTTGCAGTTACAAGTCAAACCGTGTCCTGGATCGATTTCGTTGATGGCATTTTTAACCGGATCGAGGAAGTCACTTGCTTCAATTATGAATATTGGTTTGATAATCTGTCTTCGGATGTTTCACGTGACATCGAAGACAGATTAAGAATAAAGAGTTATAACCCCATCTTTGACAATTGCAGAAATAAAAAACAGCTGTAGTTCGTGCTTATGTGTTTTATGGTAGGTTTAATATAGATTTTAATCGAATCAAGTAATTCACCTGCTTCAATTGTGAACTACAATAAGCAGTGGTTGGGGACTTGCTTGTATCAGGAGAAGTACAGTCTCCTTCTGATAAACTGCGAAGCATTTATTAAGCTATGAGCAGTAGTGAAGAGGATGTTTTTTTCCGCTTGACTTAAAAAATGTTTCGCAACAACGACAACTCATATGCGCTTTACGGTAGCGTGATATAGTTTTTAGTCGAGTCAGGAGGTCCCCTGCTTCAAGTGTAAGAAGCAATAAACAGCGGTTGGTGACTTGCTTGTATCAGGAAGAGTACAAGCAAGTTTTAATAAACTGCGGAGCAGTTATTCGGTGTAAAGCTGCGTAGCAACTGCGGATGCTTTTGTTTGTATGACTCGAATCAGGAGGTCCCACTGTTTTTGGCTTCAATTGCAAGAAACGATAAGCAGTGGTTGAAGAACTGCTTCTTATCAGGGAAGAGTAGTTTGTAGTCCTTTTGGTAAATCGCGAAGCAGTTATTCAGTGTAGAACTGCGAATGCGTTTACAGATGCTTTTATTCACTTGATAATAATAGTAATGTTTTTAGTGCTCAGATAAAATTTGAAAATGCTATAAATGCTGTAAAAGAAAGGGATTTCGATGCCTATGTAGCAGTGTGCAAGGTTCCATAAAAGATAATATCTATACCGAGAAAATCGAATTATTTTCGAGATTACGATAAATCAGAACAATTTCAGCAAAATATCTATAAATGGGAACTTCATTTCTCGGTACGTTTTTATGGCGTAATGGCGTAAAATATATAGTCAGATTGACAGCAAATAAAACTGGAAGTTTATGCGGAGTTGATGGACTTTATAATCGATGTACTGTTACTGTCAAACTTTTGTTTAGTCCGGAATGAGTTTGGGTATACTACACAATAAATAAAATAATTCAAAACCTATTTTCTATTGTTTCACGTGAAACATTATGTGGCAGTTTAAAAATAAAAGTGTTATAATGATATCCAATGAGTAAAAATCCCTTAAAAAAATAAAAAGGAGGGGTACAATGGGACGAATCATTGCAGTTGCCAATCAGAAAGGCGGGGTTGGAAAATCAACGACAGCCATCAATCTATCGGCCTGCCTTGCTGAAAAAGGGAAAAAGGTTCTTGCCATCGACATTGATCCGCAGGGAAATACGACCAGTGGACTTGGCGCAGACAAGAATGCAGTAGAAAACACCCTTTATGAGCTGCTGCTTGGAGAAGCAGAGACCAAGGATACCATTATAAAGAACGTTGTAGATAATGTTGACCTGATACCATCGAATATGAATCTTTCCGGTGCAGAAATTGAACTGGTTGATCTTGAGGATAAAGAATTTATCCTGAAAAAGATCACGGATAAACTTCGCCGGAAATATGATTACATAATCATGGATTGTCCGCCGTCACTGAGCATGCTTACAATTAATGCTTTGACAGCCGCAACCTCCGTTCTGGTGCCGATTCAGTGTGAGTATTATGCATTGGAAGGTTTGTCACAGTTGATACATACCATCGAACTGGTAAGAGACCGATTGAATAAGAGACTGAAGATCGAAGGCGTGGTCTTTACTATGTATGATGCCAGAACAAATCTGTCACTTCAGGTTGTAGAAAATGTAAAAGAAAACCTGGACCAGAATATATACAAAACGATCATACCGAGAAATGTACGACTTGCAGAGGCACCAAGCTATGGAAAACCGATCAATCTGTACGATTCACGATCTACAGGAGCAGAGAGTTATCGCCTCCTGGCAGAAGAAGTTATAGGCAGGGAGGACGAGTGATGGCTGGAAGAAGAACAGGAGGCCTTGGAAAGGGTCTTGACGCACTGATCCCGAACAAAGCAGGCGGTCCGTCAAAGGAACCTGCAAAAAAGACAAGATCTGCAGTTGTAAAAAAAGACAAACCAACTGAAAAAGATAGTCCGGCCGCAGAACGACTTGTGAAAATTTCCAGCGTAGAACCAAATCTGAATCAGCCCAGAAGACATTTTGATGAGGATGCGCTGCTGGAACTTTCGGAATCCATTAAACAGTACGGTGTTCTTCAGCCGTTGTTGGTATCCGATAAGAAGGATTATTTTGAGATCATTGCAGGCGAACGCCGCTGGAGAGCTGCCAAGATGGCAGGGCTCAAGGAAGTTCCTGTTGTTGTAAAAGAGTTTACAGACCAGGAAATCGTAGAAATTTCCCTGATCGAGAACATTCAGCGGGAAGACCTGAATCCTATAGAGGAAGCGATGGCATACAAACGTCTGATGGAAGAGTTTCACCTGAAACAGGATGAAATCGCAGACAGAGTTGCCAAAAGCAGAACTGCAGTAACTAATTCCATGCGTCTTCTGAAGCTTTCTTCAAAAGTTCAGGAAATGGTAATTGCAGATATGATCTCAGCTGGTCATGCGAGAGCACTTCTGGGAATTTCTGATGAAGCTCTTCAGGAAACAACAGCCATGAAGGTTTTTGATGAAAAACTCAGTGTTCGTGAGACGGAAAAACTTGTAAAGAATCTGGTTTCTCCTGCGAAAAAAGTAAAAACAGAGAAAAACACAGCAGAAGATGCCATTTATGAGAGCCTGGAAGAAAAAATGAAAGGTATCATGGGAACAAAGGTATCCATTCAGCGAAAGAAGAACAACAAAGGTAAAATTGAAATTGAATATTATTCCAGAGATGAACTGGAGAGGATCATTGATCTGTTCGAATCTATCAGATAGGAGGCAGAATGAGCGGGATTTTTGAAAGCATGGGAATTGATTCCGGGATTGTGATCATTGTTTTGCTGATCCTTACCATCATTCTTCTGATCAATGTGGTGAGTAGCAATATGCGTCTCAGCCGTTTGGAACGGAAGTACAAGATGTTTATGAGAGGCGGAGATGCACAGTCACTGGAAAAAGTTTTTGTAAGAAAATTTGCACAGATCGACCGGCTGTATGAAGCAAAGGAAGATCATGATCATGACATCAGCTTTATCAAAAAAAATATGAATGTAATGTTCAGCAAATATGGCGTTGAAAAGTATGATGCATTTGATGATGTAGGTGGAAAACTCAGCTTTGCATTGGCGCTTCTTGATAAAAACAATACGGGTCTGATCTTGAATGCGGTTCACAGCCGCGATAACTGTTTCCTTTATTTAAAGGAGATCGTAAAAGGTGAGTCCTATGTTGTACTTAGTCAGGAAGAAGTGGAAGCTTTGAGAAAAGCAGTAAACTTTGGCCTTGGTGAGATTGAGAAGGAATAAAAAACTGCAAAGAGTAAGAATATTTTTAATACAGGAGGAATATCATGTTAGACATTAAGTTTGTGAGAGAGAATCCGGAGGTTGTAAAGCAGAATATCCGCAATAAGTTCCAGGACAGCAAACTGGAGCTGGTTGACAAGGTTCTCGAACTTGATAAAGAAAACAGAGAGATTAAGCAGGAGGTTGAGGCTCTCCGTGCTGAGAGAAACAAGATCTCCAAACAGATCGGTGCTCTTATGGGCCAGGGAAAAAGAGAAGAGGCAGAAGAGGTTAAAAAACAGGTTGCTGCATCCGGAACTCGTATTGAGGAACTTTCTCAGAGAGAAAAAGAGGTTGAGGAAGAGCTTCTGAAAGATATGATGGTGATCCCGAACATCATCGATCCTTCTGTACCGATCGGTAAAGACGACAGCCAGAACGTAGAGATTGAGAAATTTGGTGAGCCGGTTGTTCCGGATTTTGAAGTTCCGTATCATACAGATATCATGGAGAATTTTGATGGAATCGATCTTGACAGCGCAAGACGTGTTGCCGGTAACGGATTCTATTATCTGATGGGTGATATCGCACGCCTTCATTCCGCAGTAATTTCCTATGCAAGAGATTTCATGATCAACCGGGGATTTACTTACTGCGTACCGCCTTTCATGATCAGAAGCAACGTTGTTACAGGTGTTATGAGCTTTGCGGAGATGGATGCTATGATGTACAAGATCGAAGGTGAGGATCTTTACCTGATCGGAACAAGTGAGCATTCCATGATCGGTAAATTCATTGATCAGATTATTCCGGAGGAAGAGCTTCCGAAGACACTTACAAGCTATTCTCCGTGCTTCCGTAAAGAGAAAGGTGCTCATGGACTTGAGGAGAGAGGTGTTTACCGTATCCATCAGTTCGAGAAACAGGAGATGATCGTTGTCTGCAAGCCAGAGGAGAGTAAGATGTGGTTCGACAAGCTGTGGCAGAATACAGTAGATCTGTTCCGTTCTCTTGATATTCCGGTTCGTACGCTTGAGTGCTGCTCCGGTGACCTTGCTGATCTTAAGGTAAAATCCCTCGATGTTGAGGCATGGTCTCCACGTCAGAAGAAATACTTTGAGGTAGGAAGCTGCTCCAACCTTGGAGATGCACAGGCGCGTCGTCTGAAAATCCGTGTAAACGGCAAAGATGGCAAGAAATATCTTGCTCATACATTAAACAATACAGTAGTAGCACCTCCGAGAATGCTCATTGCTTTCCTGGAGAATAACCTGAATGCAGATGGATCTGTAAACATTCCAAAAGCTCTGCAGCCATATATGGGCGGTATGACAAAGATTGAGAAAAAGACACGCGCGTAAGAGAAACGCAGGCTTTTTCAGGGAGGTGTTCTTGTGCACAGTTATTTAAAGACCGTTGGTTTTTCACAGATTACCAGAAGAAGTGAAATAAAAGAGATCATCCGTGATGTGATCGCAAGCTACGATGAAAAGGTTTGCGTGGAAAATCATCCGGAAGGCGTATTTGTACAGTTTTCCAAGAATTATGGCTGTGACTGTGGAATCAGCGTTTGTGTCAGTACGATGAGAACGGTGAGTTTCACGTGGAATATTATTTCCCATTTTTCAGGGGAACAGGAATCACATCCAGGGAAAAAGTGACTGTTGAACGTCATACAGATAAGGAATCTTATGCAGGAGCATGTGATGATCTGCGTATTGGCGTGACTATGATCTTTTATCTGCAGAATCTGGCAGAATATATGCAGGAGAAATACAAAGGCCTGAAGACCCGGGGGACCGTCCGGTGACGGTTTCCGGTCTGGCTTCTGAGGGAAAGATCCTGTTTCCGCTGCAGAAGGATAAGGAAGCGGTAAAGGTGGAGAGAGAACTTTCCAAAAACAGGACTAATCTGATCGCAGCAGCGCGTAATGGTGATGAGGAAGCTATGGAGAGCCTTACAATGGAGGATATGGATACTTACTCCATGATTTCCCAGAGAATTGTTACAGATGATGTTCTCACGATCGTGGACTCTTATTTCATGCCTTATGGAATTGAATGTGATCAGTATAATGTTCTTGGTGAGATTCTGGATATCATGAAATTTAAGAATATCCTGACAGGTGAAGAAATCTGCCAGATGACTATAGAGAGCAATGATATACAGTTTGATATCTGCATCAACAGCAAAGATCTTCTCGGTGAACCGGCAGTTGGACGCCGCTTCAAAGGAACAATCTGGCTGCAGGGTCAGCTGCACTATTAAGTTTTCAAATTTAGAATTAATTCTTGTAATTTCAAAATAAATATAGTAAAATAATGGTTGTGAAACTTTTGGAAGTGTTCGAAATGTTTCACAACCATATATGTCCATATAGCTCAGCTGGATAGAGCACTCGCCTCCTAAGCGAGGGGTCGGAGGTTCAAATCCTCTTATGGACGGGCTTCAAAGCGTTCGAAAATGTTAGCTGGATTAGCTGACAACGAACGCTTTTGTTATTTTCTAATCACGTTCGTGACATGATTTTCCATTCAAAATGATCAATTTCCAGCTAACATTTTAGTTTTGCGCTGTATTTGTACCACTCTATATAACGAAACGCTCAGATGCTGTTTTGCAGTAGGGGAAAAGAAAAAATATCAAAAAATTGATGATTAATGGTGAGCTTGTGATAGAATGGATAAAAGAGAAAAGCATAAAGGATGTAGTTGTGGAGAATATTTGTTATGATTAGAAAGTTGCTGAACGGAGATATCGATAGAGTTGCTGACATATGGTTAAAGACAAATCTGAAAGCACATTATTTTATTTCCAATCAATACTGGAAAAGTAATTATGAATTAGTGAAAGAAATGATGTCACAATCCGAAGTCTATGTGTATGAAGATGATAAAATGATTCAAGGATTTGTAGGACTAAATGCTGAATATATCGAAGGTATTTTTGTCTCCGATGAAATGTAGTCATGTGGCATAGGTAAGCTTTTATTAGATTATGTTAAGGATAAAAAAGTTAGCTTACGATTAAATGTATACCAGAAGAATGCCAGAGCAATTTCTTTTTACCAAAGAGAAGGGTTCATTATTCAATGTGAAGATTTGGATGAAGATACTGGTGAAAAAGAGTACACTATGCTATGGAAACAAAAATAGAAATCGGAAGTTGTGGGAATAAAAAAATATGGAATTAAGACTATTGCGCTATTTTCTGACGGTGGCAAAAGAACAGAGCTTTACAAAAGCAGCAGAACAATTGCATATTACCCAGCCAACGCTATCCAGACAAATGGCGGCATTTGAAGAGGAGCTTGGAGTAACATTATTTATTCGAAGCGGGAAGAAAATTTCGCTTACTGAAGAGGGGATTTTATTAAAAAGGCGTGCCCTGGAGATCCTTAATCTTGAGGAAAAAACACTTGAGGAACTGAAAGGAAAAGAAGATGTTGTAGAGGGAAATATAACCATTGGATGCGGTGAATTTGCAGCGGTGGAGACATTGGCGGAGATATGTAAAACATATAAAGAAAAATACCCGCTGGTTCAGATTGTATTGCATACTGCAACAGCAGATGCAGTGTATGAGATGATGAACAAAGGACTTGTAGATATTGCATTATTCATGGAGCCGGTGGACACCGAAGGGCTGGATTATATCCGGATCACAGATTGCGATCACTGGTGTGTTGGAATGCGGCCGGATGATCCGCTGGCAGAAAAAGAGTTTATAAGAAAAGAAGATCTTATTGGAAAACCATTGATCCTGCCGGAAAGAGTAAATGTTCAAAGTGAACTTGCCAATTGGTTTGGAAAAGACTTTTCGAAACTGCAGATTGCTTTTACAAGTAATCTTGGAACGAATGCCGGAGTTATGGCAGCAAATGGACTGGGCTATCCGGTATCCATCGAAGGTGCTGCAAAGTATTGGCGGGAGGATATTCTTGTACAGCGAAGAATTTCTCCTGAAATCACAACAAGTACTGTGATTGCTGGAGACGAAACATTCCATATTCTCTGGCGGTCAGTAAATGATAGAAGAAATAAATGCTTTTCAGGCATAGAATGGAATTCAATATAAGCATTAGACATAATAAAAATATCAGGTATAAAATAGGTGTATAAGAGAAATTCAAATCTTATACATCTATTTTTATACGAAAAATTCGCAAAGAAAGGGGATTTTTATTATGAGTAAAAATTTAGTCGCATTTTTCAGTGCAAGCGGGACAACAAAAAAAGTAGCAGAAATGATTGCAGAGGAAGCAAAAGCGGATTTATTTGAGATTGAGCCAAAAGTTCCATATACAAAGGCTGATCTTGACTGGATGAATAAAAAATCCCGCAGCAGTGTGGAAATGAGTGATAAGAAATACAGGCCGGAGATTATGAAGAAAAAGATGGATATGAGTTCTTATGATGAGATCCTTCTGGGATTCCCAATCTGGTGGTATGTAGCTCCGACAATTGTCAATACATTTTTGGAAGCCTATGATTTCAGTGGCAAAAAGATTGTGCTCTTTGCAACATCCGGTGGAAGTGGATTCGGTAATACTGTAAAGGAATTACAGCCATCTGCACCGGATGCGGTTATCACAGAAGGCAGCCTGTTAAACCGTGGAACAAAACAGGAAATCAGTGAGTGGGTAAAATCTTTATAAATAACAGTGCTATGGAGGTATACAGAAAATGGGAAAAATAGTACAGACAGCAGGAAGAAATACACTTGGTGAATTCGCACCGGAATTTGCACATTTTAACGATGATGTACTTTTCGGCGAAAACTGGAATAACCAGGACATCGACGTAAAAACAAGAAGTATCATCACAGTGGTTGCTCTGATGGCTTCCGGAATTACAGATTCTTCTTTAAAATATCATCTTCAAAATGCAAAAAATCATGGTGTAACACAAAAAGAGATTGCCGCAGTAATCACACATGTCGCATTTTATGCAGGATGGCCAAAAGCATGGGCTGTTTTCAATCTTGCAAAGGAAGTGTGGAGGCAGGTGAAGGAGATTTACCATACGAAGAGGAAGCAATGCGGGCGCATGCAAAAGAGATGGTATTTCCAATTGGTGCACCAATGATGGCTTTGCACAGTATTTTTCTGGCAGAAGTTTTCTTGCACCGATTTCCACTTCTCAGGTTGGCATTTTTAACGTGACATTTGAACCCGGATGCAGTAAACTGGATTATGTAGCATAAGAGTGTATAGCGTGTCTGTAGTCTGATTTTTGCCATAAATAAGTACAGGATACACAGAGAATAGAAAAGAATGTGTATTCAGTTAAATAAGAAATAGATAGCTGGTATGAGAGAACAAGGAGTCTTTCATACCAGTTTTTTTGTGGAAAAAGGGATAGGTTGCACAGGATCTGCCAGGAGATTTCAGTAGGTTTGGTGAATAGCTTTCTCCCAGAAGTGTGGTATAGTCTTGTGCTTGGAACAGGAAAACTACACAGAAGGGAGACACCGATATGACAGCACAGCCAGATATCATCTGGAATGAGCAATGCTTGGGGATACGGATAGGAGAACAGGTTTGCACCTATCTGAAAAAGCATGATGCGGAATACCAGAGACTGCAAAATAAAATACTGGAACTTACAGAGAGGTATCCAGTAATAGAAACATTTATGGAGTCGAATCAGGCAATCAGTCTAACGACAGAAGAGCATAAGGCAGTGCATCAATATTTCCGACTGGAAAGCGAAAAGGAAATGATAGAAGAACAGTACCATTTTTATATGGGACAGGCTCAAATGATCTCCTATGGAGCAATGCTTGGAAAAATTAAAAAAGCAATATTGGGAAATGATGACGGTGACACAAAGAAACTGCTGGAGTTGCTGCTGGATACCTGGATTGATGAGGTTGAAGATCAGCTGAAAGAAAATACAGTGTACCAGGGAATGCTTGAAAAAATATCGAAATATGAAGAACAGGTTCAGACAATGGGATTATCAAAAGAAAAGCGAAAAACAATAGACAAATACGTTACTGAAGTTAGTGAGAGATGGATATTATATGCGGAATCTTTATATCAGGCTGGCATGCAGAAAATTCTGGAACTATTAAATTTGTAAAAAAGGGACGGATAAAATGGGGAAGCACGAAAGGAACTTCCCCATTTGTCACTTCTATTCATCTTTGCCATCAATGAGAAATATGTATGAAACCTGAAAGATTTCAGCAATGGCTTTTAATTCAAGATCAGTGACATAACGCTTGTTTGTTTCGATTCTGGTGATTACATTTTTATCCATATCGTAACCAGCTAACTGGAGTTTATCGGCAAGATCACGCTGAGACATATTGTGGGTCTTGCGAAGTTCAATCAATCGCTGGCTAATCAGATTCTTCTCACCAGACTGTGTCCTTGGCTTTGGCATCTTAAATCTCTTCCTCTCTGGTAAAAGGATGGCTTGTCTCACTTTTTGCACCATCTGTATTGATTTTAACGATTGGACAAGGTAGAATCGGTTGTAAAAGTGAGACAAGAACAGAAGAGGGAGAAATATATGGAGCAGGTAAAAATAGAACAGTTTGCATTTTTATATTTATGCAGCGAGCATGATAAAAGGCTATTATTTAAGAAAGAAAAAATGCAGTTAGCTGATTTCGACAGGTTGACTTATCTGATTTATCATCTTGGTTTTAAGGAATATCACATAAAAGTTTGGATGGAATTTGCAGGAGACTTTAAAAAAGAATGGGATTGTTTGGAAGCACTTCAGGAAACAGGTGGATGTGCTGTGAGCATAGAAAATACAGAATCAGAGTCCAGATTGCATGAAATGTGGATTAGGGATTTTTGCAAAAATACACCAATGGAAATCAGAGAATGGCTTCGAGAATTAGCTTAAGAAATGTAAATAAAAATATACTAACTCATTTTGTTGGTATCATTATTAGTAGAGTTTGTGAAATTTGATTTTGCGGAAACCTGGAGTGATAAGAGATAAGTATAAAAGGAGCATATTGATATGAAGAATAGACGAAAGTTTTCTATTTTTATAAGTTCTACCTATGAAGATCTTAAAAAGGAAAGACAGGCATTGGTAGGTGTGGCACTAGAGAATAATTTTATTCCGGTAGGATGGAGCAATTTCATGCTGCACCTACAAGTCAATGGAATGTTATAACAAAAATGATTGATGAGTGTGATTTTTATCTTCTTGTTATTGGTGCTAGGTATGGGTCAATTGATGAAGAAACTGGTATAAGTTACACAGAGAAAGAATACAATTATGCAAAAACTAAAGGATTACCAGTACTTGTATTGATTAAACAACCTTCGGCTATTTCTGAAAGTGAAAAGGATACCGGAAATGATAAGTATGATAAAATGAAGAAACTGGATGAGTTTAGAGAAAAAGTCAAAAATGATAAAAATACAGTTGATTTTTTCACAGATTTAAACAGTTTAAAGTATGTGGCATCACCGACATTTAGGAACGCCGTTAACTATGTTGATGATAACGCTGGATGGGTTCGATATCGAGATATAGTGGATATAATTAATGAAGAGGCAGAAGGACGAAATAAAGCAAATACTGAACTTGGAGAACATCAGCAGAAGATGCTAGATGACATGAAAGAGATGTTTTCTCAATTCTATAGTAGACTCACTGACCTAGAAAATAACCAGTTAACCTTGAAAGAAATTCCTACAGCAACAAGTGAAGATATCAAAAAATTGTTCCAGGTTGAAGATAATACGTTAATTATTGGAAATCCAGAAGAAAATAAATCAGTTGTAGGGCTAGATGATGTTGGGAACATTCCAGTGGACTCTGCCTTTTTATTAGTATATGCGGCTGATGGTGATGGGCAAATACTAAAGATACGGACACTTGGTTCACCTACTCAGATTTTTACATCAGGTAAGCAGTTTATGGCTGATAATTCAAAAAGAGAATCTGCGAGATGGGAAGAGGCTTTAGACAGACTTATAGAATGGGGCTGGGTTAAAGCTGTAGGGTATAAAGGTGAAATATTTGAATTGACCGGAACAGGTTATAGCAAAGCTGATTGGTTAAAGAACAATATGGCAATAGATACTTCAAAAGAACCGCTTGACGAGTTAAAAGAGTTTGAAGATTAATAAGAATTAAACTAATACAGTTATGCGTATTTATTTGCAAATATACATGGCTGTATTTTTTATTACGGGCAGGGCTCTTCGGGGTTCTGCCCTTTTTCTTTTTCCAGACCAAAAGACCACCTGCTGGAAAAGAACAAGAAAAACCTGAAAGGATGTGGTGACTTATTATTATAGGAATCGATCATGGATATTATGCCATCAAAACTCCCCATGTGTGTTTCCCGACTGGACTGACCGGGTACGATTATGAGCCGTATACCATGCAAAATGTCCTGCAGTACAATGGGAAATTTTATGTGTGTGGAACTGGGCGGCAGACGCTGGTGAGAAGCAAGACTTCCAATGACAATTATTATCTTTTGACAATGGCAGCCATTGCACAGGAGATCCGCTACCGCCGGGGAGAGAGGAAAACAGATGTGGTTCTGGCAGCCGGCCTCCCACTGGCAAGTTTTGGCAGGGAGAAAAAAGGTTTCCGGGAATATCTGTTTCGGAAAGAGCAGCCTCTGCGTTTCCGGTACGAGGATGAGAGCTATGAGATCCGGATTCAGGATGTAAAACTGTTCCCACAGGGATACTCAGCCCTGGCTCTCCACCCGGAATGTGTTCGGGACGAGCCTTCTGTTCTTCTCGCAGATATCGGTGGCTGGACCGTAGACCTGATGCGGCTGGACAACAGTGTTCCAAATGCCGCTACCTGCCGCAGCCTGGAACTTGGTGTGATCCGGTGTGTGGATGAGATCACCGAGCAGGTACGCAGAAATACCGGACTGTCTGTAACGGATATTCAGATCGAACGTGTTCTGAACGGCCAGAGCTGCAGCATGGACGGCCGCAAAAGAAATCATTGTCCGGCAGGGAAGGCTCTACACGGAGAAAATACTGTCTGCAATTATGGAAGCCGGGTTCGATCTGAAGGCAATTCCGTCCGTGATCATGGGCGGCGGAGCCAGCATTCTGAAACGGCACGTGACACCGCAGGACGGGCTGTGTCGGCAGATTTACCTGACAGACGTACACGCCAATGCTTCCGGCTATGAGCGGATTGTGGGGCAGATGTGCGCGAAGTAAAGAGACCCGTTTTCTCGTTCCGCCTGAACCTTGATAACCCAGATCACAAAAAGGCATGGGAGATCCTGCAAAGTGTTCCAGATGGACAGAAGAGCAGCTATCTGGTTCAGGTGATCTTAAAAGATCAGGAAAACAACCAGCTGGAGAAAAGCATCCGGCAGGCAATCCGGGAAGAACTGGCAGGTGTTTCCATTTCTGGCTCCGGGGAGAGTGTTTCAAAAAAGGAAGAAATCCCGTCCCAGATGCTGGATTTTCTCTCCGGGCTTGAGGATGCATTCTGAAAAAGTCAAGTCTTTCCTGGTGATAAAATAGCCAAATTTCAAGCAGTCAAATTAGTATAAATCACGGATTTTTGAAAGGGGTGATGCCTATTGAATGTTATTGGATCTGCATCCTTTGGGAGCTTTTGAGAGCCTCATATTCGTTGGGTATTGTGAATAGCTTTCTGTCACGTTTTAGGGTATGTTGTATGTAGAAAAAAGAAAGGAGAACGAACACAATGGAGATGAAAAACATATGCGGAAAAATCCCGGTAGAGCTGCATGAAAAGCTAAAACTGGAAGTCGAAGAGTTAGGAATCAGCATACCAAAATACCTTGAAATGGTAATCGAAGAACACATGACAAGAAAAGGAGAAAAGGCGAACATGGCAGATTTAAGAACAGTAGCAGTACAGGTAACCGAGGATTTATTTTCCAGACTGAAAGCAGTCCTCGCCAGGAATGGCATGAAACAGAAAGACTTCTTAATCGGGCTTATCGAAGATGCAATCGAAAAAGAAGAAGCCAAATGGAAAGCAGAGTCAGAGGAAGCCGAAGAAACAGAAATGGAAGATCCTGAGACTGCCAAATGCAGAACCGAGGAAGTGATCGAGTAGACCTGAAGCAGAAGAGCCTGAGACAGAAGCACTGGAAGCTGAAACAGACGGAGAAATGACAGAACCGGACGAAGCTGAAGCAGATGAAGAGCCGACAGAGCCAGAAAACGAAGAGCCAGCGGAAGCAGAGCCAACAGAACTGGAAACCGAAGAAGCAGAAGAATCTGAGCCAGAGGAAGCGGAATCAGAAGAATAGACATCACAAAACAGAAACCAAGAGACGGAAACGGTGCAGAGAAATCTGCACTGTTTTTTCGCAGCGAAGGGAGCTGATAGCCGGAACAATTCGATTTTTTGACCTGTTCAGTGGAATCGGAGGATTCCGAGAAGGGCTGCACAGGGCAGGGGGCTTCACCTGTGTCGGACACTGTGAAGCAGATGCATATGCAGACCACAACTACCGGGTGCTGTTTGATACGGAAGGAGAGTGGTTCTGCAATGACGCAAGAAATATTGAAACAGAACGAATGCCGGACTTTGATCTTTTATGTGCGGGATTTCCTTGCCAGGCATTCTCAATCGCTGGACGAAGGGAAGGATTTGCCGATGCAAGAGGAACCCTTTTCTTTGAAGTTGCCAGACTGGTTGCAGACAAACGACCTGCGTATTTTCTCCTTGAAAACGTACCCGGTCTGCTTTCGCATGACAAAGGGCGGACGTTTCACACCATCCTCAGTACGCTATCTGAACTGGGGTATCATGTCGAATGGAAAGTGCTTAACAGCAAGGATTTCGGAGTCCCCCAGTCAAGGAAGCGGGTGTATATTGTCGGATATCTTGATGGAAGATGTGCCGGAAAAATATTACCTTTCCCAAAAGCAAATGGAACAGCTCTTATACAAGTCCATGCTGGCAAACAGGGAGAAAGAGTCTACGCAGAAGAAGGACTGAGCTGCACGCTGACCAGCGGGTCTGGTGGTATGGGCGGCAAGACCGGATTATACGAAGTCGGTATCCCAATCAAGGAAAACACCCGAAAAGGATACAAGATGGCCTACGAGGGGGACAGCATCGATCTCGGATATCCGGGAATCAACAGTCGCAGGGGGAGAGTCGGGCATGAGATCGCCCATACCCTGACGACCGGAAACCAGCAGGGAACACTGCATTTTGTAGATATCTCCCCTCCGCCGCTGGTGACAGACGTTGCAAGATGTCTGAATACCAGACAGGATTCCAGCATCCATAACCACAGAGGCGAAAGTTCCGGGGTGCTGGTGGAAGAACCGCCAAGGGCAGTGCTGACACCGGCCAAGGAAAAAGTCCGCCAGAATGGAAGAAGGATGAAAGAACCGGAAGAGCCAATGTTCACCATTACGGCAACTGACCGTCATGGAGTGATTTACCACGGCAGAATCCGCAGGCTGACGCCAAGGGAGTGTCTGCGGCTGCAGGGATATCGGGATGGTCAGATTTCCAAGATGGAAAAAGAAACATCGGATAATCAGCTTTACAAGCAGGCCGGTAATGGTGTCACTGTCAATGTCATTGAAGCAATAGGCAGAAATTTGAAAGCAGTAGATGAAGAGATCCAAAGCGGCTCACCTGTTCCAGAAGCGAAGGGTGGGTGAAGCAGATCGACCTAAAAGACCAGTATTTTGGTACAGAGATTGAGATGACAGGTATCAGCCGCTATGATGCGGCTGTTGCGATTGGAAGAATGTTCGGAACAGAGCCATATCATATCCGTTCTTACGATTCCTGGTGTGTAAAAGATTCAGATGGAAAAACGTGGAAATTTTCAAGAGACAGCAGTATCGACTGTGAAAGGCTGGCAAATGGTACTGTAATAGATGCCGATGGAGATTATTCGACAGAAATGGTATCCCCGAAATTGGAATATTCGGAAATGGGGAAACTCCAGGAAGTGGTGCGGTGTGTCAAAAACGCAGGTGCTTTTGTCAATTCATCCTGTGGCATGCATGTCCATGTGGACGCATCCAATCATACACCAAGGAGTCTGAAAAATGCACTGACGATCATGTACTGCAAAGAGGATATTCTGTTCAAAGCCTTAAATGTACAGACGAGAAGGGAAGATGAGTATTGCCAGAAAGTCCGTCCTATGGTATTGGAGAAGATCCGCCGGATGCCAAACAGCACCATCACGATGGAAAAATTCAAAAGGGCATGGTATGAGGGAAATGACGGAAGCTCCGAGCATTACAACTGGACAAGGTATTATGCCTTAAACCTACATGCTGTTTTTTCCAAGGGAACACTGGAATGGCGTTGTTTTGAAAGCACCCTCCATGCAGGAAAAGTCCGGTCGAATATCACACTGGCACTTGCCATATCCGCACAGGCGATCAACCAATCTTGTACCCATGCAAAAAAGACGGAGATCGGGGATAACCCGGCATTTACGTTCCGCACCTTTCTGCTCCGCCTCGGATTGATCGGGGACGAATACAAAAATGTACGGAAGCATCTACTTGCCAATCTGGACGGGGATAAGGCATGGCGGTATGACAAAAGTACCTATGCCTGTCTGCAGAATCCAAGACGGACAGATGATGCGAGATAACAGAATAATGAGAACAGACAGGCCGGGTGGAAACATCCGGCTGTTCTTATGCAAAATGAAGAAAAAGAAGAAAGAGGTAGAAAACATGAAGAGTAAATATCGATTCAGGCGAATCCTTTCAGGGGTGATGGCGGCAGTCACCATCTTATCCACGGTCATTTCACCGCTGACGGTGTATGCTTCGGAAGAGCCGAAAGCGGCGGAACCGCCAGCGTATGATCCGTAAAGGATCAGCTGGATGAAAATGAAGTGGTAAAAGCCACCGATCTGGAGCTGGAAGTCGGACAGGACTTTGCTGTTTCCACGGATTTTACAAATTTGGAAATCAAGGACGAAAGCAAAGTCAAAGTGACATTCCAGAAAGCAGAGAATGACGCCGGGGAGAACTTCAGCACCAGCCATGCAGACACTTACCATGCCGTTTATTATGTGGAGCCAGTCAACCAGAACCACCCGGTTTATCAGATTGGGAGAAACCTGATCGTAAAAGAGCCTGTGACAGCAGCTCAGAGTGAACCGCAGACAGAACAGGCAGTTACCGAAGAGGATACAGGTTCTGATGATGAGGAAGCTGCCTCGCAGGAAGAAACTGAGACAGTGCCTGTAGAAACAGAAATTGTTGAGCCGGAGACAGCTGAATCTGAAACAGAAGAACCGGAAGAAACAGAACCCGAATTTCAGGGTGGACTTTCTGAATCTGAGTTTGATGCCGCATTAGAGGAAGCCGAAACAGAAAATACAACCGATAAAGAATCCGGGCTGACACTCAGCGATGTTCTGGAGCAGGCAGGGGAACAGGATATTGACCTTATGGCAATGGAAGATGGGGAAACCGTTTCTTTCACCGCAGTCAATACCAGTACAAGAGCAACACAGGATGTAGATGTGACAAGAGGGACTGCATACTATTATGCAGACTACGGTCTGGGTTCTTATGTAACCTATAAATATACCGTAAAATTTGGAAACGTGTCTGCAACTGCCTACTGTGTGCAGCCGTCAAAAGCAGGACCTGGGGATGGTGTTTATAAGATCACCAAACTGGGTGACAGCAAAGCACTGGCAAAAGTATGCTACTACGGCACAAAAGCATCCGGCGAAATGGATTTTTCTCAGAGAAACATCCTGATTTTCCGCTGGAAAACAGTTTATCATTGTCCATCTGGCTGCGTCTTATGCCAATAACAGTAGTGACGCTTTTTCCGGTACGAATGCAACCGGACAGGCTCTGGCAATGGAACTCTACAATTATTGCATGAGCCAGCCGGAGATACCGGAAGTGGACATGAGTTTCTCCAATGCAGATGTTACCGCATATATCAGCGGCAACAGCCAGAGAACAGAAGAGATCACCTTTAAGGCATCCGAACTGCAGACCATCACCATGAAACTGCCTTCCGGTGTCAAACTGCATAATGTGACAACGGGAAAAACAAGCAGTGCAGGTGCATCCGTGGAGATCTGCGGCGGTACCAAATTCTACTTATCTGCACCGCTGACACAGGCAGTGGATGTCAAAGGGGAATGGTCTGTTACCATGAAGGGAAGCATCATCAAAGACTATTCCGCTTACAAGATCACAACCGGAAGCGAGACACAGGACCTTGCCCTGGTATTTGGCGAGGGCGTGACCGATGAGAAGTATGTAGATTTTAAAGTGTCATGGGTAAAACAGGCAACTCTGGAGATCGTAAAGAAGGACCGCAAGAGCAACAAAGCCATCGCAGGTGCAGTTTATGGCGTTTACAGTGACAAGGATGGAAAGAACTTGATCACAAAGATGCCGGCCACAGATGCCAACGGAGCTTCCAGCGTTACGATCACCAAAACACAGGATACCGTATACCTGAAAGAGATCTCCGTACCAAACGGATATCTGCTGGATACCAAAGCCTACGATGTGAAACTGGTCATCGGAGATACTGTAAAACAAACCGTTACCGATGCAGAGCAGATGGCAAGCCTGACTGTTTATAAATTAGGAGAAGTCCTGACCGGAGCAAAGGTAACTGATGATGGTGTTTCCTTTGTTTATACCGAGCAGAAACAGAAGAGTGCGGTTTACAATGTTTATGCCGCAGCGGATATTGTATCCGCAGACGGAACCGTCATTTATAAAAAAGACGCACTGGTCAAAGCCGGACTTACTACCGGGGATGACGGAAGTGTCACACTGGATAATCTATATCTGGGAAAATATGTGGTAAAAGAAATGCAGGCACCACAAAATCTGATATGCACAGGCGAAAGCAGGAAATCACCCTTTCCTATGCCGGAAGCAATGTGGAGAAGGTCATGGGAAGCGTGACATTCAAAAATGACCGCCAAAAAGCAAGCGTAAGCGTATACAAACAGGATAAGGAAACCAGGAAATACCTTCCGGGCGGCACTTATGGCCTGTATGCCGGAAACGACATCAAAGCAGCGGACGGAACCGTTGTGGTCAAAAAAGATACCCTCATTGAGAAGGTAGTGACCGGAACAGACGGAAAAGCCGTATATCAGGCAGACCTGCCGATCGCTAACAGCTACTACATGAAAGAGGTTTCTGCACCGGCCGGATATACCAGAAACAGTGAGGATGTGTACTCTTTTACGTTCCAGTACACCACAGACAAAGAGGCAACCGTTTCTTTCAGCCACACGTTCCAGAACGAGCGTGTCAATGCGAAGATCAAACTGGTAAAAGAGGATTCCGAAACCGGAAAGACCGCACAGGGAGATGCAACCCTTGAGGGTGCGGTTTACGGACTGTATGCCCGTGAGGATATCGTTCATCCGGATGGACAGACAGGTGTCCTTTACCCGGCAGGAACGCAGATTGCAACCCTGACTACGGATACAGAGGGAAATGCAGAAATCGCAGACCTCTATCTCGGAAAGTATTACGTGAAAGAATTGACGCCGCCTGTTGGATATCTGGCAGACCCGGAAGAACATGATCTGGAGTGTAATGACGAGGGAGATCTGGTTCAGACGGTAGAACGTACCGCAACTTCTCTGGAAGATGTGATCAAACAGCCGTTCCAGGTCATTAAAGCAGCCAACAATGGTAAGACCGATGCCGATCTGTTAAAAGGTGTGGGATTCAGTGCATATCTGGAGAGCAGCCTGAAGAAAAATAAGGACGGTTCCTATGACTTTGCATCTGCAACTCCGGTTGTACTGACCGCAGACGGACAGACAGAAATGTTCACGGATGAGCGTGGATATGCATGCTCCATTCCGCTTGCATACGGAACCTACATTGTAAGGGAGACCACCACACCGCACAACTTCAAACCAGTCGATGACTTTAAGGTTGTGATCTCGGAAAACAATCCGGATCAGCCGCAGGTATGGCGTGTGCTTCTGGACGAAGAGTTTGAAGCAAAATTAAAGATCGTCAAAAAAGATGACGAGACAAAGAAATCTGTCCTGGTTCCGAATACTGAGTTTAAAGTATACGATCTGGATAACAAGAAATATGTGGAACAGGTGACCACCTACCCATCTACTATGGTACATAAATCTTATTTTACGGATGAGAATGGATACCTGATCCTGCCACAGAATCTGGCTTGTGGAAATTACCGCATCGAAGAAGTGACTGCACCGGATGGATACACCCACAGTGCCAATACCGTGGAAATCAAGGTAGACAGCGATACTGCATACCAGGAAGATCCGGTCAGCGGTGACCTGATCATCGAGGTGGAATTCGAGAACCACCCGGCAAAAGGCAGACTGACCATCCACAAGGAAGGAGAAGTAGTCAAAGGTTTTGACAAGGATTTCACCTATGAGGAAGCCAGCCTTGCAGGAGCCGTGTTTGAGGTTTATGCCGCAGAAGATATCTATACCGCAGACCATCAGAAAGATGAGAACGGCAACCGTTATCTGGAATATGCCAAAGACACACTGGTGGCAACGGTGACAACCGATGAAACCGGAAGTGCCGTATCAAGATATGGTAGATACAAAGAAACGATACAACAAGATGGACGGGGTGCAGGGCTTCCATCTGGTGCAGAGCTTTGCCAAAGGGGAAGTCACCCCGGAACTTGCCCACCAGATTGGCATGGAGCTGGCAGAAAGACTCCTTCAGGGAAAATATGAAGCTGTCATCACCACTCATTTGAACACGGAGCATCACCACAACCATATCGTGTTTAATTCCGTGAGCATGGAAGATGGGAAAAAGTATCATAGTAACAGCAGGAGCTACTACGAGGATGTGCGGAAAACTTCGGATGCCTTATGCCTGAAATACGGCTTATCTGTCATCGAACCGAAAAACGGCAAAGGGAAATCCTATGCACAGTGGATGGCAGAACAGGACGGAAAGCCGACCTGGAGAACCTCGATCCGTCTGGACATCCGGGATGCTGTGGCAGAGAGCTTCACATGGAAACAGTTTCTGGAACAGATGAAGCAGAGGGGATACCAGTGGAAGCTGAACCGGAAGTACATTGCATTAAAAGCACCGGGGATGGAACGGTATATCCGTCTGCGGAGCCTTGGGAAGCATTACTCGGAAGAGAGCATCCGGCAGTGGATCTTGCAGCCCAAGAGCAGGATACCTGCTGGAAAAGAAGGAGATTCCAGATCCCCGAAAAAGAAGTTAAAAGGGATACAGGCCCTGTACTATTCCTATCTGTACCAGATGGGTGCCCTAAAGCAGAAGCCGAAAAGGATCTCCCCGGTGCTCCGGGCAGACATCCGAAAACTGGATGCCAGGATCGAGCAGATGGAATTTCTACAGAAGCATCAGATCACTACCCGTGAAGAGCTACTCGCCTACCGCACATCGTTGGAAGAGAGGGTACAGGCACTCACGAAAGAGCGGAAGCGGCTCTACCGGAGCGAACCGGACAGTGTCAGGATTGGTCAGATCACCGAAGAACTGAAGCCGCTTCGAAAGGATATCCGCATTTGTATCCGGATCGAACAGCAGTCCCAGGAGATGGAAGAAAAGATGCGTCTGGCAGAGCAGATCCAGAGACAGGAAGAAGAACAGACGGAGAAAAACAGAAAACCGAGAACAGAAAGCAGGTGAACAACATGAATTATGGAGGCGATGCGGCGGACCAGATCGTCCGGTATTCCCTGGACGGCGTGGACCACGGGCTCAGGCTTTCGGGTACGCTGGCAAAGCATCTGGCGGTATTTGTTGCCGCCGTATTAAAAGACCAGAAGAAAACGAGGGGCAAGACCAGAATGGTGCGGATGTTAAAGGAGAACAAGCCATTGAAGTTCTTCACTGTGCCATCTGACCGCCTGCGTGAATTCTGCAGTGAGGGCAGGAAACGAGGACTGCTCTATGTGATCATCCGGGATAAAAAGAACCCGGAGATGAGCGAGGTCATGGTCTTTGCCGATGATGCAGCCAAAGTCAACCGTGTCATGGATAAGATGAACCTTGATTTTGTAAGGAGCGAAGTCGGGGAAGCTGTCCATGAGGTAACCGCCGGAATGGAAACACCGGAAACCGAAGCAGTACAGGAAACTGTGCAGATGCCGGAGGGCGAGGTGCAGTTTGAAATCAGCGATCTGGACGAAGCATTCCAGGTAGGTGACATGGACTTTTCTGAAGAGGAAAAGAACCAGAATCATCCCGAAAAGGAGTTTCCGAACCGGAAAATTTATCCCGGTGCAGGAAGAGGGGGAAGAGAATCTGTCCGGCTCTTCCTTGCACAGCAGAAATATTTCTACCGGGCAGGAAAAAGGGACTGATGCAGGGCTGAGGGAACAGGAGCGTCCCAGTGTCCGCCGGGAGCTGGAGAACATCAAACGGGAGAAAGCAGAGGAATCCCAGAAGCGGAGCCGGGAAAAGAACCGTGGACCAAGGAAAACGCAGAAGAAAGCAAGAAATAAACGAAAGGTGAAAGCGAGGTAGGAGATGGACCTGACAAAATTTTTTAGGGCAGGACTCGCAGGAGCAGTCCGCCCAGCGGTTATCGAAAGAAGAGTATGCCGCACAGAAAAAGCAGGAGAGGGAAGAAATCTGGGGTATGATCGATGGAAAGGCACAGGAGGTCTTCCAGAATGGGGACTCCTTAAAAGGATTCCTTGATTTTATGGGACAGTGCAAGCCGCAGAGGACAGACAACCTGTTCCTGCTTTATGCACAGAATCCGGAGATCCGGCAGGTCAAGACCTTTGAAAAATGGAAGGAAGAAGGCAAGGTAGTCAAGACCGGAAGCAAGGGATACAACTTCATTGTCGGACAGGAATATGAAAAGGACGGTGTCATCCAGCAGGGGTACTCCATCCAGAAAGCCTATGACATCAGCCAGATCCGTACCAAGCAGCCGGAAGAGGCAGAGCCAAAGCCGATGGACCAGCTGATGGAAGCACTGCTGACCGACAGCGAGGTACGGATTCAGATCGCAGACAATCTGCCGGATAAGGTACAGGCACAGTACATCCCGAACAAGCGGATGATCTATGTCCGAAATGGCATGAGCGAAAATGCAACGTTCCATTCCATCAGCCGGGAGCTGGCCTGTGCATCCCTTGACCATCACGATGGAAGCTACAGCCGGGCAGGGGTATCGGCACAGGCCTATTGTGCGGCGTATGTGACAGCACAGAAATACGGCGTGGATGTCTCCGGTTTTTCCTTTGACAAGGTATGCCAGATGCAGGCATTCGGACAGAAAGATCCGAAAGAACTCCGCTCCTTTATCCAGGATGTAAAGAGTGCAGCCTATTCCATTGGCAAGCAGGTAGACCGCAACCTTGGCAAAAGCGAGCAGGAATTTATGACCGATGAATTTGCCATCCCGGAGGAAAAAACGGAGAAACCTGCCAAGAGTAAAAAGTCCCCGGAACGCTGATAAAAAGGGGCTTTTCCGGCTCTTTTGCAGTAGCTTTCCGGGAGGAAGTGTGGTATGTTGTGGTTGAGAAAAAAGAGGAAAAAAGGGGGCTCGCCTATGACAAGAATGCGATATGTAAAGATGGACCGGATCATGAACCACATGCTGATCCATGCACTCCGGGAAGTGTTCCGGCAGGAAAAAGAACAGGGGCTTCCGGTGGATACCACACGGGATCTGGTTCTGAAGCTGGCAGAGCAGGAAGAGGGAAAGCTCTACCTGACAGAAGCCGAACACAGCAAATCCGTGGAAGCCTTAAACCAGCTCCGGGACACATACCTGAAAAACGGACGCTATTCCGATGGGATCGACAGCGTCCTGTTAAAGATCATGAAATCCAGATACCGCCCATACCGTGGAAGGGGAAGATGAAGAAAGGATGTGGTACAAATATACAGAAATATGACACAAGAAAGAATAGAAGCCATGCGGAGAAGATATCCGCCGGGAACCGAGGTCACGCTTAACAGCATGGAGGGGGAGAGCCACATGCCACCCGGCTTAAAAGGTAAGGTGGATATGGTAGACGATGCAGGGCAGATCCACGTAAACTGGGAGAATGGAAGCAGCCTTGCCCTCGTTCCGGGAGTGGACAGCTTCCACATTACGGACCTGCCAAGAGCAGAGAGGCCCAAACAGCAGCCATCCCGGTAACAAACAGCCGGAAGTCAGACTGGGTGATTTGGCTTGCCGGACTGCCTGTCATCTGGTGGGTAGCAATCCTGCTTGCGGATGCCATCCAGCCGGGCAGGAATCTTTTCGAGCTGATGGAGGTTCTCACAGAAAAGCTGAACCATCCCTTCCAGTTTCATTATACGGAATATACCATCAAGTCGATGCTGGTCTGCACGTTACTTTACGCAGCCGGGATCGGCATTTTTTATTCCAGTCAGAAGAACTACCGCAGAGGGGAAGAACATGGCTCTGCCAGATGGGGCGATGCCCGGCAGATCTGTAAGAAATATAGCCAGAAGCCGTACTCCCAGAACATCCTGCTGACACAGAACTTCCGCATTAGCCTTGACACCCACAAGCACCGCAGATGTCTCAACATTCTCGTAGTGGGAGGCTCCGGTGCAGGAAAATCCAGAGGCTTTGCCCTACCAAACATCATGCAGTGCTGCTGTTCGATGGTCATCACCGATCCGAAAGCCGAGCTGCTCCGAAAGACAGGCGGTCTGCTGGAAAAGAAAGGATATGAGGTGCGTGTCTTTGACCTCATCAATCCCGACACATCTTTTTGCTACAATCCATTCGAGTATGTCCACGATGACAAAGACGTGCTCCGTCTTATTTCCAATCTGATACAAAACACCACACCCAAAGGTTCCCAGTCCTCTGATCCCTTCTGGGAGAAGAGCGAAACCGCACTGCTTCAGGCACTGATGCTGTATCTGCTCCACGAAGCTCCGCCGGAAGAACAGAACTTCGCCATGATCATGGAGATGTTAGGCTCGGCACAGGTAAAAGAAGAGGACGAGGACTACGAGTCCCCTCTGGACATTTTGTTTGACCGTCTGGAGATGCGGGACCCGGACAGCATTGCCGTCAAGCAGTATCACATTTACAAGCAGGCGGCAGGAAAGACCGCCAAGTCCATCCTGATCAGTGTAGGTGTCCGGCTGGCAGCCTTCAATCTGCCGCAGATCGCCAAGCTGACCAATACTGATGAACTGGATCTTTCCAGCATGGGAGAAAGAAAAGTTGCCCTTTTCTGCTGTATCCCGGATGCAGACACCTCTTTGAATTATCTGGTAGGCATGATCTACAGCCAGCTTTTCCAGACGCTTTATTACATGGCAGACCGTGTGCATGGCGGTGCCTCCCGGTTCCGGTCAACTGCATCATGGATGAGTTTCCAAACGTATCCCTGCCAAATGAGTTTGAGAAGATCCTGGCAACCTGCCGATCCCGTTCCATTTACTGCAGCATCATCATCCAGAACATGAGCCAGCTAAAGGCTCTGTTCAAGGCTCCTGGGAAAGTCTGGTGGGCAATTGCGATGAGTTTTTATACCTGGGCGGCAACGAAAAAGAGACACACAAATATGTATCAGAATTACTGGGGAAAGAAACCATAGACACCAATACCTACGGGCAGACCAAAGGAAAATCCGGCAGCTACTCCACCAACTTCCAGCAGAGCGGAAGGGAGCTGTTACAGCCGGATGAAGTCCGTATGCTGGACAACCAGAATGCCCTTCTGTTTATCCGTGGGGAGCGGCCCATACTGGATGCCAAGTATGACCTGATGAAGCATCCCAACATCCGGTATACCGAGGACGGCGGTGCCGGACCGTTCAACTATGCGAAAGCACCGCTGGCGCATGACGATTTTATGTTTGATGAAACAAGATATGACGATTACGAACTGCTTCTGGATGAGGACATCATCGGGGAGCTTTTTTGATGGGAGGAATGCCAATGAATTTACTGAAAAATAAGAAACACACAGAAACCAGGAAAGAGACCGCACCGCTGAAGATGAAGAGAGGGCAGAAGAAACTGTTTGCTCTGTATGCAGTCATGGTACTGTCGATCTGCATTGGGGCGACCTGCGTTTATGCCGCAGGCGATCCGCTGACCGTAGTCAATAACCTGTCCACGTTTATCTTTTCCCTAATCCGTGCCATTGGCTGATCCTGCTGGGATTTGGTATCGTGCAGGTCGGCCTGTCCTTAAAGAGCCACGATCCGAGCCAGAGGGCAAACGGATTTCTGACACTGGCAGGCGGTATCATCATTACTTTTGCAAAAGAGATCCTGGACCTGATCATGGGATAGGAGAAGAGACCAGAAGGGGAGCCATGCGAAATGCCGGCTCCCTGTTCACTTTTGCAGGATGGGAGGTGAAACTGTTTGAGTGATAACTGGATCGTACAGAATCTAAATTCTGCCTTGCAGACCTGGAGCGACAAGCTGGCTGAGATCTGGACACTGCTGACGCAAAGCCCGGAGAATTTCAAGGGCGGGGCGATCTGGAGCGTGATGACGAACATCAACGGTGGACTGAAAGCCATCGGGTACGGCCTGCTGGTTCTGTTCTTTGCGGCGGGGCTTGTGAAAACCTGTGGGAGCTTCACGGATATGAAAAAGCCGGAACATGTAGTGAAAGCCTTTATCCGTTTTGCACTGGCACAGGGAGCCGTCATGTCCGGCATGGAGCTTTTGACCGCGATCTTTTCCATTGTGCAGGGCATCGTAACAAATATCATGTCCCACTCCGGATGGCGGGTGGAACTGTAACGGAGCTGCCTCGGAGATCGTGGACAAGATCGAAGCGGTGGGGATGCTGGAATCTATCCCTTTGTGATCGTAACTTTATTAGGAAGCCTGCTGATTACGGTATTGTCATTTGTCATGATTCTGACTGTATACGGGAGAATGTTTAAGCTGTATATGTACACAGCCATCGCACCGATTCCATTGGCAACCTTTGCCGGGGAGCCAACCAGTCTGTAGGAAAGAACTTATCCGTTCCTACGCCGGGGTATGTCTGGAAGGAGCCATCATCGCACTGGCCTGCATCATCTTTTCGGTGTTTGCATCAAGTCCGCCGGCCATCGGGGACACCAGCCTGTCCGCCGTGACCATTGTCTGGAATTACGTCGGGGAACTGGTATTTAACCTGCTGGTACTGGTCGGGGCAGTCAAGGCATCCGACCGTATCGTAAAAGAAATCATGGGATTATAGGAGGCGAAAAAAATGGAAGAACCAAAGACACTGAGCTACGACTGGCAGTATGGCCGGGAGGAATTATTTCTCAGGGTAGACAGTTACATGAGCGATGACAATCTCTATATCGGGCTTTACCATATGGAAGATGGATACCCGGAAAGCTTTGCAGACCTTACGGTAAACCTGCCTTTTGCTCCGCTGGGCGGTATCAATGAAGCCTATATCGACCACAATTTCAGCAAAGAAAAGCTTCGTTTTATAAAGCAGCATAAGCTGGGAACGATACAGCCGGATACCGCATCCTCCGGTTACTGCATCTTCCAGAGGGTTACATTCGACCTGAAAAAACTGGCAGAGCTTGATCCGGAAGGAACAAAAAGATTTATGGAAAGAAATGGCATCCGGCAAAGGGATGTACCAAAACAGAAACAAAAGAAAAAACAGAGATTACAAAGAGAAAGGTAGAAAACAACATGGAAGTGAAAATGAATAAAGAAATCCGAGACTATCAGGAGTCAATGTTCTGGGGCTTAAGTTTCCGGCAGTGCCTATTTTCGGTACTGGCGATTCTGTCAGCCTTGGTATTTATTTCCTCACCCGGAAATATGCCGGGGAACAGGTAACCGGATGGCTGTGCGTGCTTGGGGCGGCTCCCTTTGCAGCCTGCGGCTTTTTCCGTTACCACGGCATGACGGCAGAACAGTTCGCATGGGCAGTCATCAAATCCGAACTGCTGTACCCGAAACGGCTGGTATTCAAATCAGAGAACCTGTACTTTTCCTGCATGGAAGAGAGCCTGCGGCTGGGTGAAAAGATGATGGGAAACGGAGCGGAACTTCTGGAAAAGAAGCGGACGAAACAGAAGAAACCAAAGAAGCCAGGAGGAAGGGGTGATGCCCTTGATTAAAACCCTGAGTCAGACACTGAAACAGGACAAAGAAAAATTCAAAGTACCGAGGTCTGTCCAGCAGGCGATCCCGATCCGCAAGATCTGGCCGGACGGTATTTTTCAGGTGGAGAGCAAGTATTCCCGGACATTCCGGTTTACGGATATCAACTATTCCATTGCCAGCAAAGCGGATAAGACAGAGATGTTCCTGGACTACTCCGAACTTTTAAATGCACTGGATTCCGGCTGTACGGCGAAGATTACCCTGAACAACCGTAAGATCAACAAGGAAGAGTTTGAGCAGTCCCTGCTGATCCCGATGAAAGGGGACGGTCTGGACGAGTACCGGAAAGAGTACAATGACATGCTCCTTTCCAAGATCTCCGGTACCAACAACAGTATCTACCAGGAACGCTATCTGACCATCAGCGTCCACAAGAAAAACATCGATGAAGCCAGAACCTATTTCGCACGTGTGGGAACGGACATCATCACCCATCTGGCCAAGCTGTCCTCTATTGGGGAAGAGCTGGATGCAGAGCAGAGGCTACAGATCTTCCGGGACTTTTTCAAGGCAGACGTTCCACAGAGTTTTCCATTTGACATGAAAGCCTTTGCGAAAAAAGGACACAGCTTCAAAGACTGGATCTGCCCGGACACGATGGAATTCCATAACGACCATTTCAAGCTGGGCGAGCAGTACGGCAGAGTCCTTTTTATGGAAGATTACGCCAACTATGTAAAGGATGAGATGATCTCCGAACTGTGCAGCCTTGGCAGGAACCTGATGCTGTCCATTGATATCATCCCCGTACCGACAGACGAAGCGGTGCGTGAGATCCAGAACCGACTGCTGGGCGTGGAGACAAACGTCACCAACTGGCAGAGACGCCAGAATGCCAACAATAACTTTTCAGCCGTAGTTCCCTATGACATGGAGCTGCAGAGAAAAGAGACCAAGGAAATGCTGGACGATCTGACTACCAGGGACCAGAGGATGATGTTCGGTATCCTGACAATGGTACATATGGCAGAAAGCAAGAAACAACTGGATTCTGATACGGAAACCCTGTATTCCATTGCAAGAAAACACCTCTGCCAGATGGCAACCCTGAAATGGCAACAGGTCGATGGACTGAATACCGTCCTGCCGTATGGCCTGCGGAAAATCGATGCCGTGCGAACCCTTACCACAGAGTCCACTGCCGTATTGATTCCATTCCATACGCAGGAGATCATGCAGCCGGGCGGCATCTATTATGGGCAGAATGCAGTCAGCAAAAATATGCTGGTGGCAGACCGAAGGAAACTGTTAAATGGCAACTCTTTCCGACTGGGTGTCAGCGGTTCGGGAAAGAGCTTCTCAGCAAAAGAAGAGATCGTAGACCTTGCCCTTTCCACGGAAGATGACATCCTCATCCTTGATCCAGAGTCGGAGTTTGCTTCTTTGGTGGAAGCCTTAAACGGAGAGGTTATCCGGATCTCGGCAACCTCGGATACCCATCTGAATGCACTGGACATGGATTCCGCCTATGGCAATGACCGCAACCCGCTCATTGAGAAGTCAGAATTTATCCTGTCCTTGTTTGAGCAGCTTGTCGGAGCCGGAAACCTTTCGGCAAAGGAGAAATCCATCCTCGACCGCTGCACCGCAGATGTGTACCGGGATTATATGAGGGGCGGTTACAAAGGCAGGTGCCGACTTTGAAAGACCTGTACCGACAGCTCATGCTCCAGCCGGAGGAAGAAGCCAGAGGACTGGCCTTGTCTTCGGAATTGTTTATCAACGGAAGTCTGAACACCTTTGCCCAGGAAACCAATGTCAACACGAAGAGCCGTATCATCGACTATGATATTCGGGAGCTGGGCGAACAGCTGATGCCCCTTGGCATGCTGGTCACATTGGATTCTATTTTCAACCGTGTGATCCAGAACTGGAAGAAGGGAAAAACGACATGGATCTTTGCGGATGAGTTTTATCTGCTGTTCCGCTACGAATACAGTGCGGACTTTTTCTACCGCCTGTACAAGCGTATCCGTAAGTATTCCGGATTTGTCACCGGGCTTACCCAGAACGTAGAGGAACTTCTGAAATCCGATACCGCCCGCCTGATGCTGGCGAACAGTGAGTTCCTGATCCTTTTGAATCAGCCACCACCGACCGGGACGAGCTGGCGGCACTTCTGAATATTTCAGACAACCAGTTATCCTACATCACCAATGTGGGTGCCGGCCATGGTCTGATCCGCTGTTCCGGAAATCTGGTGCCATTTGAAAATTCGTTTCCAAGAAATACAAAACTGTACCGCCTGATGACGACCAAGCCGGGCGAAGCGTAAGAGCGGGACAAGCCGGGACTGGAGGTGAGAGATGAAGGATATCAAAACCAAAGAAGTTACAACAAAACCAAAGACCAAAAATCCTGCCTCCAGAATCCCCAAGGAGCTGATGCGGACGGCCATACTGGAGAGCAAGGAAAAATCCCAGACCATCGCAAATGCCAGGGACAATGACATGGGAGAACAGTCCCCATCCGAATATGCCAGTGGGAAAGTCACATCCGCAGAGGAATGGGCTGCAAGAAAGACAGGCAGAACTGTAACCAGAGCCGGAAAGACAGCCGCACAGACTTCCTACGAGAAGATCAAACAGAGAGCCGCTGGCAAAAAAGAAGCGGAGAAAGAAACCGCCAGAGGAACAGGGGACACACAGACCGCCAATCCTGCCAGCCGGGAAGCTCAGGAAGCACAGATCCGGGAAGTACAGATCCAGGAAGCCCAGCGGCAAAAGGTGGTTTCAGATGCCGTCAAAACGAAAGAGCAGAAGATCCGGGCTGCCAGGGAGACACCAAGAATCCAGAACAGACAGGAAATAGCAGAAATGAAGCAGCTCTCCATCCGAGAACAGAGCCGGAAGAAGGAAGCAAAAGATACAGTAAGGCAGACCGCCATCCGACAGAAACAGCCGGAAACCATTCGGATTAAAGAAAAACCAAGGAAACAGCCGGAGCCGAAAACCATACAGAAGCGTATCATCAAGACGGCTCCCCAGTCTGCGAAGATCAGCGTCCAGCCAGAGCAGAAGCTCCGTGCGGCCAGCTCCAACGCCCTGACAGCCCGGATGCAGAAGCAGATGGAACGAAGGGCAGCGAAACAGGCGGCGAAGAAAGCAGCCTTGCAGACTTCTGATGGAATCCGTCGGATACAGAAAACGGCAAGGGCAGGGGAGAATACATTCAAGCAGCTAGGGCCGCCGTGGAAGTGGCAGCGAAAACCGTGCAGTCCATGATGCTGCACTGGGAGCAGCCGGAGCGGTCATGGTTCTGCTTCTGGTTATCATGGTCGGGATCATTGGCGGTGCGGCATTCTCTGGAAACTCAGAGAGCAACGAAGCACTCAGCCAGGAAGTACTTTCCTATACGGCAACCATCCAGAAATACGCCAACCAGTACGGAATCCCCGAATACGTTTCCGTGATACAGGCGATCATGATGCAGGAATCCGGCGGCCGGGGAACCGATCCCATGCAGAGCAGTGAGTGCCCATACAACACCAGGTACTCCAACAGTCCCAATGCCATCCAGGACGCAGATTACTCCATACAGGTAGGAATCCATTATTATGCAGACTGCCTGAAGGAAGCCGGATGCACCAGTCCACAGGATATGGATAAGCTGAAACTGTCCCTGCAAGGATATAACTACGGCAACGGATACATAACGTGGGCGATACGGAAGTATGGCGGTTACAGTGCCGAAAATGCCCTGCAGTTTTCCAACGAGCAGGCGGCTTCGCATGGATGGAGTGCCTATGGCGACCCAGAGTACGTCCCACATGTCCTGCGGTATTATTCCAGCGGCGGATTGTTTGCCGGCCTGTTTGGAGGCAACGGCCAGATCGTATCGGTGGCACTTACCCAGCTTGGAAATGAGGGAGGCCAGAAGTTCTGGTCGTGGTATGCTTTGACAGCCATGTGGCATGGTGTGCCTGCTTTGCCAGCTGGTGTGGGGATCAGGCAGGACTCATCGAGAGCGGCAAGATGCCGAAGTTCTCCCTGTGCGATGATGGAATCGCATGGTTCCAGAGCAAGGGAAAGTGGAAAAGCCGGGGATATTCCCCAGCACCCGGAACCCTGATCTTTTTTGACTGGAACGGGGACGGAACCTCAGACCATGTGGGAATCGTGGAGAAAACCGAAGGCAGTACCGTATACACCGTGGAAGGAAACTCCAGTAATGCCGTGAACCAGAGAAGCTATAGCATTAATAACGGAACAATCATGGGATATGGTATACTTTGAAAATTAATATGTTGATTTTTAGAGCGTATTCAATAGTTTAGATTACCTTTAAAAACAAATTAGAGAATGAGTATGAATTTTACAATAAAAAGAGGTGCAAACTTAGCGCCTCTTTTTTGTGATAATATAATTAAAAAATTTCTAAAAAAATGGCAAGTGATTCTAATCTTTACGTATATTATAATTATTTTTTCGATAAATTTCAGGCGATTGATTAAAATAGTTTTTAAAAGCGCTAGAAAATTTACTTGCGTTTTGATACCCTAAATGTTTGGCTATAGATGAAATTGATAATTCATTCTTTTTAAGTAACAGTGAAGCATATTTCATTTTGGATTGTCGAATGTATGTCCCAATAGGAACACCATACATTTTTTTGAATGATTCTCGAAGTTTGGTTTGTCCCATTGCTGCTATTTTGCAAAGCTGCGAGAGTTCTGGTGGGTTCAAAATATTCTGCTCAATAGCCTGACGTACAGATTCCAGCGCCTTTTTCTCTTGTTTGGAAAGAGACGGTTGTTTAGATGCTATCTCCTGTCGCTGTTTATGAAAATTGGTTGCCACAATAGAAAGCAGTTCACCTACTTTGCTTTCGTAGTAAAGACGGGAGGTTTCGCCAGCAATCAGTTTATCCCGTATCTGCAAAAACAGGGTTCCAACTTCCGGGGTATTATAATCAAAAGCTTTCCAATCATAAACCTCTGCATAGTCAAAATCGTCCGGGGTAAAACGGTCTTGCAGATTTTTCTCTATGTAATCTTCAAACAGCAAAACTGACGCATAGCTGATTGGTATATTGGGGTGATATAATACTCGCCCCTGTGACGGCTTATTTAGATAAAGGTGGATTCCCTCTGTGATAGGTTGGGCTTTCCGCCCATTCTGGATCAGGGTAACACCGCCGGATTCCAAATAATAAATTTTCACCAGCTTTTGATTGATCTCATATTTGCGTTCCATTGAGGCGTATGGTATCCAGCTTCCGGTTGACAGGAATAATCCATCTGTCGGTTGAACCTGATAGATATTTCCATAGCCTTGTCTGTTTTGCGGCTGCAAGGTACAGATTCCATTATGATTATCCTGTCGAAAATGATAATCATGCAGATAAAAAGAAGCATCTCCTAATTCGTGCGCGGCCTGTGTAGAATCGGTCTGCATCCTACTCACCCCCATTTCTTATGTAGTCGGAATAATCCGCAGTATCTTTTTTATGCTCCAAAATGTCGCAAAGGCTGTCAGCAAAACCACAAAAAGCACTGATATATCCGGTTGTTTTTCCGCTTTTAACTCCTGTTTTGACCTTTTTTGCCGGATTTGACACCCATAAAATCACTGAGTAGAATGGCATTACTGGCTGGTTAGCTGATTCTAATCACAGCAATTCTATCACGATTTTGTGCGTAGGTCAATGAGGCTTCTGCCAGCAAATAATAAATAGGAGGACGTTGAAAATGTCTAATTCACAACAAATGAAAAAAGGGCTGTCTGTGCGCGATTTGATTACCACCGGCATCCTTGCTGCTTTGTACATGGTATGCGCCATGATTGGCGAGGCTATCTTTGGGTTCTTCCCTGTACTGACTTTCCTTTGCCCGCTGTCTATTGCGCTGCTGTGCGGCCCGGTTTATATGCTGATACTGGCGAAGGTGCCGAAGCATGGCCCAATCATTGTCACCGGTATTTTGGTGGGAGGCGTACTGTTCGTACTCGGTATGTACTGGTCTATGTGCTTGGCGTATTGTATTCTTGGTGTTGTGGCCGATCTACTGGCCGGTTCTGGGAACTTTAGAAACAAAGGGCGTAACCTGCTGTCATATATGATCTTTGTTCTCAGCCCGGTTTTCTCCTACGGTATGCTTTGGTTTGACCGCGACGCTATGTGCAATATTTGGTGGAAAAGGGAACAGAGCAGACCTATATGGACACTATGGTTTCAACCGCACAAAACTGGATGCTCCCGGCAATGATTATCGGCGTGTTGATCTGTGCTGCTATCAGCGGTCTTGTAGGCCAGAAACTATTGAAAAAGCATTTTGAAAAGGCCGGAGTAGTGTAATGGAGATGCAACTGCAAACAAAAGATACACTTGCCACATTACATTTAGACCCTCGCACAAAACTATATCTGTTGATCGTCGGAAATGTTGCGTTGTTCCTTGCGCCCTCTTTACTCTATGAGATTGCGCTGGTTGTATGTGTTGTGATTCTCGGCGTTCTTACAGGAGCAAAGCGGTTTACGGTAAGAATGGCTGCTGTCTATGCGGGAATGGTTGTTCTGCATATCATTGGAACAAATTATTTGACAGGGACTTTGCAGATTGCGATTGTAACATTTACCGTATTTATCCGTAAAATCTTTCCCTGTGCCATGCTCGGAGGTATTTTAGTCAGCACGACAAGGGTAAATGAATTTATGGCGGCCATGAACCGTATTCATATGCCAAAAGCAATGGTTATTCCTCTGACGGTCATGCTTCGATATTTCCCTATGGTACATGAGACTGGGGCTATATCAGCGATGCCATGAGGATGCGCGATGTAGCTCCAACCGTCAAAAGTTTGCTGACCCATCCGGCCCGAACAGTGGAATGTATCTATGTTCCGATGATGATGTCAGCACTGAAAGTGGCGGATGAATTGTCGGCGGCTGCTGTTACAAGGGGGCTGGAAAATCCGAAACCCCGAACCTGCTTGCAGGAAATCCACTTTAGTGTTGCGGATGCCGTATGCTTTATTCTGTTCACTTTGTTTATGTCAGTGTCAATCTGGCTGAAATTGAAAGGGGGTGCAGGCTAATGATCCGTTTTGACAAGGTTTCTTTTACCTATCAGGAATCATTACAAAATGGCGGACTGCGCGATGTTGATTTGACAATCAACAAAGGTGAGTGTGTGCTGTTGTGTGGGCGAAGCGGCTGTGGGAAAACCACATTGACCCGTCTTGTGAATGGCCTGATTCCATACTTTTATCCGGGAGAAGTCACCGGCACAACCTATGTTGACGGTAAAAATATACAGGATTATCCCATATATGAAGTGTCCGAGTATGTGGGGTCTGTATTCCAAAATCCACGCTCTCAATTTTTTAATGTAGATACAGACAGTGAAATTTCTTTTGGAATGGAAAATCTGACTTATCCAAGGGAAAAAATGAAAGAACGCATTTCAAAGACAGTTGCAGAATTGGATATAGCCCATCTGACCGGAAGAAGCATATTTGAATTGTCTGGCGGTGAAAAACAAAAGGTGGCGTTTGCGTCCATCTATGCTATGTCTCCGAGTATTTACTTGTTAGATGAACCATCTTCCAATCTGGATATGGATGCTATTGAGGATTTGCGGCGTACACTTGAACTCCTAAAGAAACAAGGCAAGACCATTCTAATTGCAGAACATAGGATTTATTATCTGAGGGAATTAGTTGACCGCATTGTGTATATGGAAAACGGCGCTATATCTGCTGTGTTTTCTCCGAGCCAGTTTCTTTCTATTCCTGAAGAACAGCGGCACAGTATGGGACTTCGAGCTTTAGATTTGTCAAAGGTACAGCCAAGGGCCTTTGCTGAAAATTCTCAAAAGCCGATTTTGGATGTCAGGAACTTATCCTTGTTCTATAAGAAAAAGCTGGTTCTGGACGATTTGAATTTGAGTGCGGCACCGGGAGAAATCATAGGAATTATCGGCCATAACGGAGCTGGAAAATCTACATTTTCCAGAACACTATGCGGCCTGCACACAAACTGTACGGGAAAGATTCTTTGGGATGGTAAAGAACTGAACGCAAAGAGCCGATTAAAACACTCCTATATGGTGATGCAGGACGTAAGCTATCAGTTATTTGCCGATACATTGGAAAAGGAATGTGTATTTGGAATTAAGCATCCTGATTTGGACGCAGCAAAACAGGCAATGGAACGGTTGGTATTTATGAGTACCGTACTCATCATCCCAATACACTTTCCGGGGGCCAGAAGCAGCGTGCGGCCGTGGCAGTAAGTATGGTATGCCGTAAGGATGTTTTAATTTTTGATGAACCGACTAGCGGACTTGATTATGACAGCATGATTCAGGTTGCAGGGTTATTTCAAACGCTTTCTAAAATGGGAAAGGTAATTTTTGTTGTAACCATGATTACGAATTTTTAGCGGCAGCCTGTACAAGAGTGATTCATTTAGATAACGGAAAACAGCAGGAAGATTACCCGCTTTTCCACGACAATCTGCATCGACTACGCGATTTTTTCTTGCGGTCAGAAAGGAGACAGAACCTTGAGGAGAATGGAAAATGACATCCTGTTCTTCCATGAGCTGATCGGTAACTGTTCCGTTGAAAAGGATTCAAAGATATATACAATTTCTCCAAAATTTGGGAAAGGCACCATGCAGAGCTTTGAAGTGATGCCTGGTGCTGAAATTGTTTATAGCAATGTTCATATCACAACTCCAATTCAAAAGAACATCCAATGTAAAGATCGTTTTATTGAAGTCACCTATTGCTTTCATGGGCGAGTGAATATGCTGTTCAGCAACCAGCCGGAGATGGTTATGAGCGACCATTATATTTCTGTTTTCAATGGTGCAAGCCACCTGAAAAGCTGTGATTTTGGGGAAGAACCTTTTGTTGGTGTTTCAGTGGTGGCTTATCTGCCGCAGATCATAAACAGCCTGAATATCATGCTGGGGACAATCGCGTTTGACGAGGACATGGATTTTCAAGGGCTTTTTACAGCGGGCGGTTGCTTTATAGCACCGGCGAAAAAAAGCGTGGAGCATATTTTTACCGAACTGCTCTTGCTGCCGGAACAGTACCGCAATTACCTTATGCGTATTAAAGTCATGGAACTATTGCTATACCTAGTTGGCAAAATGGAATATCGGACAGATTTTGGAATTTCACTATTCTGTAAGGAGGAGATGAATCGTAATGAGTGATGTAAAAGCTCTGTTTGGACTAATTGATAAGAAAAATAAGCGTCGCCTGATCGGCGCGGTAATCTGTTGCGTCCTGTCTGTTTTGTGCGGCATCTTGCCCTATTTGGGTGTTTGGGGCATTGTGACCTGTTTTCTGAATGAACGGACAGAGAACCTTTTTCAATATGTGTGCCTGATTGCCGCAGCAATCATTTTGAAACATCTGCTGTTTGGAACCGGCACAAAAATCTCTCACAAGGTAGCCTACCAGACCTTGGGGGAAACCCGTAAAAAGCTGTTCCGTAAAATTGCCCGTTTACCAATGGGCTATGTGAAAACAACGGCATCCGGGCAGGTCAAAACGATCATTATGGACAATATGGAACAGTTGGAGACATTTTACGCCCATAACATTCCAGAGATTATTTCTGGTCTCGCTGTACCGCTATGTATGGAAATCCTGCTGGCGATATTGGACATTAGGGTAGCCGGTATCATGCTGATTCCGGTCGTTCTGTTTATTCTTGTCGGTATTCTTATGATTATCGTTCAGATGAAAAAAATGGACGAATTTAATCAGGCGTTTGCCGACGTCAGCGTTAAGACGGTGGAATATGTCAACGGTATGAAAGAACTGAAGATATTTGCCGCCGACGAATCCACTTATGGCCGCCTGTCAGAAAGCATCCGCACTTACAGCACCGTTGTAACAGAGTGGTTCCAAAGCTGCTTGAAATATGTTGCTTTCAATCATGCCGACTTAAACAGCAACCTTGTGTTCTTGTTTCCACTTGCCGGTTTGATGTACCTCTCCGGCAGCGTGACAGCGGCCAGCTATATTATGTATCTGTTTATGGGGCTTGCCATGCTGATTCCGTTGGAAACTGTTTCTAATAACTTTGATTATATCGGCATGAACGCTTCTGTTGCAAAAAAGATAGACGAAATTCTGAAGCTGGATGAAATGGCGGATACGACCTCGAAGGCAGAACTTTCCGACCACACGATTGTGTTTGAACACGTTACATTTTCCTATGGGGAAGGACAGCAGGTATTAAAAGATGTCTCATTTACTGTTCCTGACGGAAAAGTAACTGCGCTCGTCGGTGTTTCCGGCAGCGGTAAAAGTACGGCGGCCAGCCTGATCTGCCGGTTTTGGGATATAACCGAGGGACAGATTTGCCTGGGAGGCGTACCGCTGAACCAGATTACGCTATCCGATCTGATGTCCCAGATCTCCTTTGTGACCCAGAATACGTTCCTGTTCAAAAAGAGTATCCGGGAAAACATTATGATGGGAAACCCAGAGGCCAAGGAGGAAGAAATGATGCAGGCAGCAAAGGATGCCGTATGTCACGACTTTATTATGCGGCTTCCAAAGGGCTATGACACAGTGATAGACAAGGAAACCAAGTTGAGCGGTGGCGAAAAACAGAGAATCACATTGGCAAGGGCAATTCTGAAAAATGCGTCGGTTGTGATTCTTGACGAGGCAACGGCTTACATTGACGCCGACAATGAAGATTTACTGCAAAAGGCGCTGGCTAAATTATCAGAGGGAAAAACCGTACTCGTAATAGCGCACCGTCTTTCTAGTATCAAGGAAGCTGATTCGATTGTGGTTCTGGAACAAGGCAAAGTGATTGATTGCGGCACACATGATGAATTGATAAGACGTTGCTCCCCGTATCAGGATATGTGGGCGGCCTTTGAGCAATCCGATCAATGGAAAATGGGAGGTGTAAACGCATGATTGCTATGATACGGAAATTCTTAGAACTTGCAGGCGAGCGTAAAAAGCAGCTTTATCTTGCGTGGCTGTTTCAGGCGTTGACCTCAATTTGTGAGGGCGCGATATATTTCATGCTGTTCCTTGCGATAAAAGATATTTTGGGCGGTTCGTTTACAAGGGAAAAACTGATACAGTATAGCCTTATGTTTCTGGTTTATACTGTCCTGCATTTTGTTTTTTATTACTTTACGATTGCAAAACAGCGCCCGGTATCTTATGCCATGATGCGGGATGAACGCCTTTCGATTGCGGCAAAAATCAAACAGTTTCCGCTATACTACTTTACAAAAGACAAGATCAGCCAGCTTACATCTTTGTTTACAACTGATTTAAGTTTTGTGGAAATGAATATCATGGAGATTATTGCCGGTTTCGTTTCCAGCATGATCATGACGGTTGTATTTGCTGGCAAAGTATTTTTAGGGTAGAATAACAGAGGGCGCAAGGTCTCAAAGTGCTTCTGCATAAGACCTTGCGCCCTACCTATTGTAGTAGCCTTAGAGGTGTATTTTGTAAAGCTATCTTTGAGTGAAGAAACATGATCTTTATCAAGAAAATTTGTTTCTTTCGGATATGTTTATATAGTTCCACTTGATAGCCAAAATAATTCATAACTATTACCTTGAAGCGGGCAAGCACATCGGATAGAATAAATATAAAGAAAAGCAGCGGCGATCTGGCACAAACGTCACATCGCCGCCCTTTAGCATTTAGCATAGAAACCTTACATCAACTGTAAGTGGTTTATCTTCCTGCCATGCAGTAAAATATAATCAACAACTAATCAAAAAGCGAAAAGGCAAAAGGTGATAATATGAATTGCAAAGAAAAACTTTTGGAAGTCCGAGATATACACAAGGTATATACGAAAGAGGGTGTTCCTACAAAAGCTCTTAATGGCATTACCTTTGATGTTCTTGATGGCGAATTTTTGGGGATCATGGGCGCAAGCGGATCAGGAAAAACGACCCTGCTAAATTGCATTGCTACGGTTATTAAACCGACCTCCGGGCAAGTCCTGCTTTCCGGCGCAAATGTGAGTTCCTTTGATAGCGAAAAACTGGCTGAGTATCGGGGCAATAAAATAGGCTATCTGTTTCAGGATTTTGCTTTGCTTGACAACTTGACTGGCAGAGAAAATATCCTGCTGCCGCTTTCTATCCATAATGTAGATATATCTGCTGCGGAGAAGAAGTTGAATGACATTGCAGGACTTTTTGGAATCACGGATGTGCTCTCCAATTTCCGGCGCAGATGTCAGGTGGTCAAAAACAGCGCGTCGCTGCCGCCCGCAGTTTGATTTCCGACCCCGATATTATTTTGGCAGATGAGCCAACTGGGGCATTGGATACAAAGGCAGCGCGGTTGCTTATGGAAAAACTGTGCGAGATCAATCACGGTCGCGGACGCACAATTTTGATGGTAACACACGACCCGAACGCTGCAAGTTTTTGTTCCAGAATCCTATTCATACAGGACGGTGTGATTTTCCATGAGCTGCGCCGGAAAATTCCGACTGAAACACGGGAGGAATTTTATGCGCGTATCTTACAGGTAATGGCACAGATGGGAGGAGGGAGTGCAAATGTTCTTTAACCTTGCGTGGCGAAACTCCAAACGAAACCGTAGTGAGAACCTGATTTATTTTCTTACTATGGTTACAGCTGTAGCCACATTTTATATCGTCCTCTCCCTTGGAAGCCAGGACGTGATGCGCTTCTTGGAGGAAATCGAAAGTGACGCTGTTAATCGACTTCTGACAATGCTAATGCCGACGGTTTATCTTTTTTCGCTGCTGTTTGTATTTTTCCTTGTCATTTTTGCGAACAAATATCAGCTTGAATGTAGGAGCCGGGAATTAGGGCTTTACCTGATGTTTGGAATGACAAAGCGACACTTGTTTATTCAAATCATGGCAGAGGGGCTAATCACATCACTGCTGGCTCTTTTGGGCGGACTGATCTGCGGCGGCTTTTTATCAGAGGTAATCAGCCTTGCTACGGCACGGCTTGTAGGTCGCGGCATAATTGCACATCAGTCAAGTTTTTCTGTGAGCGCTGTTCTCTTGACAACGCTTGGATTTCTAATGATTCAAGTTGTCGCGTTGTTCATCCTTTGTGGAAAACTATTCAACAAAGAAATCCACCAACTCCTTTATGGAGAAATGGCGAAGAAACAGCAAGTTGGAAAAATGAGTGGGAACTTATTTTCCCTCATTCTCGGAGCGGTAGTTTTGACGCTTGCATATTGGGTAATCCTAAAGTATTTCATGGTTGCTGGCGGTATGATGATAATTGTTGCCGTGATATTAGGTATTGTGGGAACAATGCTTTTTATCCGTGGGCTTGCAGGCTTGCTGAGCGCAGCGGCGGCTTCTGTGAAACGCAACACAACACACGGTCTATATATTTTCACTCTGCGGCAGTTACACGAAAATATAGTCCACAAGTATATTTCAATCGGTGTTGCATCTATTTTGATTATGCTCACTATCATGCTCATTGCGGACGGATCAACCCGCATTATGTCGTATGGGAACCAAATGACGCGGGGATCTTCTGTTTACGATTTTACCGTCACGGGCAATGAAGCGACTGTTGAAAAATACCTTTCGGGTAAGCAAATGCAGCCTATGTGGCTGATTTGAGCCGCATGGAAACAGGAACAATGAAACGCCCAGCTTCCGTGAAAGCGAACTCTTTTATAGATTGGTCCGGGCTGCGTGAACAGGTTGTTTTGAATCTGCCGCCAGAAGTAGAGGATCCCGTCACACAAGGAGCTACAAGCTATGAGTTCAGTCCCAATCAACCAGCCGCGCTTAACCTTTTAGGGTGTATTGATACTACGGGAGCTTCGCCATTTTTAATTCCCGTATCTTCATATAACGAATTGCTGGAAGCAGCTGGAGAAAAAACTATCGTTCTTGGAATCGACGAAGCTGTATTCTATCTTAACCCGGATTTTCAGGGGAGTACAAAAGAAGAAACCACCACCATGTTGAACCAGATTGCGGAGGACGCACGGGCTAATGGTAAAGTCTTGATTTCTATTGACGGACTGCCAATTACGCTTATCCCGTTTCAATTTCTTTAATTAACTGGAAAATACAGATATATAAAGTAATCGTCCAACTAAATGCTATTCTGAATAGAAAAACGAAAAAGTTAGTTACAGTGTCTTTATCTGATAGGCGGTTAGAGCATTTGGTTGAAATCATAAATCAGATTGTATCAAAAGATAATATTTATCTGGGCGAAATTCAAAAAAAGGAGAATGAATTAAAAGAGAATATTTCTTGCCTTTCTCATGATTTACGGACACCACTAACTTCCATTCGCGGATATTTGCAACTTCTATCAAGTGCGCCTGATGAAAAAAGAGCGGAATATATTTCAGCATTATCCGGAAAAGCATTGAGATTAGAACGTCTCATAGATGACTTTTATCAAATCTCTCTTTTAGAAGCAGGACAATATCCATTTTACTATGAAAAGGTTGAGCTATGCTCATTGCTTACTGAAATCCTGCTAGACAATTATTCGATTTTCAGCGTTAATGGAATTGAACCCCAAATAGAAATACCTAATATGGACATCTATCTTAATGCTGACAGAAAGGCGTGTATTCGCATTATACAAAATCTTATATTCAATGCGGTAACATCCACTACAAATAATGTTGTAATTCAACTAATTAATATTGCAGATTCTGTACAACTCTGTATTAAAAATCCTGTTGCATCTATTCCTACAGAAGAATATTCAAAACTGTTGGAACGCTTTTATGTAGCAGATGTTTCAAGAAGTAATGGTACGTCTGGACAAGGACTTTACATTGTGAAAAAGCTATTACTTATGATGAATTGTACAAATCCAATAATTGAAATACATGACCATAATTTTATGATTACGATTGATTTTTCGCCCTTACTCATAAAAAAATAATCTGCCGGACGACGGCAAAAGAAAAAAAGCCGTCGCAAAGCAGAGGTATTTTCACGCGCCATTTCTAAATTACGGCGGCTTTGATTTTCAGAGCCGCCGCTTCTTTTTGCCTATCGGCAAGTCTACGACGACCCTAACACCGTAAAAACGGCGGCTAATGGAGGTAGCCGCATGATATATAGAGCGTATCGACAAAGTACGGCACATTTCAGCTTATCAAAAAAAGCTCGTCCACCGCCGGGGACACTTCTACCCTCATATATGAACTGTCAAATCATCTAACCCCTTTTCCGTTTCGTATCAATCCGCAGCAGCCCCGTATGTTCCTTGACAAAGAAAGCGACGCAAGATAACGGCGACGCAGTATAGGGCAAACCGGGTACGTCCTTTTTGCGCCGAGCCATACAGAGGGTGCGCCATGACGCTATTTCCTTATCGGGAAAAGCCGAGCGAAAAACACCGCGACGGGAAGCAAGTTAGCAGCTTGCGGGCGACGACACGCATTGAGGAAGATAAGCCTTTACATCCACAGTCCGAGCGTTCAGAGCGTCGCAGGCAATGGGTAAAGCTGCCTTAAATGAGCAGGGGTGCAATTCCCGCGAGGTTGTGCTAACAGCCGCCCGGTTAAAGCCCACTTTTTGTAACTTGACTTTTTAGCCATTTATGAAAGGGGGTATTTTCCTATGGCAAAAAAGGAAACAACAAGCCCCGCTATCCCTGTATTCCCTATGTTAAAGACCGTTGAGCAAATGAGCAAGATTAGCGGTATCGGGGAAAATAAGCTGCGCGAGCTTATGGATAGCGGCGAGCTTGAATATATACAGAATGGAAACCGCCGTTTGATAGCTGACGCTGCAATCTGGGACTGGTATCACAGGGCAAAGACGACAGCGAAGCCCCCAGCACGACAGGGAGGTTAAGCTATGGCTATACACATTTGAACAGATTTACCAGCTTGTATGGAAAGATTATTCTGTTGGTGATATTAAAAATATCATCTGGTGTCTGGTAAAGCGATTGAGAAAAAAGTTGAATGTCGTTGAAGACGGTGCCGGGAATTGCATTGTCAGTGTCAGGGATATAGGTTACAAATTTGAATTGAATAATGAAAACGAACAGCAGTAAGGCGAATAATCCGTAAAAAGATTGTTCGTCTTATTTTATTTGTGCTGGAAAGAAGGTGATAAAAATTGACCGTCAATTGACAGGTTTCTGACCGTTAACTGACAGGTGCATCCGATACACTGTGCCTTTGTAAAGATATGATTACAAAGGAGATCCGTGTTTGCAGGGAAACAGCAGAGATGCCGGACATTCCTGTGGACAGGAAGAACGAGCCAGATCACCGCCACACTCCGATTTGATTTCACAAAAATTCAGATCGGAGGAAAAGATAAGTGGCTTATAACAAAGCAAAAGAAGAATATAGATGGAACCAGTGGAAAGCAGAGGAAGAGAAGATCCTGCGTGAGCAGGGTGTGGATGAAGAGACGATCCAGAAGCTCCGGGAGTATGACTGGAACGATTTTAACGCAGAGCGGAGATTCCGGGAACATCAGACCTCACTTCTGGACTGTATGGAACTGCTTCTGGAAGAAAAAGAATCAGGAGAGTCTCAGCCAGAGAGTGTGGAAGCCCTGCTCGATACCGTGGAGAATGAGGAATTGCTCCAGATCCTGTTATCGACTGACAAGAAAACTCTTCAGATGGTTGTTCTGAAGATGATGGGATATGCACCAAAGGAGATCAGCCATCACATGGAACTGCCGGAGCAGACTGTTTATACAAGACTGCGGAGGTTACGGGAGAAAATCAAAAAGTCCATGAAATTTGAATAAAACAAAAGGCTCTCATCGGCTGATTATCAGAACGAACAGACAGGAGGATTGATACGATGGATGAGAAAGAAGTGTCCGAAATGCAGGAAGAAATGATGACGGTGCTGGTAGTCGAGCCGATGAAAGCACCCTATGTCAAGAACATCCCCAATGAGCTGGAGGATCTGCAGCAGGCGGTAGGCGGTGACATTGAAATGACCTATCCGTTTGATGATAAAGTTGGAATCCTTTTAAACGGCAATGGAAAATTTGAGGGGCTGCCGTTAAATCGGGCATTGTACGATGACCGAGGACAGGTCTATGATGCCATTGCCGGAACATTCCTTGTAGTAGGACTGACAGAAGACGATTTTACTTCGCTGACACCGGAGCAGATTGAAAAGTTTAAAGAAAAATATCAGTCACCGGAAATTTTCACCCTGTTTAACGGGGAACTTCATGTGATGAAGATGCCGCCGGAAGAAGCCAAAGAGCAGAAAGAAAAGCAGAAGAAAGATGCACAGCAGAAGAATCCGGCAAAAGGAAAAAAGAAAAACAGATCCGGGGAATCACGATAAAAAATTTTTTTTGTGAAGTGAATAAAAAAATACACTGCCATCGGCTAGTAAGCAGAGGGACATCCCTCGGCTGTTCTTTGGCAAGTGAATATCGGCACTACAGGTACGTTCCCAACCGTAGAAGCGTGACAGTATGAGCGCATGATTAAGTATAGGGTAAAGATTCTTAGACTTGGAGCGAGAAAGCATAGCTGTGAATAAGGCGGTGGCAGCCTTTCGCCAAGATCACGGATGGGGGATAATGATACACGTTACCAGCCAGAGAGCGGAAGATGGACTCCGGGTTGTAATCAGAAAGACCCCCAGGACATCTGTGAGCGGCGGCAGGCCAGCCGCCCGCCTGTAGTGTCCCCTTTCCCAGAAGAAATACAGGGATAGTTCCGGGGGTGCGAGGTCAAATGCGGAACAGCAAGATAAAAAAGAAATCAATGAAGAAGTGTGTCGTTGATATCAGATACCATGCGGCTGTGGGAGACTACAGCCGTATTCTTGTGGTATTAACGTCACATCAAGGGGAGAGAAAGATGGAAGAAACAAAAAGAAGTGGGATGAGCAAGGATCAGTTCTGGAATCTGATTGAAAAAGCAAAGGAAGTGTGCGGCACCGATCTGGATGCTTCGGCGGTGTGGATCAAGCAACAGCTTTTCTATATGACACCGGAGGATGTTCTGCAATTCCATAATCTGGTTTACAGTTACCGGGATGCAGCTTATAAGTATGGCTTATGGACAGCGGCAGGTATTCTGATGGAAACAGGGTGCAGTGATGACAGCTTTTCCGATTTTCGGATGTGGTTGATCGCCCAGGGAAAAGATGTATATCTGAATGCCTTAAAAGATCCGGATTCCCTTTCCGGTGTAACTCCTTATGGATACTGTAGTTTTGAATCATTGGGATATATCTCATCGCAGGTCTACAGTGCCATGAAAGGAAAAAATATTTACCAGGATAGTACAGCCAGAATGCAGATGGAAAGCTATGAGCAGGTGATCCGGGATATTGTGTACCATCCCATGATCGAGTATCCGTTGGAATTGCCAGAAGCCATGGTGGTTTATCCGAAACTCTGTGAAAGGCATTTGTCCGAGCAGGTAAGGAATGCTCCACAGAAGGTAAGGACATGGAATGTTTCCCGGACGGATATCCGAAGGATGATGGCACGGGGAAATGCTGCCATAAAGAAAATGCAGGAGCAGGGAGCAAAAGCACCGGAAGCAGTCAGATCCGTCCGTAAGGGTACGGTAAGATAAGCTTCCCGGCAAGGAGAAGTAATGTGTTATAAAAATGAATATCAAAAAAGGGCGCATGGCGAAGTGGAAAGAATCTTTCGGGAACTTCTACCGGAAGTCGGGCTTCACGTAAGAGAAGAACAGATCCGTCTCTGCCATGAAATGCTGGATGCCCTTATGAAAAATGAGATCACGCTCTGTGATGCAGGAGTGGGCATTGGAAAAACCTATGCCTATCTGACTGCCTGCATCCTGATGCGGAAATATAGTGTACTGCATTCCGGTTATTCGGGATGTGACAGGCGGCCTGTGGTGGTATCCACTTCCAGCATTGCCTTACAGAAAGCTATCATAGAGGAATATGTTCCTTTTTTATCGGATGTACTGTTAAAAGCAGATCTGCTTCAGGGAGAATTAAAGGCAGTTGTCCGCAAGGGAAAGGAACATTTTGTATGCGATTACAGGCTGGCCCAAAGACTGGAGCAGTCCGGGATAAGAATAAAAATCAGCACAGATGAGCATTGAAGGTCCTCCGACGCACTGAACTTTGAATTTTAGATTTCCGTCACA
>ENA-OQLB01000046-OQLB01000046.1-human-gut-metagenome-genome-assembly--contig:-NODE-46-length-64977-cov-8.202483_pt1 | contig 64977 bp, 69 predicted proteins | sample MGYA00242656_ERZ504813 | MGnify/ENA primary metagenome ERZ504813 (study PRJEB26092, sample SAMD00036388) | human gut metagenome | host: Homo sapiens | study: EMG produced TPA metagenomics assembly of... | reverse complement strand
CAATATGTATGCGGTAGCGTATACGACGTATATGCGCCAGCAGTCCAGGCGATCCAGTCTCTGGCCGACAATACATCAAAAGCTTCCGGGAGCTTCTGTGAGCGTTTTCGCGGCGCCGCCCTCTTTTCGAAAAGCCTTGCGCTTTTCTGGACCCAGCTTTCTTTTTTGCGCCGCCTCAAAACCCGTGCCGGTTTTCAGCCTCTTAGGCTCCGTTTTCGTCCGCAGTCAAAACCGCCAGTGAACTGGCAGCTCGCAAAAGCTCTGGACAGGGCAAATGCGGCATTGGCCTCGAAGAGGGATATTAGCTGAAAGCTTGAGGCCTCATTCTGAATAAGAACCCCCGTTCACATAAGAGGAACGGGGGTTCTTGCCTTTCGGAAGGTAATTCGTCAAACGGTTACTCAAAAAGCACCTTCATCGAAAACGAGCCTTCCTTTACCTTCATACGGTACTCCCGCGGAGACATCCCAAAGGTCTCCCGGAAGGCCCTGGAGAAATGGGAATAATCGGAAAAGCCGCTCAAGGCAAACGCCTGGGCCGCTGTCTGTCCCTGCCGCAGCGCCGCACGGGCTTCTAAAAGCCTCTTTTTTAAGACATATTGATGCAGGCTCAGTCCGAGACAGCGTTTAAATTCCCGGGTCATATGGTATTTACTTAAGCCAAACCGCGCGGAAAGAAGCTCCAGGTTGAGATCCCCGTCTAAATGTGTATTGATAAACTCAACGATGCATTGGATTTTTGGATTGCACAAAGCCTCCTCAGGTTCATCCTCAGAAAAGCAAGCCCGATTCAGCATAACAAGGAGCTCGATCATATAGCATTTCTTCAGCAGGTCCGCGCCGTAGCCCTGAGGGTTTGCTTCAGCAAGGGCCGCAAAAATCGCCGCCGCCCGTTTTCTCTCCTGAGCCCCCAGCCGCAGAAGATGGTACCTCCTGCCGGACAGCACATCAAAGCACCGTGATAAATCCTCCCCGTTGCGATCGGCTTTTTTTGCTTCCTCGAGAAAAGCGCTGTCAATATAGGCAATATACCGGTCGCGGCGCTTCCCGCTTTTTTCACTATCCCGGTGGATCTCCCGGTCGCTGATGACCAGAAGGTCTCCGGGCTGAAGGCGGTAGGTCTTGCCTTCCACCACATAACGGCCCTCTCCGGAAAGGAAAAAAATCACCTCATGGTACTCATGGCAGTGATAGCTCTCCCCCGTAGGGCTGTTGAGGTCATGATATACTGTAAATCCGGGTACCGTTCGGTTGTCATTTTGATTCGGCATAGTGATTCCTCCTAACCGAATTGTACCACTATTGAATTGAAAAAGCAATTATCGCCATATTTTCTCCGGCGCGCAAAAGTAAAGCCCGGAAAGCTGTCTGAAATTTTCAACTTCCCGCGGAGCAGCCGGGGCGCTGCCTTTACAAGCAGCGCCCCGCAAAAGCCTTCCTTCCAGACGCCGGCGGAAACTCCACCAAAAAAGCGCCGCCCGTTTACGAACCACAGGGCAGTCTGCGGCGCTAAGGTATCAAATCAGGTGCTTTTTATGATTCTTACCAGCAGTATGCTTCCAGATTTTTCAGACAATTATGGCTTCCAGGATTTTACCGCCGGAGCTTTAAGCCGCTCCGTTCCTTTTTACCGTGCTTTAACCTCTGCGCCTCTTGATTCTCCACACTCTATATCCAATTCCTCCCACAGTCAGCAGAACGGCCGCGCAAGCAATTGTGACCGGTATCCACGAAATATCATCCGTTTTCAGTTTTGGCGTGGCCACTGCGGCAGTCTCTGCTGTCCTGCCCAGATCCGCCGCTTCACCGGCATCGTCATGACCCGATGGTAAGGCCCGGGGGCCGCCTGACTTTTCCGCCGTATGGCGCTCCGTCTGCCCGGCCGCAAAGTAAGTGTTTAAATCCACAGCAGCCTGCATGGGTAAATCGTCAGGTACTGGAGGATCTCCCAATGGAATATCCATAGGATCAAGATCCGCATATTTTTCAGCAAGCTCATCCTGATAATTCAAAATAGGCATTAAAAAGGTTTCGACGATATCGCTCACCCGATAGACCTGCAGCCCTTGAATGCCGGCGCGGCCGTCTTCCAGAGGCAGCAGGAATTCTTCGTTTTCCTGCACAAAATAGATACAGGTCGGCAGATACGGTATCGCGGTGGTGAGGATCAGCCGGCTGGTATTTTTCAGACCTAAGCCCGTTATATATTTGCTCAGATCGCCATCTTTTGAGTACTGAGCCAGAAAATTCTCGTCCGTTGTCAAGCTGCCTGAGCCGAGAGGAACCCAGCCGTTTTTATCCTGGGCGCCTGGCAGATTCTCCTTCTGGTAAACACGAAGGAATCCACATACTCATCATTTTCATTGACATAAAGAACCAGTACGCCGTAATCATCGCTGAACAAGCTTTCTATCTTTCCTGTTTCCCCGTAAACGCCGCACAGGGACTCGATCAGGCTCTGTTCCGATCTTTTCAGCCCGTAAAGCTTAAGGCACTTATCAGGATGCACCCCTTCCAGAGAAACGTCCCTTCCCTTATGCTCCGCCGCCGTCGTCACCAAATGGATAAAAGCCTCGTCGTCCGCAACGTCTCTGTGGAAAGCCTCCCTTTCCTGGGCGTTAAGGGCTGCGCCGCTCATATCTGCCGGCGCGTCCTCCGCCCCCGGGCCAGACGCCCCAAGCACACTGAATTGGACTGAGAGAACAAAGGCCAGTACGGAAAAAAGGGACAAAAGCTTTCTTCTTTTCATAACAATCCCTCCGAATGATTACATTCATGCGCAAATGTCCGCCAGCACACTACCTTCACACTTTCAAAATGGCGCAGCCGCCGTTTCGCCTGCCGCTCTCAATTTAACGCGCTTACTGCCGCGAACCAAAATGCAGGCCGCCGCTTTCTTTTCAACTCTGTCATCCAAGAGTCCCATCGCGAGTCGGAGCGGACGCGGCACAAATGGAAAAACAGCAAGCTGCCATAATAAATCCGGGCCCGGAAAGTGAACTGGGAGAAGCGGCGGAGCTTCAGGGATAATTTATATGGCTGGCAGTTCCGATACCGAAGCAGGCGTTTCCTCTTCGTCGCTGAAGCCATCCCATAGACGGCTTACGTCCTCCGTCGTTTGATAATTGATATTTTTTCCCTTTAGTTCCCCGGTTTTCCCTTCGTGAGAGATATAAGCCATCTCAAATGACGAGCCTCCGCTAAGACAAAACCGGAAACTGGTAACCTGCGCGCCTGATTCCGGCTCCAAGGTATTGTCCGCCGCCTCCGCTTCCGCCAGGACGCCGTAAATCCATTGAATCCCTCCGGCCTCCGAAATAGTTTTTTTCCGAGCCTGCGCCGGTATCACAAAACGGTAAAGCTCTATTTTCTCAACCTGAGAAACGGAGAAAGGGAGGCCCAGGGGGCGGGGGGCGGCGCAGCTGGAAGGGGCCAGCGCAAAAAGCAGACAAATCCATGTAAAAATAAGCTTACCTTTTATACGCATTGTTTTCACTCCTCGTAGAAAAACAGCCTTGCGATTTACCGGCTTCCGTTTTTTGCGGCGGATCGGCAGACAACTGCTTTTTTGAGCCCTGAGGCCCGCTTAGCGCCTCATCGTCTAAAGCGCGGGGCTCCTCTTTTCACTTCTGCCGCTTCCCGCCATTCAGGGGTTGAGGGTAAGGCTTCCCGCTCCAGCCCAGGCGTCAGCCGGCGGTCCGCACTGCGGTGCCGGCTGACCGCGCCTGCCTGGAATAACCTTCTCTTATTCCTCCCACAGCAGAGTTGAAATCCGGGAGAAATCTTCCATAGAAAAGGCCGCTAAACCGCTGGGGCTGTATAAATAAAACACATCATCTACGTAGAAGCCTCGCAGGTCGTAATCCATATCGCCGGGGCCGTCGGCCTCCAGCGTTAACTGAGCAATTTTTTGAAAGCCTGATTCCGGGGAATAGGAATAAAGCATATACTCATTTTCCGCCGGAAACCCGATGAGATTTTTTTCCGAATCCACCAGGATAGCCTTATGGTTGCCAATGGCATTGCTCCACATATATTTCTCTCCCAGCAGCTCGGAATGCTTTTCTGCGACCGCGGCCGGTCGGAGGTATCAAACATAGAAAGCTTGAGGCCCTGAATCTCCCCGCTTTCCTCATCTGAATTTTGTCCAAAGCCCAGCAGCAATCCGTCGCCAAATGGGTGGAGATAATTGGAAAAGCCAGGCACCTTCAGCTCGCTTAAAATCTTCGGCTCCGAGGGAGTGGACAAATCGACGGTGAACAGCGGGTCAACCTGCCGGTAGGTGACAAAATAGCCGGTATCTCCCATAAATCTGGCGGAGTAAATAGACTCGCCCCGGGCCAGATCCTCTATACTGCCTACGATATTCATCGATTCATCCAGCACAAACAGATGGTTCCTGGTTTTTTCCTGTTCCGCAGAGGCTATGCCGCCCTCGTTAAAATAGTGAGTTACATTTTCAGTAGTTACGATGCGGAAATAGCCGTTGTACTCGTCCATGCTGAACTGATTCAGCACATATCCGGGCACCGAGCCCTGGCTTTCCATGGTAACAGCGCCATCCTTTAGGGAAAACCGATACAAATCCGTTTTGTCCTTATAGACATTGTTTGCTTCTTCCCCAGTGACCAGCGCCACCACCAAGGTTTCGGAATTGCAGTAAATATCGCTGCCGCATCCCAGAATCGACTGGGTATCCAAAAACTCAGCGGGACTGCCGACGTCGATACTGCTGACGGTGAGATATTGGGCCGCGCCCGGCTCACCCAACAGCATAATGTCGCCGGCTGCTAGATCTGTCTTGGCGTCTCCAAGATACAGGGCCGGCACATAGGTTGACGGATCCGCTTCATCGATTTCGCCGGGGACATAGTAGCTATAGACCAGATACAGAATATCGCCCACCATACGGGAAGATATCAGGGTGCCGCTTTGCCCCAGTTCATTGAGCAGGACCGGATGGGACCGGTCGGTGATATCATAAACGGCCGCGGTATATTTTGCCAGTCCCGCCGGAGGGCCATATATTACACAGCCATTTGCCGGAGCTGCGTCCGTTTCCACCGCGTCCTCCATCGTGTCGTAGTAAGCGTCGTAATCCGCAACATATTTTATCAATACCATGCGGTCTCCGGCAATATAGATCTCATTGATGTGTTCGCTGATTCCGCAGATATTCTCTCCCTCTTCAGAAACGGTGTCAATTTTCTCGATCTTGGAAAGGATTTCCGGATTGCCGCCGTTTTCCCTCAGCAGATACACATCTCCATCCACTGCGGCGTAGATATACTCCCCGTCGGTTTTGATGATATCCGCTTCCTGTACTCCCTCTACCTGGTTGTTGGTGTCGGAGTAGTCCTTTTCTGCTGAACTACCGTCATATGGAGATCCGCCTCCCGCTGTATTTACAGCGTTCTCCTCCTCCGCCTCTGGAATTCCATCCATGCCGAGGGCGGGAGTATAAATCCCCGTGTAGCTATCTCCGCCGTTTTCCCGTTCCTTTTCCTTCAGCTCCTTGATCTGGGCGTAAACCCGGCTGTAATCCTCAGGCTCTGGGCCTGCTGCTGGGAAACCGCGGCTTCTCCCGCCGCGCCCGCGCCAGCCATGGGGATCTGGCCATCGCGGGGCGTAAGGGAGCGAAAAATCTGAAAGCACCCCAGCAGCACGACCAAAGCCGCCGCCACCGCCGCCGCGGAACGAATCCATCTCACCGCTTTTTTCTTGTCTTTCTTTTTAGCCTGTTCCCGTTTCATTTTATAGCTCAGGGAGAGTAAGCTTTCTCGGGTGGCTCGATTCTTTCGTTATCGGCCTTGTATTTCTTTTCAAACATCAGAAAAGCTCTCCTTTCAAAGTCTCTTTCAAAAGGCTTCTTGCCCGGTGAAGCTGGGACTTCACTGTGGTCTCCTTAGTCTTCAGCAAGCCGCTGATCTGAGACACGGACAAATCCTCGTAATAATACAGGTGGATCACTGTGCGGTATTTTACCGGCAAATCCATTACCGCGTAATAAACCTCGCTTTTTTCCTCCAGTTCCGTAGTCAGAGTATCCTCCAGCGGGGAAGTTTTCCGGAACCACGCGGATGACAGCAGCGTTTTACTGCAGTTAATGGTGGCCCTGATCAGCCACGCCCGGCGGTGCTCCTCATCGGCAAACTCTTTGCCGGAACGGATATAGCGCAAAAACACCTCCTGCATGACATCATCAGCGTCATACCGGTTTTTGGTCCGGGCATAGGCCAGGCGGTAGACCATTCTTCCATAGGTATCCAAAATCTCATCAACAGAATCGTTCGTACGCAGCGATTCGTTGCCCACAGCAATCCCTCCTTTCATATAGAACACTAAGAAGCCTCTGAAAAGGTTGCGCGCTTTTCCAATATTCTTATATTTCCTTCACTTTTATTTTTCTAATCGGCTCTTCGAAAGCTCCGGTATGTCAAAAAACACGCGAAAGCGATGTTTCAAAGCTTGTTCGCCCGTATGCGGCCTCGTTCCGCACGGTCTGGATGCTTTGAACCCGCCGGTATCGGATCGGCGGCCGGTAAGGCTCACGGCCATTGGCAGAAATCCTCCCAGAAGGTTATTTCTCATTCTGCCGGCGGCCTTTCCCGAAGCAAAAAACGTTCCGCCTTCCCGGCGGAACGTTTTTCCTGTCAGCACATTTCCTGATAAAATTTTATAACCTCGGCCTCCGGCTTCAAGCCATCCGCGGCGCCGTTGTCAGACAAAGAAAACGCCGCGCTGGCAGTCGCCAGCTTCATGGAATCCTCCAGGCTTCTGTCCTCATGGGCGCCGTAAAGCACTCCAGCACAGTAGCGTCTCCCGCTCCTGTGGTATTTTTAATAAATCCCTTGGGAAGCTTCAGGCTGGGCACCTCCACATATTCTCCGGTCCGGCAGTCCAATCCAAAGCCGCACTCCGGACAATGGATGACCGCCCATTTGGCCACGCCCATTTCGTTCATTTTCTCCAGCGCTTTTTTCATATTTTGTCTCTGGAGCTCTCCATTCTCCCGCAGGGAAATCCCGGTGGTGCATTGGGCCTCAATTTCATTGATAATACAATAATCCGTGTATTTTAGCGACGGCGGCACAATTTTTTGAAAGCGGTCGCTCATTTCGCTGACCACATCCACGCTGGTCTCCAGGCCATGCTCTTTGGCGTGGGCCAGGAGCCTGGCCATTTTAGTACCGTATTGGTTGTCAGGTTCATCCAAAGCGTTTAAGGATAGGATATAGCCGATATGGAAAATCTTCGCGTCAAATTTATCCCAGTCGATATCATCCTCGCAGAAAACCTCGTTAGCGCCCCAATAAGCAAAAAAGGACCGCTGCTTGCTGGCGCTGTCCACAATGACCAGTGTGAAAGAGGTGCTGCCCTCGGCGCCTATTTGGGAAACATCAATATTGGGATAATGGCGGAAAGCTTCCCAAATACGCTCCGCAGCTTCATCCTTCCCCACTTTTCCCAAGGCCGTAATGGGAAGCTGAGAGTCCAGCTTCGCTAAAACCATTGCCGTATTACAGACAGCGCCGCCGGTATTGTTAATGATTGGATCCTGGATTTTCGTTAAAGCTCCAATCTCTGGATAGCGGTCTACCGTATATACGATATCCGCTACCAAGCTGCCCGCTACCGCGATTCCTTTTTTCATCAGAACTCCTCCTTTTGATGTCCGGTTCTCCACAGGATTTTCCCTGTTAATTCATAATCTTATTCGAATCCGAAGCATCCACTGTCGGATCCACTGGCCGTATGTTCCGCATCGTCTTACGGTAAGAAAGGAATAAAAGCCCTGAGGCAGTGACCCAAGCGATGGGATTGATCCAGCAAAGCCCGGTGAAGCCGAAAAAATGTCCCAGAACAGGCGCGCCTATCATTCTCGACAGCAGCTCGCAGACTCCCGCCAGCATCGGGGTAACGCCGTTTCCCAGTCCCAAAAGGGTATTCCGATAAAGGAACAGCATCGTTAGCGCGGGATAAAACAGGGCGGAAATAAACAGGTAGAGATGCGCCTGCTGAATCACCTCCGGATGATACCCGTCGATGAACCAGGAGGACATCACCCCGCCAAACGCGGTCATGATCACCATAATTCCCAGTGTAATTGCCTCGCAGGCTAAAGCGCATTTCCGCAAGCCTTCTTGGACTCTGCCGGCTTTACCGGCTCCGTAATTCTGTCCCGCATAAGTGGCCATCGCCGTTCCAAAGGAGACAGCCACCTGCTCCGACAGCATATGAATTTTAGAGGCGGCGGAAAACGCCGCCACAGCAGCGGAGCCGAACAGGTTCAAAACCGCTTGGTTTACTAAAACGCTGGTCCCAGTAATGACAAACTGCATTGCCATCGGAAGGGCAAGCCGTAAGTGCTTCCAAGCGTAGCTCCAATCAAAGGTCCAATGCCGCTTTTCCATGCGCAGGAGAGGAAATCTTCTCCAGGCGTAGCCCAGGCACAAAAGTCCGGAAACCCCTTGAGACAGCACCGTGGCCCAGGCCGCGCCTCCCACTCCCATATGAAAAGTGATGATAAACAGCAGATCCAACGCTACATTTAAAAAAGAGGCGAATACTAAAAAAATCAGCGGCGTTTTACTGTCTCCCAGCGCGCGGATAATGCAGGAAAGCAGGTTATAAAAGGCCGTGGCCGCAACGCCGTAATAAATTACGATAATATAAGCATAGGAATCTTCAATAATATCCGCCGGCGTATTCATAACCTCCAACAGAGGCCTTGCGGTTAAAATTCCCGCCGCCGTCAGCAGAACCGTGGCAGCAAGGCTCAGCAGCGCCGAGGTCGCGACGGAGCGTTTTACCCCTTCATAGTCTCCGGCTCCGAAACGCTGGGCGGTGATGACGGAAAAACCGGCGGTAAGGCCCTGGATACAGCCAATCACTAAAAACGAAATTCCGCTGGTCGCTCCCACCGCAGCCAACGCTTCCATGCTGATCGCACGGCCCACGATGATGGAGTCTACCATGCCATAAAGCTGCTGGCATAGGTTTCCAAACAACACCGGCAGCGTAAAAGAAATAATCAGCCGGGTGGGATTTCCCCGGGTCATATCGTTTGTCATAACCGCACCCCTCTATCGTCCTTCTCAATTATACAAAACCCAGAAACCAAATGCAATTCTTTATTGGAAAACGTTTCTCGTTTTTTATTTTAAAGGAACGAACCCTCTTTTTCCACCGGAACAATTATCGTTTTTTCTGAGAAACCAGGCGCCTAAATTTTGTCTTTATAGGTTGGCAGCCCCCGTCGTAAGTCCAGCTTTTAACCAAGGAAAGCCAAAGGGCCAGCGGAAGCCTGCGCTTGCTGAGCCTTTTGCCTCCGCAGCCAAGCGCATGACGGAAGGAGTATAGCGAACGCAAGGAGCCGGAGGAAATCCTTCGGCTCCTTGCCGTTCGTCTCTATCTTCCGCTTTTATATTCACGGAGGCCATATTAAGCCCGAAGCAGCAGCTTCAGCTTAGTTCTTAAAATATCTGCCCAAAGCATCGGCGCCCACCATGGCGGCGTAAACCATTTCCGGAGTTACCTCAAAGGGCATGTTCACCAGCGTATCGTCAGGGGAGCAGGCTCTGACAGCTGCCTCCATCAGCAGGTCCTTATCCGGCCGCGCCATACCAAGCTCTGCGAAGGTTGTGGGTAATCCCACATCCATGCAGAAGCCAATGACCTCTTCCAGCAATTTCTGGCCAGCGTTTTCCAGCACCAGCTGAGTCAAGGTACCAAAAGCCACCTTCTCGCCGTGATACAGATGGTGACAATCCTTAATCACCGTCAAGCCGTTATGAATCGCATGGGCTCCCGCCAGGCCTCCGCTTTCAAAACCGATGCCGCTTAAATAGGTGTTTGCCTCAATGATGTTTTCCACTGCCTGGGTACAGGCGCCGGCTTCCACCGCCAGCTTTGCTTTTACGCCATCCTCCAGCAAAGTCTCATAGCACAGCTTCGCCAAAGCCAAAGCTCCCTTAGTAGGCTTTCCGCCGGCGCAGCTCAGCGCTCCGCTGGCGGCCACAGCTCTGGCCTCAAAGTAGGTGGCCAGGGCGTCTCCCATGCCGGAAACCAAAAGCCTCGATGGTGCGGCGGCGATGATATCCGTATCCACCAGCACGAGGTCGGGGTTAGAATTTAAAAACAGGTACCGCTCAAACACGCCGGTTTCAGAGTAAATCACCGACAACGCTGAGCAAGGAGCGTCGGTAGACGCGATAGTGGGAATAATCACAACAGGCGCGCCCTGATAATACGCGGCGGCTTTTGCGCTGTCGTGAATTTTGCCGCCGCCCACGCCTACGACCAGGTCGCATTTATTTTCTTGAAAACGGCTGCCCAGCCGCTTGATTTCCGTTTCGCAGCATTCTCCTTGAAATTCCTCGAAGACCAGCTCCATGCCGGTATTTTCAAAGCTTTTTTCCAGCAGGTCGCGCACCCTTTTTAATCCGGACGCGCTGATAATGACAAACAGCTTCTTTCCCAACTTTTTAGCGTGCTCCGGCAAATTTTTTAATTCGCCCCTGCCTTGCACATATCGATTTGGACTAATAATGGTATTGGCCATGAAAATCCCTCCAATTCTGTATTTGAAACCTATCGCTATACTATAAACCTTACAAAATCAGCGCTTATCTGTCAACCAGGATTCCGCTGAAATCCCGCCGCGGGCCCCGAAAATTTTTGTTAATTTTTTAACATAAGGCTGTGCCGTTCCTTCTCCCACGAATAAAAAAGACGCCGTTTGAAACACTATTGAAAACACGAAACGGAAAAATGGAGGCGGGATAATGGCTGACACAACCGATCTTTTGATCATCGGAGGGGGCTGCGCTGGATTGACCGCCGCGATCTACGCTATCCGGGCGGGGCTTTCAGCAACCGTATTGGAGGGCGGCTTTGCTGGAGGGCAAATCGCTGTTACCAATGAAATCGAAAACTATCCGGGCTATGTAAAAATATCCGGGCCGGACCTAGCGATGAAAATTTACGAGCAAGCCCAAAGGCTAGGCGCTGACATTCAAATGGAACAAGTAGTAAAAGCCTCTCTAGCCTCCCCGGTCAAAACCCTTCAAACCAACGGGGGAGAATATAAGGGCAAATCCGTAATCATCGCCAATGGCGTCAAGCGGCGCACGCTGGATTGTCCCGGAGAAAAGGAACTGACGGGAAAGGGGGTTTCCTACTGCGCCACCTGCGACGGGGCCTTTTTCCGGGGCAAAGCCGCGGCGGTCATCGGCGGGGGAAATACCGCCCTGGAAGACGCTCTCTTTCTGTCCAATCTCTGCGAAAGCGTCTTTCTGATTCACCGCCGCAATGCTTTTCGAGGGGAAAAGCTTCTTGCGGATGCGGTAAAAAAGCGAAAAAACATCATTTTTCACGGAGAAACCGTCGTAAAAGAAATCTTGGGAGAAAAAGCTGTCACCGCCGCCGTAATCCGAAACATAAATTCCGGACAAGAAGAGCTTCTCCCAGTTTCCGCTGTTTTTATAGCCATCGGTCTGGTGCCGGATAACAGGATTTTCTCAGAGCTTCCCCTGGATTCCAACGGCTACATTCTGGCCGGGGATGACTGTAAAACCAGCCTTGCCGGCGTATTCGCCGCAGGAGATACCCGAGCGAAAGCCCTTCGGCAAATTCTTACCGCGGCGTCCGACGGGGCTACCGCCGCCTTCCAGGCCGCAAGCTATGTGAACACTCTGGAAACCGCTCTCCGCTAATCTTGAACAGGCAACCCTTTCCCGCCAACGGCTTTGGCGGATAGCGGAGCGGTCAGAAAGCAGTAAAAATCACCTGTGCGCCCTGACTGTAAAGGAGTACGGCAAAAGCTTAATTGCCGCGGGCTTTTTGCGAGGCGCTCGAAGAAGCGGCACCTTACGCTTGAGACGATAAAATTTCCCTATTGCCGTCTGCCGCGCGGCAGGCTCCCTCTCCAACAGCCATTGTATGCTGTATACCTGAATGATAAAAAACAGCCTGGGATAAATTCTAGGCTGTTTGATCTTCTGTCAGCGAAGCAGAAGCACCGCTACATCGTTTACATTGGTACCGGTAGGGCCGGTCATCAGCAAGCCTCCGCATTTCTGCAGGGCGTGGTAAGCGTCGTTTTCCTCCAGCACCCGGTCAATCCCGATCCCCTGCTGCCGCAGTTGTCCGGCGGTTTCCCCATCTACTATGCCGCCTGCCGCGTCGGTAGGGCCGTCGGTACCGTCTGACCCCAAGGAAAACAAAACCGCATTCGGCAAGCCTTCCAAGCCTCTGGCCGCGGAAAGCGCGAGCTCCTGGTTTCTTCCCCCCATGCCTTTTCCCTTCAGCTCCACTACCGTCTCGCCGCCCACAATCACCGCCGCGGGCTTTCCAGTTAAGTGATCCTTTTTCCATTGGGCGACAGCGGCCAAAAAGCTTCCTGCCTCTTTTGCCTGACAGGTTAAGCACGCTGTCAAAATTTCCGGAGCGTACCCCAGCTCACCAGCCGCTCTTGCCGCGGACTCGCAAAGGCTTTGAACGCTCCCGGTAATCACGGTTTCACTATTTTCCAGTGTTTTTGGGGTTTCTTCCTTTAGGATCTCCAATGCTCTTGAAGAAAGGCGCAGGCCGTATTTTTTCACCACTTCCAGGGCCTGCTCCGAGGTTGAAGAATCCGGCGCCGCCGGACCAGACGCAATGCTTTCCAAGCTATTGCCAAGAACATCGGACAGGACAATGGAAAACACCTGAGCCGGAGCGCAAAGCTGGGCAAACCTTCCTCCCTTCACGCCGGAGAGACGCTTGCGGATCAAGTTAATTTCCGTGATCTCCGCCCCGCAGGCCAAAAGCTGCCTGGTAATGTCCTGCAATTCCTCCAGGGGCACCAAGGGCAGTTCAAACAAAGCGGAGCCTCCGCCGGATATCAAAAACAGGACTTGGTCGTTCTGGGTTAGGCTCCGGGCAAGGCCTGCCATCTTCTGAGCACCGAAAACAGAGTTTGCATCCGGTACCGGATGGCCCGCCTCTAAAATTTCGCAGCGGGGAATTTCTCCTTTGCTATGGCCGTATTTCGTCAGCACAATTCCTTGCTTAATTTGGTTCCCTAAAGACCTTTCCGCGGCGCTGGCCATCTGCCAGGCCGCCTTTCCTATACTGAATAAGGTCACTGGCTTTGTGAAGCTGCGGGCCCTCAGCGCTTTTTCCACCGCCTGATCCGGCATCGCTTCCTTCAGTGTCTTTCGGATAATTTTCCAAGCATCCCGGCGCATACTCTCATTACTCATGGAATTCCCTCCTTGCCTTGGTTTCACTATAAAGCTTTCTTTCCCTATTGTCAATTTGATTGTAGAATGAGCTCTTTCGCAATAGGCTTTTCACAGTACGCGCTTTATGGTATCATAGACATAAATGCTGACAAAAACGAGGAATGACACGGATGAATATGATTCAGAAAGCGGTAACCGACGCTTGGATTCTCTTCATATTGATTACGAGATAACAGAGCATCCCCCTGTTTATACCATTGACGAAATGAAGAACCTGGGAATTACCCATAAGGGGATGTGGTAAAAAACCTTTTTCTGCGGGATGCCAAAGGAAAACGCCACTTTTTAGTGGTGCTGGATAAAGACAAGCGCGCGGATCTGAAAGCCCTTCAGGAACAGCTGAGCTGCAGCAAATTGAGCTTCGCCTCTGAGGAACGGCTGAAAAAGCATTTGGGCCTTTCCAGAGGCTCGGTCACCCCGCTTGGCATCCTGAACGACGCCCAAGGCATGGTAGAACTGGTATTTGACCGGGATCTCATTGGCCGGCGGCGGCTCGGAGTCCATCCCAATGAGAACACGGCGACCATTTGGATTTCCTTTGACAATTTAAAGAAGATATCAGAAGCCTTCCACCATCCAATTCAATATGTCTCTTTATAATGGAACGTATCACGTTTTCCGGAGATGCGGAAGCATTTCTGCGCTTCCGGATTTTTTCCAGCTCTAACACGCAGCGGTTCCCAGAGAAGCAAGCGAATCCCGGCGCTTAAGAGATCAGAAAGCGCTTAGATTCTTCGAAGGCCGGCGGAAAAAGAAGATCGAAAGCTGGTTTTATAGCGCTCAGCGATTTTTCAGAAACTGCCGAGGGCAGCTTTTATCCCCGCCGCGCTTGTCATGAGGCGCCGAAGATCTAATAAACCGCAAAGCTGTTTGATTTCTCCTCTTGACAAAGGAATTTATAATTGATATTATTATGATATCAATTAGATATCTAGGAGGGTTTCTTTTATGGAAGAAAAAATTGTATATGAGGAAAGAGAGAAAAAAGCCGGCTCCGGCGCGCTGGCGCTGATTCTGATTATTATTTTGCTGCTGGCATCAATCGGAGCGGCCATACTAGGCTCTGTACTGTTATCCGACGAGCAGAATTCCTCTCCCTGGGGAGCCGTTTTGCTCACAGCCGGTATTTTAGCCTTTGTTCTGGGCTGTATCCTGCTGCCAGGCCTAAAGGTAATCAATCCTAAGGAAGCGCTGGTGCTTACTCTATTTGGCAAATATTGCGGCACGCTGAAAAAGGATGGATTTTATTGGGTAAATCCCTTCTGCACCGCGGTAAATCCTACCGCCGCAACCGGGCGGACTACTGGGCCGAACTCCGTAATCATTTCTGAAAGCAAAAAGGTATCTTTGAAAGCTATCACTCTAAACAACGAAAAGCAGACTGTCAACGATGAACGGGGCAATCCGGTGATTATTGGCACCATTGTGATCTGGAGGGTCGTTAATACCGCCAAGGCTGTATTCAATGTAAACAATTATAAGGTTTTTCTTTCCACACAATGCGATTCCGCTACCCGAAATGTGGCTCGGCTGTATCCATATGACAGCGAGGACAGCACCGGTGAAAAATCCTTGCGGGGAAGCAGCCAGGAGGTCGCTGATATGATGAAGCAGGATCTCCAGGCCAGAGTAGATGTTGCCGGGATCGAGATCATGGACGTCCGCATCACCAACCTGACCTATGCGCCGGAAATCGCCGCGGCAATGCTCCAGCGCCAGCAGGCCGAGGCGGTAATCGCCGCCCGGCAGAAAATCGTGGAGGGCGCCGTAGGCATGGTGGAGATGGCATTGAATCATCTCAGCGAGAACGGAGTAGTGGAGCTTGATGAAGAACGGAAGGCCGCCATGGTCAGCAACCTGCTGGTTGTGCTTTGCGGAAACCGGGACGCCCAGCCTATTGTCAACAGCGGATCGATCTACTGATCCGGATGAAGGGGAATGCCAATGGAAAAGAAAGATAACGAAAAAAAGCAGATTCTTTTAAGGCTTGCCCCAAGTCTTTGGAAAGACCTCGCCGCCTGGGCGGAGGACGACTACCGTTCGATCAACGGTCAAATTGAGTTTTTGCTGAGTGAATGTGTCCGAAAGCGGAAAAGCCGCGCTCAAAAGGAGGCGGTTATGCAAGAAAAATTCCTCTCCGGTGAAATTACGCCGGAAGAATATCACACCTGGCTGAAAAACAGGAAGCTTTCGGAAAAATAGGGTTCTGTCAAAAGCTCTTAATTTTAAACTCTTTTCCTCCCAAGAAGCCCCAAAAATTCCGGGGCCTCTCTTGATGGTGCCCCCTTTCACCAGAGGATCCTGATCATATCACAGAGGGAACAAAAAAGCTTTGCAAACCGGCTGCCTCTGCGGGCTGTAAATCTTACTCAAATTACTTTCCGCGAGAAGATAGAAAAGAAACAGGGAAAGCAAAAATCAATCTTTTTTTCGCTTTCCTTTCCCCCGAGGATGTGATATGATTATTTTCGGAAAAATTTTTTAGGGGGGCTTCCCATGAACCGTGAAAAAATATTGGTAGTTGGCAGTTCTAATACGGACGTAATTCTTCGTATTCCCCGATATCCCTTGCAAGGGGAATCCTTGGTAGTGTATAAGAGAGAGCAGGCCTTAGGCGGAAAGGGCTCCAACCGGGCGGTGGCCCTTACCAGGCTGGGCGCCGACTTGGATTTTTGCTGTAAGCTTGGCAAGGATGCTTCCGGAGAATTCATCCTTGACGCTTATGAAAAGGAAGGGGTCAGCCGGGAGATGGTGCTTCTTGGCGACACAGAAGGCACTGGCACCGCATATATTATGCTGGAGGACAGCGGCAGCAACACTATCCTGTCTTACTTAGGCGCCAACGGCGATTATACCCAGAAGGACATTGACGTCGTATTATCGAAGCTTTCCCATTACGGATACCTGTGTATGGATCTTGAATTCAGCTTAGAGGCGATCCGCGCTATTCTAAAGGCGTCCAAGGAAGGGGGACCCAAGGCTGTCATCGACGCCGGCCCCGTTCGTAAGGAGCTGCCCCTGGACGCTTTCCGCGGCGCTTACGTGCTGAGTCCTAATGAGACCGAAGCCTCCGGCATGACCGGCATCAAAATTACAGACCGGGATTCTGCTGAGAAAGCATGTGCGGCTCTTTATCAATCCGGCTGCGAAAACGTGATTCTGAAATGGGGCAAACAGGCGCCCTTCTTTACGACGGAACAGACTTTTCTCATTTTCCCGCTTATAGCGGCTCTGGAAAGGTTGTGGATACCACGGCCGCGGGCGACTGCTTCATGGCAGGGCTGACCTGCCGCCTTTCCGAGGGATACTCCTTAAAGGAGTCCATCCAATTTGCGAACATCGCCGCCTCTATCGCCGTTACAAGATTAGGCGCTATCCCCTCCCTTCCCAATCGGAAGGAGGTCGAGCTGATGGCGGAAAAGGCCGGGCAGGAGGGCTATTTTGACCGGTAAGCCGTTCATAACAGGTTTGCCGCTTCCATCTGACGGAAAAACCGTCACAGCAAAAGCGGCGGTTTGAAGCTTTATTCGAGCTTGCCGGCAGGAGCACCCTAGGTCAAGGGACTTTGCAATCAATTGCACCTGTCTCTCCCGGCGCCTATGGTTAGGCGGTTCCCGTTTTAAGAAGCCTTTTTTGTTATAAAAAACTGTTGGGCATCCGCCTTCCCCTTGCGCCGCCAAATTAAAATTCCTTTTACAGAACGTTCCCCCGGACTTCACCGGCGTTTCCCATAACTTTAAGAAAAAACCCCGGCAGCAGGACGGCCGCAGCAGCAATTGCTGGCTGCGCACTTCCTGTGCTGGGGCTTTCTTTTTACTTTTTGCGTTTTGAGATTTTCTTCGCCCTATTTTCAAGGGATCATTTCTCATGCGCTGGACCTGAGAGCGGAAAAATAATAAAAGCCGCTCCTGAACCAGGCCTCACTTTCCTTCGATCACACAGCCAGCGCCGGACCAATCCTTATAGAACCGGTCTACATAGTATTTGGTCAGAGGCAGAGGCTGTCAAAAGTGTCGGTGAACACATGGTAAGGCATGGTGACAATATCCGCGCCGGCCAAAGCGTATTCCACGATTTCCTGAGGCTTTTCGATGGAAGCGGCCAGCACCTCTGTCGGCAGGCCCTCCTCATGGATAACATCGCATAGCTGCTCCAGCGTTACCAGGCCGTCATAGCCGATCACATCGTTTTGTCCGGTGTAAGGAGCTACATAATCCGCTCCGGCAGCAGCGCACAAAAAGCCCTGAGACGCGGTAAGCACCGCAGTAGCACAGGTTTTAATCCCCTCCGCATGGAGAATCTTGATCGCTTTTACCGCCTCCCGAGTAGCAGGCAGCTTTACCACAATATTTTTTCCAGCGGTGACAATTTTTCTAGCCTCGGCAACCATCCCCTCCGTATCCTTGGCCACCACCTGGCCGAACACCGGAATCTCCGGGAACTCCTTTGCGATATTGGCTAGAACATCCACCAAATTTTTTCCTGTCTGGGACGCGATGGTGGGGTTGGTGGTAATACCGCAGATGAGGCCCATCTCGTCCAGCTCTTTTAATTCCCGCAGGTCAGCGGTATCTGCAAATAATTTCATATTGTGAACGCTCCTTTTCCAGCTTACGGCTCTTCCGGATACCAGCCACAAACTCCGGCTTCGCGCTTACCTTGCATTGTTGCCCATCTCATAATAGGCGCCGAGCGCGTCAAAGGTATCCAAATAGAAATAATGATCCTCCATGTATTTTCCCTGATAGTTCACCTTGGGCCCGCGGCTGGAATATTCGGCAACCGCGGCATCCAGAGCGTCGTTGTCCAGAATAGATTCCTTGATGTGATGGATTCCAGGCCCTCTTTCCTCCAAGAACTTGGAATAAGGATTCACACCGTGAATCGGCTGGATGATCTCAAACTCAATGTCGCCGATAAAGGTAGCGGCAATCAAAAATTCGAAATCGCCTTCTACCGGCTTTCCATCGCTTTTTACGTCATGGGCGCTGATCTGATTGTTTTTCAGAATCGTCCATGGGCCCCAGTTCAGGGTATTTGTTAAATACTCAATGGTTTTCTTGTAATCATTGGTGACATAACAAACCTGGGTAATCTTTCTGTTCTTGTTGAATTCCTGCAATTCCTTTGCGCTCATCATAGTTGATAGCCCCCTTTAAAATAATAAAAATTAACGCCGGGCCTCCCCGGTTGGTTCCAAATTGTTCAAAAGCCCGCGCCCTTCTACGATCAAAAAGCTGTATGCTTTCGGCTTGCAGGCCGTTTCTGTAAAGCCTTGAAACACAGGCAAAAGGCCGCCGTCTGAACAAACCCTTAGACGGCCTTCTCCAGCCTTATTGCCTGAAATTTCCCTAACAGCCGTCAAACCATTCGATTTCTTCTCCCTAAAGCTATCGTAAATGGGTCGCAGCCAAGCCGCATCAAGCGTGAAGGATACTATTATTCTGCATATAAGCCCATCTGGATTCCTTTGGAGTAATCCCCATCCCAATCGTAGCTTTTCCGGGGCTCAAAGGAATTCATCCGGAAGCTTCTCGCGGCCAAATCCCGCATTTCTTCCATGGAGGATACCACATTAAGCCCCCGCAGCTGCCACAAAAGGTTGCCGATCAGAGTAGCGTAAGGCATTCCGGACCGGGTAGGCAGATGAGAAGCGTCGCTGATCATCTGCACCAGCTGGGGATACCAGGCTCCTCCATTCACCACCACGATTTCCTCCAGAGGGATATTCAGCTTTTCCATTACATGGAGGGCTTTTTGTTTAATCCACATTGCGATGCTCTCAAACAAGCAGCGGATCCACTCGCCGTGAGTGGCGGGAACTGTCTGGCCGGTTTCCGCCAAATGCTCGGTCAAAGCCTCGATGATACTTCCGTGGGCTTTCAGGAATCTTGGATCCTTTAGGTTGACATAGGAATGGACGGAACGGGCTTCCTCCGCCATTTGCTCCACCTGATCGTAAGAATAGGTGTTTCCTTGCTGCGCCCATTCCTTTTTCACCGCGTTTACCAGCAGGAATGCCGGGAAATCCTGATAAACCAGGAAAGCGCCAGGTTCGCCCTGGAGCGAGTTCTTAAAGCCGTATCGGTAGGCCGCGTCGCTGATGTCGGGCCTATCGGTCTCCACACCCATATTGGCGTTGGTGCCCAAGCAAACATACAGCTTATTCTTGCCGAAGCCGGGAATCGCCGCCACCGCGGAAGCACTGTCATGGCCGGCGACGGACACAACCTTCATCCCTACGGCGCCAGTTTGATCCTCAACGGCCGGATGCACCGGTCCCAGCACCCATCCGGGCGCTTCGGCGGCATAAAAAGCCGGGTTGGAATTCCCAGCGCCTCACAGAGCTCTGTGGACCAGCGCTCCTGGCGGTAATCGAACAAGCCGGTCGTCCCGGCGATGGTTGCTTCCGCCGTTCCCTTGACGCCGGTATAAAAGTAACCGAACAGGTCGGGGAACATGATCAGCTTATCCGCATAATCCATGCAAGGGTCGTGGGCGGCCGCCCGGGAAAACACCTGGGGCAGCATATAACCCGGTTGCACAAGCAGCCTGTCAGGCGAAACGTCTCCTGCTCCGGAATTTTCGCGAACAGCTCCTCTAGGGTATGCAGCGTACTGTTGTCGTTGGGATGATACGGGGGGAAAACAATGCGCCCATAACCATCAATATAAGCATGGGCGGAGCCATGGGTATCAAAGCCAATAGTATCTGGGGCGCCGTATTGGGAAACGATCCGGCCAGGCCGTCTAAAGAATGGTTATAAAGCGAGAAAAAATCGTGATATAAGGAATCCAGCACTCTTACGGAGCGGTTAGGAAAAGGAATATACTCGTTTTCCGTCAGCCGTTCTCCGTCAAAATACGCGGATACCATTTTTCCGCCGCTGGCGCCGCAGTCAACCCCCACTACATGATATCTTTTGCTCATTTGAGCTTCCACCTTTCCAAATTCATTGAGAATGTTGGATCTTCCGCTTGACACCCCGCCTATTTAACTTGGAAAAGCCGTTATTCCTCGTTGGGCAGCGAGGCCTCTCCGCCCAGCTGAGCGGTCTGGAAGCGCGCCTTGGCGATAGCCTCGGCTCTTTTTGGGTTCCGTGATGAAAAGTGAATTTTTTACGGCGTCGGCCGCAAGCCTGTTGATACCATAGAAAACAGTGGCTTCCGGCGTTCACAGTAACATAAAAAATCCGAATATATTCGGATTATTCGTAATTTCTGTGGCGCTTCTCCATTTCCTCGTCGGAAACGTTCATCTGCTGCTTCAGCATTCTGGACATGCAGTCAAACAGGATGACCGCGGACTGCTCATACAGGTTGCCCATAGGCTGCTTAGTGGGAACCAAATCTCCGTGGGCCCTGTATGCCATTGCCGGCAGATGCACGATCACATCGGCTACCTTACCCATATCGCTGTCAGGAACGGCTGTCACCAGAACAATCTTAGCGCCGGCCTTTTTGCACAGCTCGGCGATAAACACTACATGGCTGTAAAAACCGGGCCCGCAGGAAATGAACACCACATCGCCCTCGCCTACGGAAGGCGCGGTATCATCCCAAGCCCAGTGAGCGTCCTTACCCAAATGCATCAGGCGCATCACAAAGAATTTTAACCCCAGGCCTTCTCTTCCGGCGCCGTAGCAGACTACTTTCTTCGCGTTAATAATCGCGTCCAGCGCAGGCTGCAAATCCTTGTCGTCCATTCTGTCAAACACCTGCTGCATCTCGCTTAACGCGGTGTTGGCATACTCGTTCAATAAACCCATTTTTAGTTCCTCCTTAAAAATTTCAGTCCAAATAGGTTTGGAATCTATTACCCTAGAATGGTTCTTCCATCCTAAGCAATACCGAAAACATGTTTTGTCCGCCAGTATGACAGCCTTGGTCACACGCAGGAGAGAAAGCCCGCGGTAAAGGAATCTCCCAGGCCGATGGTACAGGCCGGATGCTCTACCGGCTTTGTGGGCACCGCGATGACGCCGCCCTTTTCCAGAGTTTTGATCCGCTGCAGCCCGACGGTGCTGTCAGGCTGGTCCGCTATGGAGAACACCATTTCCCTGGTGCCATAATCGGAATACCTCGCCTTAGCGGAAGCTACCATGTTCCCCATGGCCAACGCGGATTTTACATCTCTGCCCTCCGGCAGAGGATTGCCGTAATACATGGACACATCCCTTGAATGGATGACCACGCCCCGGCGCGGATGATAGGTATGGAAAAACTTATCCAATAGATCCATCAGCATATAAGGGTTGCCGCCAAAGGAAGAATGGGAAACGCCGTTAATTTCAAACAGCTCCTCGTCGCTGCAGGCGATAATATCACTTTTGCCGCCCAGCTCCTTAAAGTATTTGCCGTAGCCATCCTTTAGGAAGAAAGGGCCGCACTCGCAGTAAACCATAGTCTCCTGAGAAAAGCCTCCAGAAGCCGCGCGATTTCCTTCAGCTTGGCGTCCAGGTTCTCCTCCTGCTGAATCCCGCTGACGCCGGAAATCAGCAGAGCGGTGGCATGATTTTTCTTCGCATACTCAAAATAACCGTGATCCAGCGGCAGTTCAGAGTTGAGCACATCCCAGGATAGAATGATCTTGTTGGCCACCGGAGCGGTATAGCTCTGATCCTGGAACTTAAGAGCGGCGCCTTTATGAAACTGCAGAATAAAATGAGGAGCGTAGCGCTCGGGATTTTCCCGCAAAAACTGCCGCACCGGCAGCGCCTTGCCGTTGGAATACACAGAAAGGGGCGGATAATTGAGCAAATCGGCAAACTGCGGCCCAAAGCTGGTTAAATGCACCAGACTTCTCACACCAAAGCTGCCCAAAGCACACGCCGCCTGGGCGCCTGTACCGCCTACGCCGTAAGAGGCCATCTTTAAGGAGCTTTCGATCGTCCTCGCGACCTCCTCGCAGATGAAGCACTCCGTCCCCCCCTCTGGCAGCCGGAACAGCAGCATATCCACCAGGTCGGTCATATTCTCCACATTGCTGATGTTTCTCGGCCCCGTGGCGTACTGGTCCACCCATTTCTGGATAACGCCGGTATCCCAGCGCACCAGCAGATCCACATTGCTGGTGAGGCCGGCAGCCACATAGCGGGAATCCGCCACTCTTTTAAAGTACTCGATAGCGTTTTGATAAACACCCATAAAGCTTCTTCCTTTAACCAATCATTATTTTATCAGCTACGGGCCAGGGCTTCCATAAGCTCCCGATAGATCTCATCGATATCGGCGATCACCGGATTGGCCTTATAGTCCGGGAGGTCATGGCTGCGGTCGGCAATCCTGCGGATAGTAGCCTCGTCCACAGAGAAGCTTTCAAAATTCAGCCACATGCCGATATCCTTCAGCAGCTGGTCCACTTCCTCGCAGCACCTCTTGGCAGCTTCTTCGTCAGAAAGCCCTGACAGCTCCGGATTTAAAATTCTGCCCACAGTCGCGAACTTCTCAACCGCGGCAGGATAGGTCAGCCGCATGAAGGAGGGATAGGTCAGCGCCAGAGACTCACCGTGCATAATCTGGGGGCAGTGGCCGCTGATGGTCATTCCCACGCCGTGAGGCAGGGTAACGCCGGCGTTGGCGATGGCTAAGCCGCCGCAGGTATCCGCCCAGGCCATTCCCTCTCTGGCTTCCAGGTCCTGTCCGTCCTTCACCACCCGGCGCAGGTATTTCGCCACCATGCGGATTCCTTCCAGGGCAATGATATCAGTATAAGCAGAGCCATTTACATTAATATAGCTTTCAAAACAGTGGCAGAAGGCGTCAAAACCAGTAGAAGCGGTGGTATGCGGGGTACGGTCACCATCAGGTCCGGGTCTACGATGGCAACTCGGGGATAAATCAAATTATTGAAAACGGCGCTCTTTGTCTGAGTGGCGGTTTCCGTCATCACCGCAACCTGGGTAACCTGCGACCCGGTGCCCGAGGTAGTGGTCACGGCGATGCAGGGCAGCGTCTTTTCCGGCTGCTTTTTAAAGAACAGGTAGTCCCAGGCCCGCCCCTCATTGATTGCGGCCATTGCCACAGCCTTAGCGGTATCCATGGAGGACCCGCCGCCGATGCCGATAACGGCATCCACCTTTTCGCTCCGGGCCATTTGGTTCCAGCATCGACGCTCTCCGTAGTTGGATTCGGCACCACGCCGTCATAGTGATGTACAGTAAGCCCGGCTTGCTGCAATAGCCCCTTTACCCTTTCATATAAGGGAGCCAGCGGGGAATTGACGGATTCCGTCACCAATAAAACGTTTTTCCCATATTGGGAGGCAATCTCGCCAATGCTGTCAATTTTTCCCCGTCCAAATACGATTTTTGTGGTTTGCTCGTAACTGAAGTTCATGACGATACACTCTCTTTCCCTGCATAAAGATACAGAATAAAATTATTCTTCCGTTTTCCCCTCAATTCTGATTTGGCAAGGGGAAACGGTTCTTCCTTAAGCCATTTGGAGCCAGTGATCTCCTGGACACAAGCTTTTTCCAGTTTGTTTTCACTTTCCCCCACGGGCAGGTGAAAGCCGGATTTCATTTTCCAGTTTTTCCATCTATAATCAGCTTGCTGGCGCCTAAATTTAAGAAGGCACTAACCCGGCGAAAAAAGATGCGCAAAACAAACAATTTTAACTCAAAAAGTTGTTTATAATAAATATATTTTTTGCGCAATTACTTATATGTATTTAGTTATTTGTATTTAATTATTTTGTGTAAAATTTGTCAGGTTTTAAGCCGCTTTTTTATCCATTTCATGCTTTCGTCCTCATTATAAACAAGGGGATATTATTTGTCAATAGAAAAATAGAAAACAAAAGATAATTTAAAAACCCGTTTTTGTAACATTTTATCCATAATAACTAATTGACAAAATGTATTATTTTTTTATAATATAATTAACAGAAGGTAATATCCAATTTTTTAATTAATCTAAAATAGTAATTCGCCACCGCCTTGTTATGGATACGCCTAAATTGATCTGTTCCTAATAAAATAAGGCCGTATCTTATCCAGTGTAAGCCTGTCCGGCCGCATATAAACGGAGGTTCTATTATGCCTAAGGTCGATAAGTCTATCGTTGGAATCCATAATAAGGAAGCCGTGATTAACACGATACGGGATAACTCCCCGATATTCCGGGCGGAGATCGCCCGCTTGACTGGTCTGAGCATTCCTACCGTAATGAAGATTACGGATGAATTCAAGGAATCCGGCCTAATCTATGAAAGCGGCAAGCGCACTTCTGAGGTAGGAAAGCCCCCAAAGCTGCTGAGCTTTGTACCTGACGCTAAATATATCATTGGCGTAGATGTGGGAACCACCCACGTTGGGGCGGTTCTGATGGATCTTTCCGCCAGGATCCTTCTGCGTGAATGGGCGCCCACTCACGACGGCCACACCTTTCCTCAGGTGCTGGAGCAGACGATTCAATGCATCCAAAAGATTTTGGATGCTTCTTCTGAATATGCCGGTAAAATTCTAGGCATCGGCGTTGGGGTTCCCGGGCTGATTTCTGTGGAAACGGGAAAAATCATCCTTCTCCCGCTATCGGCTGGCATGAAGGCAACTTTTTGGCGCCGCTGAAGGAACGATTCCGGCTTCCTGTTGTGGTGGACAACGTAGTGCGCGCCATGGCTATGGGCGAGCTTTGGTTCGGCGCCGGCAGAGCCTGGAAATTTTTTCTGCATCGGCTTAGGCTACGGCATCGGTTCCTCCATTGTCATCGGAAAACAGATTTATTCCGGCAGCACCGGCACCAGCGGAGAGTTCGGCCACATGACGATTGACAAAAGCGGCCCCCTGTGCGACTGCGGCTGCTACGGCTGCCTGGAAGCCATCGCATCCGCCAACGCCATTTCCAAGCAGGCGCGGTTCGCCATCTCCAACGGCGCCAACTCCATGATGTTCGATATTATCCACGGCAACCTGAACGACATTAATGCCAAAGTAGTCTTTGACGCCGCAAAGGCCGGCGATTCCCTGGCCAACACGATTGTAAATCAGGTCACCGTTTATTTAGGCATCGCCATCAGCAATGTGATCAATCTGCTGGACCCTCAGCTTATCATCCTGGGCGGCGGCGTCAGCCAGGCGGGCGACTTTCTTTTAAATCCTCTGTTGGATGAAGTTTCCCGGCACGTTCTTCCGGTAAAGGAGCCCCATATTGTGATCTCCTCCCTGGGGGAAGACGCGGTAGCCATCGGAGCAGCCACCTTTCTGCTGAAGGAGTACGTAGAATCCGGCAAAGTGCAATAACATTTTCCCGCAATCCAAGCAGCCCGGAATTTTTGTTTCCGGGCTGCTTTATGAATTTGATTACTCTATTCACGAAAGAAGGCTGTTTATGAAACTCTCTCAAGCACCGTTCGGTACCTCAAGAGACCAAAAAGCTGTTTCTCTCTACACCCTGTCCAATGCTCGGGGCATGACGGTGGAAATCTGCAACATTGGATGCAGCATTGTCTCCGTAAAGGTTCCCGACCGCGACGGAAACAGCGTAGATGTGGCCTTAGGCTACGATACCGTTCCCGAATATGAGGCAAATCCCTCCGCCTTCGGCGCAGTAACCGGCCAGTTTGCCGCCCGGATCCGCCGGGGGCAGTATCAATGGAACGGAAAAACCGTCCAGCTGGAGCTAAACGAAGGAAAAAACAATATTCACGGCGGCTCAAACGGTTTTGCCTACCGTTACTGGGACTGTATCGAGGCCAGCGGCGAAAGGCTGCGCTTTCAGCTTTTCAGCCGGATGGCGACAGCGGCTTCCCGGGGGATTTGACCGTGGTCATTACCTACACTCTGACTGACGACAACACGCTGGTATGGGAATCGGAAGCCTCTACCTGACGGAAACCATCTGCTGTCTGACCAATCACAGCTATTTCAATTTGAACGGATGCGATTCCGGCAGCACGGAGGGCCAGTATCTAACCGTTAACAGCGACTACATACTGGAGATTGATGAAGAAATGCTTCCTACCGGCCGGATTCTTCCTGTGGCAGGAACGCCCTTCGATTTTACCTCTCCTAAAAAGCTGGGCTGCCAATGCGACGAGGACCATCCCCAGTTGAAAATCGCCGGCGGCTACGACCATTATTTTATTCTCCGGCCGTTTTCCCCCTTCAGCGTTCAGGCGTATTCTGAGGAAACAGGCATCGTTCTTACCCTGCGCACCAACGCGCCGGGGATCCAGCTGTACGCCGGCAACTTTTTAAACGGCACGTTGAAAGCAAAAGGCGGATATTATCCGCAAAAGCGGGGCGGCTTCTGTCCAGAACCAATTTCTTATCCCGACGCTGTGAACCAGCCGAATTTCCCATCCTGCGTTGTTTCTAGGAACAATCCTCAAAAATACCGCACGGAGCTTTCCTTCTCCGTGAAATAATCTGATACGGCCAAGCCTCCGGCTTTTAGCGGCGCTGTAAGAAAACAGGGCGGCATATGCCGCCCTTTGCAAAAGAGTTCTTATTTCATCGCTATGCAAAACCGGAGGCTTTTCTAAATCTTGACGAAAAAAGCAAGGAAGGCTGTAGATAAAGAGCTTCTTAATGATCATGTCTAATATTCCATATGGCTGTCGAGAGCCAGAAATACCGCGGAGGGCACAGACACAAACGTTCCGGCACCGCTTTGCTGGCAGAACCGGTTAAGCAGCGATAAATTCCTGTGCTTCTGTTTATAATAATAAAGAGAAGCCTTAACCGTTCGTGAAGAAAAAGGCTTTTAATGAAAATGATCCGGGAGGAACTAATTATGCTGGATAACAGGAAGCTTATGGCGGAGGAATGGAACGCAGGCTGCAGCGCTCTCTGCTGGAGCACTCAGGATGGAAAGCATTTATGGGGAAGAAATTTTGACTTCAACCGATTGGCGCAGGGGACTAAGGTTTCCTATATTCCATCAGGGACCGAGTATTACACCTGCGGAGCCACCATGGAGCGCAACCTCGACCGGAGCAGCCGGTGCCGGGCTGCGTACGCCGCCCTGGGCACAGGATTTTTAATGATCCCCTCGGTTCCGGTCCTATACGAAGGGATCAACGAGCGCGGCTTGATGGGCGGACAGCTTTATTACCGGGAATTCGCCCATTTTGCAGATAAGGCTATCCCAGGGACGCTGAAGATTCAGCCGCCCTATGTCGTATACCACGTGCTGGCGCAATGCGCCACCGTCGCGGAGGCCGCAGACCTGTTGAAGAATAAAGTAACGATCATGAATCTCCCCCTGTTTGGTTCTGTGCCGACCCTGCACTGGGCCTTCAGCGACCGAACTGGAGAAATGATCGTAGTAGAGCCGGACCGGGACGGGCTGAAGGTATATCGAAATACCATCGGTGTGATGACCAACAGTCCCGGATATTCCTGGCATCGGCTGAATCTTTTGAATTACGCTGGGATTCGGGATCTTGATTACGACGTGCTGGATCTGGAAAGCGACCGCCTAAATCAGTGCTTTTCCGGCAGCGGCGCCCAGGGACTTCCGGGCGACTGGAGCTCTCCCTCGCGCTTTATCCGTTTAGCGTTTCTAAAAAATTCTGCGTAAAGGGAAGGGACGAAAGCCAAGGAGTCGCAAACATGCTCCATCTTTTTCAAAGCGCCGCCTTCCCTCTGGGAATCGTCCGCATAACCGAGCAAGGCACGGTCACGGAATATGACAAGGATATCAGCCCTACGATTATACGGTTTACACTTCCATTATGTGCGGGGAATCCCTTCGGTTTTATTGGACCACTTATCAAAACCAGCAGATTCAGTGCGTGGATATGAACCATCTCAAAAAAGGAATGAAAGCAGTCCAGTTCGATTTGGAGCAGCCGCCGAACCTCCATCTGCTCTCCTGCCCGGAAAAATGAGGCTTCCCCTTTGCCTCACTGTGGCAAGCGTATGCAAAAAGGCGGTCTGCGCTGGAGCTTTCCGAACATTCCTGGAACACAAACCGGGAGTTAATTGGTTCCCTGAGCTTCCTTCTTGGAAAGGAAGTAAATAGCGGTAAAGCCCGCGGCAAAGGTCAGCAGGCAAACAGGCGCTTGAGGCAAAGAGGGTATCCCAGGGAAAATGTTAAAGATCGAACCCAGAATAAAACCAAGAATCATAAGGTAGGTAGGCTGAGGATGCCGATCCATGGCTCTTTCCAGCAGCTTGGTGGCGGCGATGATTCCAACAATCAGGCCGATCGCTAAAGGAATTAAAAAAGGCATATAAAATTCACTGATCGCTTGCATCGTCTTATCGTACAGGCCAAGCAGCAAAAGCAGGTAAGATACGCTGATTCCCGGCAGGATCAAGGCAACCGCTGCAATCAGGCCGGCAAGGATTAGCAGCACAGCGCTGAAAAACCAGTTCTCCGACTGGCTGCCTGAGGTGCCGGCCGGGATAACGGAAATTCCTACAACAATCGCGGCGCCTAAAAGAATGTAAAGGGGAATTTTAAAAGAGAAAGCTTTTATTTCCGCCTGGCGGCAGATCATAGGAACCCCTCCGGCGACTGCGCCAATAAAAAAATACATGGTTGGCAGCGGAAACGTATCAATAAGCCGCAAAAGAGGCTTGGCAAACAGGACCATTCCCAAGACCGCGCCCGCGGAAAAAAGGAGGAGAAAGATGAGATTTTTCTTTTTATTCTCCCAAAAAGAGCTGATAGCGGAAATCAGCTTTTGATATATTCCAAGGATCATAGCCATGGAACCGCCGCTCACGCCCGGCACCAGCATAGTCCCCCCAATCACAAGTCCTTTTATCGCTGTGAAAGAAAATTGTTTCAGCAATGTCTTTCGTCCTTTCTAATGGAAAATACCTCTATCATTTCAGCGAGGCTTCCTTTCCGCACCGCCTCCTTCCCAGAAGCCGGCCCGGAAGCAGCGGATAAACTCTCAGCCCGTTTTTCCCGCCGCGCTCCGCTGTCTTTCCTCCGCCGCCTCACAGGTTCTTCAGCCCCCATGCGGCGGGCGCCTCTAACACTCGCTTATGAAAATATTTTCTGATATGGCGGCGTCAAAAGGACGCCGCCATATCAGCTAGTCTTTGTCTCTAGGTTTTGTTCTATGCTCTTTTTACAATTTCTCTGTGAAAGCCGCCAAAAGCGCTTCTGCTCAAAGGCTTACGGCCGGACAGCAGAGCTTTCTTTCACAGGAGCCAATTTGAGAACCGGGAGCGGCCGGCAATATAAGCACAGATGCAGCCCGCAGGAAAATTAAGATAGTAGGTAAGGGCGCGCCAAATCACCATAGCCGGCAGGACAGTTCCGTCCACAAAGAACGCTCTGAAAAACAGAAGAAAGCTTCCCTCAGCCGCCGGAGGCCCCGGGCAGAGGGACAAAGGCGCTCACCATCGAAACATAAGCCTGCGCGGCCATGATAACGCCGAACGACTGCTGGGAAAAGCTGAAGCTCCGATAGATGAAATAAGGTATCAGGCAGGAGCACGCGATCTGAACGACTGTAAGAACGCAAGCCCCCAGATACAGCTTGACCGATTTTCCCAGCAAGCGGGAGCTGCCATGAAATATTTGAAGCTCTCTGCTAATTTTCTCATACCGCTCCTCCGGATGCTTGCATAAATGCAGCTTATGAAAAAGCCATAGCCCTTTGCGGAGCAGCTGATCCGTAGCCCGCTTGCTGATGCAAAAAAGCAGAACAAGGATAATAAACGCACTGTTGCACAGCAGGCCGATAATCGTTACAAAAGAAAAATTACTGATGTGGTTTTGAAAGAAGGGAAGCTTCCACACAACCATAGCCAAAGAATAAAACACCAAAACGATTTGATAAACCAGGGTTTTCATAGCGATGATGGAGCCTGCGGCGCCGGTATCCATTCCAAGGCGGCGCATGGAATAGATCTGCATTGGCTGGCCGCCGGTGGAAAAGGGGGTCAGAGCGCTGTATAAAACACCGACCATTCCCATACAGAAGGAATAGTGAAACTTCCATTCCGGATAGGCTTTCTTACAAAACAGATGCAGTACCAAACCCTCGAGCACCCAAGCAAAGACAGCCGCGAGAAACGCGCCCAGGAGCCATAGGAACCGGATATTTCCGGAAATTTGATTTAAGGATTGAAGTCCTTCGGAAGAAAATAGAAAACCTAAAAGGACAGCAGCGGAAATGACCATTGTGACAATGCCGAAAAGATTTTTTCGAAAAGCCTTCCTAACGCGTGTAGCCATGGATTAAGATCTCCTCTGTTTCTTCATTAGATTAGATTCGCTGAAGCTGTCCGGCGGAAAACCGCGGCCGCCAGCTTTGATCAAAGCCTGGCGGCCTGCGCCGTATTCCAGGCCGATGCGGATCAAGAACAAGAGGCAGCAGATTGCGGCGCCTCCCGGGCCAGCGGAATACGCTAGTTCTGAAAAGGCGTATTCTATTCGGCGCAAAAGGCAAAATAAAAAACTCGCCACGCCGCCTATGGGACGGACGATCGGCGGATTCAGGAAAACCTCCAACCAAATTCAACTTTTCCTTGCCAGCCTATTTATTTCCCAACAGCTGTCAAGGCACTTCCAATGGCCTTTTACCAAAGCTTTCCTCTCTGCGTTTCAGCCCTACGCGGCTGCAAAGCAATAAAAAAGGGCAGAACCTCATCGCTAGAAGTTCTGCCCACTGACTCTCAAAACAGAAAGAAAATTCTTTCGGCATCAATAGGTTTTACTGTGAATAAATAGAGACGCTATCGCGCTCTATGACAGACTCCACCACTTATTCCAGCATAGTTAGTATAAAGATTAAAAAGCCATATGTCAAGAGAACAAAGCGGAAATTCATAAATTATACAAATATTTTATACCCGCGGTTGCCTGCCTGAAGCCAAAACCCCGTCCGCTTTTTTGTCTGTTCTGAATTTTTTACCGCAGGCGTTTTTTCATTTCGCTGGGAACCAACCGAAACATAAAATTAAGGCTCTGGGGGAAATCACCGCTCAAATTCCGCAGAGCGCCTCCAATTGTAAAATAAATTCCGATCTCTTGCCGGACAGCTTCTAATCCATTATAATAGAGAAAAGAACAAAGCATTACCTTAGCATGTCCGAAGGCTTTAGAATAGAGGAGATTTTATGATGAAAAAGCTTTTGTTATTGCTGCCGCTGTTTTACTGATTGTTTCTCTGTCTTCCTGCAGCGGCGGAAGCAGCGGGCCGGTTTCTTCCGGCGGCGAGGAATCGCCGTCTAGCTCTCAGCCGGCTTCGATAGGAGACCCCTCCCAGCCGGAGGCCTCCGCTCAACCTGAAATCCCCGCGCAGAACGGAGACGTCAGCATCAATTTACCCGGCGATTTCTTTGAAAGCGATCCCGATTTTGACCCATCCGCGTACGCTCAGAAGCAAGGTTTTATTGGGGCGGCGGTAAATGAAGACGGGTCTGTGACAGTCACTATGACCAAAGAGCGCCAGCAGGAACTTTTGACCGATCTGAGAGAAGAAATAGAAAATGCCTTTGAGGAATTGGCCGGAGGAAGCGCGACTCCCTATGTGACTAACATTACCTGCGATGAAAATTTCACTCAGATTGTTATGGAGGTAGAACGGGAAGCCTATGAGGCCGCAGCGGACATGACGCCGGTAACGCTGGGCTTTTCCGCAATGCTGTATCAAAAATTCAGCGGCCAGGAGCCGCATTGCAATATTACGGTAAAAGACGCGGCCACCGGCGAGGCCATCACCAATGCGGTGTATCCCGACGCGATCGGCCGATAAGGAGAAACGGAGCTTCCCTTTCTCAGCGGAAAAAGGAAGCTGCGCGATTTTGGAATAACCGCAGATTACAAAAAGATTCTGGGCTAAAGAAGGTTGCATGACATGAATACATTTGAAAAACTGGAACAGCTTTCGGCACTGGCGAAAAAGAGCGAAAAGCTGCGTCAAAGGCTGTTGGAAACCCAAGCTTCGAAAGATCCTCTGGATTCTTTCTGCCGCCAGGCGCGGGAAGCTGGCGTTGATTTGTCCATCGGAGAACTGTTTGCCGTAGGGCAGGAATATTCGGATAACCAATGTAAAAGCACTAACGGAGGAAATCCCACTCCTTACGATTCCTTTAACGACGCATATGAGACCTTTTTAGCTTCTATCTCCTAATCGAAATGGAATTTTTGATGCATAATTTTTCTTGTTAGCGCAAAAAAACAAAGCGCAAATGGAAGGCTTCCTAAAATTTTCCCTTGCTCCCGACATCTTTTGTTTTTTAAGGAATCTGTTTTTTCAAATGCTTAAGCCATATTCCCATCCTGCCGAAACTAGTAAAGGGCCCGGAGCGTTAACATACCAATCAGCCCCACTAGTTTCTGCCAGCGGGGCTCCCACACTCCAGACAGGCTTGCGCCTGCTGGCTTTTCTTGGGTACTGAAATAATATTATCGTTATCGCCCGCCCTGCACCCGGTAGGCCAGCCAGCCTTAGCCGTTTAAAACTTACATTGGTTCTTAATTTTTTGTATTCCTTCTTTACTAAAGTGATTGATTGAAAAAACAGAGCCTTCTTATCTCTCTGCTGACTTCAAATTATTTGCCTAGGTTTTTACTCGCCCCTGGTTCAGCCAGGGGGGTTGTTAAGCTTAAGAGCAGCAAGAAAGCACCCTGAATCTAAAAATCAGATTCAGGGTGCTTTTTCCGCCGCTGCTTTCAGCGTTCGCTTACCACTTTACAGCTTGATTCTCCCGCCGCCATTGGCAAAGGGGCCTGCCAGCGGCATAACCGGCTCCCGTCTGGCTCCGAAATAATCCTGGTTGAACACGATCGGCGTACCGTCCGGTGATTCAAATTTCTGCTCCGGCTCAAAGGCCTCCCCCAAAAGCTCTGTGCTCACCATTTGGGTTTCAAATCTGGCAGATATTCGTACAGGTTTGTCTGCAAATACCAGCCTTCCCCATCTTCCCCAAGCTTAAGGAAAATCGGATGCTGGGAATCCATCTGATAGTTTTCCTCCGCGTCGCAGGGCTGAGCACCGTTAAAATATACGTTCCCGCCCGTATAGACCGGAAGATGATCGTAATAAATATCCCTGTTTCCCCTGTCCTCCGCCGCTCCATAGCCGAACCTGCTGAAATATTCTTCAGCGGTAGGATAACCGTCATAAGGCTTGGTTCCGCAGAGGAACTGAATCCCGTCAAGAGTAGATTTTCCAATGCTTTCCGAATAAGCCGTCAGCTCCTTCCGAACCTCCTGCTGCACAAAAATATTATTATAGAAGCGGGCATCTCCGTGGAGGATCGTCATGAACCGGCTACCTCTGTACGATGCGGGATATGGTAAGGCGTATACCGTGGGGTTGGGAAACGCTTTCCATTATTATCTGTTCCGGCGCCCACCCAGGTAAAGGAACCGGCAATCAGATTGTGAACCAGCGCTAATCCCTGGGTGCTCAGCCTCCCGGCACAGCTGGAGAGCAGCAAATTGTTATCGATCAGCGTCGGGCCGTGAGATACCTCCACAAAGATGTCCTCTCCCAAAGCCAGGCTGTTGGTAATCTTGGTCCCTTGGGGAGGAACGTTGTCATGAAACAGGTTTTGGGTCACTCGAGTACCCTGGGCCTGCCAATCCAGCCACAAGCCTCTGGTACAGTGATGGAAGTGGTTTCTCCGGATCATTACATCAATGGCCGCGTGCATCTTAATTCCGCCGATTTCCGCGCCGGCCAGGTCCTGCTTGTTATTGATGTGGTGAATGTGGTTATCCTCTATGACAGAGAACACCCCTCCCAGATGCCCTACAATACCGGTCTGTCCGCAGTCATGAATATTGCAGCGGCGCACAATATGAGAGCCGATGGTTTCCTTAGACCAGCCTTCCACCTGCGCCTGGCAGATGGCGTCCCGTTCCGTCTGGGTACCGTCTTTCAAAAATTTGGTGCTCCATTTGTTTTCATTGTTGGGCTGCAAATACTTGCCCAGGGAAATTCCTGAGCATCTGGAATCAGAAACCTCGCAGTCCTCGATAATCCACCCCTTCGACCAGTGAGGCCGATCATGCCTCCTGATAGGCGGTAGGCGGAGCCAGGTCGTCGCGGCCTGTTTCACGGTAAAGCCGGACAGCGTAATATAGTTCACACCGGTTTTATCCGGATAGAAGCAATTTCTGCGGACGTTGATTTCCACTGTCTCCTGGTTTGGATCCGCGCCCTGAAAGTTTGCGTAAATCTCTGTGTAGCCTCCCTCCTGCCGTGTATACCACTGGTAAACGGTAAAATCCGGATCCCAGGATTCCTGATAAACAACAGGATTTATGACGCTTTCCAGGGAAACCGCCTCATACATGGCCTTGCCGTTCAAATATACCTCGCCCGTGTGCACCGGCTCCTCCGCGTAATACCAGTCTCCGGAAACCACAGTAGTGTATGGATTATAACCGCCGAAAAGGCCGTTTGGAATTCTCGCCAGCCATACGTTTTCCTGATATTTTTTCCAGCCCTTCACCACCTCGGCCCCAGTAATCACCGCCGCCAGCGGAACCTCTGAGCGGTAAATAATCCGGGCGTCCTCTCCTGTTCCGCCGTTCACAGGATTCACATACTCCCGGTATACCCCCGGAGCCACCAATACCTCGTCTCCGGCACAGGCGATTTTCGCCGCCTCGGTGATGGTCTGAAACGGCTTTTCCCGGGTGCCGTCTCCTCCTCTGCCAGCCCTTGCGGATACATGATAAATCATTTTTAATCTCCCTTCCACATTCCAATTTTTAAAAGCTCCCGATTGCGCCGCAGCACTCCGTGCGCTTGAAATTAATAGTATTATACTGCTATACGCGCTTCGTTAAAATAAAAATACCGACGATAACTATAACAATTGCGCCATTTCTTCAAAAAAAGCATTTCTATGAAGCGAATCCGCTTTTTATGTTCCCGTTTTCTGAACAGGCCGATAAAAACAGCGGATTTTAATGGCGTTCCCGTTCTTGCCGCTTCAAGGCTTTATCAGAGCTTTTTTGATAAGCGGACTTGCCGGCAAAAAGCCGGAGATAAAAAGCAAAAACTGTCAGCGGAATCCATGAAGCCACGGGTTGGAAGGGAGCTTTCATTCTAATTTGAGAGCATAACGGTTCACTTTCAGCCGGTGAGTTTTGACCCATTCAGATATTTTATTTGCATCACTACGGTATTTTTGATATATTTAGTATATAAGTTTTATAGAGAAAAGCTAAAAATCCTATCTGAATTTCCGCTTTTTCAGAGATTTTTTGAAAACCGCAGCCAGCATTGCTCAATCCGCCCCGACTCAAGGCGGCGGCACCCATCCGGAAGATTCAAACCGTTTACAGCGCCGATCTGCGGCTCTACGCACAGGTAGCCCTGACCGCCTCCCCCGTTGAACAAAACCCACTGGTCAAACTGCCCGGAGGTTCCATTTGATAGTCCCCGATTACCACCCTGTGGCCGGCCGCGGTGAAATATCCCGTGAGAGGGGCGCCATCCGGCCGGCAGCCCTGTGTTATCTGCTTTTCTTTGCCGTTAAGCTCCATCAGCCTTCCGGTCGGCAGGTAACGTTTATCCCGCTCCCAGCGCTTTCCTAATGGCACGGAAAAGCGGTCAGGCTCTGTAAACGTTGTGTGAAAGCCCATCGCCAGCGGCATGGGCTCCGCTCCGTCGTTGCGGATATCAATTTTTACCAGCAGTCCGCTTTCCGATATGGTATAATAGAAAGCAATGGTAAAACAAAAAGGAAATCTCTCTCCCCTATTCCGATAGGAGCATATCAGCTCCGAAGCCGTATGCTTCACGACACGAAACGGCGCGTCTGTGAACAGACCGTGCAGATGGTTGCTCCGTTCCGGCTCGTTTACCGGAAGGCTGTAGCTCCGGCCTTCAAAGCAGAAGCTTCCGTCTTTTGTCCGGTTGGGCGGCAGCAGCAGGGGATTTCCATAGACATAGCGGCTCTTTGACAGAAGCTCCTCCTCCCGTTCGGGCGACCGCAAAATGGGAACCCGTCATAAGCAAGCTTGGTTAAATTGCTCCAAAATCAGGCGCGACGGCCGCTTCCCACCGTCCAGACCGCAAAGCGAGCTGTTTTAATTTCATTTTAAATACCTCCCTAAATATTCTTGGATTTTCTCGCGTCTTTGAATAGGTATGGTTTGACCTGAGCTCCGGCCTGTTTGGGCAGAGCCGCCTCCGCCCCTTACTGTATTCCAATTTTTCAGCCAGAACGTCTCAGCCGTCCTCAAGGCCGCGCTGTCGTTAGGCGGCTGGTGAAAGGACTGAGGAATTTGCTGGTTCGCCGCATCTCTCTGCGCGCAAAGCTTGCGCTTATCATCTGCTGTATCAGTTTTTTCTCTATCGTGGTTTCCTCTCTCGCCTTTTTCTTTTCCGTAAAAAAAATTAACGAGGATATCGTATATAACAATTTGGAATCCCTACAGCTGGCCGTAGAGGATAACATCTCCTCCTCCCTTTCCGCCATCGATAAAACCGCGAAAAATATTATTTTAGGCAGTAATGTACGCCAGTTTCTAAGAGAGGGCGCAAACCTGGCGGAAATGGATGAGAGCGGCAAGGTTCTCCTGCGCCAAAGCATCGAACGGGAAATCTCCAATCAAATGCTCTTTAACTCCATTTTAGAGGAGGGGTTAATCGAATCCGTCAACTTTTACCTGGATGAACACAATATCGCCTTTTTTTCCCGGAACGGAAGCCTGGATCTCAAGGACTCTCCCTCTGTCCGGCAGGTGTACCGCACCATACAGCAAAAATCCAGCGCAAACCCGCAGATTTTTTCTTCTACTCTCAATGATCCGTTCCTGCATTTTGCCTACCGGATTTCCTCCCTGGACCAATCCAGCCGTTCTGTTTATCTGATCATCACCATCAATCGGGAGGGGCTTCTGGCGAAGTGCCAGTCGATTACGGATTATGAAAACTCAGTGGTGTATTTGGCGGATCAAAAGGGAACCGTGATACTTTCCAACCAGCAGGAAAACGAGGGCGCGCCCCTTCCTGACGGCATTGACGGAAACTATACCCAGGGGAAAATCACTCATTTGGACTTTGACGGCACAAAGCACCTCTATTTTTCCCAATGGCTGAACGACAAGGATTTTTTCCTGGCCGTTATGATGCCGGAGGAGCTGTTTGTACGCTCCCTTTATGAGGCCATGCGGGATTATCTCTTCCTTTCTGTAGTCGTGTCTTTGATTATTATGGCGCTGATCGTTTTGCTTTCGCTCCGTATGACCGCTTTTACCCATGACTTTACAGAGGGGCTTCAGAAATTTGGAAAGGGCGACCTTACCGTTAAGCTTCCGCCCTACCGTGACGCGGATTTAAACCATATCAGCAACACCTTTAACCAGATGACGGAGCGCATTAACTTTCTGGTGGAGGACGGCTATAAAAAGCAGCTCTTAATTCAGCAAATGGATATCGAGTTTCTGCAGTCCCAGATGAATCCTCATTTCTTATTCAACACCCTGTTTACCATCAGCACCCGGGCTAAAATGTCCGGAGACGATCTTCTGTTTGAAATGGTCCAGGCTCTGACAAGGCTGCTGCAGGCCAGTCTTCATACAAAAAATGATATTAAAATCACCGTCGCTCAGGAGCTGGAATACATCAACGCTTATTTGTACATCCAAAAGGTCCGCTATGGAAGCAAGCTGGAATACGCCGTCTCTACGGGATCGCCGGAAATTCTGACTCTCCTGATCCCACGGCTCTGTATCCAGCCGCTGGTAGAAAACGCTGTGGTTCATGGAATCGAGCCCTTATCCGCTACCGGCCATATTGATATCGCGATGGAGCTCAAAGAGGACGCTCTGCGGATCACCGTCACCGATAACGGCGTGGGCTTCGATCCTGCCGAAGCACCTGACGGCTCCGCCCCTCCGAGCCATTCCAACCATATCGCGCTGCAGAATCTTCAGGAACGCATCCGCTTGATTTACGGCGGCGCATATGGGGTCACCATAGATTCCGCACCCGGCCGGGGCTGCCGGGCCGTTGTTATTCTGCCTGTAGATAAAGGAGGAAATCATGGCTTATCGAGTTCTGATCGCAGATGATGAGGAGATTATCCGCCAGGGAATCGAATTTTTAGTGGATTGGGAAAGGCTGGATTGCTCGATTGTCGAGCGGTGCGCCAACGGCCAGGAGGTCATCCGCTTTTTGGAGCAGTCTCCCTCCGGGGTGGATATCATCATATCCGATATCCGAATGGCCGGTGCCGACGGCCTGGACATCGCCCGCTATATATCGCAGAACCAGATTCCAGTCCAAGTGATTTTTCTGACGGCGTATGCGGATTTTTCCTACGCCAAAACCGCTATCGAATATTCTGTAACAGATTTTGTGCTGAAAAGCGACATCTCTGAGGGGCTGCCCCGGGCTGTGGAGAAAGCCAAGGCTCTTCTCGCCCAAAAGCAGGAGGAGCAGAAAAAGAGCTGGACGCCGAAAAGCTGAGCCGTCAGAACCGGCGCTATCATCTGGAGAGCCTGCTGCGGAGCGTGGCGCTTGGCACGGGGCCCGCGCTTATGACAATCTTAAGGATGAGGAGCCCTATTGCGTCGTGACCTTTGAGGTCACCGATAGTCCGCAGGCTGTCCCGTCCTCCGGTCCGGCTTCTATGGCTGAGCCTCATATTATCAGAACCGCCCTGATGGATTACGACACGGTGATGATCGGCTTATCCAGCCGCCAGTGCTGCGGAATTATCTTCCTGGATAAATCCAGGCACACGGCCGGCGGCTTAGTGAATGCCTTGCATGACACGATTCATATTGTGGAGGAGTATCTAAAGGCCGACGCGTTTGCCGGAGTCAGCCGGGAGCACCTGCGCCTGCAGGATTTAGAGGCCGCCTATCAGCAATCCATTTTAGCGCTTAATAACGTGTTTTACTCCCGCAACAGGGTAAACTGCTTTGACCCCAAAATTACAGACGGCACGGATTCGCCTGTCCTTCCATCCATTCAGCAGCTGATAGAAAGCCTGTCGGAAGCCTTGCGGTCGGATAGCCCTGAAACCATTTTAGGGATGCTGGAGGACTATTGCGCCTCGTTTATCAAAAGCGGTGAGCCGTTTCATATCTTTAAGAAAAATATGCTGTCGGTTTATACCGTACTGACCGCGGATGTCAAGCAGATGGATATGATGGACGAATGGGAGATGCAAAAGGCGGATGAAAGCTTTTATACCACCGTCGAAACCTCTAAAACCTTTTTCGGCATCTATGAGTCCCTGCGGAAATATCTTGCCCTTTATCTGCGGCTGCGGGAAAATTTTTCCGGAACTCAAAGCAGCCTGATCCGCCAGGTAAACAGCTATATCCATAAAAATTATAATCAGAACATCAGCCTTCAGACCATCGCGGATACCTTTTTGGTGAGCTGCGGCCATTTAAGCCGGCTTTACCGAAAGGAAACCGGTGTTTCCTTAATTTCAGCTATCAACAACCGCCGGATCGAGGTAGCGAAAAGGCTCCTGAAGGATCCGCGCAACCGGGTCTTCGAGGTTGCCAGAGCGGTGGGGATCGAAGAGCCCACCTATTTTACCCACCTGTTTACCCAAGTGACAGGCGTCAGCCCCTCGGCGTACCGCAAGCAGCTGGAATCCCTCGGCGGGCATCCGCTTTAAGGGGTCTTTTCCATCGCCTCTTCTCAGCTTTCGTTCTCATCTTGGATGGGCAGCCAGGCGTTTATCCGGGCTGCTTTCATTCCGAGGGACTAACGGCTCAGAGCATTGGACAGGCCGCATCCTAAAGGAAACCAGGCTCTGACTCAAAACGGCCCAATTCCCGAAGAAAGGGCGCTGCAAGGCTGTCGGCGCTTTCCGCCGCAGCACCGAAGCGGACATCAGAAAAGCGGCATACTCTTTGGAAAATAATCCGCGTCAAAAATTTTGACAGCCAACGGCCCCGCAAGAATAATCTTTGCCGGGGGCCGTTCTGCCGAAAAAACGCGCCTTATTTTGTTCTTTTCATGAGGATGGATTTCCGCGGAACCGGCCGGGCCGTCAAGCCCCGGAGGCCGCCTCGCGCGCTTCTCTGCTCCCGTCCGCAAGCACATAAGCGCAGCCAAGCAAATGAGCGTCGTCAGGGTTTGCGGCCGGTGAAATACCATCAAGCTGAAGATCCGCCAGGGTTTGCTCCAGGTCCCGGCCAAACAGCGGGTACGCTTTAGATATCTGCCTCCGATTGTAAGCCTGCGGCACCCCTTTTCCTTTAAAACTGGGAACAGGATCTCTCCCAGCATTCTGCCGGTTTCCCGCATGGTAACCCGGGCGGGCTCACTGCCTTCCCGGGCGAGCCGGGAAATATCCGCCACATCAATGCCGCTGCCCGCCATTGGCGTTCTTTCCAGATACCGGCTGATAATGCCCCGGCGGGATACATAATCCTCGGCCGCGCCCCTGCGGTAGGGGACGGTATAAAGGGAAAAACCGGGGCCGCCCTGGGGGTTCAGCTGTACCTCTCCGTTTCGCATATACGCAAAGCCCAGGCCTGTGCCCAGCATCACCCCCGCGGCGTTGCCCTCCCCTTGAAGCCCGCCTTTCCAGTATTCTCCCAAAAGGAACGCGGTGGAATCATGCAGAAAGCGCACGGGAAGGTCTCCCGCCGCCTCCTGAATCCATGGACGGAGTGGGATCCATACAAGGCTGGGAATTTATGCCGCATGAGGCTTTTTCCCTCCTGATAGTCGAACGGGCCCGGCGTATCCACTCCCACAGCCTTAATGGCCCGCCCAATTGCGCGGGCGTTTTCCAGCTGTCTGGCTATGAGGATATGGTAGGCTGAACGCACCGAGGATGCCTGGCCTGCGCTGTCCACCGGGCAGGAAACACGGGTATGCTCCAGAATTTTCCCATCGGCACTGACCAGCCGGATTTAAAAAAGGTGCCGCCCGCATCAATGGCTAAAATCAGCCCGTCTTGCTCCGTCATCACGGTTCTCCTCTTCATGCTCCGGCGCCGGCAGGCTTGAGCATGGTCTTATGCTCAACGCAGACGTTCCCGCCTTTTGGTTGATAATCTCATAGGGGCCGAAATCCGCCGGGACAATCACGATATCCAGATAGTTTTGCAGGAAACAGTGTTCCGGGTTCGTTTTGGAACGGACCAGCACCTGTTCGCCGTCCACCAGGGTCAGCACGTGAAAATCTCCCGCCGTATCATCCTCAATGGCGGTAACAAAGCGCTCATTGCGAAGGGAGAAATAAAGAAGCTCATGCTCTCCCACCACAAATTCTTCCCAGTCCTTTCCCTTCCGCAGCGTGCGCCTGCCACCGTTAACCAGGTTCTGGTCTACCCAGTCCGCCGTACGGCTGCGATCCAGCACCTGATCTCCATGATAGGTATGAATGGGGCGTGGGTTTCCATCCAAATCCTTGCGGACGTAATCGTACATTTTATAGGTATAGGAGCCCACCGTCAAGCTTCCGATCTCCAAAATCAGCTGGTTCTGGCCGGAGGCATGGATGGTTCCCGCCGGGATCATCACCTGCGTACCGGGCTTTGACTCGATGCTGTAAACATATTTCTGATAATCCACCGGCTGGCCGTCTTTTTCCGAACGGCGCGCCTCCGCAATAAATTCCTCTACGTCCGCATCCTTTTGGAAGCCTAAATATGTCCTGGCTCCCTGTCCGGTTTCCACAATATAGTAGCTTTCGTCCTGCCGTCCCAGTTCCCCGTTGTTTTCCGTTACATACTTTTCACCGGGATGGCACTGTATGGACATATTGCCGTTGGAATGGTAAGTATCGTCGTAATTGAACCGCACCGGGAAATAGTATCCGAAGGCATCGACGCTCCGCTTTCCCATCAGCTTTGGCCCCTGGCTCTGAACCAGCGTATAGAAGGGAAATTCCAGCTTTCTTCCATTCAGCTCGAAAACCACGCTGACCTCCATCGGAATCATGTCAAACACCCAGGCGCAGTTCTTCATCTCTCTGGGAAGTCCCCGCAGGCGCTGGATATAATAGCCTCCCATACTCCCTCCAGGTACACCGGCTTGCACCGCAGCGGGTATTCCATCGCCCTGGCGAAAATACCCTCCAGCAGGGAGGCGGGAAGCAGCGACATGGAAAGGGCGTCGTTGGCGATTACATAGCTGTCCAGCTGTTTTTCGTGCAGCAGGGTGAAGCGCAGCTTCGCCGCCACCTCGAAGTCCACATAGTAGCAGCGCCGAGCCATTCTTTTAAAAGCCAGCGCTTTTTTAGTACCGATATTCCGGTACTCTCCGCGCTTGAGGCGCAGCATAGCCCTCATGGGGGTGGTATCCAGATAGATCTTCTGGTCGCATAGGGGCCGCAGCGTATCGCACAGCGCCCCATAGCCCCAAAGGATCAGCACGCCGCTGCCGGCCTCCCGGAAAGAAGCCAAAGCAGCCTTTGCCGCCGCCAGCTTTTTCAGGTCCCACAGATCCTCATAACTGCCTGAGAACAGCTTTCCGTATAGGAGCACCGGATCCTTTTCCAAATCCTCCTGAAGATTTTCAGCCGCCAGCCGCTCGGAAAGAGTCTCTTCCTCCTGCCACAGCTCTTCAACGGCCATAACCGTTACCGGAATCCCCAGCAGAGCGAGCTGCTGCTCCAGCAGATTGCGGAAGGTATCCAAAGGGGCGGTGCTGTAGCCGTCTACGGCAATCACCCAGCCTTCGGCTCTTTTCAAGGCCCCGGCGGCTTTTGCCGCTTCCGCCGCCGCAGACGCCCCGCTGCCCTCTACAAGCTCTGACAACGGCAGGCCCGAGGGGTCCAGCACGTTAAACGCGTTCGGGTCGTCGTAGGGGTATGGATTAAACATAAAGCTCATTGCATTTTCTCCTTATCTATCCAGGTTTTTTAGGGGTTCCCAGGCGTTTCAGCGCTCTGGGCATTAAATTTTATAAAAGTCAAAGCCCATCAGCCGAGCCAATTCCTCCAGCTCCTTCGTCCAGTCGCCATCCACGATGGCGTAATGCTGCGTCACACCGATCGAGACAAGCCGCTGAAACAGTTCCTGCGGGGACAAGGTTTGGTGGCGGAACTCGGAATGGGAATAGCTCGCCAGGTAATGCTTGGTAGGCGCAGCCTCCACCACCGTGCATACCATTTTAAGAACGCCGTCTTTTTCCGACATATGCAGCATGGTTTTCTCCCCCTGGGGAAAAACATACCAGGCAAAGGGCGCCCCCGCATAACGGTATTCGGTTTTCGCGAACCGCTCATCCTGGCCACCACCACGTTTCCGGGACATTGGGTATAATCATTCGGCCCGGCATGGCCTGCCGCGAATCGGTTCCGCTGGTGAATAATATAAAACGGCTCGATAAAATTGGCCCGTCGGCCGCTGAGGAGCTTCAGGATATAAACCGCGAGCCCGCCGCCGATATCCCCTTCCGGCACCACCGTCAGCCGGGAATCCCCTCTGGTGGGGCAAAAGCCCGGGCGCAGGCCTACCGACCCAGCAGCACCGGATCGATATCGTTGAGCACCGTCAGGTCTATGCCGTAATCGCCGGACAGCTCCTCCAGGCGATGGACGCCCGCACCGAGCCGCCAGCTTTTCCCTGTCCACATTGGCGCTGATCCGGAACCTTTCCTCGATTCCGCGGACAGCCTCCTCAACGGCGTCCTTAGGCACCGAGCCGATTTTTTCCGTCAGCTGCGCCACCGACAGGAACCGAAGCTCCGGCCCCGCCTTCATAAACACATGGTAGGGGTCTACATAAGTGGACCACATGGCCTCGTTATAGGAAGCCAGCAGGCCCAGGGTGCTGCTTCTCAGCTGAGAGCGGCACAGGGCGGCCTGGGCAAAAACGCCTAATTCCTTTTTTACCTGCCCCATCGTGCCGATGAAGGTGTGGGTCATGGGACGGTGAAACCGCTGCAAATCCCCGGAGGCCTCCTGCACGCCCACCAGGCTGCCCGCAGACAGGAATTCCACAAACTCATCCTCGTCGTTGGTGTCGGTGATCTCTACCCGGTCCCGGATGATGCTGGTAAAAAACAGGGCACCGGCGGCATATCCCGCAAAAAGCGGATCCAGGCGAAATCCTCCGCCCAGGCAGGTAGGCCGCCGCCACGCAGTCTACCTTTCGGGTGAAAAACAGGTCGATGGCTTTTGTTACGTCCTCCCGCTCATAAACAATTCCCGGCGTGACGATTTCACCGATTTCCTGAAATTCGCCGATGATTTCCTTTTCCTCCCGAAGCTTACGCGCCTCATAGGTTCCGTGGGCGGTTCCCTCTCCCAGCGGTTTGAACCGGGGAGAGCCGATCAGCAGCAGCCCGATCCGGGGTTTTCGTTCCACAATCATTGCTGAATGCCTCCTCTTTCCGCTCTAAAATAACTCTATGCAGACCTGCTTTTCCTCCAGGGGAAGCAGGTATTTTCCATTGGATTTCTCCAGCTCTCCGCCGTCAAGAACAGCTTTTCCAGCCCAGTGCAGTCTCAGGTATTGAGGCTGCTGGTTGCCGTCCTCCCTGGCAACAGACAGCAGGTAGCCGCCTTTTCCTCTCACAGAAAGCTCCAAGGAAAGCTTGCCGAACCGGGTAGGCGTTTTTTCCAAAACCAGACTGTCTCCAGCCCTTGGCAGCCATTCCTCCGGCAGTCCGGGCAGCAGCTCCACGCCGGTAAAGGTTTCCAAAACCACCAAATTACGCACCAGGCGGATAAATTCCACAGAGGCCCAGTTGTGGGGCATATCGCCGCAGATTTCCGCGCTGTGGGTTTCCCTGACTGGCTGCTCCTCGCGCCACACCCGGCTTGCTGAAGCGTGATTGGCAAAGGCGTAGAGATAATCCGCCGCCTTTTCCCTTTGTCCGGCCTGCAAGAGGAGCTGGGCGAAGCGGACGCTGGAATAGGTATAAATAGATTGGTCAGACCGCCATCCGGTGCACTCGGGGATTCCTTCCCGGTCGTCGCAGGCGTCGATCAGCCGCAGCAGGTCTGTAACGATCCTGTCGTCCGGTTCAAATTCCCCATGGAACGCCACTCTGGCGATGGTCGCGCATCCGGTCTGGGGCTTATAGGACTCGTTTTCCGCCATACTCAGCGGCACATAGGGAATCCCCTCCGGCGTCGTCCCCCGGTCTCTTTCGATGCACTCCCTCATACGGGCCATCAGCTCCTGGGCGAACACGCCGAATTCCTCATAACGGGGGAGCTTCAGCCGCTTTCCTGCCCGGTAAGCGTCGCTTAAGCCCAGAATTACGTTCATCGGCGTGGTATATTCCGGCTCCGGGCCGTAAATGCCGCCGTCTCCAAAGGAGGGCTGGAACAATCCATAGGCCGGATAGTCCTTCCCCAGCTTGAAGGAATCATCCTCATGCGGCGGAGGTGCTCCATGCCCCTGAGCATCACCGGCCACATTTCGCGGAGCCTGTCATCGTCGTTTCTCAGCTCGCACTGCCTTACAATGGTGGAAAGAGCCACCGCCGTCTCCTTGTGATGATCCGGAAGAATCCGGATGGAGCCGTCCGGCTTCACCCTTTTAAGCACTGCCTGCAGGCATTGAAAGCCCTCCTCGTCCCGGCCCATCATGTAGGCGCATTCTCCGAAATAATAGCCGTCTACCACCCATAAGCCCCGATAAATGGTAGGGCCCACATGGAACTCACAAATATCCTCGACAATTTCCCGGGCCTGCAAAATATTCCGGCCGCACGCATCCAGCATCCCTTGGATCTGCGGATCAGGAATGTGAAAGGCGTTCCGGAACGGGCGGATCTCCCGCCAATACTCACAGGCGGCTTCCAGCGCTTTTTCAGCGTACTCCAGGGTAAACGCCTCAGGGTCCACAGTGCCGTGGTAGACAAGCCCAAAGGCGCCCTCCCAGACATCTCCCTCCTGAAGCACCAGCTTTTCCAGGGGGCTTTTACCGCGGTAATCGGCGTGTGCAGGGCGATCGGCGCAGGAATCCGGGGCGTTCCTACCGGCAGGGCATAGGCTGAGGATATCGGCCGCACAGTTTCGGGTGGGTCGGACGCCTCGCCGAGCTCCTGGAGGTAAACGCTGCTTTTCGCATGCCCAAAGCCGGGCTTCGCTCCATGCGGAACAGGATAATATCCATTCGGGCGCCGTTTTTGTCTCTGTGGGCGAATGTCGTCCATTGAAACGACGTGCCTGATATTCTTCCCTGGTGATTACGACCGCAGCCCGGGGATCGCCGAAATCCTGGCGCTTTTCCGTCAGCGTATCCCGGTGGTAAAACCGCGGAGATAGCGGTATTTAAAGCCAGATTTCCCTCCTGTAGGTTCAGCACCCGTTTTTCACAGGCGGGGATGGTGCCGTCCACAAACTGGTTCCGGTCTCCCTCCCAAAGATAGTTCAGGCTGCCGTCCTCCCGGACGATGGTTTTATAATAATCGTCTGCGAACCCAATGCAGGTCTGATTGATATCGGGCGCATAGCGAAAATCTATCACACGGTTTGCGTTTTTCTTCATAAATAAGTCCCTTCCTGTCGTTTAACGTTAAGCGGATCTATCCTGCTCATCCCTTGACCGCCCCGCTGACCAAGCCCTCGGTCACCTGCTTTTGCAGCAGGATAAACACCACGATGCTGGGGATAATCACTACCATAGTAGCCGCGAACATGGCTCCGTAGTCGCTGGCGAACTGGCTTTTAAAATACAAAAGGGCGATGGGAAGCGTTCTTTTTTCCGTGCTGGAGGTCAGGGTCATCGCGATCTGGAACTCGTTCCACGCGCCTAAAAACGCCAGCACCCCGCAGGTGGCCATGGCGGGCTTCGCCAAGGGGAAGATGACCCGCCAGAAGGTGTAATAGAAGCCGGCGCCGTCAATGTAGGCGGCTTCCTCCAGCTCCAGGGGAATGGTCAGGTAATAGCTTGTAAGGATGTACATGGAAACCGGCAGGCTGAAGGCGGCGTAGCAGATGATCAGCCCTAAAAGCTGGTCGTAAAAGCCGAGGGTTTTCATAGTTAAGTAAAGAGGCTGAAGCAGCGCCGCCGAGGGAATGAGCAGCGCCAGGCCGAAAAGGCTCTTCAGCTTCCGGCTGCCCTTAAAGCGGAACCGCGCGAGAACATAGGACGACATGGACAGCACAAGGACGTTCAGCAGGGTCGCCACCACCGCCACAACAGCGCTGTTGCCGTAAAAGGTGGCGATCGGCACCATCTCAAAGGCCGTGACATAATTTTTCAGGCTCCAAACAGTGGGAAGCGACAGGGCGCTGTTTAAAATCTCGGTGTTGCTTTTAAAGGAGGACATAAATACCCACACAATGGGCACAAGGGATACGATCAATATGATAATCACGAACAGATAGGACAGGATACCGCGCAGGATTCGGAAAAAGCGCTGGCTCCCTGTTTCATCCATTCGCTTCGAGGGCTTTCTGCTCACCGGTTCTCCCTCCCTACGCTAAAGATTCGGTTGATAATCATCACGGTAACGCAGCCAAGCAGGATCAGCGTCACGCCCGCCGCGTTGGCCATGCCGAAATTATTCTCCGTCATGGCGGTCCGGTAAACGTACATAGGCAGGTTCATGGTGGTATCCCCCGGCCCTCCCCGTGTAGTCAGCATGATGATATCCAGCTTTTTCAGCATATTAGAGGCTTCTAAAATTACGCTGGTGCCAATGATATTTTTCAGCAGGGGAAGGATAATCCGTGTATTCAGCTGGAAGCTGCTGGCGCCGTCCACTGTGGCGGCCTCAATAATGGACCGGTCTATGGAAATAATCTCGGTAAGCACCAGCAAGGTAGTGATGGCCGCGTACGGCATCCAGGTCAGCGTAACCGTTAAAAACGCGGTATCGTAGCTCATGAACCAATTATGGTCATAGTCGGGCAGGAACATCCGCACAATGCTGTTAATCATACCGAATTCCGGATTGAAAATACACAAGAACAGCATCCCCATAGCGGCGCTGGAAATGATGCTGGGGATCATATAAGCGGTGCGGGCGAATTTCCAGTAAAAGGGCCTTCTGGCAAGGATCAGGGCGAACAGCACGCCGATAGCCACGTGGATGGTTCCCTGAAGGAGGATCCAGACCACATTGTTTAAAAAGCCCTGGCGAAAAGAATTGTCATGAAAGATAAGCTCTATGTAGTTTCCTATCCCATTGAAGGTAATGGGGTCCCCAGTGCGCCAATTGCAGAAAGAGGAGCCTACCAGCACCACGACCGGCACGGCAAACACCAGAAGAAACAGCACCATGGTGGGAGCGATAAATACCACATAGTTAAGGCGATTTTTTTGTTTCAAGGATTTTATCTCCTTTCTGTAAGATCTATTTTCCGGAGAAAGCAGTTTCCAGCCGGAGGAAAGCCTTCGATACACAAGCGGGCCAGCCCTCCGCTTTGCTCAGGCTGGCCCGGACTTCTTCCATTATGCTGTTTTTCGCCGCCTGATTACTCGTTTTTCGCGGAAATATCGTTCATCTGCTGAATCATTTCATCCACAGTAATCTGGTCGTACACGAGAGCGGGATACAAGCTGGAAAAGCCGTCGTAGGTCAAATTCTCGTATGCCAGCTTGTTCATCGTCTTATAGGTATATTCCGCTTCGCCCATCAGGTCTACGATCTGAGCGGTCAGCGGGTTTTCCTCACGGTATTCCTCGGTCAGCTCCACCTTGGGGCCTACCGGAATATTGCCGCCCATCTCCAGCTTAATCCGCTGGGCCTCTGCGTTGGTAAACCATTTGATCGCTTCCCAGACGCCCTCCTGCTTAGCGGGATCATCGGTGCACATCATAAAGCCGTAGTCGTAGTTCGCCACCATGCCGGAGCCGGGATACATCGCCACGCCGACCTTATCGGCAAAGCCCTCGCCGGCCTTTTCCGTATCGGAAAAGTCAGGAATCATCCACGCGCCGTTGGGCATAATAGCAGCCTTTTCCTGTAGAAAATAGTTCGCTACGTTGGCGTATACGCCGCCGATGGCATCAGAGGAGGAATAGTCTCTCAGCATGATTTTGACCATTTCCAGAGCTTCCTTGATCTCCGGTGTATTCCAATCCTTGATCTTGTCGTCAGAATTCATCAGGGCGTTGCTCTCCTCGTTCTGAGTTCCTACAATAGAAACCAAAACGTTCTGAGTCGTCCATGAGTTCTCGCCGGTGAAGAAGGTCAAAGGAGTTACGCCGATCCCTTTCAGCGCTTCCAGGTTGCTCATCCATTCATCCAGGTCTCGGCGGGGGTAATCCCGGCCTGTTCAAACATTTCCGTATTGTAGAAATAGCCGAAGCACTGGTTCAGGTCCGGCACGCCGTAAATCTTGCCGTCAATGGTATTCGAGCGAACGCCGCTTCTCCACCTCAGCCTTATAGTCAGGGTCTGCCTCAATGTAGGAGGTCAAATCCTGTGCCTGGCCGTTTTTGATCGCCAGGTTCATCACCGGCCCCTTACCCTCTACAAGATCCGGCAGGTCGTTTGTAGTAGCGAGAACCGCCATCTTCTCCTGATAGCTTACGTCGCTGGGCAACTCCTCAACGACCAGCTTATACTTCCATCGAACTCCTCATTAAAGCTGTCGATCATATAGCCTCTGTCTCCGCCAGCACGTTCGTCCCCACACGGTAGGTAGGATAGGTAATCTCAACAACCTCCTTGGGCTCGCTCGTCTCTTGGGACGACGCTTGAGAGGGCTCGCCGCTGCTTCCGGGATCGGAAGCGGCATCATTTCCGCAGGCCGCGGTGGAAAGCAGCAACGCCAACGCCAGGCACCCGACAAAAACTTTTTCATCAAATAACTCCTCCTTATGCTTTGATAGTATTTTTAGGATCAGGCCCATTTGAGCCCTTTCCGAATTCCCTTGACAGGCCCGATGGTATCGGCTTTCTCTCTTGAGCTACGCTGTTTCCGGTAATTAATTTAGGTTGGCTTTCTGCCGCAACGCGGCCTATGCGCTTTCTAGCACGAGGCGCATTCAGTCTACCGCTTTCTCAGATATGTGATCTTTCATCCTAGATTTACTTGTTGAAAATCATGTTCGGGCTTGCTTTTTACAGTTTTTATTTTATACAAGTTTTACAATTTTTTGAATAAAAATAATTAACTTTTTCTGATATTTTTAGATTTACATTTCTAAATTCTTCATAACCGGAGCTATCGCCCCATCAAACCCTTGCTTTTTTTTAACAAATCATGTTTTATTTTGTGTAAAATGTATCTTGCCCGCTATTCTTACCAACACAAAGCAAAGGATAAACATCCTACAGTTCCTTCCCAGGCTCCGTTTAATTTAAAACGCTTGATCCATGCGTCGGTATTTCACACTAAATATCGGCAGCGAATGGCGTGCATTCCCCCGATTTCCTCAAAACATCTCCCATATGAAAAACACCGAATATACAAAAAAGCCTGGAACGCTAACGGCGTTCCAGGCTTACTCTAAGCCGCAAAAATTGTCCAGCGGTAGAAATTGTTAGAAAGGCAGCCAAATTGAAAGCATATTATCAGGTTTTAAAACCAATTAAAAAGCTGGGAAAATAATCCGCTAAAAATATAGTACTGAATATCTTATAATGAAAATAGGCTGCAGCTTATCATACTAAGATATCTAAAAAGAGCACTTCCCCTGGAAAACGAGGAAGCGTTTTTTTTCATTGACAGAACTATAAAATTAAGTCTTTTGTCCATAAAATAAAGGACTTCCCCCAAAATTGTTCAAAAAAACAGCACTATTCTATGTAGTTATTTATATTAAAAATGCTATAAAATTATTAATAATAGATATTTTTTTATGCACTTTTTGGTGAAACAGAAGAATTTTTAAGCAAGGAGGCCATAAAATGGAACAGCAAATGAAAATGTTTCAAGAGGACCGCAACCTTCCTTTTTCCGTGTATATCGCACAGGATGAGAAGTTTTCGTGGCATTGCCATAAACACATGGAGCTGGATTATTGCAGCGAGGGGCATTGCACGATCAAGGTAAACGGAGAAAGCTACGATTGCCAGCCTGGCGATTTTGTGATTATCCATACAATGGAAGACCACACTCTAATTCGTAATTCGGACTGTAAGCTTCTGGGTGTCCAAATGGATCTTTCGGTGCTGGATACCGCGTTCAGCCCGTTTTATGAATCTCAATACCTTGTGCCGTTTATCCGGGGCAGCGGGAAGTATCAGAGGCGAATCCGCGTGCCAAAGGGATCTTTATTAGAAAGCATCTTATCTGAGATTTTAGTCGAATATCAAAAAAAGCAGCCAGGTTACGAAATGTATATTAAAGGGGACATTTTAAGATTATTTTCCTGCTTAGTACGTACTAAGGTAATTGAAATCGGAGAGCGCAACGTCAATTTCCAGGATTTAGAGCGGATCAAACCGGTAATTGATTACATGGAGCAGCATATTGAAACCGAGCTGTCCGTAGCAGCAGCCGCTAAAATAGCCTGTATGAGCTATTACCATTTTTGCCGGCTGTTTAAGAAAGTGATTGGCAAAACCTTTGTAGAATACCAGAATTTTATCCGGATTCGCCGGGCAGAAAAAATTGCTGATAACTACAGACCGAACCATTACCAATATCGCCTTTGAGACTGGCTTTGGATCGGTGCTTATTTTAATAGAGTATTTAAGAAGGAAACTGGGCAAGCCCCGGCAAATTATAGGAAGAAAATGAGAATATAGCAAAATAGTATAAAAAACGATCAAATACATTATATTTATTATATTTTGTGTTAGTTATAATGAATCATAAGATCGATTGTTATTAGCTAATAGGCAAATCTTTCTTGATGCGGTATTAATTCAAATTGAAGGAGGACACAATTATGAGTTTGAAAAGAATTCTGGCAGGGATTCTAAGCGCTTCTTTGGTGCTCACGGTGGCGCTCAGCGGCTGCAATAACGGGCAGAGCGGCTCCGCTGACCCATCTTCATCAACAGGGGAAGGCTCTTCCGCGGCTTCTGCCGCCGAGAGCGAGGACACAGGGGATAAGCCTGAAAAGCTACAAGCCATTGTTGATAACGATACTGTGGGCATCATTCAGCCCGCCGCCGATATTTTGGAGCGGGATGAAGGAATTAAAACCGAGTTTATCGTGCAAAGCTATGATCAAAGCTATACAAAAATCATGACCAGCATTATGGGCGGAACACCTATTGATGTAATTATCTGCGATAGTGTCTGGACGGCGGAATTTACAGAGGCCGGCATGATTACCCCGGTGGACGATTACATATCTGCGGAGCTGAAAGAAGATTTGTTCCCGGGCTTTGTGGATCAATGCAGCTATGAGGGCAAGCTGATGGCTCTGCCGATGTGCGCCCAGACCAAATGGCTTTACTACAACACCGATCTGCTTGAGCAGGCTGGTTACAGCGAGCCGCCCAAGACATGGGACGAGCTTTTTGAAATGGGCCAAAATATGGTCAGCAAGGTTTGTGCAAATATCCTATCGCATGGGCAGCGAAGCAAGCGAGGGTATGGTATGCGACTGGTTTGTATGCCTCACCGCTTCCGGCGGCTCCATGCGGGATGACAATGGCAACTGGTATTCAATAATGAAAACGGTGTCGCCGGTCTGAAGCTCATGGTGGACTCTATCCAGAATGGCAACGCCGATCCCGGTTCCATCAATTATACCGACCGCGAGGTTCTGAACCCCTTCATGGCCGGCGATATTCCCTTTGTTCTGAACTGGGCCTTTGCTTATGCTTTGGCTAACGACCCCGCAGAATCCACCATTGCCGGTAATGTTGGCATCGGCTTAGTTCCCTCCAACAGCGACGGCGTGGTCAGCTCCTCTGTTACCGGCGGCGGCGGATTCGCTATCGCCAGCACCTCTGAGTATCCGGATTACGCCTGGAAGCTCATCGAGAACGTTGTGAGCCGCGAGGCTTTATTCCAGTCTGCCGAGCTCGCTTCCAACGCGCCTCCGATTAAGTCCATGTATGAAGATGAGGAGTTTATCGAGCAGTTCCCCACCATGATGGATTGCTATCCCCAGTACGAATACGCTCAGGCCCGTCCTGCGCTTGCTAAATACAGCGAGTGGTCAAACGGTATGCAGGTCAGCCTGCACGAAGCGGTAACCGGCGCCAAAAGTGTAGAGGATGTTCTCAACGAGATGATTGAAAAATCAGCCGATTATCAGTAACTTAAAATCATACGAGTAAACGCTTTTCCGCCGGCCCGGCTTTCTCAACAGACAGCTGGGCCGGCGGTTAAAAGCCATAAACAGGGGGTATGGCATTGAATCATTCAAGCACGAAAAAAATGCGGCGGCAATGGCCGGAGGCCCGAGTTGGTAAGGTAATGGCGGCTCCGTCTTTGATCTTGATATTTGCTTTGGCAATCTATCCGCTTTTATATACCATATTTATCAGCTTTACCGAGCTGAATATGATGACCGGCGAAACCCAGTATAAAGGGGCCGCCAATTACATACAGGCATTTACCTCAGGAGAATTTTGGAATTCCGTCTGGGTCACTTTACTTTTTACCATTCTGTCTTTAGTGATCCAGCTGCCTTTAGGCGTACTGGTCGCCTTGCTGCTCAACCAGGAATTTAAAGGAAGATGGCTGCTCCGCTCAATTGTATTGGTTCCATGGGCGGTGCCCACCTTAGTAAACTCCACTCTGTGGAATTGGATTTTCAATACTCAGTACGGAGCGGCTAACCGGCTTTTAATGCAGTTTAATTTGATCAGCGAGCCTATTATCTGGTTCGATAGCCCCATGAAAGCAATGGGCGTCATCGTGTTTGCGGATACCTGGCGTATGCTTCCTCTGTATGTGTTAATGATGCTGGCCAGCCTGCAGACGATTCCCCAGTCTCAGATTGAAGCGGCGATTTTAGACGGCGCAGGAGCGTTTTCCCGGTTCCGCAATGTGATTCTGCCTCTGATTAAGCCCATGCTGCTGGTAGTTTTAGTAATCCGCACCATGCAGGCGCTCAAAGTATTTGACATCATCTATATGCTGACTCACGGCGGTCCGGCAAACGGAACAATGGTAATCAGCTACTACATTTATAATCAAAGCTTCGGATTTATGCATTTCAGCTACGGAGCTGCCTTAGCCATAATAGTGGCGGTGATCTCTACCATTATTACGGTGCTGTACGTAAAAATACTGAAGACAGACGATATCTATTAAAGGAGGGGAGAAGAATTATGAATTCCAGAATGATGAAACGGGGCTTTAAGCGCGCCGGTATTTATCTTGCCGCGATTGTAGTTTTGCTTTGGACGCTTCTTCCCATTCTTTGGATGTTTATTTCCAGCATTACACCCACCGCGGATTTGCTCACCATCGATGGAAAATGGTTTTCTGAAAATGTGAACTTCAACCGCTATATTGAAATTTTCTCTCAGTCCGGATCTGCCAATGACGCCGGCGCTCAGTTTGTAAATTCGTTAAAGATCAGTATTTTGGTTTCTGTTTCCACGGTGGTTTTGGCCATTTTGTTTGGCGGGGTTTCCGCTTATGCGTTTGCCAGACTGCGGTTTAAGTTTAAAAATACCCTTCTCATGGCCACCATGTTTTTCCAATTGTTGCCATCTATTACCTTAGTAATTCCCCTTTACGTAATCGGCAGAAAAATTGGCATGATTGACCAGCCGATGTTTCTGGTGGTCTTATATATGTCCTTCACGCTGCCCTATGTAATTTGGGTATTAAACGGGTATTACAAAACCATCCCCTCAGATTTGGAACAGGCGGCCCAGATTGACGGCTGCACCTGGTTTACCGCCTACTGGAGAATTGTACTGCCTCTGGCTAAGCCAGGTTTAGTCGCGGTTGGCGCGCTCTCCTTCTTAATGTGCTGGGATGAGTTTATGTATGCGCTGATCTTTATGACCTCTCTATCCAGCAAGACAATGCCGGTAGCAATTTCTGAGTTCAGCACCAGATACGGCATTGATTACGGAATGATCTCCACTGCGGGTTGTATCGCTACGGTCTTCCCAATGCTTTTGGCTCTTATTTTCCAAAAGTATATTGTAACCGGGCTGACTGCCGGCGGTGTAAAAGATTAATCAACACATCAATCTATTCATCAAGGAGGAATTTGTATGAAAATTGGAGCGGCATCATGGTGTTTTACCCATCCCCATTATCAGCCGCCTTATGAGGAAGCCATCAAAACAGTTGGCAGCCTCGGGGTGGATGGTATCGAAATGATCGCCTATAACTCTGACGATCTTTATGGCTACTATACAGACGAGCGCTGCAAGGAACTGAAAAAACTCATTGACAGCTATGGAATGCAGGTTTCAGAATTTGTCCTTTACGCTCATGCGGTCGTAGGGCTTTTGGATCCGGACGATACCGAACGTCAAAAGTCTCTTGACTTTTTCCGCCGCGGTATTGAGGTGGCGAAAAAGCTGGGAGCCGATACCATGAATATCGTTTCCAATTGGCCGGAGGAAATTAAGGCGCCGATCGATTACCTGCCTATTACTTCCATCCGGTAGCTAACGGAAAAAACATCAACAATCCCAAACAGTACATGGAGATTCCTGAAGACTTTGACGCTACCGGCAACTGGAATCGGTATTTGGACTCCTTAGGCAAAATCGTAAAAATGTGCGAGGAAACCAATATGCGGTTCGCGCTGGAGGGCCATGCCAACGTAATCGTTGGAACCACAGACGCTATGCTGAGAGCCTTTGACTGGATCAAAAGCGACGCTTTTGGAACAAACTTCGATACCGCGTGGCAGCTGATGCAGCGGGAATACCTCCCCTGGTCTGTTTACAAGCTCGGAGAGAAGATTTTCCATGTGCACATTCGCGACGCTGACGGCCTTGCGGTTTACCAACTGCCTGTAGGCCAGGGAATTATTGATTGGAACGAGTTGGTCCGTTCCTTAAAAAAGGTTGGATTCGACGGTTACCTGTCCTTAGAATTGGCCGGCTTCGACAATCAATATAAATACGCTAAAGAATCCATTGACTATATCAGAAAAATTCTAATTGAGGAAGACGCTTTAACAGTAAAATAATTAATCTTTTATAATGAAACAAAAGGAGTATGATTTATGAACAAGATTCGTTTCGGACTAATAGGCTGCGGCGATATCGCCACATCCGCTATTTTTACAGCATCCCTCATTTTGAGGAAATCGAACTGGTTGGAATTTACGACATGAATAAGCCCTTTCTGCAGAAAACAGCGGAAGAATTGGGCGTAAAGGCCTTCAATTCTTATGAGGAAATGCTGGACGATCCTACCATCGACGCGGTCATCGTTACTACTTATCATCCCAGCCATACCCCGCTGGCCATCCAGGCCTTGAAAGCCGGCAAGCATGTTATCTCTGAAAAGCCTGTTTCTGTTTCTATTGAACAAGCGAAGCAGCTGAAAGAGGCCGCCGCTCAAACCGATAAGGTATTCATGGCTATGCCCAATGACGCATATCCCCAAATTGAGAAAGTAAAGGAACTGATCGAGCAAGGCGTCATCGGAGAGGTTTGCGCTATTGACAGCGTATTTGCCCACCATGGTCCTCTGCATGCGCCTTGGTTCTTTGATTACGAAAAAGCCCAGTGGGGTGTTTTGGCGGATCTAGGCGTATATTCCATCAGCACGCTCTCTTATCTGTTTGGTCCGGTTGCCAGGGTCTACGGAGAAACCAGATGCTTTGAAAAACGCCGTATCTCCGACGCGGGAGAAGAATTTATCCCCAGCGTTGAGGATAATGTGGCCGCTACCTTAGTTTGGGACGATGGCAAGGTTGCCACCATGCGTTCCAATTGGTGCACAGGAGTCCATAAGGATCACGGCCTATGGAGATTTACCTTTAACGGTTCCAAGGGCATAATCCATTTGGATATGGCGCGTACGGATCACCCGATCATTGTGGTATCTCCCAACTGTGAGATTCCCGGCGCGGAAAAGGTAAGCTTTATGGGCCAGGATTATTGCTACAGCGTCAGTGTTGGTAAAGTGGATAATAATGACAGTGTTTTGGAGCTGTTCCTGGATGCCATTAAGAATAACCGCAAATTCCCGGACAATGGCTGTTCTATCGTCCGGCAGAACCATGTCATCGAGATTATCGACCGGATTTATGAGTCTTCCCGCACTGGCAAGGCTTATGAAATCACCTCTAAATTCTGAGGCCACTTTGAGTTTTTCAAATTTATTGATAACTTGCCTGAGGATCGCCCGCCTCTCCCCCTGGGAGGCGGGCGATTCCTCTATTTAGAAATGATGCCAGGATTTCTTCCCTCCGCCGCCACACAGGGGACGTCTTTTTCACCATGAAGCCAGCCTCCTTAAAAAACAGCCTTTCATATCATAATGCTTAATTTTTTATCCGGTTTCCCAATCATTTTTTCCGAAGGAATCCGCGCTTGAACCGGCTCACCCGCATCTTGATTTTCTCTTTTTTGATGTTATCTTTACAGCGTCTCCCGCAGCTCCTCTAGGACAGCCGTTGGAAAACAAGGCGGAAGGCAATCATTGGAAAAGATACAAGCATTAAGATAAAGAGGATCCCTTCAAACAGCGGGATAAGCACCTAACAACGGGCTGTCCCAGCGCAGGTATATAATTATTATAAATCAGCAATAATAAGATTAAGTCTATTATGCTCAGAAAGGAATGGTGAATATTTTTGAATCCAACTGTCAGCCTGATTTTTAATCAAGACGGAACTTATGACCTTATTCTTAACTATGAACGAAATGGCGTGGAGTTCTCGAAAGAATTCGACCTTAAAAAGGAAGCGCACAAAATATCAAAATCAATTTTTTCAAATATAAAAAAATGTGAAGATCAAAAGTGTAAAAATTTTAGTTTCCGGTGTGATTGTTACAACGCTTGCTTTCTCCACTTTTTTAAGCGCTCTTGCCGCATCAGACCGTTATACCATGGGATATTTGTACAGCGGCACAGACCACCAGCAGATCGAGTATATCAATCAGACGAACAACGCGTTAGACGTTGTATCCCCCAGCTATTTCGACCTGCGGAGGATGGAAGCTTAAAGCTAAATTATCTCAGCCCTTTCTTTATTAAAAGTATGCATGACAAAGGCATTAAGGTAGTTCCATTTTTAAGCAACCACTGGAATCGCACCGCAGGGATCAACGCCTTGAAGAATATAGAGTCATTATCAACCAAATTGCCGATTATGTGGAAGAATATGATTTAGACGGAATTAATGTAGATATTGAAAATGTAACCCACGAGCAGAAGGATCAGTATACTCAATTCGTCAAGCTCTTACGAGAGAAAATTCCAGGGCATAAAGAAATATCAGTCGCAGTAGCCGCTAACCCTAATAATTGGCAAACGGGCTGGCATGGTTCTTACGATTATGCCGCTCTATCTGAATATGCCGACCATCTTTTGATTATGGCGTATGATGAGCACTATGAAGGAAGCAGCCCGGGTCCGGTAGCAAGTATAAGCTTTGTAGAACGGTCCATTCAATATGCTTTAGAGAAAACCACTTCGGATAAAATTGTTGTTGGTATCCCCTTTTACGGCCGAATTTGGGGGCTTGACAGCAATCGTATCACGGGAAAGGGCGTCAGTGCCAAAACGATTCAAGAAATAATAGAGCGCTGTGAATCGACACTGACCTACGATGAGCAAAGCCAATCTGTAAAAGCGGAGGTCACCATTACAGAATCCAGCGGTAATTTTACAGTAGCGGAGATTTTGTTCTCCAGCCTGGAAGATATGTTATTTGGTTCGAAAACGCTCAATCCTATCAAGCTAAATTAGGCTTAATTGAAAAATATAATTTAAAAGGAGCGGGAGCATGGTCATTGGGGCAGGAAGATCCCTCCATTTGGGAGCATTATGAAGATTGGATAAACGGTGAAAATATTAATACGGACGCAGTCCCTCCCGCTTCTTCCGAACCCGGCCAAACGCTTCCTCCCACTACAGGTAACCCAGATTCAGCGCCAACTGAAGGTGAATTTGCACAAGCATGGGTCAAATTAGATACCGAACAAGCCTCTGTCTATAAAAATCCAAATCTAAAGGGTAAAGTCATTGCCACGCTTGCCGGGGGCACCGCTGTTTCCGTACGGGAGCACGCGAAAGGCATCCACCAAATTCAATTATCCAATGGAGAAATAGGATATCTTTCTTCGGACTATTTATCCTTTCAAGCGCCAATTCCAGAGGCCGCTCCTCCCTCTCAGGAATATTTTATTTATGAAGTGAAAGCCGGGGATACTCTTTGGAAAATAGCGGAACAGTTCTTAGGGGAAGGGAAGCGTTATCCTGAGATCGTTCAGTTAAATAATTTATCCTCTGACGATATTACTCCCGGCATGAGGCTTAAGATTCCCGGTGCGGAAAGCACTTCCAAGCCGGAAATGTCTTTTGTCGAATATACGGTCAAGCGCGGGGATTCCTTATGGAAAATAGCAAAATCCAAGCTTGGCTCCGGCAGCCGATATCCTGAAATTATGGAACTTAACAATTTAGAAAATGAAGTAATCTATCCAGGTCAAATCTTAAAATTGCCTAACTGAAAAATCAAAGAAGGCTAAAACGAAAAAGCTCAAATTTTAATTTCACCAAATACGGCACACTTTAAATGCTGCTATTTTGCAAAGGAGCCGAATAGAAACACTGGCAGCTTTTCATCTGCCAGTGTTTCTATAGTAAATGCTTCTTACTCCAAACTATTTACAGCGAATCATTACCGCTTCATATGGTTATAATTTAATTTCATTCTCAGAAAAATCTGACGGTTTGTCTGTGTTTGCCAGCAGCTCTTGATACGTTCCAGCCCCTGGCAGCAGCGTTCGTCTACAGAAGGTTTTACTAAAATTAGCGGCGATCAGCATTTTTCCCTATCCAGTTCTTTTATATCGGCAAAAATCTCCAGGTCATCAGGCCACAGCAGCCGATAGCTTCCATAACACATAACGGGATTCCCTTTTCTCATGGCCACAAGCCTGCGGTAAAAATGTAAGACGGAATCCGGCTCCTTCCGAGCCTTCTCCACGTTGATCTGCGGATAATCCGGGTTCAGCATGATCCATGGAGTACCGGTGGTAAAGCCGCCGTCAGGTCCGTCAGCAGTACCGATAAGATTTTTCTCATTTCCTCCTTGCTTGTTTATTTAGGGCCGTATCATCAGGAAGCAGCGCTTTTTTCCACTTTCCTTTTACACGGCATTTAACGCACAGTCTTAAATGTATCATGCAATTCTATTATAAATGTATTTTTTGCGGTGTACATAAAAAACAGAAACTCAAATGAACTATATTAATATATTTATTTTGTAATAATTGATTTTTTTGATCAAAAATATTATTTTTATCATAAAGAACTACTTTTAAGCCTGAAATGGAGACGCATAAATTTTAATTATTTTTAAATTCAAATAGTTTTAATCATATTGACAAGACAATTGTAATACATTACAATACTTTTGAATCGATGAATTTATTTGGCTGACCAAGCCGAAATCACAGCTATCTAGTGTGATGCAAAATTTAAAAAAAGGAGTGGATACCCGTAGTAAGGGTATCGGTATCTGCCAATGAAACCAACAAAAAAAGCAAGTGAAATGACCGTTGAAGAGTTAGCAGCCTACATTGACCAATCCGTGTTAAAACCAGAATTCACCCAGGCGGAAATTCGTAAATACATACAGGAGGGAATTGATTTCGGATGCCGCACAGTTTGTATTAACCCATCGTCATTGGACATTGCCGCCGAACTTTGCAAGGGGACTAAGACTAAGATTTGTGTCGTATGTGATTTCCCGTTCGGCTTATCCACAACTACCTGCAAATGCATGCAGGCTGAGGAATACTGCAAGCGCGGGGATATTTTTGAACTGGATATCGTAGCCAACTACGGCTGGATCCGCAGCGGAATGTGGGAGGCGGTAGAAGCAGAAATCCGCGCCGTATGCGATACCTGTCATAAGTACGGTACTGCGGTCAAGGTCATAATGGAAACCGACGCACTGACCAAGGAGGAAATTATCCATGCCACTAAAGTGCTTACTGCGGCAGGAGCGGATTTTGTAAAAAGCTCCACTGGCTTTTATACCGGCGGCCCTTGCGTAGGTGCCACAGAAGAGGTGGTTTCCCTGATGATGGAGCTGCGGGCGGCAAGGCTCAGGTAAAAGGCTCAGGTTGTATCCGTACACGAGAGCACTTCTTAAAGCTAATCGATATGGGCATCGACCGTATGGGTATCGGTTATCGTTCCACTCCAGTAGTCCTGGGATTAAAGAAATAAAAAAAATTAATAGGAAGGCGCTGCTTCAAGCGCCTTCCTATTAAAATGTCAGATTCTCCTTTGCCGTCTTTACGCACCGAACCTGTAGTGTTCTATTTTTGTCCACACATGATCTTTAGCCCTGCATAGATCTATTCAGAGCGATATAGGCCATAAAAGCTCACACATTCTCAAGCATCTTCGCCTGGACTTTTTGGGGTAAAAATTCTATAATTCATACTTTAATAAACAGATTTTTGTGTATAATATTTAGTGTACAAACTAAAAGTTATTACAATATATAGTATTCCTTTATGACAAATAAACATGTTTAAAAAGGTATGCAATAAAACTCTCGTGAACCGCAAGTCTCTTTTTATCACTTAGTGTCCTCTTGCCTGAGTACAAAGCATGTGCCAATAGTAAGGTATTGATGAAAGGAGACAGAGTTATGAAAACAAAGAAATCGTTAATGTACTTAGAATGTATCAACGAAAACCTTAACACCCTGATTCTTAACCAGGAAATGACCTATTTCATCATGCAGGAAATCCTCAAAAAGATGGACAGATCTGTGAACAAGCGTCATGTTAAAGTTAGGCGCAAAAAAATATAAATTTTCCCTCCCTACCAGAAAAGTAGGGAGGGATTTTTAGTTTTGACTTGCATAATCAATTTAAAACACATTATTTATTGCTATTTTTTGCTCATTTAACAAAGAACAAACCGCACAGAAAAGCCTAAAAATGGCTTAACCATGCGGTTTTTCTTTGGGAAGGAGTGACGAAATTGTTGTCCGGTGGTCTAATATCGTTTGGAATAAATTTATTAAATAAAATCAAAAGGAACACTCAGCAAAAAAAAGAATCACAGGCTCAGAAGAGATACATTTGATTGTTTTTACAACACGTTTTTCTGCTTTTTGCTTTTGATGTCCCATTTCTATAAAAAGAGGTAAACCTCGAAAAACGGCTTAAACGCTGGAGTTTTGGCATAGAAAAAGAGGCCGGAATCTGGATTGTCTCACTTTTGAGTTCCAAATTCCGGCCGCTGTACACTTTTTTGTTCTGCAACCCGTATCACACCTGGCTCAAACTTTTATAAATAATCATACCAACTACCGCACCTTGATCTGGTTTTCCAATTGCTTTATCAGAATGATACAGAGCTTTTCCTGTCGTGGGAAACATCGTTTTTGTCTTTTCCAATGCTTCTTGTGACGCTTGATTAACAGCGGAAATGATTTCCTGAATACTTTTCGCCTCAATGGCTGCTTTTTCCGCAGCTTCGCTGGCGGCATATAGAACATCTACTATCGTTCTATCCCCAGGTTTACAATGGCCTCTGTCCATCACGCCGTTGCAAAAGCCTTTGGTAAACGTGCAAAAGTTTTTTTCGGTCAATTCCGTTGATGATACCACCGCCTTCCCTGCCGCTATAAACGCTGACGCGATTAAGGTGCCCATTGTAGACGGGACAGCTTTTAAAAAGGCCATTCCAACCCGTATAAAAAATTTTCCGATATCTGTTTCTTCTGATTGGTCAGCGTATTCTTTGGCCGCCGCAAATCCCTTTGTCATTGTCAGGCTAAATCCCCATCTCCCATGAGAGAATCTAGTTCCCCTAAATAAGCCTTGTTCTCCAAAACATTATCATTTATGACAGCGATCCATTTCTTCGCATCTTGAATTGTCATAGATAGAACCTCCTGCTATTTTTGTACAAAAGGGAGTTGAGCAAGGCATCAGCAAATATTTTTTCAGTTCTTCATCTAACCTGAGCAGTGAAATAGACACGCCCGCCATTTCCATGGATGTGGCAAATTCACCAATATAATTATGGACTATCTTGATATGCCGGGTTTTCAGAATCTCCACGATTTTTCGATATATGATAAACAATTCCTCTCTTGGCGTGGAACCTAATCCATTCACTAAAACCGCCACTTCATCGCAATCCTGATATGGCAAATCTCTAAGAATACTATCCATTAACTCTTCTGTTACCTCGTCAGCCGCTTTTAGCTTTCCTCGCCTCACACCAGTTTCGCCGTGGATTCCCATTCCAATTTCCATCGAGCCATCTTCCATATGGAAAGTTGGCTTTCCAATTTCGGGGATGATGCAAGACGATAATGCGACACCCATGCTGCGAGTATTTTCAGCCGCTTTTTGTGTTAAGCGATAAACTTCCTCCAAGGGCAGCATCGCTTCTGCGGCAGCACCAGCAATTTTATAAAGAAATACGATACCTGCAACTCCGCGGCGCTTTTCGGAGTTTTCTTTGGCCGCGGAAGCAACGTCATCCCCGGCCGCAATCTGCATAACGTTAATATCCTCCATTTGCGCCATTTCAGCAGCCATATCAAAATTCATAACATCCCCGCTGTAATTACCAAACAAATACAGCACACCTGCGCCTTGGTTTACATACGCAGTAGTCTGCAGTATTTGATCTGCACTAGGGGACTGAAATACTCCGCCGATACAGCAGCCGTCTAGCATTCCCTCGCCTACATACCCTAGAAATAGAGGCAGATGGCCGGATCCGCCGCCGGTAACGATTCCAACTTTTCCTGGTTTCACATTTTTGCTTACATAGCAGCGCAGATCATTTCCAACCGATGTAACCTGATTAGGATATGCGAAATATATTCCTTCTAACATTTCGTCAACGTAATTCTCAGCGTTATTCAGCAATCTTTGCATACCTAGTTTCCCCCTCTAATCGGGATAACTACGGCTCAAAAGCAATCCGTAGTTATCTTTGTTAAACTTCTATTCAGCGTATTTTGCAAGAAGCGAATTTAATTCTGCGGTATAAGTATCAATAGTTTCAACCGGATCACCGCCATTGCGAATATCTTCCCAGCAGGCCGTGAATACATCCTGATATTCAGAATAGCCGACCATCAGAGGCCGAACCACGGAAGTATTGACAGACTCATCCGCCGCGAGCAGTTGAATTGAATCCGGGAATTCCTGAAATTCCGGAGATTCCGCTTCTTCCTCTAAAACCGCTGTGCGGGCAGATAAGGACTTAACATCCTCATGCCAGAAATCATTACCTTCACCGATCGTCATAAACTTAACAAATTCAGCGGCCGCCTCAGGGTTCTTGGAAGTAGAAGCGACACCTATATTCCAACATCCAGTGGCAGTTACAGCTTTCCGCCTTCAAAATATGGATGGGCCGCATAGCCCCAGTTGCATGTTACGTCTGCCAGCGCTAAATTTCCAGGCATCCAATTTCCGGCCAACATAAACGCCAGCTTACCGGACGCAAAAAGATCCCGTATGGTAAACTGATCATCGCCTCTAGCGCAATATTCCATGTATTGTGGATATCATAGTACACTGAGCAGCCTGATACCAAGGTTCGGTATTCCATATGCCGTCTACTGTAGAAGTATCCTCCCAATATCATCTCCGCCGAGAGACAAAGGCAGGCAGAGCATCTGATAGGGGCGGCTGATCTGTTCAAAGGTTAGGCCCCAAACGCTTCCTGCCCATCAGCTTCAGCCGCATCCATAACCTTTTGCGCCATATCAACTACTTCTTCCCAAGTAATTCTGTCCGCAGGATCCGCAGATGGGTATTCCAATCCTGCAAGATCCAATAAATCTTATTATAGTTAGAGTAATCGAGAGGAGTTGTCTATAGGCGGAGCAACCAATGTGCC
>ENA-OQLB01000045-OQLB01000045.1-human-gut-metagenome-genome-assembly--contig:-NODE-45-length-65381-cov-5.265792_pt1 | contig 65381 bp, 57 predicted proteins | sample MGYA00242656_ERZ504813 | MGnify/ENA primary metagenome ERZ504813 (study PRJEB26092, sample SAMD00036388) | human gut metagenome | host: Homo sapiens | study: EMG produced TPA metagenomics assembly of... | reverse complement strand
GCGTTGATTGCCACCTTCTTCGTATTGAAACTGATTGGCTTCAGTATCAACTTGCTGACCCTTTCGGCCATGGTGCTTGCCATTGCGATTGTGGTCGATGATGCCATCGTCGTCGTCGAGGGCGTCCATGCCAAGCTGGACCAGGGCTACAAATCGGCCCGTACAGCTTCCATCGACGCCATGAGTGAACTGGGTGGTGCCATCGTCTCCATTACGTTGGTGATGATGTCCGTATTCGTTCCCGTGAGCTTCATGGGAGGTACGGCAGGTACTTTCTACCGTCAGTTCGGTTTGACCATGGCGATTGCCATCGGTTTCTCGGCTCTGAACGCCCTGACCCTGAGTCCTGCGCTGTGTGCCATCTTCCTGAAACCTCATAATGGAGGACACGAAGTCTGAAAGAGCGTGTAGGCGTTGCCGCCAAGGAAGCGCGCAAGATTATGATTGCACGTTATGCCGACTCTATAGGCCGGTTGATGCGTCCCGGCATTACACTGCTCTTCGTGACGGTAGCTATCCTGGGCATGATTTTCGGTCTGTTCAGCTTCAGCGAACACCCCATTCTGTGTAGCTTGATGATTATCATCAGTGTGCTGGCGTTGGCAGGTATGACTACCGACAAGTTCAAACAATCCTTCAATGACTCATACAACGGTATCCTGGGCAAGTATAAGAAACAAGTGCTGTTCTTCATCCAGAAACGCTGGATATCGGCAGGACTGGTTATCGGCTCTATTGTACTGTTGGGCGTATTCATGCAGATAACCCCGACCGGTATGGTGCCCAACGAAGACACCGGTACCATCATGGGCGCTGTGACACTGCCTCCGGGCACTTCACAAGAACGCGCACAAGAGATTTTGAACCGTGTGGACAGCTTGGTTGCTGCAGACCCTGCCGTACAGTCACGTACCGTTATCTCAGGTTATAGCTTCTTGGGCGGTCAAGGCCCCTCCTACGGTTCACTCATCATCAAGCTGAAGAACTGGGAAGAACGTTCCACGATGCAGAACTCCACGATTGTGTACGCCACTTTGTACATGCGCGCCCAAAAGATTATCAAGGAAGCGCAGGTATTGTTCTTCGCGCCGCCTATGATTCCGGGTTACTCGGCTTCAAGCGACATCGAGTTGAACATGCAGGACAAGACGGGTGGTGATTTGAACCACTTCTTCGACGTGGTGAACAACTATAACGCAGCCCTGGAAGCACGCCCTGAAATCAACTCTGCCAAGACATCCTTCAACCCTCACTTCCCGCAATACCAGCTGGACATTGACGCTGCCGCTTGTAAGAAAGCAGGCATCAGCCCCAATGACATCTTGACTACCTTGCAGGATATTACGGTGGTTTGTATGCTTCCAACTTCAACAGCTTCGGTAAGATGTACCGCGTAATGGTACAAGCCGAACCTGATGCTACCAAGAATATGGAAACACTGCAAAGCATCAAGGTGCGCAACGGCAACGAGATGGCACCTATCACGCAGTTCATCTCCATCAAGAAAGTATATGGTCCTGACGTCATCAGCCGTTTCAACCTCTACACCTCCATGAAGGTGATGGTGGCTCCCGCATCAGGCTACACTTCCGGTCAGGCTCTGCAAGCCATTGCCGAAGTGGCGCAGGAAAACCTGCCTGCCGGTTTCGGTTATGAGTTGGGAGGTATGGCGCGTGAAGAGGCCGAAACGAGTGGCAGCACTACGGGACTCATCTTCATATTGTGCTTCGTATTCGTTTATCTGTTGCTGAGTGCCCAGTACGAAAGCTACATCCTGCCTTTATCCGTATTGCTGTCCGTGCCGTTCGGTCTGCTGGGTAGCTTCCTCTTTGTAGGCGGTATAGGCGCATTGGGCAGCATCCCGGCACTGAAAATGATTCTGGGTACGATGTCCAATGACATCTATATGCAGATTGCCCTCATCATGTTGATGGGTCTGTTGGCCAAGAACGCCATCTTGATTGTAGAGTTTGCCCTCGAACGCCGCAGAATGGGTATGAGTATCACCTGGGCAGCCGTATTGGGTGCCGCAGCCCGTCTGCGTCCTATCTTGATGACGTCGTTGGCAATGATTGTCGGTCTGCTCCCGCTGATGTTTGCTTCCGGTGCGGGTGCCAACGGTAACCGTACGCTGGGTACGTCTGCCATCGGCGGTATGTTAATCGGTATGATTCTGCAAATCTTCATAGTGCCCGCACTGTTCGTGGCATTCCAGTACTTGCAGGAGAAATTCAAGCCGATGGAATGGGAAGATGTGGACAACTCGGATGCAGAACCGGAGATTGAACAATATACAAAATAGTGATTAACGATTAGCGATTATGAAGAAAATAATATGCCTGATGTGCGCAACTGCTTTATTGAGCAGTTGCCACATCTACAAATCATACGACAGACCCGAAGACATGACAACTGCCGGACTGTATCGCGACACGGCGTCCGTGAACGATACATTAGCCGCAGATACGGCCAACTTCGGTAATCTGCCTTGGAGAGAAGTGTTCACAGACCCGCAGCTGCAGACACTTATCGAGCAAGCACTCACCAACAACGGTGACCTGCGCAGTGCCGCCTTGAACGTGAAACAAGCACAAGCCGCACTGATGTCTGCCCGCCTTGCCTATGCTCCGATGCTTGCCTTGTCTCCGCAAGGAACCGTCAGCAGCTGGGACAAGGGAAAGGCTACACAAATCTACTCCCTGCCCGTCACCGCAAGCTGGCAAGTCGACCTCTTCGGTCAACTGCTGAACCCGAAGCGACAAGCAAAGGTTAGCTTGAAGCAGACGCAATTCTACGAACAAGCCGTTCAGACGCAAGTCATCGCCGGCGTAGCAACATGTACTACACCCTGCTGATGCTGGACCGCCAACTGCAAATCACCGAAGGCACCGTCGAGATTCTGAAAAAGAACCTGGAGACCGTGCAAGCCATGAAAGATGCAGGCATCTACGGAACCACTTCTGCTGCCGTAGAGCAGAGCCGCACTGCCTACGCTCAAGTCATGGCATCACTGCCCGACATACGCCAGAGCATACGCGAAACCGAAAACGCCCTCTGCCTGATGTTGCACCAACCGGCACAGAGCATCGCACGCGGTGTACTGGAAGAGCAACAGCTGCCTACGGAATTTTCAGTAGGTATCCCCTTGCAGTTGCTATCCAACCGTCCGGACGTGAAAGCTGCCGAGATGTCACTGGCTGCCAGCTACTATAATACCAACAGCGCCCGTGCCGCTTTCTACCCGCAGATTACATTGAGCGGTTCGGGAGGCTGGACCAATAACTCCGGTGCAGGTATCGTCAACCCGGGCAAACTGCTGGCTTCCGCCATCGGTTCGCTGACGCAACCCTTGTTCTATCGCGGTGCCAACATTGCCCGTCTGAAACAAGCCAAGCACAAGAGGAGCAGGCTAAGATTCAGTTCCAAACCGCCCTGCTGAATGCCGGAAATGAAGTGAGCAACGCCCTGCACCTGTATCAAATGGAGAAGGATAAAGCCGTTTCACGCACTATTCAAGTAAATTCTGCCCGCCAAGCTGCCTCAGATACAAAAGAATTGTTTAACTTAGGCACGTCGACCTATCTGGAAGTCTTGTCTGCCGAGCAGTCTTACCTCAGCGCACAGCTTGCAGAAGTATCCGACACCTTCAGCAGCATGCAGCAGTCATCAGTCTGTATCAAGCGCTTGGAGGAGGAAGAGAATAAAATGAGCGATAAGTGATTAGTGATTAGCGATTAATGAAATAGTAAATCCTAATCACTAACCATTTATCACTAATCATTAATCATTAATCGCTAATTACTATGATAAGTCCGTTAGCTTATGTAGATTCTGCCGCAAAAATCGGCAAGAATGTAACCATCCAGCCCTTTGCATTTATCGAAGGGAACGTGGAAATCGGTGATGACTGTATTATTATGTCGGGGGCAAAAATTCTGCACGGTACCCGCATGGGAAAAGGGAACAAGGTGCATCACAATGCCGTTCTGGGTGCCGAACCGCAAGACTTCCATTATACGGGAGAGAACAGCATGCTGATTATCGGTGATAATAACGACATCCGCGAGAACGTGGTTGTCAGCCGTGCTACCCATGCAGGAAGCGCCACCCGCATCGGCAATGAAAACTACCTGATGGATGGTGTACACCTCTGCCACGACGTGCAGATAGGCAACCATTGTGTACTGGGTATCAAGACTACCGTAGCCGGAGAATGCCAGATAGACGACTGCACCATTCTGAGCAGCAACGTCATTCTGCACCAATACTGCCACATTGGAAGTTGGGTACTGATTCAAGCTGGCTGCCGCATATCAAAAGATGTGCCGCCTATATCATCATGAACGGTAATCCGGCAGAATACCACGGTATCAACGCTGCTGTGCTTCAACACAAACACCAGGTGACCGAACGTGTATTGCGCCATATCGTAAATGCCTACCGTCTGGTATACCAGGGAAACTTCAGCGTGCAGGATGCCTTGCAGAAGATTGAAGACCAAGTACCGATGAGTGACGAGATACACAATATCATCAACTTCATCAAGAATTCCAAAGGAATCGTGAAGTAAACACCCTTCTTCGGGCACGAATCACGCAGACAATACGGATGAATAAATTCTTTTCTGTAAGTCTGCGTAGTTTGTGCCTTTTTCTATATTCCTCTACAATAGTTCCTGCATTATCTTTTACTATTTTTTGATGCATATTCATTCCAGGCAGTATGCTAAGTAAAACAAACTGTTTCCTTTAACTAAACATTTTGTTTCCTTATAGAAAACACTTTGTTTCCCTTAACAAAACAGTTCGTTCCATTATATGAAAACAAAGTGTTTTTCTATACTGAAACAAAGTGTTCTCTAATGCTGGAACAAACTGTTCAGTGTTGTGAACTAACGGATTAAGTATATAAAGGGTATTTATTATACTGTTTCTGTAGACAATGGTCTGTCTTGTCCTATAAAAGACGGGGAAAGAAGCAGGAAGCAACCGGGTACGCTCGGAAGGGTGAGGGTAAAATTTGCCCTCACCCTTTTTATTTGCTCTCACTCACCCTTGAAAGGGCGATGAATAGGGAGTTTCAGAAAAGCGGTGATAGTGGTGAGGGCAGGTTGAGTAATTTTTTGTTCTACTACTACTCGAAATGCAGGGTACCGAAGAACTCCGGGCAATGGAAGTTCGGCTTCTCCAGACCTATCGGATTCCAGGAAAGGAAATGGGGAGTCTGGAGCTTGTCACCGCATTTATAAAAATTGGCGCGGAGCGTCTTTCCATCCAACGAAGTGATGTCATGCAGGAAGAAAGCGGAATAAGGGATGACCAGGGCCACTTCCCAGGCACACTCACCTACTCTTTCGTCGAAAGCATCACGTCCCAAAGAAGCCCAACGCTGTACTTTATCGAGCACCTCTTGCGGGGCATGCTGGCGGTTTCCACGTCCGGCACCTGCCCCAATAAGCAGAGTCCCGGCACAATTACACTCCATATTGTAGTACACTCCGTCATCGGCAGGCACAGAGAAGAACTCTACACACGCATCTTCCCAAACCGGACCGTTATCGTGGCCTGCAACTGCGCGTACACTCGCTTCCCTTACCTTGAAATGCAGCAGAATGGCATCTTCCGTATGCGCTATGCGGAATTCCACATCGGGAGTATAAGGAAAAGCAGCCCAATTCACTGTGTTTACGGGCTGAAACGCCACCTTCTCTTCATCCAGAAGAGCCGGAACCGACTCTACCGGTATATTGGCCGCACTTACTTTCTTTACATTCAATTCTTTCATTTTACTATTTTGGGGATTAATTGCAGATAGCGGCAACATGCAAAGAGCTGCCGCTATCGTCATTAAAAACTTTTTCAGATACATGAGTCAATGAATTTTTTCATCTCCGGTGTATGCTCCTCCACGCTCTGCAACAGTTTGAACTGAGCCTTGGTACGCACAAGATTGTGCTCCGGATACTGGATTTTATAATAAGTATCACCGTTGATATAATCTGCCAGGAAGCGTACGCACTGCATGTATGGGAACAAGGCAGCCGCATAAGGCAGATTCTCAATCTCTATCGGCAACAAGAAGGATTTGCCCGATTCCAGATAACCCTTGGTAAATGCCTGGAATATTTCCATATTGAAGTTCACATTATCCAGATTCTTGTCGTCTTCCAACCCCGTGTTGGCACCTGAGCGAAGGAAATCGCCATAATCGGAGAAGATGAAGCTGGGCATCACCGTATCCAGGTCGATGACACAAAGCACCGTACCGTCTTCGTCGAACATCATGTTGTTTACTTTCGTATCACAGTGGCATACCCGTTTGGGCAGTTTGCCTTCACGGTACAGACGTTCTGCCTTACACATTTCATCAGCGCGTTTTTCTATCTCATCCAGAAAATACCGCACCTCCTGCACACGTCCCGCAGCATCGGCAGCCACAGCGTCACGGAGTTGCTTCAGGCGGAACTCCATGTTGTGGAAATCGGGAATTGTCTCGCCCAATGTATCTGGAATGTCGGCAAGCATAGCCTGGAAATTACCGAAGGCAGTTCCCGCATAATAGGAATATTCGGGGTTCACCGTCTCGTAAGTCTTGGCACGGGGAATAAAAGTCATGATACGCCAGTAGTTCTCACCGTCATACCAATAGGTTTTCCCTTCGGCCGTGGGGATGAAATGAAGCACTTTACGCTCGACATCGGCCTCTCCTTTCTCTTCCAGCTTCTTACGGATATGCCGGTCACAGCCTCGATATTAGACTGTAACATCTCTACATTCTGGAAAATGGCATGATTGATACGTTGCAGAACATAGTCCGGCGCATCGGCCTCAACGGTGGTCACTTTGTACGTATCGTTAATCAGGCCTGAGCCTAAAGGCTTGATTTCACGAACCGTACCCTGCATTTGAAAATGAGATACAATAGATAAAAGGTCTTTCATGATAATAAATGAATTAATTTGTTTACAAAGATACGCCGATTGCCATCTATCAAAAGACAAGTATCGTTCGGCGCGCTTCCAAAATTATACATTTATCCAAACATAGCCGCAAAAACTGCCTAATAAATAAGAAGTCTTGTACAAAATATACCTATATTTGTAACTGAAACCTTAAAAACTACCCGAAAAGTGCGAACGTTTATCATCCGGCTGCTTCTTGTTTCAGTAAGCATGATTGCTGCAACCCTGCAGGCGCAGAACATCACCTTCAACCATCTGACAACCGACGACGGTCTGTCACAATTCTCCGTGAACAGCCTTTACATCGATGAAAACGGTGTCTTATGGATTGGAACCCGAGAAGGCTTGAACCGTTATGACGGAGAAGACATACAAACTTACAAGCTGCAGAAGAACGACCCTTACAGCCTTTTCTGCAACACCGTGCTGCGCATGGCCGGCAACCGTAACGGAAAAATCTACCTGCTCTGTACGGAAGGAGTAGCCGAGTTCAATCTTGCCACCCAAAGATTCACCACCCTGCTGCAAGGAAATGTACACAGCATATATTACAAAGAGGCCCTTTTCATCGGAAAACAGAATGAAATCTACCGCTATAACGAGCAGACCGGGAACTTTGACCTCTATTACCAGCTTCCCGGAAAAAGTCTGGAAATCTGCTGTATGCATCTGGACAAAGGACAAATGTGGATTGGAACGACCACCGACGGAGCATACCGCCTGCAACTGGACAAGAACGAGCTGACCCACCCCATCCTGAAAGGCAACATCACCAGCATATACCAAGACAGCGAAGGCGAGTTATGGATTGGCAGCTGGGAAGAAGGGCTGCACCATGTAAAGACCGACGGAACCATCGAAATCTTTGAATACGACGCAAAGAACCCTTACAGCATCTCTTCCAACTTCGTGCGAGCCTGCTGTGAAGACAATCTGGGAAACATCTGGATTGGGACATTCAACGGATTGAACCGGTATGACAAAAGTACGGGACTCTTCCAGAACCACACTGCCAGTGATGCCCAGAGCGACGGACTGACACACTCTTCCATCTGGTGCATCGTAAAGGACAACCAAGGAACGCTGTGGCTGGGGACCTACTTTGGCGGCGTCAACTACTTCAACCCCGAGTACGAGATATACAGCCGCTATATGTATTCGCCCATCGAAAAGAAGGGGCTGAGCAATCCGGTTGTAGGCCGCACCATCGAAGACAAGGACGGCAATCTGTGGATTGGCACCGAAGGGGGCGGACTGAACTATTACAACCGCCGTACCCGTGAGTTCAAATGGTTCCGCCCGGAAATCGGTCCCAACAGTATTTCCCATAACAACATCAAGGCTCTCTATTATGATGCCTCCAAAGACATCATCTGGATAGGAACCCATCTGGGCGGACTGAACAGACTGGACATACGCTCGGGGCGATTCACACACTACCGCATGGAAGCAGGTAATCCGGAGACCTTGCCTTCGACATCATCCGCGATATCGCGCCTTACCAAGACCACCTGGTGATAGCCACCCAAAACGGAATCTGCCTCTTCGACCCTGCCAACGGGAAATGCCAACAACTGTTCCAGGACAGCAAAGAAGGCAAAAAAATCAAGATGGTGGCAGATGTCACTTTCGACAGCAACGGTACGCTCTGGATTGCAGCCACGGGCGAAGGTGTGTTCAGCTACCGTTTCGATACCGGCAAACTGACCAACTACCGCCATGATACTGCCGACCCACACAGCATCAGCAACAACAATGTAAACAACATTACCCAAGACAGCAAAGGCAATCTGTGGTTCGCCACTTCGGGCAGCGGACTGGACTTATACCGCCCTGCCAGCAACGACTTCGAGAACTTTGACCAAGCGAAGAACGGCCTTTCCAGCGACTGCATCTACGAGACGCAGGAATCCCCCACCAGCGGCAAACTGCTGCTCATCACCAACGAAGGCTTCTCCATCTTCGACTACCGGCAAAAGGCATTCCTGAATTACAGTGCCGAAAACGGTTTCCCAATGACTGCCGTCAATGAGAATGCCTTTGCGTGACCCGTGACGGAGAAATATTCCTGGGAGGCACGCAGGGAATGATTTCTTTCCACGAAATGGAGTTGAACTTCACACCAAAACCCTACAAAATCATCCTCTCCCGCCTCATTGTGAACGGAACGGAAATACAAGTGGAGATGAGACCGGTATCCTGCAGCAAGCCTTGTACTGTACCCCCGAGATTACGCTCAACGCTGACCAGTCCATGTTCAGCATAGAGTTCGCCACTTCAAACTATGTAGCCGCCAACAAAGACGACATCATCTATAAGCTGGAAGGCTTCTCCAACGACTGGAACAGTGCCCGTGGACTGCACAACATCACCTATACCAACCTGAACGCCGGAACCTATAACTTGATTATAAAGCCCAACGGAAAAGACGAGAGCCTTTGTCCGCAAGTCCACCTTACCATACACGTGTTGCCTCCCTACTACAAGACTCCCCTTGCCTATCTTATCTACCTGATAGTGACGGGAATCCTGCTCTGGTATCTGGTGCGTACCTACAAGTCCAGAATCAAGTTGCGTGAATCACTGAAGTACGAACAGAAGCACATTCGTGACGTAGAGGCCCTGAACCAGTCAAAGCTACGTTTCTTCACCAACATTTCCCATGAATTCCGCACCCCGCTGACACTCATCGTGGCCCAAGTGGAAACGCTGATGCAACTCCAGAACTTCACGCCTGCCATATATAACAAGGTACTGGGCATCTACAAGAACAGCATACAGCTACGGGAACTCATCACCGAGCTGCTCGACTTCCGCAAGCAGGAACAAGGGCACATGAAGATAAAGGTAAGTCCACACAACATCGTGAACTTCCTATACGAAAACTATCTGCTTTTCCTGGAATATGCCAGCGCCAAACAAATCAGCCTCTACTTCGAGAAGGAAACAGACAGCCTCGAAGTATGGTATGACCAAAAACAGATGCAGAAAGTGATAAACAACCTGCTGTCCAACGCCGTCAAGCATACCAAGGCGGAAGACAGCATCACCCTCAGCATCAAGACCGAAGGCAGCAATGCCGTCATCCGCGTGACCGATACCGGCAGCGGCATAGATGCCCGGGAAGTGGACAAGATATTCGACCGCTTCTACCAGATAGACCAAATGGACTCTACAGATGCAAGCAAGACGGGTACGGGTATCGGCCTGGCATTGACGAAGGGTATCGTGGAGCTCCATCACGGCACCATCCGTGTGGAAAGCGAACTGGGCAAAGGTAGCAGCTTCATCGTAAACCTGCAATTGGGGAACGCACAGTTTGACGAAGAGCAAATAAATAAGAATGCAGACAGTGTGCAACAAATAGAAATTCCCAAACCGGAAAACGATGCCCTGCTCAAGGCGGAGCTGGAAGAGAGTGCTCCCATCAAACGACTCCCGGATGCAAAAATCCTGATAGTGGAAGACAACGACTCCATCCGCGACATGCTGGCAGGTATCTTCAAGCCCTTCTACGAAGTGCTGACTGCGGCCGACGGAGCGGAAGGACTTGCACTGGTGCGCAGCGAAATGCCCAATATCGTAGTCAGCGACGTGGTGATGCCCAACATGTCGGGAACGGAACTGTGCAAACAGATAAAGAGCGACTTCAACACCTGCCATATTCCCGTGGTACTGCTCACGGCACGTACTGCCATCGAACAGAATATCGAGGGACTGCGCATCGGTGCGGATGACTATATCACCAAGCCGTTCAACACCAATCTATTGATTTCGCGCTGCAACAACCTCGTGAACTCGCGCATCCTTCTGCAGGAAAAGTTCAGCAAGCAGCCGCAAGCCTTTGTACAGATGCTTGCCACCAACCCCATAGACAAGGAGATTCTGGACCGTGCCATGGCAGTCATCGAGCAACATCTGGACGATACGGAATTCAACGTCAACGTCTTTGCCCGTGAAATGGCAATGGCACGCACCAATCTGTTCACCAAGCTGAAGGCTATCACCGGGCAAACTCCGAACGACTTTATCCTGACTATCCGCCTGAAGAAGGGTGCCCTGATGCTGCGCAACAATCCGGAGCTGAATATCACTGAAATTGCGGACCGGATCGGTTTCAGTTCTTCACGCTATTTCTCCAAATGCTTCAAGGACATTTACCATGTCAGCCCACTGGCCTACCGCAAAGGAGAGAATGGAGGAGAGGAAAGTACGGAAGACAGTGAAGAGACATCTTAATATTGTACATCAAGCCATCGCATGATACGGTTTGTACTTTTTCTCCCTTCCCTTGTACTTCCTTATACACCCGATTCCATAAAACCTCTTACCTTTGACCTCAGAATTACAATCTAAAGTCAAAGAACTATGAAGCATTTTTCCCCCTTGTGGTCTCTGATTCCCGGTGCAGCCCTGATAGCGGGATGCGGAAGCCAACCTAAAGACAAGACTTCGGAGCACTCGCCGCAGAAGCCCAATGTAGTATATCTGATTGCTGATGACCTGGGTATCGGCGACCTGAGCTGTTACGGTGCCACCAAAGTAAGCACTCCCAACATTGACCGCCTTGCCGGACAAGGCATGCAGTTTACCAACGCTTATGCCACTTCTTCCACCAGCACTCCTTCCCGTTTCGGCCTGCTGACGGGCATGTATCCCTGGCGACAGAAGAATACCGGCATCGCTCCGGGCAATTCCGAACTCATCATCGATACCGCCTGCGTCACTATGGCCGATATGTTCAAGGAAGAAGGCTACGCCACTGCAGCAGTGGGCAAGTGGCACCTCGGCCTGGGCCCTAAAGGCGGTACAGACTTCAACCACTCCATCAAACCGAACACCCAAGACATCGGCTTTGACTATGAATACATCATCCCCGCTACCGTCGACCGCGTTCCCTGCGTCTTTGTAGAGAACGGACATGTAGTAGGCCTCGACCCCAACGACCCTATCACTGTGAGCTACGACCACAAGGTCGGTGACTGGCCCACCGGTCTCGAAAACCCCGAACTCGTCAAGATGAAACCCAGCCAGGGGCACAATAACACCATCATCAACGGCATCCCCCGCATCGGCTGGATGACCGGCGGCAAATCCGCCCTTTGGACAGACGAAGACATTGCCGACGTGATTACAGACAAAGCCAAGAACTTCATCACAGCCCATAAAGACGAACCTTTCTTCCTTTATATGGGTACGCAAGATGTACATGTTCCCCGCGTGCCACATCCGCGTTTCGCCGGCAAGAGTGGTTTGGGCGTACGTGGCGACGTCATCCTCCAGCTGGACTGGACCGTGGGTGAAATCATGCACACTTTGGACAGCCTCGGCATTGCGACAACACCATTTTTGTATTCTGCAGTGACAACGGTCCCGTCATAGACGACGGCTATCAGGACCAGGCACGCGAACTGCTGAACGGCCATACTCCCATGAAGCACTACCGCGGTGGGAAGTACAGCGCTTTCGATGCCGGTACCCGCATTCCCTTCATTGTACGCTGGCCCAATGGCATCAAGCCCGGCAAACAACAAGCCCCTTCTCCATGATTGATGTATACGCTTCACTCGCCGCCCTGCTGGACCATCCGCTGGAAGCAGGCATCGCTCCCGACAGCCGCGACCAGCTCAACAACTTCCTGGGAACCGACACTGCCGGATGTGACTATATTGTACAACAGAATCTGGACAATACACTCTCCATTATCCAGGGAGACTGGAAATACATAGAGCCCAGCGACAAGCCGGCACTGGAGTATTGGACGAAAATAGAAATGGGCAACGCCCCGCAGCCTCAACTGTACAATCTTTCCATTGATCCGTCCGAAAAAGACAATGTGGCAGAAGCCCATCCGGACAAGGTAAAAACGCTCTCTGCCCTACTGGAAGAGGTGAAGGAAGCAAAGAACCAAAGTGAAAGGGAATAAAAGTACAAGAGTGGTATAGTTCGCAAGTTTTGTACGAATTCGTACTTTTTGCGAACTATTAACTAATGCATTTGTATATTCCATCCCCTACATTTGCGATGTGATTCAACTCTGAAGTGAGTACAAAACAAAGAAACAACCTTTATTAATAACTAATTAAATTAATATTTATGAAACAGAAATCCAGCTTCTTTAAAGCATTAGGTATTATGTTGCTTTCTGTCCTATTTGCCACGCAGGCCAATGCACAGAATCTCACAGTAACAGGTACAGTGACTGACAACTTAGGTCCGGTGATTGGTGCTTCTATCCAGGTGGAAGGAACAAGTAACGGATGTATCACAGACATTGACGGAAACTACACCCTTCCCAATGTTCCGGCAAACGCAACTCTCGTATTCTCCTATATCGGATATCAGACACAAAAGATTGCCGTAGGCGGAAAGACCAAAATCGACGTAAAACTGGCAGAAGACAGCCAATTGCTGCAGGAAGTTGTCGTAGTGGGTTACGGCGTTCAACGTAAGAGTGACCTGACCGGTGCAGTTGCTTCTGTAAAAGCAGCAGATGCATTGAAGAATACCCCGACCGGTAATGTATCCGATGCATTGCAGGGACGTATGGCCGGTGTATCAGTTCTCTCTGGTTCCGGTAATCCTACTGAAGACAATACCATCCGTGTACGTGGTATCAACTCTATCACAGCAGAAACCGGTCCTTTGGTTGTTATCGACGGTTTCATCGGTGGTTCCCTTCAGTCGTTGAATCCTTCCGATATTCAATCTATCGAAGTATTGAAAGACGCATCTGCAACAGCTGTTTACGGTTCTCGCGGTGCAAACGGTGTAATCTTGGTTACTACCAAAAACCCATCCCAAGACAAATTGACCGTATCTTTTAATGCATTTGCCAACATCAAGACTGTAGCCAAGTATGCTGATAATCTTTCTACCTATGAATATGCCAACCTGGTTAATGACTATGGTAAGGAATATTTTGGATACGGCGACAATCACTATTATAGTGCAGAGCAATTAGCAGCCTTCAAGTCTGGCAAAGCAGGTTATGATTACTCAAGAGAAATCTTCCGCAGCCCTGCCGTTACACAGAACTATGAAATGTCTATTGCAGGTGGTGGCGAAAAGACTACTTTCCTGGCATCTCTCCGCTATCAAAACGATGAAGGTATCATCAAGGAGTCAAGTAGCCAAATCTACAGCTGGCGTTTGAAAGTAGATACCAAAATCAAGAAGTGGCTGAAAGCTGGTATGAACATCTATGGTCACTACAGAGAAACAAGTACTCCACGTGTCAATGAATATGATGGTTTAATCCAACAAGCAATGTACTTTCCCAGTACTATTGAACCGCAAGATGAAGATGGAAACTACAATAATTCATTTTTTGAGGGTAGTTCAACTTACAATCCAATGGGGCATATTTGGGAAGCAGACAATGCCAACAAGACAATAAATAATCGTATACAAGGTTATGTCCAGTTTGACATCATGGACGGTTTGAGCTTCCGCTCACAACTGGGAGTTCTGCTTGACAATAGACTAAACACTTCCGTACAAAATGACAAAAGTTACTATGCTTTCAAGAATAGCAATTTATCGCAAGGTCAAGCACGTAGTTACTGGAACACTTCCTGGTTAAACACCAACACATTAAGTTATGTAAAAGAATTTAATGCTAATCATCGTGTCAACGCAACTGCTGTTTTCGAACAGTCTTATGATAATAATTTCAATCATACCGGTACTGCTTATGGTTTGGATTATATTGATAGGATCGGTATAAACAACTTGGCATGGTCAAATGCAGAGCTTGCTACCAATAGCTCCGACCGTGTTATCAATACATTAATGTCAGGTATGTTACGTGTAAACTACGTATTTATGAACCGTTACATGGTTACTGCATCTATTCGCGCAGATGGTTCTTCACGTCTTGTTGATAAATGGAGCTATTTCCCATCTGCAGCTTTGGCTTGGGACTTGAAACAAGAAAGTTTTTTGAAAGACAACAGCTTTATCGACCAATTGAAACTTCGCCTCGGTTATGGTTCTGTAGGTAACCAAGCTGTAGAAGCTTACCGCCCCTATTCCAAACGTACTCCAATAAGAAATAGTGATGGCTCCACCTCTTATAAAGTAGACCGCCCTGCTGCTCCTTACCTAAAATGGGAACGTAACGACCAGTTCAATGCAGGTGTTGATTTTGGTATACTCAACGGTCGCATACGCTTGACTGCCGATTGGTATAGCAAATTATCCAAAGATATTTTGTTGGATCTGGCACAACCAACACACATGGGATTTCCCTCATTGTTGATGAACTCTGGCGAAATCAAGAATACTGGTATAGAGTTCACAATCAGTGCAGACCCATTACCGGTAAAGGCTTCAGCTGGCATACCGACGTTACTTTATCGCATAATAAAGGAACTTTCAACAGCATACCTACAGCTAACCATCGCCAACAGCAAGCCGGAAGTTTCCAAAATCAATTATTCCAGATGATTGAAGGTGAAAAATTAGGTACATTCTGGGGATATACTTTCGGAGGTATCTGGCAGGAAGATGAAGTGAACGCTCCATTCGTAGACGCCAACGGTCAAACAAATGGCAAAACAAACGGTGAAGTCTATAAAGTCGTAGCTGGTAACTCTAAATATGTAGATACCAATAAAGACGGAGTACTGAATGATGCAGACCAAGGTATCATCGGCTGTGGTCAACCGACATTTAACTGGGGTTGGAACAATAGCTTCAATTACAAGAATTTTGATTTCTCATTCTTTATGGTAGGTTTCCATGGCTTTGATATATACAATGCAACTCATCAAATGGGATTCAATACAGTTTCCGGTCAGAACATGGCTGCAGTAACTCCAATGCGTGACTTCTTGAACCGTTGGACGCCAACCAATACAAATACAGATGTACCGGGTTTCGTACAAGGAGGCACAGAAAACAAAGTATTCAGCAGTCGTTTTGTAGAAAATGGAAGCTTTATCAAGATGAAAAGTATCACCTTGGGTTACACTTTGCCCGAATTAGCCTGCAAATCACTTGGTATCAGCAATCTCCGACTTTATGTTTCCATCCAGAATCCGTTCCATATCACCAACTATTCCGGTCTGGATCCTGAAGCAACAATGGGAAGCCCACTGATACAAGGTGTTGATTGGGCTCATATCCTAACAGCCGTAATTATCTGATTGGTTTAAATTTTGCATTCTAATGATTTACCTTTTAAACAAGAATAATATGAAAAAATTAGCATATATAGCAACAATAGCCTGCAGTATGTTCCTGACAACTTCTTGTGTAGACCTGACCCAAGAGCCACAGTCTTTCATTACTGATGAAGATTACATTGCCAGCATGGACCTAACAGGTCTTCAACAAGCTGCAACAGGACTTTATAACGATTTATGGAATGGGAACTATGGTTTTAACTGCCGTTTACAACGCATAAATGTATGTGCAGATGATATTACTTATCGTGCGGCAAAAGCAAATAATGAATTGGCCAATTACTATAGACTATCTCCCAATATCACAGCCAACACTGCAGATTTCGATACTACTTGGTCACTATTTTTTGCCGTTATCAACCACTCCAATACACTTATTAATAAGACGGTATTACCGGAAAATGCAGACCAAGCCAAGAAGTTTGAAGAAGTATTAGGAGAAGCTTACTTCCTCCGTGGACTTTCTTATTTTTATTTGGTACGCATGTATGGTGATGTACCCCTAATTCTAGCAGAAACAGACGCTTCAACGTACATGCCGAGAACTGCTGTTGCAGAAATCTATGATCAAGCGATTATTCCTAGCTTGAAAAAAGCAGTAGAAATATTACCGGCAAAAAGTCGCAGCGGCTTCAGCTCTACTCCTTCCAAATGGGCAGCCGAAGCTTGTCTGGCAGACGCTTACATGACAATGGCCGGTTGGCCTTTGAAAAGAGGACAAGAGTATTACTCACTGGCAGCGGCTGCAGCTAAAGACATCATAGACAACTCTGGTTTGTACCTGACCGAAGAATATGCAGAATTGTGGAAAGAAGCCAATAAAGCACAACCCAATGAAGTAATGTTTGCCATCCACCATAATGCGAAGATGAAGACGGCAAGTAACTATGGAAAGTCTTACTACCCCAGCGATTTTGCCCCCAATGCCGGTTGGTCTGACTACTATGCAAACGAAAGCTTCTTTCTAAATTATCCGGATGATGCACGTAAAGAGTGGAATTATATGACAGAATGGGAAACTAAAAACGGTCATGTCACTTATAAAGAAAGTGCCGATAAGCTTCCCGCCATTTCCAAGTATTATGACTATGACAACGGCGCACCCGGTAAGAGTGCCCAAGCTAATGGTATCACTTGTATCTACCGTTACGCCGATGTCCTGCTGATGTACGCAGAAGCTTCCACCCGTGCCACAAACAGTGTAAACGCACAAGCTTTGGATGCCATTCAGAAAGTACAGAAACGTGCCGGTTATGCACAAGACCAGCTGACCACAACTACTGATCCTACAGCTTTCACAACAGCTGTATTCAACGAACGCGGTTGGGAATCTTTGCAGAAATGAAACGTTGGTTCGAACTTGTTCGTCTGGAAAAGGTAAGTGAAGTTAGAGCCGAGACTTGGAATGGTTCGCTTTTCCAAAGCAACAACCATTATTACTTCCCCATACCTTATCAGCAAATCCGTCTGACACAGTGGACTAATAATGCAGGCTACTAATACTGATAAAAACGTAATAACACAAAACTTCTAACCTTATTTATCAAGAAATCAAATAGACCTTAATCAATTTGATATGTACGAAAGGGAGGGGCCGTGAGGTTCCTCCCTTTTATTTATCAATACAATGTAATACTACCCAAACAACATCCAACTAAATCAGGGAAAAGACATCCAGCTGGAAACTAAAAGCTTCATGCTGAAAACTAACAATATAAGACTATCCCTAATAGATAAAACAACGATATCACTCTATTTCCAATACTCTCATTAGAGCGTGATAGATAGGTATGAAAAAACACCTATCACACCCTAATAAATTTATAATCACATATATACTCCTTTGCGTGATAGCGTGACAGATGTTTTTATTTTTTTGTGTAGAAACAAAAATACCAGTAAATGCTATTTCTTTTCCGTACTTTCAAAGTGGCGTTGCTGCTGTTCCACCTGCTTCATTTCATTGATACGTTCCTGCTCTTCCCTGGCAAGGCGCTCTATTTCATTGAAGTCAATCTCTCCGACTTCAGTTTTTCCAAAGATTTCCGTCTTTTGCGGAACCGGAAGCTCTCTATACAAGGCTACACGTTCCGCAGGCAAAGTAGCTATTTCAATCACTGCCTGGGGATGGAACTGTATACCTGGATGCAAAAGACGTGCTTTTATTTTGATAGTACCTGCTTTCGTTGTTGTACGGATCAGTGCAGGTGCAGTCCCCCAACGACTGACACGGGGATTGGCTTCTACCTCTCTTCCACCGACCAACTCTCCTTCTCCTTCCACCTCAAAAATAACGGTTTCTTGAGAAAGGCGCTTTACATAGCCATCCTTATCGGTAATGGAAGCAATCACCGTGACCATATCCGAACCATTGGCACGCAGGGGCAGTCCAGAATCAACAGTCAGTACAAGCTGTTCATTACGTTTGGAAGGCATATTCTTGGTCCTAGCAACAATCTTGCCATCCAGGAATCCCTCAGCCACAATACTACATTGTTCCGGTTTCCCGGCCCGATGAAGTGCCCGGACATCCACAAAGCTATAAGCACCCTTAAAAACAACGGAGGATGACGAATCCCCTTCTCCTCCAGCAACGGCACTTGCACAAGGGTGTCTTTTTCGTTCACAATGACACGTACACTATCACAGTTGGTATAAACCACTATATCCTCGGGGGAAAAAGGAGTCATGGCATTAGCTATATACACCATCGGCCCACTATCAGCCTGCTCCAAGTGCAGGTGCGGATCACGCTGGCTCATCATCATGTAATAGGAATACTTTGGCTGACGGAACATATCCATCAGTCCTCCCCAGAAAGGTCAGGATGATAACCACGCTGGTGGTCAAACGAATGCCACAAGGCACCTCCTATATGCCCCCGAGGAGATTTGTAGAACTGATCAACCGTAAGAGAGCCGCCATAATCCTTGCGGGCATAGTGCTGGGCCTGGCGAATCTGTGGCTCTTCACCCCATTCACGTGCCACACGGCTGTAAGAATTGTGGGAATTCCAGTCATCCACACAGTCACCATACTCCCGGGTAAAGCAGGATTTGCCTGCATTCCGGTAAAACGCCTCGTTCTTGGGGGCTGTATAAACTACATCATATCCCATTGCTCCTTTGCTCTTGTCATCAATGGCAGCATAGCAACCCGGAGCCGGATACTCTTCATGAGTAGCCCGATAGGCATTCTGTGCGAAAGACTCCGGAAAAGCCGTCTCATTAAGTACCGGTTCCCACAGAAGGACAGACGGATGATTACGGTCTCGACGGACCATATTACGGATGTCGGAAAGGATACGTTCTTCAAACACCGGTTCCGGATTCCAGTACTGCCAGCCGGGAGTGGCTACAATAATGAACATGCCCAGTTCATCGCAGGCATCCATAAATGCAGGGTCTTGGGGATAGTGTGCCGAGCGTATAATCCGGAAACCAGCATCACGCATTTTCTTCACGTCCAGCCAATGCAGGTTGTTGGGTACGGCATTCCCGATATAAGCATAGTCCTGATGGCGGTTTACCCCCATCAGCTTGTCTCCGAACGGCTTACCATTGATATAGAGACCGTCGGCACCGCGAAACTCAATGCTTCGGATACCGATACGGGAAACAACAGCGTCGCACAGCTTGCCGTTAAGATAGACAGAGGTGCGGAGCCGATACAGATTCGGAGTATCGGGATGCCACAAAGACGGATTTCTGACAGTGAGCTGCTGCATGACGTGTCCATCACTTCCGGCAGACAAGCTGAGACTTTTCCTTGTACTGGCCACCTGCTTGCCAACAGCATCCAGCAGGGTTGACTCCACTACCACCCGGCAACCACTCTCTCTATCATTGACGATATGAGTCTTGACATTCACCCGAGCCTTTTGGTCCGACACATCCTCATAGCTGACAAACACGCCTCCCCCAGCCACCTGGCCAGCCTCATTGGCATCGCTTACATGCACGTCACCGGTACAGATAAGATAACAATCACGGTAGATGCCACCAAATACACAAAAATCCATCGTATACTGTTTGCGCCCCGGCGGGAAAGAAGGGTCATCACTGTTATCAGCACATACGGCAACGGTTACCTCATCACCTGGACGCACACCAACAGCAGTCAAATCTATACTCACCGGGAGAAAACCACCGAAGTGCTCCTTTACTTTGTAACCATTGATATAAAAGCTGCTTTTACCCATAACCGCCTCAAAATAGAGGGACAACCGCTTACCTTGATACCGAGTATCGACAGTGAAACGCTTGGAATACCAGGCCGGCCCCTGATAATTGCGAGAACCGCTCGCCTCGGAAGGAACCAGCTGTACGGTATGCGGTAGGTTTACCAGCTCCCACTTGCTGTCATCCAGTTGCAAAGGATCAGCTTTTAAAGGAATATCCCCCCGATGAAAACGCCATCCGGATTAAAGTCCAATACCTCGCGGCCGGAATTGGGCACCGGATAAAAACTGGCAGCAGAAAAGTGTTCTTGTGCTTGCAGTACACCGATGCAAGCCCAGAAAATAATTAATAAAAGAATCTTTTTCATAATCTATATCATTGATTTGTCATTCTATCCACACGTATTACCGCCGGTTTTCCACAAAGCATCCCCTGCGGCATAGGTACTTTGATTTCCCTTCCATTGAGAACAATCCGAATCCCTTTCAGAGCCGCATTCATGCAAGCATCGGTGACAGAAACCACAATCTCCCCTGCTTCTTCCCTTATCAGCACCGCACACGGGGCAGAAGCGGAAAGAGACAAACCTTCTGCCTGCAAACCTTTATTGCCGGGATACAAGACAGCTTCCACCACCTTTCCATCCATAGAGCAGACCGCCTGCACCAGGGTATCGTTCTGCAATACCCGGAACGGCAGTTCATCCGACGGTATCTGCCGGCCTGCATAAACCACATAGCCATAGGTATCATCAACCGGACGCTGTCCATGATTTGCCCACAGACGGAGGATTCTGGCTTCTGAGGGCAAGCCTTGTTTCTTTTCATTCACCTTGTTCCGCTTCACCCAATCTGTGGGACGAGTCTCGCAAGTAACAAATGCTTCACGGGTATACTCAGGAAGTATCCGATAGGCAAACTTACCTTTCTGCACCAGCCAGAGGGGAGTACCATCTGCCGACAAAAGCGAGTGAGTGCCGGAAGCGACAAGCTCCATTTTTCCCCTTTCATCGAGAAAACTTCATCCGTCCAAGCCGTCTGGTCGATGGTGGTGCGAATCTCCCCATCCAGTTCAGGACGCTTATTGGTTACGCCCGCACCCAAAGCTACCATGTAATCTCCCAGAATGAAATAAGACTTATATGCCTTGAAGCCATAAAGAACCTCGTTCAAACCCTCACTGTTCCCCTTGTCGTTCACACCCTCTTTCGCAGAAGCTTCATCTTTTCGAAGATATATCCTGCAACGGCATTACTCCCGCCATCCGTAGCACCGGCAGCAAAATTACTCCTGCTGCAATAACCACGCCAATTCTCTACGGGAACCAGTTTGTCCATGCCTTCGCGTGCAGTCACACCCGGGGAAGCGGTGACATCCCAACCGCCCATAATCCGGAAATACTCATCGCCGCTGCGCTGGAACAACGTCATTCCATCCGTCGGATAGAAATTGTAGGCATCAGCAAAACTGGCGGCACTCTCCAGTCCGTCACAACGGACAGAGGCCATATTAATCGTGATATGATAGTCGGGGGTCTTCTTTATCAAGTCGTCGTTGTTGAAGAACCAACGGGTACCGGAATAGACGCCCGGAGCATACGTCTCCATCGTGATGCGATTCTTCTTCACCTCTTGCTGCAATTGCAACAGTTCCCGCTGCTCTTCGGGGGTGAAAGAGTCCATCCAGTTGCCGATAAGGTTATCCAGCATTCCGGCATAAGGGATGGAAAGCTCTGTGGGATTATATACATACGAGCCACGGTCCAGGCAAGGAAGGCGATATCCCTTATAATAATACCAGGCACCACCACGCAGGAAATTAAGAAGTGCCTGCACATTATCCCGGCCCAGATTCTTGGCCAGGGAGAGCCTTTCAGCATATTCAGCATTTTAAGTGCATTGGAAGTCCCGTCAATGGGATAGCCCCAAATCAGGCATTGCTTTCCATGTCCCCAACCTGCCCCGTCGGCAGTGAATCCCTCAGTCCAGAAAGCATCGGAATACGTAGTTTGGGAGGTCATACTGATACCGCGCTGGCAAACTTCCGCCAGCAAGTCTATCATAGGAATGGAACGGTACATGGCGGCCACGGGCAATAGGGAACGATAGGCCAATGCATTGCCGCCCACCCACCACACATGGTTGCGGAAACGGGAAATGGAAACTACATTCTCATCGGTTTCGTCGTGGCGGAGAGGTTGGGTCCAAGCTTGTAAGGCAATGGTTTTCAACATATCGCACGCCTCTTGCAGCAATGTGCCGCCTTTCCCACCTTCAGCATCGTCCATCTGTTTCAGATAGCAGAAATAAGTATTGACCGCTGCCGTAGGTATGGCAAAGCAAGATGCATGGAAACGGGGACCGTCATTGGGGCGTCCTGCCTCGATACCGCCGTAATGCAAGATTGCCTTCAGCACTTTACCGGACAAGGCCTGCTCTTCTGTCAGTTCACCTTTACGATAGGCATCCGCTACTTTCCAGATACGGTTGAAGCATCCGCACGAACAAGCCTATTTCGGCCTGCGGGTTGGAGTAAGGCTTCTGAAAGGCATTCTCTTTGCGGAATTGCTCTTCCTGCTCCCTTAAACCAGAAAAGATACCGTCGGCAGTGAGTTGTGCCAGACACTCCTGCGCACTCAACCGGGTGTCCAGGGAATGATAACGGTAAGGATGCTGCGCAAAGGAAGCGCGGAAAGCTTGATGGACTTCTCCTTCTCTGCATCCCCCCGCTGCCGGGCTTCGTTGTAGTAACGGTGATAATTATTGAAAGCAAACTGCGTTTCCTTCTCCTGCGGAAAAGCGGTTGCGGCCAAGCAAAGGCCGAGAATGGTCAGAATAAGGTTTCTCTGCATATTAGAATCGTATTGGTTATTGTATAATGTCCGATTATATTTTCAGCAAATATAATGAAAGGCAGAGGGAAGAAATGACGGCAATCATACAAAACAGATGCAGTTTTCGTACGGAACTGGCTGAGTGCGGCAACAGGCATAAAAAGATTGGCTATCTTTGTTTCATCATAATAACCTTATTAACAACACTCCCCATGAAAAGACATCATCTGCTTTTTCTCTTTGCCGCTTTCATAGCTATAACGTCTTCTGCCCAGAAGCTGGACAATCTGGTAGAACTGAAACAGAAGTCGGAAAACCCACTGTTTCATCACTTGGACAAAGCTCCACGTACACCAGCTTTCGAGTGCGAAGGCTATTGGGCCTGGGGAAGTTCGGTAGTGAAAGGAGATGACGGCAAGTACCATATGTTCGTTTCCCGCTTTCCCAAAAGCTTGCCGTTCCATCCGGGATGGATGGTAGCCTCGGAGATTGTACATGCCGTATCCGAGATACCGCAGGGACCTTATCGGTTCAGCGAAGTGGCCCTCCCTGCCCGTGGTGCGCAATACTGGGACGGACGCTCCACACACAATCCACGCATTTTGAGGCAGAACGGGAAATACTACCTTATCTATATGGGTTCCACCCACCCCTTTGCCGACCCTACTTACGAACAACTCACCCTGAAAAGCCCCTGGTGTACCGTTGCCCGCGCCAACAAACGCGTGGGACTGGCCGTTGCCGACTCGCCCTACGGTCCGTGGAAACGCTTGGACGAGCCCATCTTGAAGACCAAGCCCAATACTTTCTACAGTTTTCTGACCTCAAATCCCTCGCCTATCATTCAAGAAGACGGTTCGGTGATGATGATATTCAAGGGGCGACATTACACGAACGGTTACCTGCACTCGGCCATGAGCCTCGGAATGGCTTATGCTCCTACCATAGAAGGCCCTTATCGAGTGCTGAACAATGACTGTCCCATCTTTGAAGTAGACGGTCAGGGCGAAGCGGAAGACCCTTTCCTCTGGAAGATGCAAACGGTTATCATGCCATCTTCAAAGACCATGTAGCCAAGTTTACTGGCGAACGGGGCGGAGGCGTCATGGCACATTCCAAAGACGGCATCCAATGGACGGTGGACAAAGACCCGAAAGCTACTCGCTCACTGTGGAGTGGGAAGACGGCAGCGTGGAGAAGCAAGGACAACTGGAACGCCCCTTCATCCTCTTCGAGGACGGAAAGCCTGCTACATCTTCTTTGCCACGATGGACGGGCCCGGAGGATTCGAAAATGCATCCCGTTCTTGGAATATGGTGATTCCCATCAAAGATCGGAAGTAAAAATGTGTATCTTTGCAGCCATGAACGAGAACATATTACCCATCCACTTCGCCCCGCTGCAAGGCTACACCGATGCCGTCTACCGGCGGGCGCATGCACGCATATTCGGCGGCATAGAGACCTATTACTCTCCTTTCGTACGCATGGAGCACGGAGAAATCCGGCGGAAAGATGCCCGTGACATTGAGCCGGACAACAACCCGGACCTGCACCTCATCCCCCAGCTCATTGCTCCGGATGCGGACAAGCTGGAGCACATAATGTCCCTTTTCATCGAAAAAGGATACCAGGAAGCGGACATCAATCTGGGTTGTCCTTTTCCGATGCTGGCCCGGCGCCACAATGGCTGCGGCATGCTGCCCTATCCCGAAGAAGTGAAGGCGCTGCTCTCCGAAGCCATCGACCGACATCCCGACATCCGTTTCTCCGTGAAGCTGCGTCTGGGCTGGGAGCAGGCAGAGGAGTGTCTTGCCCTGCTACCGCTGTTCAACGAACTCCCCCTCGCACACATCATCCTGCACCCGCGTCTGGGCAAGCAGCAATACAAAGGAGAGGTAGACCTGGAGGGATTTGAAGCTTTCTACAAAGAGTGCACCCACCCTCTGTTCTACAACGGAGACCTGCATACCGCGAATGATATCCGTTCTATCACCACACGGTTCCCCCGATTGGCAGGTATCGTCATCGGCCGCGGGCTACTCGCCAATCCTGCCCTGGCGCTGGAATACAAGCAAGGAACCCCGATTTCTTCCGATGAAATGGCGAAAAAAGTGGGACAACTACACACCGAGGTCTTCAACGCCTATCAAGAGCTACTGCAAGGCGGTGAGGCACAGCTATTAATGAAAATGAAAAGTTTCTGGGAGTACCTATTGCCGGACGGAGACCGCAAAGCGAGAAAGACCATTCATAAGACCAGCAAACTGGCAAACTATCAGTCAGCAGTAAGCAATCTGCTCGGAACATATTAAACAACCGTTTCCAGTATCTTTCTCTATAGGAGAGAAAGGCTAAGACTCCTATACCGAATACCCACAACACCCGGATGTATTCACCCAAAACATGGGGATGTATTACCCCAAAACATCCCCATGTTTTATAGCACAACACCCGGATGTTATGGGGTAAAACATCCGGGTGTTGTGGGTATTCAGTATCAATGTCTAACCTATACTCTCCCTACCTCTTTAGCTCTACCTCTAAGCTTGCAGCATCCCGGCAAGTAAAGCGCAGCACAGTCTGATTCTTGTCTGCCGACAACACCTTGCAATAGGGCGTCTCGGCAACCTTCCACTGTCCCTTCAAAGTAACGGTTACGGGAATCTCCTGACTCTCATTGTCAGTCCACGGGCGTGAATAGATACTGCGCTCAATACGTTTTCCGTCTTTATCGAAAGCCTCGTCACTCGGACCACGATACAAGGCCAAGTCGGCTGGGAAACAGTCAGCAGAAGCTTGTCCTTATATTCGCGTATCATGACAAGGCACGATGTATCGGCTTTCTGCAACAATCCGCCGTCGGGCAGAGCTTGCGGAGTCTCAAACAAGACGTAAGAAGTAAGACCGTCTGCCGGAGAACGCACAATGTGGGCGTTGCGGTCTTGTTGGAGAATCTTGTAAGTGGGTTTCTTGGCGAATGCTCCAAAGCGGCGGCATCCGTGTGGGGTAGCACGGCATATTCGTAGGAAGCGCCTTTCGGGGCTTTGCCATGCTGTAATGTCAAGGACACCCAGTCGCCGGAAGTGGGCTTGGTGCTACGCTCGCCCACGGTCACTTGCGGGAAGTTCTTCTCGTAGCGGGCATCAGGGCGGGAGGCTTTGGAAATGTAATAACCTACGCCGTTGGGATCTATATAAGTCTGCCCGTCACTCTGACAGGACTCCCAGTACCGGCGGGTTTCGGGAGTGGTGGCGGCAAGCTGGAACACGGTGGTTTCCGTTGGATATTCGGTATTTAGGTTTTCGATGTCCGTACCGAGCATACAATGGTGCCGTCGAAGAAATGGAACGACTTGCGGGCACGGTGAGAACCGTTATACTTATCATGTTCATGCAGCACCATACCGAAGTTACCGTTCAGATGTGCTTGGGACAAACCGCCGGCAAAAGCTTCGTCGGAATAGAGCATCTCCTCCATGCCGGAGAAGGTATCGACATTCAATACCCGGGCACGCAGCTGGTCGAAAGGCAAATGAATGCTCGTGACACCCGGAATACGATTCCAGTCGAAACCGGCCTCCTGCCAGCCACTGGTGGCAAAAGTAACCATTTCATCGGTTTTTCCGGTAAGAATCTGCATGCTGCCATGTGCCAGATAACGGCCATAGAAATTGGCGGGGAGATAGTGCTCGGCAGCCCAGAGGTAACGGGAATGTCCGCGTACTACGGCAGCCCAGTTGCTGCGACGCTGTACGGATACACAACCGTAACCCAAAGCCAGATTGCCTTGCGGGTCGGGTTCCGGACGGAAGCTTGGGCTTCAAGCAACTTCTTCATCTCCAATTCGTGGCGAGTGGAAGCCTTCGGCAGATAGTCGGGCGCATTCTTGTCCGGAGCTTCTGTATAGGCAACCAGGCGCAAATAGGCAGCGGCCATTTCGGGGTCATACTTCTGCTTGCCATCCGGCGTACCGGCAATGGCCATCGTGGCATATTGGATAGGTATCAGACTTCCTCCCCCGTTGGATGCGTCCGGACATGGAGAGAGACCATTGCTTCAGGTTGCAATAGAAACGCATGGTGAGAAGCACTTTCTTCACCGTCTCGTGTGCCTGCTCGGACAGGCGGAACTCGGTACCACTCAGCAAGTAAATCATATTAGTGGCACCGTCCAGACCGCCCACTGCATAAGCAGGATAATTGTTGCAATGATGGAAGCAGGCACCGTCCGGCTTGAAAGAACCGGCCAATCCCGGCGCAGGAAGACAGCCTTTGTCCAGCCAACGGGAGAAGGAACGCAGGTATTGCAGTTTCTCCGGTGTATCCTCCATAATCAGAATGCTGGCTATGCGGCCTTGCAACTTGGTGTTGAACGTATCTATATCAATACCGTTGACGGCAGGTTCGGGATATACCTCATTGGTGATGGCATACCAGTTGAGCGTACGTACCGCCTCTTCCAGCTTACCTACCTCACGCAACACGTCCTTCATCAAGAAATAAGCCACAAACAGACCGCGCATACTATATCCGTAATGGTGGATATTCCCCCAGCAACTGCCGTAGGCAATACCCTGGTCGGTGGCGTTATCGTACATGGCGATGAATTTCTGCTTCAACTCGTGTTTCAGCGCCGCATCTTCCGCATTGTTGTAGGCGATGGCGACGCGTTTCATCAGGTTGAAATAGTCGCTTATCTCTATCCCCAGTCTGGAGAACATATCTTTGTCCCAATCGGTACCATACGTTCGTATGCCTCGGAGTGACGTACGAAATAGATAGGACGTCCTGCTACCTTGCCGTTCTTGTAGGTAATCCGATAAAAATCATACTTCTCACGGATGGACTGCATCTCCTTGTCCGAAAGCGCGGAAGGTGTGTAGAGCATGCCGCGGAAACGCTTCTCCATAACCCGTATATCCTGCTTCTGCGCCTCGGTCACGTCTGTCAGAGGGATGTCCGGTTTCCACAAGGAGTGTTCGTAGATAACCAGCCAGTGGTTGGTGGTTCCCTTATTTACAAACGGTACCTGCAAGTCGGCAGTCTGCTGGCGGGCATCTACCTTGCTGGCAGTAATCAGATGGTCGAAAAAGAGTTTCCCTTTCACGTCGGGGGCTACAATGCGGATTTCGTCCATCCCTTCTTCCGGGGTGCCTTGCATATCGCGTTCATAACATACCCATGCTCCGCGCCAACCGGTAAGTTGATGCCAAAAGGAAAAGAGGTGCATACCTTGCCATCCTTCAGGAACTCGAACCGAATCTGCTTGTCCTGGGCCTGCTCATTGTACACCCATACGATGAAAGCCGAAAGATAGGTGTCTTTCCCCGTCGGGTCTTTCTTCTCAAACTTCAAGTCTTTTTTGATAGACAGTGCGGCACCCGGCTCGAAAGTCCAGCTCAAACTGTGGTCGCCATCCCTATAATGTTCGTCGCTAATGCCCAACTGCGAACCAGCTGCCGTAGTGACAAACGCCGGAACCTGCTTCTCCTCAAAAGAAAGCAAGCGCTCATTCTTCACGATTTGTGCATGTACACTGCCCGGCAGCAACATGCAAACGAGCGCTACCGCTCCTATTTTCCATTTACTGAATTGCATCATGTCTGTTTATTTAAGGTTATCGATATTTGCTACTTGGAAATCTGCAAAACGTACGTGGTTCTGCCACAACCGTAAGGCGAAATAGCCGTCTCCTTTGCCATCGGCAACCGGTAAGCTGAAAAGCTCTTCACCATCCATGGCATAAGTGGTGGCTCCATTCTCCACACGGATTTTAACTTCATACCAATGGTTGGGCTTCAAAAGGTGGGCGGCATCGGTATACTCTTTCAAGATGGGTTTAATCTTTGCATCGTCCACTCCATAATACTCTCCATGGTATTCACGGAACGCGTAGTTCCATTATCATTACCGCCGTAGCCCACATAGTAAAGGTCCAGCGTATTGTAATTCTTGAACTCGCCGTTGCGCCATGCACTGCGGGCAAAGAAGTCATCCGGATGCCGGGGGTCATCGGCCCCCCAAAAACAATTCAAGTCACTGAGACGGTCGTAGCTACCATTCTCAACCACCACTTGTACCCGGTAGGTAATCTCATAGTTTCCCGTCAACCGTTCCTTATACCAAAGGGACAGCCCGTCCGGAGATACAATATCCATCGTATCGCCGATACATGTAATTTCCACTTTTCCGGAAGAATCCTCCACGACCCAGGCGGTAAGCCGGCAGGAAGCGCCCATCTCCATACCGGGGAGGACACATAAGAGAAGTTGCATCAAAAGAAGTTGTAACCGCATATTTCAATGTATTAGTACGGTACAAAGAAACCCCTCTTTTTGGAAAAAGAGGGGCATAATCGTACAGAAGAAGGATAAAATAATGATTGAGGCGGATTTCTGCCCCCACTTCATCAAGGATGAAGTTCTTCGAAAGCCTTGTTTTCCTCTTGTACCGCCTGAATAGTTTCTTCCAGTTCATTGATAGGGAGATCGAAGTTGTACCAGTCGTTATAGCAGTCGGTGACATACCACTTGCCATCCGTCAGTTCAAAGACCACACGAAGGAAGGTTCTGATTCATCATAGCCTGCTTCGAACTCTTTATGGGCAGGCTCATTGACAGTGAAGTGAGAAATATAGGTACCTCCCTCTCTTCGGTAGTACGTCCTTCCTTCAGCGTTTCTTCGTCTAGCAATGCCCACTTCTCGCGGGTGAAGGGAAAAGTCTGTTCCGTCTCACCGTCATCCTTCAAGAGGGCGATGGGAGACTTCAAAGGAAACTTGATTCGGGAATACTGGAATGAAGCACTGGACGTGAATTTCTGGAGAAATGTCTTGAAATCCTCCTCTTCGGCAGCCAGACCATTGAGAGTCGTCAGCATGAGTGCCGCAAACAGACAAAAAACAAAGCGGATAGCCTTCATATACTCGGATTATTTTTCAATGCGCAAAGATAATATAAAAGTAATAAAATGCTAAGGCTATGGGGCGATAATTATTATCATCTATGTTTCAGATACTCGTAACCAAACCGGCAACGCAAGCAGTCTTTCTTGTCACAATATTCCTTTTGAAGTTGAAGCAGAGCCTGCGAATCGGCAGCGGTAGATACCGGCAAACCGGCACCATCCCAAAGTCGGGTTACGTGATTGTTTTCGGCCTTCAAGGATTCAAGGAAACGGGTGGCACGGTCACACAAAACGTCATCGGCCTTGTGCAGGCCATAAGCATAAAGAAACGGGATGACCGTATTGATGGCAATCAGATTCAAGGCACCGTCCCCTACCCGCTTTTCCCTCCGGGGTGAAACCTTTCTGAAATTGAAGTGCTCCTCCCAATACGCGGAAGTCTTGGCAGCCAGTATCTTCTTCACCGCCTCCAGCGTTTCAGCCTCCATAACACGCGAGAAGAGCGACTGCTCCTTGTGATACAGACAGGCAAGCTGGGCGAGGCGTACATGTGGAAAGTTATCGGGACGAAGACGCAGAAACCGCCACTGCTCAACAGACATGGGAGCTGGCAGCTCGAACTTGTGTTGCAGGTAGCGGAACTCTTTCTGAAGTATCAAATAATAATCATCTGCCTCTGCCGAGACCTCCTCCAGCAGGCCTGCCTGCCCCAGGAAGAAAGCCTCCACTTGAAACAGACTGTCCCGATGCTTGTCTACGGCGCGGAATGGAAGGCGGTTTGCCCATGCCTCGAAAGCATCCCCATTCAGCCCGAAGCCGAAGTTACGAGCAAGAGTAATGAAGAAAACATCTTCCCAATGATGATTGCAGCGTTCGAGCCGCTGGGATATGACGCATGCTTTCTGCTCAAAACGCTCTACCTGCAAAGCGGACAGCCAGGAATGGACGGTCAGCTTTGGGAGGGAGGCAAGGATGGAATAGCAGGGAGGATAAATCTCTGTCTGCCGAAGCTCTTCATAGCGCAAGCGGACAGTGTCGGGGCAAGTGAGCACCATCTGGGGAACCAGCTCACCGTTCGTGCGGTACACATCACAATTCGATTCGCCCACCACGTGCAGGATGACGGTATCATACGCCTTGTCACGGTCGTGCCTATGGAGCAGCCAGTCTGATGCCTGCGTATGCACTTCGACGTTGCCACCCAGAGCGTACCGTCTATTTTCAGTTTGGCATTAAAAAAATCGGGGCCTGCATTCATGTTCGGCAAACCGGGATCTATCACTTCTACCGGCCGGCCGGAGGTTGTCTGGAGCAATGACAAAGGAAATATTTTGTGCTTCCAAACATAATGCAGTAGTTGTTCCATGTTAACAAGACGTTAATGTTGAGCACAAATGTAAGAAAAAGATTATCTTTGCGACCTATAGTTTGTTGATAAACTAAATAAAAACAGATAGAAACAATGAAAATCGCATTAATCGGCTACGGAAAAATGGGCAAGGAAATCGAGAAAATAGCCTTGGCCGCGGACACGAAATTGTAAGCATCATCGATGTCGACAATCAGGAAGACTTTGAATCGGCAGCCTTCAAGAGCGCCGACGTTGCCATAGAGTTCACCAACCCATGGTTGCATACAATAACTATATGAAGCATTCCGCGCCGGGGTCAAACTGGTATCCGGCAGTACGGGCTGGATGGCGGAACATGGAGACGAAGTGAAGAGACTTTGTACCGAAGGCGGCAAGACACTGTTCTGGTCGTCCAACTTCAGTCTGGGAGTAAGCATATTCTCTGCCGTCAACAAGTACCTCGCAAAGATAATGAACCAATTCCCTGCCTATGATGTGACAATGAGCGAAACGCACCACATCCACAAGATGGACGCTCCGAGCGGAACGGCCATCACGCTTGCCGAAGGTATTCTGGAGAATCTCGACCGTAAGGACAAATGGATAGAAGGAACTTTCCAGGCTCCCGACGGAACCGTTTCGGGCTCTACGGAATGTGCAGCCAATGAGCTACCCATAAGTTCTATCCGCGAAGGAGAAGTACCGGGCATCCACAGCATCCGCTACGACTCCGAAGCCGACAGCATCACTATCACCCACGATGCCAAGAATCGCAGGGGATTTGCCTTGGGAGCTGTCCTTGCTGCCGAATATACCGCCAAGCACGAAGGTGCTTTGGGAATGAGTGACTTGTTTCCATTTTTAAAAGACTAAAACATCATGAGAAAAGCAACACGCACCCAATGGATTAAATTCAGTATAGTCACCTTGCTCTACCTTGCCTTTCTGGTTTGGGTAAAAAGCTGGCTGGGACTGATTGTACTACCTTCATTTTTGACATCTACATCAGTAAGAAGATACCCTGGGGGTTCTGGAAGAAATCGGAGAATCCTGCCGTACGCAGCATCATGAGTTGGGTGGATGCCATCGTATTTGCGCTGGTAGCCGTCTACTTCGTAAATATCTATGTGTTCCAGAATTACCAGATACCGTCTTCCTCACTGGAGAAATCCTTGTTGGTAGGCGATTTCCTTTATGTCAGCAAGATGAGCTATGGCCCGCGCGTACCGAATACGCCGCTTTCCATGCCGCTGGCACAACATACACTACCGGTATTCAACACCAAGTCGTACATCGAATGGCCCCAATGGGAATACAAACGTGTACCGGGCTTCGGCAAAGTGAAACTGAACGACATTGTGGTGTTCAACTTCCCGGCAGGCGACACGGTAGCCACCAACTTCCAGCAGACAGACTTCTATACCCTTGCTTACGAAGAAGGAAAACGCGCGTATCCCAACAAGGTGAATATGGACAGCCTGACACGCAAGCAGCAACGTACCGTCTATGATTTGTACTACAATGCCGGACGTAACCTCATCCGTTCCAATCCGAGAATGTACGGTGACATTGTCATACGCCCCGTTGACCGTCGTGAAAACTATGTAAAACGTTGCGTAGGCCTGCCCGGCGATACGTTGCAAATCAAGAAAGGACAAGTATACATCGACGGCAAAGCCATTGAGAACCCTACAGAAATGCAATTCAACTACTTTGTACAGACAACGGGACCTTATATCACCGATGATATGTTCCGTGAACTGGGCATCAGCAAAGAGGACCAGACACTGATGACCGACGGTCTGGGCTGGGAAGAGAATCTGATTGAAATGGGACTGGACCGCCGGGATGCCCAGGGCAGGCTGGCACCGGTCTATCATCTTCCGCTCACCAAAAAGATGTACGAGACCCTTACGGGCAACAAGAAACTCATCAGCAAGATTATCATCGAGCCGGGAGAGTTCTCGGGACAGATGTATCCGCTGAACCTTTACACCAAATGGGACCGCAACAACTACGGTCCAATCTGGATTCCCGCCAAAGGTGCCACCATCAAGCTGACCGAGGATAACCTGCCCATCTACGAACGCTGTATCGTTGCCTATGAAGGCAACAAACTGGAAGTCAAGGAAGACGGCATCTACATCAATGGTGAAAAGACCGACTCCTATACCTTCAATATGGACTACTACTGGATGATGGGCGACAACCGCGACAAGTCCGCCGACTCCCGATACTGGGGTTTTGTGCCGGAGGACCATGTCGTAGGAAAGCTATCGTAGTATGGTTGTCACTGGACAAAGACCGAGGCTGGTTTGACGGTAAGATACGCTGGAACCGGATATTCAAGTGGATGGACGGCATTAAATGAAAAAAGGGTGTAAGATAGCAATCACAATAGTTGGAGTGGCACTCGTCGTGGTGCTGCTTCGGGGTTGTGTGGCAACTTCCTATCTTATCCCCTCTTCCGGCATGGAGAACTCACTGTATCAGGGTGAACGTATTCTTGTAAACAAGTGGAGCTACGGTCTGCGGCTTCCTTTCATGAAGTTATGGGGATATCATCGCTGGGCGGACAGTCCGGTGCAGAAAGAGGATATTCTTGTATTCAACAATCCTGCCAATCTTTCAGAACCCGTGATTGACCGACGGGAAGTCTTTATCAGCCGTTGCATCGGTACTCCTGGAGATACCTTGCTGATAGATTCGCTTTTTTCAGTGATTCCTTCCGAAAAGAATGCACCCGACCAGAAGTTTCTTTATTCTTACCCCAGTCAACGGGAACAACAGTTGGATTCATTGCTTTCCATCCTTTCCATCGCTCCCAACCAACTATTGGGACAGGACTCAATAAAGAATATACGTAGTTTCAGCCGCTATGAACACTACTTGCTGGAACAAGCCATGAACGGGAATTGCTGGATAGAACCGATTGTCAAGGAAGACTCCATGGAGATGTTGAAACCTCTGATAATCCCCAGCAAAGGCAAAGCCATACGCGTATATCCGTGGAACAAGACTTTGTTGCGAAACACCCTGGTACTTCACGAAAAGAAACAAGCCGAAATCAAAAACGACACCCTTTATGTGGAAGGCAAACCCGTGCAACACTGCCATTTTACCAAAGACTACTACTGGGTAAGTGCCAACAATGCCATCAATCTTTCGGACTCCCGTCTTTTCGGTTTCGTCCCCGAAGACCACATCATAGGCAAGGCATCTATCATCTGGTTCTCCAAAGAAAAGGGAACAGGACCTTTCAGCGGTTACCGATGGGGCAAGATATGGAAAAAGGTGGAATGACAAACAAGCGAAAAAATAAACGTACAAACAACGAACAGTAATTTCAATCGTAAATCGTCTAATCATAAATACACCGATGAAAACCGTATTTCTTTCTTCTGCCTACCTAGCCCCCGTAGAGTATTACACTAAATTGCTGGCATACGACAAAGTGTTTATCGAACAGCACGACCACTATATGAAGCAGACCTACCGCAACCGCTGTACCATTGCCGCACCGGACGGTGAATTGGCTCTTTCCATCCCCACCGTCAAACCGAATACCCTGAAATGCCCCATGCGGGATATACGTATTTCCGACCACGGTAACTGGCGGCACCTGCATTGGAATGCCATAGAGTCGGCCTATAACCATACTCCTTTCTTTGAGTATTATAAAGACGATTTCCGTCCTTTCTACGAAAAGAAGTATGAATTCCTGGCCGACTTCAATGAAGAACTTTGCCGTCTCATCTGTTCCTTGATAGATATACAGCCCGATATGGAACGTACCTCTGAATACCGGACCGAATTCACTCTGGATGAAACAGACTTCCGCGAAAGCATCCATCCGAAAAAGGACTTCACGCTGGAAGACACAGCGTTCTCACCACAGCCCTATTATCAGGTATTTCAGGAGAGACTTGGTTTTCTGCCCAACCTAAGCATCATAGACCTGCTGTTCAACATGGGGCCGGAAAGTCTGTTGGTGTTACAAAAGTCTATTACTTGCTGAATTTCTGCAGAATTCCGGCAAGTTCTCCCCCTCTCCAAGACCCAGCTTCTTCCGCAGACGATACCGGCTGATTTCAACCCCACGCAAAGAGATATTCATCAATGGAGCTATCTCTTTAGAAAGCAGATTCATCTTTATATATGCACACAACAGCTTATCTTTGTTATTCAATCCAGGATATGCCTCTTCCAACTTCCGGAAGAAGTCGTGATGTACCGAGTCAAATGTACTTTGGAATGCCTGCAAATCATCATCATGCTCTATATTCGTTTCAATCTGTCCTAACAGGCGGAGTGTTTTACGACGAAGAGAAACCAAATTCGCTTCATTGATGGAATGGGAAATGCCCAAAACTTCCTTCTTAATTCCCAATAGCATCTCATTTTTACGTACTATGTTCAATGTCGTACGAATCAACTCTTCCGATTTATGATGCAATTCGGAACGCAGATTCTCCTCCTTCAATAAATCAATCTTTCTGTCCTTCAAATCACTCTCCTCCTTGAACTGCTGTTTCTGTCTGTAAAGTTCCAGTTCTTTCTGCATCAACAAGTGCTTACGACTAGCGGCAATGCGATAATACATATAATACAGTAATAGAACGATAGCCATACTATACGCCAGGTAGCTCCACCAAGTGCGATACCATGGAGGTAATACCTCAAAAGCAAAAGATGTCACTATAGGAACCGTGTCCTTATCCGTAAACAACTTTACACTGAATATATACTTGCCTTCATGCAAACCAGTAAACTCTTTCTTGTTATTCTCGCTATACTCACTCCACTCACCTTCCTCACTGCCATTACTTAACCTATAAGAATAAAGGCTGTCTGCATTTTACTATAGTTATTGGCACTATATCTATACGGAGAGAATTATGGGTATAGGGAATTATCACCGGACTATCATCATATGAATAACTCCGGCCATAAACAAGCGAATCACGCTGTCCCGTCATATATACTTTTCTGATTTGCAAAGTAAACGGAGAACGATACGGTGACTGACTATCCAGCCTAATGAGCGAGAAACCTTCTTCGGTACCGACCACAATCTGTCCCTGATTACAAAAATAGACATCTTCGAAATTCTCAATTAGTGATTCACGCAGGAACGTTTCATGTTCTACCCGATAATATTTCTTTTCAGCGGCATCATAACGTAAAACCTTCAACCGGCCATCCGCTACGTACCATATATTCTTCAAAGAGTCTGCCTTCAGATAAGTGTAAACTTTTCCATCCAGCAGATTCTCCAGACGTGTAAATCTCTCCAAACAATCACGTGTCTGGTCATAACTCCACAAACCGTGATGAGAAGTTACAACGACATCACCATCCACCTCCGACAAACAAGCATCATAACCAAGCGGGAAAGTATTGTTGTTATAATCTTTAAACTTCCTTACCTGCCTCAAATCCTCGGATAAAGTGACCCTGGATACTCCGTTTTCCTTATTGGCTATCCACAAAGTATTCGCCGTTAACTTTTCCGGCAACATATCTTTGCATGAACGGGGAAATCCTTGAATCCTGCATTCTACCCTCCAATGTGTACCTTTTTTCACAAGAAGATACAGCCCACTATATGTACCTGCCAACAATACATCTTCATGCCCGGCCAGCTTTACAATATCCCATACTCCCTTAAGACCGTCAAGATGTTCTATCCGTTTATCATCTGCAATGAATATACCGTTGTCCGAACAGCAAAACATCTTGTCGTCATATTCACGAAGTGACCATATCTGCCCACCTGTACCGGGTACAAAGTCCACCGGATATTCCTTATTCAATCGCCTGGGAAAAGTTGTACAATACAGTCCCTGATTGGTTCCCAAATAAAAACGTCCCTGATAATGACACGACGCATAACCTGAACCTATAACAGACCTGCCCCCATACAATGAAGCAACACGTGCATTCAGATGAATACAGTCAATCCCATTGTCCAAACCCAGCCATAGATGTCCGGCCTCATCAAACATCATACTTAGTACAGTCTTGTTTTGCAATCCATTACCTGTAGATATGACTTCCGCTTCATCTGTCTTCAAATTCAGCAAACAAATTCCATTCTGAACACTCCCTAATGCCAACAAGGAGTCTTTCAAAGCAGCACAAAAAAGCTGGTTCCGACTACAAAAGTCATCAGCCGCCGTTGCATACTTCCGCAAAACGGAACCATCATAAACAAACAATCCTTTATCCCTACTTACAACAATCAATTTATCCTGATAGGACAGTAAACCACCTGTTTTCACCGTACTTCCTATGTCAGAAGTGTTATCCACCGGTATAAACTCCGTACCGTTCAATATCATCAATCCTTTGGAAGAAGTCATATAGAATTTATTCCTGACTACCAATGAAGAATAAATATCCGAAAAAACATCTATCTGGCTAATCTTGCCATTTTCCAAACAAAAGAAACGACGATCTGACTGAAAACAAATTCGATTTTTATCCGACAGAATATTCCAGATTATCCCTACAGATACCGTCGACGGCAAACTGTCTGACAAGCATGTGTAATCCAAACCACCTAAAGGACTTGGACAAAAATAGCCAAACTGCCCCATTCCACCGATATAAATCCGATTATCACTTCCAATTTCCAGAGCACGTGTTTTAGCGTTCCTAATGGGATACGTGTTCCAGCTACACCATCAAACTCCAACAAGCCTTTATTATTGGCTATATATATCCAACCATTGTCATGTTGCCGAATATTCCAATTCTGATTACCAGCTTTATAAGTATGCCTCGTATAATTCATGATAGGCCGTTGCCAATCGGCCCTCAAGGAAATCGAAAACAACAGCAGAAAAATACAAGTCAGAATAAACACTCGATTCATAGCGGTTAATATTTGTTCTTTACAAACACAAAGATAATACCTTTTTGCAGTAAAGACATTTATATATATAAAAATAAGAGCATATAGCAAAATCGCAAGATGTACCATTTTTACATTTTATTCAACTGATTATAAAAATTTTATATCATGGAAGAGAAAGCTTTGATGTAGTCATAACACATGATTGAGAAAGTTTTGATGTAGCCTTTTGCCTTAGTGAATATAAGAGAAGACTACTTTGCCCCTGACAAAATACATAACTTACAATTAATTAAATCTACGTATTATGAGAAAAAAGATCTTTTTCCGAAAGCTGGTACAGCTACTTTTCTTCTGTTGTATGCTTCTTACCAGTTTGGGAACTTTTGCCCAAAGTAGTATTACTATTAAAGGACAAGTGGTAGATGAAACTACCAGTGAGCCCCTTATCGGGGTTTCAATCCTTGAAAAAGGGACAAATAATGGAATCATTACCGACATTGACGGTAATTTCAGTCTCCAGGCTTCCCTCAATTCAACTATTGTAATTTCTTACATCGGGTATGTTACTCAAGAAATTCCAGTCAACCATGTAAAAGGAACCATCAGACTGAAAGAGGACACACAAACACTGGATGAGGTGGTTGTTGTAGGATTCGGTACACAAAAGAAAGTAAACCTCACCGGTTCTGTGGCTACTGCTTCAGCCAAAGATCTCGAAGCCCGCCCCGTGAGCAGTGCCGTACAAGCACTGCAAGGTGTTATCCCTGGCTTGAATATCTCAAACAGTGGGCATGGTGGTGAACTGAATGCCAGCAAATCCATCAACATTCGTGGCAATGGTACCGTAGGCAAAGACGCTAATAATAATGACTATGCCAGCGGTTCACCGCTCATCTTGATTGATGGTATGGAAGGAGACCTCAATACCATTAATCCACAAGATATTGAGAGTATCTCCGTATTGAAAGACGCAGCAGCCTCGTCCATCTACGGTTCACGCGCGCCTTTCGGAGTCGTATTGGTAACCACCAAATCCGGTAAATCCGGTCGCCCGGTAATTAACTACAACAACAGTTTCCGTTTCAACACCCCCATCAAGATGCCTAAAATGATGAATGCATGGGAATACGTTAACTATTACGATGAAGCCATGTTCAACAAAAACAGCACACACTACTATACAGAAGAGTACAAGCAGAAAGTGAAAGACTATGTTGACGGTAAACTTGCCCCTAATGACGTTGCCGAAGCACAAGGCAACGGTAAATGGAATTATGACTATACCTGGGGCAATGTAGACTGGCTACAAGAATACTACCGTAACTGGTCCACTGCACAGGAACATAATGCCAGTATCAGTGGAGGTACAGAAAAGTTTACTTACTACATGTCAGCCAATTATTTGGGACAAAGCGGCTTCATGCGCTACGGCACAGACCACAACAAGCGCTATAACTTGACAGGAAAAATTTCCGCCCAAATTACAGATTATGTAAAGGTAGACTATTCCACCCGTTATTCACGCACCGATTATGACCGCCCAAGTATACTATGGAATGATTTCTATAACAATGTACTCCGTCGCTGCCGTCCGGTACGTCCCCTGAAAGACCCCAACGGCTACTACATGTCCGACATCAACTACATCGAGGCCTTGCAAAACGGCGGTCGTCAGAACGAAATCAACGATGGGCTTTCCCAACAAGTACGTATTACCATTACCCCACTGAAAAACTGGAATATCATCGGTGAACTCAACATCAAGACCGACAATAATTGGACACATTATGAACACAAGCGTGTATACTCACACATGGCCAACGATCCAGAGAAAACATATGTAGCTACCATGACCGGGCCAAGTGAAGACAAGGTGTACGAATACGCCTACAAATCGCTCTTCCTGAATCCCAATGTTTATACCAACTACGACATCACCCTGGGGCAGCACACCATTGCAGCCACAGCCGGTATGCAGATTGAACGGCAAAAATATCGTGATGTAAGCGCACAACGCGCTGACATGATTTCTACCGACCTTCCAGTTCTCAACTTGACTACCAGTCACAATCTTACGGCATTTCAGGTGTTGTGCAAGAGTGGGCCAGTGCAGGTTTTTTTGGCCGCATCAACTATGATTATGCCGGGCGTATTTGGTAGAAGGTAACCTCCGCTACGACGGTTCCTCCCGCTTCCGCCGTGGTAACCGCTGGATTCTAACTCCTTCCTTCTCACTCGGCTGGAATATTGCCCGCGAAGCATTCTTCGAATCTCTGGCAGAAAAAATTTCTACCTTAAAGTTAAGAGTATCTTACGGCACACTGGCCAATGCCAACATCTATAACTGGTATCCCACTTATCAGACAATGGATGTAAAAGCATCCAATGGTAACTGGCTCATCAACAATGCCAAGCCCAATACTGCCGAAGCTCCGAAACTGGTTTCTTCTTCACTGACTTGGGAAAAGATCAAAAGTACCAATATCGGTCTGGATGTAGCTGCTCTCAACAATCGTCTGACCGGTTCTTTCGACTATTTCATACGCAAAACAGAAGACATGATGGGACCCGGCATTGAATTACCCGCCGCACTTGGTACCAATGTTCCCCCTACCAATAATACCGATATGAAGACCTATGGCTGGGAACTTCAAATCGGGTGGCGTGACCAAATCGGTGACTTCAAATATGGAGCCAAACTAAGTCTTTCCGACTCGCAAAGCAAGATTCTACGCTATGGTAACCCTACCGGTTCCCTTTCCAAATATGTGGAAGGCGAACTCATCGGTAATATTTACGGTTACACAACCATCGGCATTGCCAAGACCGATGAAGAAATGCAGCAGCATCTCGCTTCACTACCCAACGGTGGACAAAGTGCGTTAGGCAGCCAATGGGCGGCCGGAGACATCATGTACGCCGACCTCAACGGGGATGGTAAAATCAATAACGGAAGTTATACCATCAATGATATGGGTGACATGAAAAAAATCGGTAACAGTACCCCCCGTTTCATGACGGGCATCAACCTGGATGCTGCCTACAAAGGATGGGACTTACAAATGTTCTGGCAAGGCGTACTGAAGCGCGACTGGTGGCCGGGCGATAAAAACATGACTTTCTGGGGTGTAACGGACGGTGAATGGTGGTCTACCTCGTTCAAAGAGCATCTCGACTACTTCCGTACATCCGAAAATCCACTGGGAGAGAATCTGAATTCCTATTACCCACGACCGATTTTTAATACAAAAAACAACAAAAGCCAGACCCGCTATCTGCAGAATGCAGCCTACATGCGTCTGAAAAACATACAGGTTGGCTATACTTTCCCCAAAGTATGGATAAACAAACTTATGCTACAGAATCTGCGCATCTTTGTTTCCGGCGAAAACCTATTGACATTACCAGCCTCAGCGATACCATGGACCCGGAAACATGTGGTGCCGGATACCAAAGCACCGAACAAGCAAACGGTACGGTATATCCACTGGCAAAGACAATATCATTCGGATTAAGTGTTAACTTCTAAAACAAAAACAAGAATATGAAAACATTAAAGTATAAACATATCGTAAAAGGAATCGTTTTGGGATGCATGCTCATGACCGGAACCGGTTGTGATGATTTCTTGGATATCACCCCTCCCTCTGACGTTGCTCCCGAAAACTATCTGGTGGAAGAGAGTCAATTAGCTGCCTATACTATCCGTTATTACACGGATAACTTCCCTTCACTGAACAGCTTATATGGAGATGACGAAATGGCTACGGACAACGCCACCACCCGCAACTCCAGCAACCGTTACCTAATTGGCGAATGGAAAACTCCGGCAAGTGGCGGCGAATGGAACTTCAACAACATTTATACGTTGAATTATTTCATCCAATCTACCGAGAAGAATCTGGAAACCGGAAGTATCAAAGGAAACTCAACCAACATCAAGCACTACATTGGTGAAGGCTATTTCCTACGGGCCTACCAATATTTCTACCGTTTACGCAAATTGGGCGATTTCCCCATCATCAAAGAAGTATTGCCCGATAACAAAGAAGCACTTGTCGAAGCTTCCAAGCGACAGCCACGCAATGAAGTAGCTCGCTTCATTCTGCAAGACCTGGACAAGGCAATCGAATATTTGACCAACAATCCTGACGGAGGCAAAGCGCGCATTACAAAAAATGCCGCACTTGTGCTAAAAGCCCGTGTAGCCTTGTTCGAAGCAACCTGGGAAAAATACCATGCCGGGACTGCACTAGTTCCAAACGGTAAGGGATGGCCAGGAGCTGAAAAAGATTATAATAAAGGATATCAATTCCCCAGTGGAAGCCCCGAAGCGGAAGTGAACTTCTTCCTCGACCAGGCTATCAACGCCTCCCAGACCGTAGCAGATGCCGTGGCACTGACCGCCAACAACGGTAATATACAGCAATCTGCTGCCGATGCCGCCAACGACTACTATGACATGTTCGCTACCCAGAACCCGAACGGATATCCCGAAGTCCTGATGTACCGTCCCTACAACCGTGATTTGAGCATAGGTACCGACTACAACCATCACATTTACTACGGGTATGCCCGTGGCTATACACACCAGATGGAACATTCCTTTCTCATGAAGAACGGTCTGCCCGTCTATGCAGAAGGTAGCGGTTACAAAGGCGACGACTACATCGGTGATACCAAGATAGACCGCGATGACCGTTGGCGCCTCTTCATGAAGGCTCCGGGTGAAGTAAAAACATTCATCAACACTACTAGTCCCGAATACTTCTCCACTACCCCGATGGTCTATTCCGATGACGTGAAGTACTCTACTGCCACAGGATACCTGCTGGGTAAAGGTTACTCCCACGACTTGAAGGACCAGGATCTGAACAAAGACCAGACTGCCGCCATCATGTTCCGGGCAGCAGAAGCCTACATTACTTACATTGAAGCCTACTACGAAAAGAACCATAAACTGGATGACAAAGCCGACAAATACTGGCGTGCCTTGCGTACTCGTGCCGGTATTGAACCCGATTACAACAAGACCATTGCCGCTACCGACATGGGGCAAGAAAAACTATATGATTGGGGAGCCTATTCCACCGGACAATTAATAGACAAAACACTGTTCAATATCCGCCGCGAACGCCGCAATGAATTTATAGGAGAAGGCTACCGTTACAACGATTTGATCCGTTGGCGTGCCATGGACCAGCTGAATGGTTTCCAGATAGAAGGAATCAAGCTGTGGGGTCCCATGATTAAAGACTATGAAACAGCAGGACTGACCGACAAACTAATTTACGGTAAAAGCGATAAAGAAAACACCATCTCATCACCGGAATTAAGCGAATATGTACGCCCCTACCAAGTAGCGTCTACCGGACTGTACTACAATGGATTGAACTTCTGCCAGGCACACTACCTCAGCCCGATAGCCGAAAGTCATTTCCTGATTACAGCTTCAGACGGTGAAACCACCAGCACCTCCCCCATTTACCAGAATCCGGGATGGCCAATCAAAGCTAACGAATCCGCTGACAGATAATCACATGCATCCGGAATAAAAAGGTTGTTTTCTAAACCGGGAGCGAAAATATCACATTTATCTTTATTTTCGCCTCCCCTTTCATTATCTTTGTCAGCATCACAGTTCTATAATACTTTATCTTTTATCATGAGAATCTTCAAGCATATACACAAACCGGTCTGTTGGACAATTGCTACAATAATTATTTTTTCTATCCTGGCTCCGTCCAGTCTTTATGCACAACGGGAAATCCAAACCATCAACGACAGTTGGAAGTTCCGAAAAGGCGAATGTACCGCTGCCTTAGACAGCACTTTCAAGGATGACGAATGGGAGGATATTCACCTGCCCCATACTTGGAATACCGACGCATATACCGAGAAGGATTATTATCGGGGTACGGGATGGTACCGTAGACAAATAATCCTGCCACAAGACTGGATAGGGAAACAAGTTTTTCTGAAACTGGATGCTGCCAGCAAAGCAACTTGTATCTATATCAATGGAAAGAAAGTCGGTGAACATACTGGAGGTTACACTGCAAGCACACTCAACATTACTCCATTTCTCTCCTTCAACTCACCCAACATGCTGGTTATCCGCGTGGATAATGCCAGAATGGACATTCCGCCTATTTCGGGTGACTTTACCTTCTTCGGCGGTATTTATAGAGATGCATGGCTCATCGCCGTACCCAGCCAACATTTCAATCTGACAAATCATGGTTCCGACGGTATCTTCATCACCACTCCCCGGGTATCCGAGCAACAAGCCACCTTGTCCATCCATGGCGAAATAAAGAATGATGCCCGGGAAAAAGCAGCACTCGAACTGGTACACTCCATCTACCACCCTGATGGAACCCTCCTCCAAACGCAAAAGCAGTTTATACAGCTCAAAGCCGGAGAGACACGAAACTTTGACAGCAATATATCTCCTATCCTCCAACCACTGCTATGGACTCCGGAAACGCCCTACCTCTACAGAGTAGAAACCACCTTGTTCAACTGCAAAACAAAGTCCATCGTAGACCAAAGCAACCACCATACCGGTTTCCGCTGGTTCCATTTCGAATCCAACAAAGGCTTCTACCTTAACGGAAAGCCCTATAAACTGCGCGGTATCTGCCGCCACCAGGACCAGAACCTATCGGTGTAGCCCTGACGGACGAAATGCACCGCCGTGACATGAAACTAATGAAAGAGATGGGAGCCAACTTCATCCGAATTTCCCATTATCCACAAGACGACGCTATCATAGAGATGTGTGACAAGCTGGGAATGCTGGCATGGGAAGAAATTCCCGTCATAGACATTGTGCCCGACACACCGGGTTACGGAGACAACTGCGAACGCAGCTTACGGGAAATGATACGCCAACATTACAATCATCCGTCCATCATCATTTGGGGATACATGAATGAAATATTACTTGTCACCCAACGAAAATATAAAACCGAAAACGAGCTGAAACCCGTTATAGAACGTACCCTTGCACTGGCCAACAGACTGGAACAAGTTCTGAAAGAAGAAGACTCCACCCGTATCAGTGCCATGGCATTCCACGGCAGCAACAGCTACAATGAAACCGGCTTAAGCGAAATAACAGACATTATAGGCTGGAATCTATATCAAGGATGGTATGGAGGCGATGTCACCGGATTCGAGAAGTTTCTGGCAGAACAACACCGCAATTACCCCACCCATCCGATGATTGTCAGCGAATATGGTGCCGGTTCGGACAAACGGCTGCACTCCCTGAATCCCCGTGCCTTTGACTTCAGCATCGAATACCAACAAAAGTTCCTTGAGCACTATCTGCCCATACTAGAAAATACGCCCTATGTCTGTGGCGGTACCCACTGGAACTTCATAGACTTCTCTTCCGCACTCAGAGATGAATCCATGCCGCGCATCAACAACAAGGGACTAGCATACTCTGACCGGACTCCCAAAGATGTTTTCTACTACTATAAAGCAGCCTGGCGCAAAGATATTCCGGTGCTGCACATCGCCAGCCGTGACTGGATATACCGTACCGGAATACAACAAGGTGACTCCTCCGTGCTGCTGCCGGTCAAGATATATACCAATCTTCCCGAAGTGAACTTTCCATCGACGGGAAATCACTGGGTAGACAACAGGTAGACAACTATACTGCCATTTTTAAAGCACCGTTCAGCAGCAAAGAACCACTGTTACTGGTTCAAGGGAACTACCAGGGAACCACTGTTCAAGATGGAATAAAGGTACATTTTACTCCCATCCCGACAAACCTGAACTCTACAGGACTGAAAGACCTGGAACTGGCCGCCAATGTAGGAAGCCAGTGTTTCTATACATCCGATGAAAGTCGATTAACCTGGCTTCCAGACCAGCCCTACACAAAAGGCAGCTGGGGATACATCGGAGGCAAAGAGTTGAGCACACAGACCGAAATCCGGAGAACGGCAGACGGCCCTCTTTTCCAGACCTTGAGAAACGGAATAGAAGGATACCGTTTCGATGTTCCCCGAGGAGTATACGAAGTGAGCTCCTCTTTACGGATATTTTTCTCCAGAACGAAGGAATAGCCTACCAATTGGGAAGAGAGGGAGAACAAAAAAGCCGTGAGAACACCTTTGGCATTTCCGTAAACGGAAAGATGCTGGAAGAAAAACTTTCTCCCTGCAAAGAAAGCGGATACTGCCAGGCCATGAGAAAGAAATACATAATCACCAACGATACAGACCACATAGACATACGCTTCCATCCGGCAAGCGGAACATGCTTCTTGAACGGTATCAAACTACGAAATATTCACTAACTCTAAAATAAAAAGACATGAAACTGAAAGCAGCAGCCCAATGGATGCTTGCCATCTTGCTTATGGCACCCTGCATGCAAGCGCAATCCGTATGGAACACAACACACCTTGCCAAAGTGAAACGCTCCATCCGGGAACCGTTCTACGCCACAGCCTACGAGACACTGAAGAAGGAAGCGGACAGACTATCGGATGCACAGCCTCTTTCCGTCATGATGAAGGAAAAGACACCCGCCAGCGGTGACAAGCACGACTATATGAGCCAGGCCCGCTACTTTTGGCCCGACCCTGCAAAACCTGACGGCCTACCCTACATCAACCGCGACGGCATATCGAATCCCGAACTGAACAAACTGGACCGCAACCGTCTGGGAACAACCGCCAACCGCATCACCACCCTGGCATTGGCTGGTACTTCAGCGAAGAAGAAAAATATGCCCGGAAAGCTACTGAGCTTATCCGTGTATGGTTTCTGGACAAAGCCACCCGGATGAATCCTAATCTGGAATACGCGCAGATGATACCGGGGCACAATAACGACAAGGGGCGCTGCTACGGACTGATAGACACCTACTCCTTCATAGAGATGCTGGATGCCGTAGCACTACTGGAACAATCAAAAGCATTTACTGCCAAGGACAGCAAACAACTGAAGAAATGGTTTGCCGAACTGACCGACTGGATGCTCACCAGTCCGCAAGGCAAAGAAGAAGCAGCCGGAGCCAACAACCACAGTGTGGCCTACGACGCCCAAATCATAGCTTTCGCCCTCTATACCGGCAACAAGAAGCTGGCACAAGAAGTGGTCGATGCTTTCACCGAAAAACGTATCTTCCACAGATAGCCCCCGACGGACGGCAACCGTACGAACTACAGCGTACCCTTGCCTTCCACTATTCACAGTACAACCTGACTCATTTCATCGACATCATGCTGATGGAAGGACACTCGGAACCCATATAGACAATGCCACTTCCGCCGACGGACGAAACTTCTACAAAGCTATGGATTTCCTGGCATCCTACGTCGGGAAAAGCCTCAGCGAATGGCCCTACCAACAAATAAGCGGTTGGGAAGGCTCCGTGCAGAATTTCTGCAAAGACCTTTACCGAACGGCTGTCTACCTGAATCCTGCACGCAAGGATTATCTGCGCCTCTATCGTGCCCACCGCATCCTGAATCCTCATGACAACTTCAACCTGCTGTATATGCAGCCACCGAAACAGACCATGCCTATGCCTTTGCTGCCGGACAGCTGGAACTTGCCATGAAATGCGCCGACAAGGCGAAGAAGGAAGAGAAGAATGCCGCCCGGCGCCGCGTCATCCCCCGTAGCATCAACAAGGACGGTTCGCTGGCCATGGTACATCCCCACGACTGGTGTTCGGGCTTCTTTGCCGGCTCATTGTGGCAGGTGTATGCCTATACGCATGATGATTACTGGCGTCAGGCTGCCATCTCCTGGACGTGGCCCATTGAAGAGGCCAAGTGGCACCGGGGCACGCACGACCTCGGCTTTATGATGTACGACAGCTTCGGAAAAGCTACAAGCTGACCGGTGAACGTTCTTACCTGGACGTAGTGCTGCAAAGTGCCAAGACTCTGATGACCCGCTACAGCCCGAAGGTGAAAAGCATCCGTTCCTGGGACCACAACCGTGAGGTATGGAGCTATCCCGTCATCATAGACAACATGATGAACCTGGAGATGCTGTTCCGTGCCACCCAACTTACCGGAGACTCCATTTATTGGAATATAGCCGTGAACCATGCCAATACCACCCTGAAAAATCATTTCCGCACGGACTACTCTTCCTACCATGTGGTAGACTATCATCCGGAGAACGGTGAAGTCCGCATGAAGTGTACCCACCAGGGTTACTCTGACGATTCTTTCTGGAGCCGCGGACAAGCTTGGGGACTGTACGGTTTCGCCATGTGCTACCGCTTCACCAAAGACCCGGCCTATCTGAAGCAAAGTGAAGGCATTGCCGATTTCTTCCTCAACCTGCCCAACATGCCCGAAGACTTCGTCCCCTACTGGGACATGAAAGCTCCCGGAGTAGACGGTCTGCAAAGTCACGTCGCAGTTGACAGTGTGCCCCGTGACGCATCGGCTGCCGCCCTTATCGCTTCCGGCCTTTATGAGCTCTGCACATATATCACTCCGGAGAAAGGGAAACGCTACAAATCCATTGCCGACAAGATTGTCGGCAACCTCGGCAGGCATTACCAAGCAGAACCGGGCACACACTACGGTTTCCTGCTGCTGCACTCCACCGGGCATTATCCCGGAGGGAGCGAAATCGACGTGCCGCTGAACTATGCCGATTATTTCTATCTGGAAGCATTGGCACGCAAGGAAGCATTGGATAACCAGTAGTAGACAAACAAGACGTGAATGGCTTCAAATTTAAAGGAATTGAAGGGAGTTAGATATACATCAACAGAAGTATTGGACGTTAACTCCTAAGCCGACTTGTCGCTGATAACTCCCTTAAATGAAATAACCATGATAAATACATCTTTTTTGTACGATTGCAAGTGCAGCACAACGGATTATTCCGTATTTTTGCAACGCTAATCAAATAAAACACAACGTAATTTTTAAATGAACGAATCATGAAAAACTTATTTGACATTAAAGACAAAGTAGTGGTCATAACCGGCGGAACAGGAGTATTGGGGAAAGCCATCGCCTTTCATCTGGCAGAAGAAGGTGCAAAGGTCGTCATTTTGGGACGCAAGGCAGAAATAGGGGACGCCATTGCCGGAGAAATCAAGGCAAACGGTGGAGAAGCCATATTCCTGAAAACCGACGTGATGAACCGTGAACTGCTGGAACAGAACCTGGCTGACATACTGAAAGCCTATGGCCGCATAGATGCCCTGCTGAACGCAGCCGGTGGAAATATGCCGGGTGCCACCATCGCGCCTACAGGTACATTCTTCGATTTGAAGATAGAAGAGTTCCAACGGGTGCTTGAATTAAACCTGATCGGTACCGTACAGCCTACACAAGTCTTCCTCAAACCGATGGTAGAGCAGAAGGCAGGCGCTATTGTCAACTTCTCCAGCATGGCTGCTTTCCGCCCCATGACGCGTGTAGCCGGATATGCTGCCGCAAAAGCCGGTATCTCCAATTTCACAGCCTTCATGCTACGGAAGTTGCCAAGAAGTTTGGTGAAGGTATTCGTGTAAATGCCATCGCACCCGGATTTTCCTCACAGAGCAGAACCGTGCCCTGCTGACGAACCCGGATGGAAGCTACACGGAACGTGGGCAAGATGTGATCCGCCAAACTCCCTTCGGACGTATGGGCCGTGCAGAAGAGCTTTGCGGAACCATCCAATATCTCATCAGCGATGCTTCCAGCTTTGTCACCGGCACGGTGGCTGTAGTGGACGGAGGGTTCAACGCATTCGCGATGTAAATAGTAAATTGCAAATCATCAAACAATAAATAACATGATTCTTTGTGAACAAACCTGGCGCTGGTACGGTCCCAACGACCCGGTAAGCCTTTGGGACATCAAACAAGCCGGAGCTACCGGCATTGTAAACGCCTTGCATCATATTCCAAACGGGGAAATATGGACAGTAGAGGAAATCAAGAAACGGAAAGAAATGATTGAAGCCGTCGGTCTGCGCTGGTCTGTAGTAGAAAGTGTACCCGTACACGAACATATCAAGACCCAAACCGGAGACTTCCAGAAGTATATCGACAACTATAAAGAGAGCTTGCGTAACCTGGGCAAATGCGGCATTAACATTGTCACCTACAACTTCATGCCCGTACTGGACTGGACACGTACCGACCTCGCCTACGAACTACCCGACGGCAGTCGTGCCCTCCGCTTTGAACGTGCCGCTTTCATCGCCTTCGACCTCTTCCTGCTACATCGCCCCGGTGCAGAAGCCGAATACACTGACGAGGAAAAGACCAAGGCCCGTACCCGCTTCGAACAGATGACGGAGGCAGACAAACAACTGCTTGTACGCAACATGATTGCCGGACTTCCCGGTTCAGAAGAAAGCTTCACCCTGGAACAGTTCCAGCAGGAACTGGACCGCTACAAGGGCATCACTCCGGAACGCCTGCGTGCCAACCTGATCTATTTCCTGCAAGAAATCACTCCGGTAGCCGACGAAGCAGGTGTCATGCTCGTTATCCATCCGGACGACCCACCGTGCTCCATCCTCGGCCTGCCACGCATCATGAGCTGTGCTGCCGATTTCCAGGCACTGATTGACGCTGTTCCCAACAAGAGCAACGGTCTTTGCCTCTGCACCGGTTCGCTCGGTGTAAGCAGCGCCAACGATTGTGCAGCCATCATGCAGCAATTTGCCGACCGCATCAACTTTGTCCATCTGCGCAGTACACAACGCGACGCCGAAGGCAATTTCTACGAAGCCAACCACCTGGAAGGAGACGTGGACATGTATCACGTGATGAAAGCCTTCCTTGAACTGCAACAACGCCGTGGTGTCTCTATCCCGATGCGACCCGACCACGGACACCAGATGGTAGACGACTTGAAGAAGAAAACCAATCCCGGCTATTCCTGTATCGGCCGTCTGCGCGGACTGGCAGAGCTTCGTGGACTGGAAATGGGTATAGCCAAATCGCTGTACGAATAAGGCACAAGATATAGCAAGCATAAGGAAAGAACAGGAAGCCCTCCGTCAAACTTCAAAGTTTCGGACGGAGGGCTTCCCTTTATAAGTTTTCTGCCATCAGCCGCCTCTTCTTAAGGCACTGTCTGCCGACATTTATTTACCTTCTTTTGCAGCAAGCACTTTCCATACAACGGCACTCAGCGCAGCACCCACAAACGGAGCTACAATGAACAGCCACAACTGAGAGAGAGCCTCGCCACCCTGAAACAGTGCCGGACCGATGCTACGGGCAGGATTGACAGAAGTTCCCGTAACAGGAATACAAACAATGTGCACTAATACCAACGTAAGACCAATGGCCAATCCTGCAAGATTACCCGCCCCCTTCTCGGAATCCGTAGAACCTAAGACAACCAGCACAAAGATAAACGTGAACACAGCCTCTGCAATGAATGCCTGCAACATCATTCCGTCAGCAAACCCATTGGAACCGGTAGCCGTAGGACCACCATGAGCGCCCGTAGACACCAATGCATAAAGAATGGCAGAACCGATAACCGCCCCGATAACCTGAAACACCATATACATGGCTGCATCTTTCCCGCTCATCCTGCCGGACAACAGAACGCCCAGGGTAATGGCAGGATTAATATGACAGCCCGAGATTCCTCCGATAGCGTATGCCATCGCCACAACGGACAAGCCGAAAGCAAAAGCCACTCCCAGCGTTCCGACACCTGCACTAACCGCCCCCGCCGCACTTCCGGCAAAGACAGCACTACCACATCCCATCAGGACAAGAACCATTGTCCCGATCATTTCTGCTAAATACTTCTTCATGATAGTTTTTATTAAACATTGATTTCTGCAAAAATAAATATAAAAGATGAAGATCTGCCCAAACACGGCGGTAAAAACTCACCCATTACTACAAAACATCACTGCTTTGACTCTAACATCCAGCATATCTGCATCTTCCTTAGCCAACCCGAAGAAACTCAGAAATATAAGAAAACATATTGGCTTGTAAAGAGTACAAAGAAAGGGTGCAACCTCACGGCCACACCCTCCATCTACACTATCTTTGATAATAACCTAAAAGGAAACTTTATTTTCCTACATCATTTCAATTCAAAAGGAACCGTTCCCTTCACATCGGCTGCCGAAGCTGCTATGACAGCCTCGAACTTGCCCGGCTCGGCCACCCAAGCGTGCTGGGTGTCATCGAAGAAGCTAAGAGCCTCCTTATCAATGGTAAATGTGACTTCCTTTGTTTCGCCCGGAGCCAGTTTCACCTTTTGGAAACCTTTCAGTTCCTTGACGGGACGAGGCAGAGAGGACTTCTTGTCACTGATGTACAGTTGGACAACTTCCTGCCCTTCGCGCGCTCCGGTATTCTTTACAGAAACCTTCACGGTCAGCGTACCGTCGGCCTGCATGGTCTTGCTGTCGGCCGTCGGCTTGCCATATTCGAAAGTGGTATAGCTCAAACCGTGGCCGAAGGGGAACAACGGTTTCACCTTCTTCTGCTTATCGGCCCAACGGTAGCCCACGAAGATGCTTTCATTATACTTGATGTCGATGATGTCCTTACTCCGTTTGCCGGTATATTCGCCCAAGCTGTGGGCCGGGCAGTCCTCCAGCTTCACGGGGAAGGTGAACGGAAGCTTGCCGCTGGGATTGACATCACCCATGAGGATGGCGGCAAGGGAACTGCCGGCTTCGGAACCCAGATACCAGTCCTGCACGATGGCAGGCACCTCGTTCACCCACGGCATGGCAATGGCGTTGCCGGAGATGTTGACGACAATCAGATTCTTGTTCGCCTCGGCCAGTGCGGAGATAACGGCATCCTGACCGTAGGACAAGCCCAGACCCTTACGGTCGGAGTCCTCGCAGTCCTGGCCGTTGCTCTTGTTCAGGCCGCCGATGAAGATGACATAATCGGCATCCCGGGCTTCTTTCACGGCTTCGGCTATCAGTTCTTCGGGAGTGCGGTCATCCTTCAGGTTCTGTCCAGTCACCACACCATTATACTCACCGCTTGCATCGCCCACGTAGCCACGAGCATACACCACTTCAGCCTTGCCAGCCACACGCTGCTTGATACCGTCCAACGGAGAAAGCTCACGCTGCACCTTCAGCGAAGAACTGCCACCACCTACAGTCATCATCTTGATAGCATTTTCGCCCACTACCAGAATCTTTTTAGTCTGGTCCAAATCTATCGGGAGCACATTGCCTTTGTTCTGCAACAGTACGATGCCCTCCTCGCCGATGCGGCGGGCAGCCTCGTAATGCTCCGGAGAAAGCATACTTCCCCACGGACGGTCGGGATTCATCACCGTACGGAAGATAAGGCGCAGAATGCGGCGTACCTTGTCGTCCAGCTCCTTAGTACCGACCTTACCTTCGCGTATGAGGTTCAGGTAGGGATTCGCCAGATAATAATTGTCGTATGCATTGCTGGCACCATTTGAAAGTCCGTTAGTCCAACTGCCGAATTCCATATCCAGCCCATTGGTAATGGCTTGCCGAGTATCGTGCGTTCCTCCCCAGTCGGAAATGACTACGCCGTCGAATCCCCATTCGCCCTTCAATATATCGTTTAATGTGTATTGGTTGTGGCAAAGATGTTGGCCTTTGTAAAGGTTGTAGGCACCCATGATGCTCCACGCTCCACCTTCCTGCACAGCCATCTTGAAAGCAGGCAGATAGATTTCATAAAGAGCACGGTCGTCCACGATGACGTTGGTGGTGTGGCGGTTCACTTCGTGGTTGTTCAAGGCGAAGTGTTTCACGCAGGCAGCCACGCCGTTCTGCTGCACGCCCCGGATATAGGGCGACACCATCTTTCCGGCCAGATAAGGGTCCTCACCCATATACTCGAAGTTGCGTCCGTTGAGCGGTGTGCGGTAGATATTGACACCGGGGCCCAGCAGGACGGACTTGTTGCGGTAGCGCGCCTCTTCACCGATACTCTGTCCGTAAAGGAGAGACATTTCGGGGTTCCAGGTTGCTGCCAGACAAGTCAAGGCAGGGAAAGCCACACAGGAGTCATTGGTGCATCCGGCTTGTTCCCACTCGTCCCACAACACATCGGGACGTATACCGTGAGGGCCGTCATCCGTCCATACATCGGGAATGCCCAGACGGGGTACACCCGCACTGCTGAACTTGCTTTGCGCATGAGTCAACTTCACTTTCTCTTCCAGGGTCAGACGGCTCAAAGCGTCTTCCACTCTTTCTTCAATAGGTTTGCTTGCGTCCAGATAGACGGGCTTCTGCTGGGCTGAAAGAGGCAGCGCGACAGCAGCCAGAACCAAACCGAATAATACTTTTTTCATTGTTGTATAATTAAGTTGTTATATAAGTAAGCAATCATAATCAGTCCGTACCATTGATAATCTCCAACATACAAGGGAATATGACTTAGCCCTACCTACATAGGAACTGAAGTCCTTACACCCGTATAGTGAGTACCCATAACATCCGGATGTTGTTGTCCAAAACATCCCCATGTTTTACCCCAAAACACCCGGATGTTTTATCCCAATACATCCCCATGTTTTGCCCTAAAACATCCGGATGTTTTGGATGCTCAGTCCTATGGTGTGTACAGCTCAGTCCCTACCTCTTTCATACTAAGTCCCGGCATCTCATCCTCTGGGACTTGATACGTACTGTTTGCAGCGAGGCAGCACCCGCTACTTCATTCCCAATGACCGGATATAACCCTCCTGAACCACACAATTCTTCAGTTTGCATGCCTCGATGAAGTCCGTCATCGCCTTGCGGGACATGGCTTGCGCGGGACGTGCCTCACGGATTTCCTTGTACGTGGCACGCGGCGCTTCGGAGAAATACACGATGTTTGCCCAGTTCTCCGGCGGAGTGATGCCGACGAAAGAAGAGCCGTCCATCTTCTTGTAGGGCCAGAAGGTATAGCCGATGTTGTTCTCACGCATCGTCCGGCAGAAGGCTGCCTGCCATTCGTCCGTATTGTGGCCTATCTCACCCATGTACATGGGCAGGTTCACACTGTCGCGGAAGTTGATAATCGTCTGGATGGCAGCTTGGGTAGGTTCGCCTCCGTAACGGTGGCAAGTGTACATTATCTTGTCGTCGAACTTGGAGTCCTTGAAAGGCTTGAAATTACCGTTCCATTGCGCACCGCCCAGCAGGATGATGTGGTTGCTGTCCACCTCGCGGATGGCGGCTACACCTTTCTTGTATACATCTTCCAGCTTGCCGTTGAGTTCCTCCATGTTCTCGAAGTAAGGGGCAATGGGCTCGTTGAAGAGTTCGTAACCGAGGATGACCGGTTCGTTCTTGTAGCGGTCGGCTATCCGGCGCCAGATGTCACAGTAGAGTTGCTGGCTGACTTCGCTGTCGAACAGCCAGGGATAGCCGTAGCTGTCGTCGATGTTGTCGCCCGTCTGTCCGCCGGGGGCGTCGTGCATGTCGAGGATGAGGTACAAGTCCGATTCGCGGCACCACTCTACCAGGCTGTCCACGCGGCAAAGCCGTCTTGGTCGCAGTCAGCCCCATATAGTCCTCGTCCGTAAACAGTTTGTAATGGAAAGGCAGGCGGATGGTGTTGGCACCCTGCTCCTTGATGAAGCGGATGTCCTCGCGCGTTACATAATTGTCCTTGAATGCTTTCCAGAAGTCGGCCGTAAAGTCCGGTCCCACCAACTGGCGGAACATCTCATTGATGAAACGGCCGGAATTGGTCTTGTTGAACTTGAACATGTATCCTTCCGGATTCAGCCAGTTGCCCAGGTTGGTACCCATGATGAAGAGTTTGGTACCGTCGGGCTTTATCAAGTCCTGACCCTGAATGGTTACGAATGCATCCGAAGTTACTTCTTTTGTCGCTTGTTTCTCACCGCATCCCGCAAGGCCCAAAGACAGCAAGGCGATGGAAATGCTTGTCGCTAATAAATGTTTCATGGCAATAATTTTGGTTATAGTATTAGTTGCGATATTCGCTTTTGCTTCCCCAAAGTTAGGAAAGATAAGAACACCTCGTACCGGCGAATCGGGAATAGGTGGAAGGAGTGAAGAAGCATGAACAAACAAACAACTAATAATCAGAAATATAATCAAAAGAAGAGAAAGGCAGAAAGTGGATTCAAAAAGCCGGTTTGACGTATTGTCAGCGTATCTGCATCAGCCGTATCTCGAAGTCCTCGCGCGAAATGCGGGCCTTGTTCTTCACCTTGGCACGGTAATTATAGATGGTGTTTACGGAATAACGGAGGAATTCTGCAATCTGCGAACTGTCGTCGATGCCCAGACGAATCAGGGCGAAAATGCGGAGTTCCGTATTCAGCAACTCGCCTTTACGGAGCACGATGCGTTCTTCGGGCTGCAGCAAGTCATTGAATTCATCGACAAAATCGGGGAAAAGGTGCAGGAAGGCAGTATCAAAGTTATCATAGAGTTCCTTCAGTCCGGCGTCCAGCACCTCGCGGGAACGCACCATCTTCAGCAGCTCTTCCATCTGCCCGGCAGAGATTTTCTTGTTGACCATCCGCCAGTAGGTATCCAGCCGGTTGATATAAACGGAGCAGAGATTCATGAAACGGCCCACATACTCCTCCTTGATGTTGTTTGAGAGTTGCAGTTGCTCGTTGGCATGCTCCAGCTTGTTCCGTGCGGCAGAGAGTCGCTGCATCTGCCGGTAGATAAAGCCCACTGCCACCACCAACAGCACAATCAAAGCGCTGATGAGCCAGAGGTACAGCCGGAGCCGGTCATTCTGCTTCTCACGCATGGCCTGATAAGTGAGGTCTATCAGTGAAAGGATGCCGGCAGTCTGGAGGCTGCGGCTACGGGCGTTGTATCGGTTGGTTTCGTCCCACGAGAAACGGATGTAACGGTAGGCATGCTCATATCCCTTCCTCATAAAGAAGTTCCGCCAGGTTCCAGAGTGAGGCATGGTCTGTGATGCTCAGGCGAATATCGGTCAGTGCAGACAAAGCCAGATAGCGCTTCTCCTCCTCCCGGTTCCCGAGCCGGCGGTAGAGCAATGAGCGCTGATAGGTCACCAGCGCATATTCGGGAGTATTGGGCTTGGCATGTGCCAGACGCGTATCATTGATGCTCAAGGCTTCGTCCGGATGGCCTGCAGCGGCCTCCCGCGTCTCTCTTCGTTCCAGATAGAGGGGGGATGAAGGCAGAAGTACCTGCATCAAAGAATCGTCATAATGGGTAGCCAAAGCCTGATAATGCTTCTTGAAAGAATCGTCCAGCGTATAGAAACTCAGTTCTGTGTAAAGTTTATGACAGGCATTGTAATAGTCCGGCAGCAGATGGGAGGGAAGGGAGGCTTTGTCCGTCTGCCTCAAGAGTTCGGCGGCTTCCTCGTACATGCCTGCCGAAGCCATCAAGTGGGCAAGCTCCAGCCTTGTTTCGAGTGCTGCATCCTGCCGGCCATAGCGCTCTGCCCAATCCAGATTGACACGAAGATAATGGATGGCCGAATCGCAGATATATGCCTTATACTCCTTATAAATTTCCCCATTCCATCGAAAAAAGAGATATTGGCGGTATCGGTATCCAACACTTGGCGCTTCAGCCGGGCAATGCGTCCTTCACGCACGGCGACATAGTGCCGGTGCGCCTCGATAGCCTCATCCAAAGAGGACGTCAGCGCAGTAAAAGAGGGCGTGCCGGCAGCCAAAGCCACACTTTGCCATACCACGACGGCAAGAAAACAAAAAATGAACAATCTCCTTTCCATGACCATAAAGTTCATGCAAATATAGCAAGAAATCCTGCAAAGCAGTAGCATCGGAAAGAATAGTTTCCTATATTTGCGTTCTAAACCCCCAAACAAATTATCTATCATGAAAAGCTTAACACCCCAACGGATTGCCGCGGTAGACGTATTCCGCGCACTCACCATGTTCCTCATGCTCTTTGTCAACGACATTCCCGGACTGAAAAACGTGCCCCACTGGCTGATGCATGCAGGATGGACGAAGACATGATGGGATTCTCCGACACCATCTTCCCTGCTTTCCTTTTCTGCATGGGCATGTCCGTATCCTTTGCCATACAAAACCGGTACAAAAAGGGAGACAACACCCTGCAAGTCGTGGCCCATATCTTCTGGCGGACAGTGCACTGATTGCATGGGACTGTTTTCACTGAACAGCGGAGGCATCGAAGGCGGCCTCTCACATCAATGGTTTTCCATCTTGATGGTCATCGGCTTCTTCCTCACCTGGGGGGTATATCCCAAAGCGGAAGGAACGAAAAAGACCCTTTTCACCGCAATGAAAACAGCAGGCGTGCTGCTGCTCGCCTTCCTCGTCATCTACAAGGACATGAACGGGAAACCGTTCCAGATAAGCTGGTGGGGCATCCTCGGACTTATCGGCTGGACGTATGCGGTATGTGCAGGCATCTATCTGTTCACCCGGGAAAGCCTGCGGAAGAATGCCATTGCCTGGTTCGTGGTCGTATTGCTTGCCGTAATCAGCCATTCAGACCTGATACCGGGAGAGTACGGCAGCCGGATTATCCTGCTTCCCTTTATCCCGAGTGACTGGACACTGCATGCCTTCGGTATGTCCGGCGTATTGACCTCCCTGCTCATGCAGCGCTATGCCGACCGGGAACGGCCGGGACGATTCATCGGCATGCTTTGTGCCCTCGGCGTAGGAATGCTTGTCCTTGCCCTCGTCTCACACCCGTTCTGGATTATATCCAAAATACAAGCCACACCGACATGGCTGTTCTATTGCCTCGCCATGTTCTTCCCGCTGTTCGGTTTCTTCTACTGGCTGACGGACGTGAAAGGCAAAACCAACTGGTTCGATATCATCAAACCTGCAGGTACGGCAACGCTGACCTGCTATATTATCCCTTACATCTGGTATGCTGTCCAGCAACTGCTGCATCTGCACTATCCCGAAGCATTGGGAAGCGGCGTGCCGGGACTGATCAAGTCCCTCGTGTTCTCGCTTGTCATTGTCGGGCTGACCGGCTTGCTGGTGAAAGGCAAGATTAAACTGAAAGTATAATGTTGAAAGTTCAGACACCCAACGGTGAAGACAAGGTGCTGCTGCATTCGTGCTGCGCACCTTGCTCCTCTGCCATCATCGAGTGCATGCTGGAGAACGGCATACGCCCCACCGTATTCTACTGCAATCCCAACATCTATCCGCAGGCGGAATATGAGATAAGGAAAGAGGAGGCTATCCGCTTCGTAACCTCCAAAAACCTCGATTTCATCGACGCGGACTACGACTATGCACACTGGCTGCACACTATAAAAGGACTGGAAAACGAGCCGGAACGTGGCAGCCGATGCCTAAAGTGCTTCACACTGCGCCTGACAGAGACAGCCCGCTACGCCTCCGAGCATGGTTTCTCCGTATTCACCACTACCCTCGCCTCTTCGCGCTGGAAAAGCCTGGAGCAAATCAATGAAGCCGGACGCCGTGCCGCCGCGCTCTATCCGGATACCCTCTTCTGGGAACAGAATTGGCGGAAAGGCGGGCTCCAGGAGCGGCGCAACCAACTGCTGAAAGAGTATGACTTCTACAACCAGCAGTATTGCGGCTGTGAATTCAGCATGCAACGGTTGGAAAAGAACGAAACGATATAAAATCGGCCGGATTATGTACGATATCGTACTAAACTAGGTACGTTTCCCGTAACTTTGTTTCATGTTAACAATAAGAACTAAAGAAAACATGAAGAAACTGACTTTTACATTATTCATCGCCCTAGCAGTGGCATGCCTCTTTTCAGTTCCCTGCAATGCCAAGGGAAAAGCAAAACACGTAGTTTTCATCGGTCTTGACGGCTGGGGTAGCTACAGTGTTCCCAAAGCAGACATCCCCCACATCAAGCAACTGATGGCAGACGGTTCTTATACATTAGAAAAACGGACTGTACTTCCCTCCTCCAGCGCCGTCAACTGGGCAAGCATGTTTATGGGGGCAGGTCCTGAATTGCACGGATATACGCAATGGGGCTCCAAGACTCCCGAGCTTCCGTCACGCGTACTGAACCAGCACGGCATATTTCCTACCATCTTCCAGCTGCTACGTGATGCCCGGCCGGAAGCGGAAATAGGCTGCCTGTATGAATGGGACGGTATCAAATACCTTGTAGACACTCTTGCCTTAAGCCACTATGCGCAAGCGCCCGACTACAACAAACATCCCGAAGCCTTATGCGGTATGGCAGAAAGTATATCAAGGAGAAACAACCGACCCTTCTTGCCATTTGCTTTGACAACCCCGACCATGTAGGCCATCAAGCCGGACACAATACTCCTGAATATTACGCCAAACTGAAAGAACTCGACGGTTATGTGAGCCGCATCATCCAGGCCGTTACAGAGGCAGGCATGCTGAAAGAAACAATCTTCGTCGTTACTGCCGACCACGGAGGCATTGAAAAAGGACATGGCGGCAAGACCATGCAGGAAATGCAGACTCCCTTCATCATCTCCGGAAAGAACATTAAGAAAGAAGGCGAATTCCACGAAAGCATGATGCAGTATGACGTTGCCTCCACCATTGCCCACATCTTCGGGCTGAAACAGCCACAAGTATGGATAGGACGTCCTATGTTGCAGGTTTTCAAATAAAAAAAGCGGTCAGCGATAAATGAGCGTCGAAAGATAGTCCTCGGCAAACATCTCGTTCGCCACCTCTAACAGAGCTTCCGAAGTGAGCTGTTCAATGCGATGGAACACGGCTTCGGAAGTTTCGCATTTATTATAATGCAGGAAAGTCTTTCCCATACCCAGCGCATTGTTCTCATTATTATCCGAAGCTACACCGATTTGCCCGATAAGCTGCTTCTTGGCGGCCGCAAGCTGCGAGGAAGTCATCCGGACATCACGCAAGCGTTTCAATTCCTTATATACCAGGCGGGTGCAGTAGTCCAAATCTGCAGGGTCGCAACCGAAGTAGATGCAGAAAGTTCCCGTATCGGTATAGGAAGTCAAGTTGGATTCTACGTTATAGACCAGCCCACGACGTTCACGGAGAGAGACGTTCAGGCGGCTATTCATGCCCGGGCCACCCAAGACATTGTTCAGCAGGTAAAGTGCGGTGCGCTTGTCATCGTATGCATTATATCCCGGCTGCCAATCATGACATGTGCCTGGTGAGTATCCTTATGCACTACAAGATGCTCGGGTACATAGAGGGGAGGCGGAGTACGACCATAATGCACCGGTGTTGCCGGTATATCCGCCAGAAGTTTTTTTGCCATAAGCACAACTTTCTTGAAACTCAGATTACCCAGAACAAAGAAAACCATATTGTTGATGGTAGAAGTGGGCAGTGAATGCGGCAGCATCCTCACTGCGAAACTGCTTTAACTGCTCGGGATTGCCAAGAATGTTGCGTCCCAGGGGATGCCCCCTGAATATCAAGTCCTCAAAATCATCGAAGATTAGCTCGGAAGGATTGTCTTCGTAGGACTGTATCTCGTCGATAATCACCTCTGTCTCCTTCTCTATCTCGCGTTGCGGAAAGGTGGAGTGGAATACAATATCCACCAGAAGTTCGAAGGCACGGCCGAAATGCTCGGTCAGGAAAGCAGAGTAAATCACCGTCTCTTCCTTGTTGGTGTAAGCGTTGAGGTCGCCGCCCACATTCTCCATGCGGTTCAGAATGTGCCATGCCTTGCGCTTGGCGGTACCTTTAAATATAAGGTGCTCCACAAAATGCGCCATACCCTGCTCGTTTTCAAGCTCGTCGCGCGTACCCGCATCTACGGCAAAACCACAATAAGCCACTTGGAGGCTGAGGGTTCGTGAATGATGCGCATGCCATTGGGCAGGATATATTGATTGAAAGTTGGCAGTAAATTTTCTTTTAAGTTCTTCATTCTGACGTTTCAAACTATTTGAGGCGACAAAAATACAATAAAACTTATTGCCGTTTATAGAAAATTGCAGATATTTGCAATTGCTATAATTTTAAGCACATTAATCAAATTAGCACATTAAGTATGATTGCATCCATTCAAGAGCTTTTGCAGAAAGAGGCACAAGCCGTACTGAACATTCCAGTGACGGACGCTTATGAAAGAGCTGTAGAACTCATCGTAGAACAAGTGCACCGCAAAAAAGGGAAACTGGTAACTTCGGGTATGGGCAAGGCCGGACAAATAGCATGAACATCGCTACTACCTTCTGCTCCACCGGCATTCCTTCCGTTTTTCTGCACCCCAGCGAAGCACAGCATGGTGACCTCGGCATTCTTCAGGAGAACGACTTGCTGCTACTTATCTCCAATTCGGGCAAAACTCGCGAAATCGTGGAGCTGACACAGCTGGCACATAACCTGAACCCGGAGCTGAAGTTTATCGTCATCACCGGAAACCCCGACAGCCCCCTGGCACACGAATCCAATGTATGCCTCAGCACCGGGAAACCGCAAGAAGTATGTGTACTGGGCATGACGCCTACGACTTCGACCACCGCCATGACTGTCATCGGCGACATCTTGGTGGTACAGACCATGAAAGAAACAGGATTCACTATTGAAGACTACTCCAAACGCCATCACGGCGGTTACCTCGGAGAAAAATCAAGATCGTTATGCGTAAAGTAATAGGTATAGGAGAAACCATACTGGACATCATATTCCGTGGCGGACAGCCACAGCGGCCGTTCCGGGCGGTTCGGTATTCAACGGCATCGTTTCACTGGGACGTATCGGTGTTCCCATCTGCTTTATCAGTGAAACGGGCAACGACCACGTGGGCAATATCATCCTCAACTTCATGCGCGAGAACAATATTCCCACAGACCATGTCAATGTCTTCCCCGACGGGAAATCCCCCGTATCACTCGCTTTCCTGAACAACCGGAGCGATGCGGAATACATCTTCTACAAAGATTATCCCAAACAACGCCTGGACGTGGAATATCCGCAGATTCAAGAGGACGACATCGTTATAATAGGGTCTTATTATGCCTTAAACCCCGTATTGCGCGACAAGGTATTGGAACTGCTGGAACGCGCGCACGACATGCATGCCATCATCTATTACGACCCCAATTTCCGTTCGTCCCATAAAGAGGAGGCCATCAAGCTGGCTCCCACCATCATCGAGAATCTGGAATACGCCAACATTGTACGCGGCTCGCAGGAGGATTTCTTCTATATGTGGGGCTTGCAGGAGGCCGACAAGATATACAAGGACAAAGTGAAGTTCTACTGCCGCAACTTCCTCTGCACGGCCGGCGCGGAGCAGGTTTCATTGCGTACCGGCACAATTTCCAAAGAATACTCCATTCCTCCGTTGGAAGCGGTCAGCACCATCGGTGCGGGCGACAACTTCAATGCAGGCATCATCTTCGGGCTGCTGAAGTACAATGTACGCTACGAGGACCTCGATACCATGGACGAGGCCACTTGGGACAAAATCATCCAATGCGGCATTGAGTTTGCCGCCGAGGTATGCAAGAGTTTCAATAACTCCGTTTCAAAGGAATTTGCAGAAGCACGGAAATACCAACCATAGGCACCCTTACAAAAGGGTGTTCACCACAGATTACACGGCCTGAAAATCCATGCAATCTGTGGTAGGACAGCTTCCGGATTAACAAAATTCTCCTGTTTTTCCTTTCATTTCTGCTTTTTTTTGCTTTATTTGTCTATTCTTTATACCTTAAGCATTCGCGCTATGAATAGAAAAGGAAACAGACAGCACTCTCCAACCCCTCCTAAGCAGAAATGGCAAAACATCTACCTTGCACTGTGCGTTCTTTTAGGAATGCTCGCCTCTTGCGAAACAGAAGAATCTTTCTATCAACCCCGATTCCCGGCAAACAACATCCCGTTGACCCGGCAAGCGTTATTCAAGCCGGAAAACTTCTTTGCCTACACCGACTCTACCCTGAAAGCCGTGATTTCCGCATTACGCAGAGTAGAAGAAGAAAAGCATTTCACCGCTCCTTTCCTGTTGAAATACGGCATTCCTCTCTGGAACTTCACCTACCAATTGACCGAAGAAGAAGAGACCTGCATCTTCGTTCCCCTCTACCGCCTTGACAAGCCACACTGCATCGATGCCATCTGGCTGTTGCACATCAAAGACGGATGGATGAAATTCCTTCCATTGAAGCGTGATGACGAACTCATAAGAGAAAGCGACCAAGTGTTCATATTCGACTTGTTAAGCTATCTGGTATTTGGCGAAGAGAATGCGCAAGGACTCACATTCAAGCCTCATGCCCAGACCCGTTCGGTAATAACCGTCACCCAATGCTGGGATGTATATACCGGACCTAAAGACCAGCTGGAATACAGCTATACCAACTGCGTTAGTCATTCCTATTGGTAGATGATGCCTTATAAATAATAGCAACTGGAACAGTGAAGGAGGAGGAAGCGGCGATGTGTGGATTGGAGGAGGAAGTTCAGGAGGTTCCGGCTCTTCATCGGGCACTCCGGCAGGAAATATATTCAAGAAAGAGGCCGACCAAGACTCGCTTTTATGGGTAATCACCGAAAACATGACAGCCCGAATCATGGAAGACTGTTTGGGAGGAGACCTATACAGCCAACTGAAAGAGAAAGTCAAAAACAACAAAATCAATCTGGAATTCGATTTCGGCAAAGGGTATTCCTACAATTGGGAAGAGCATACCTTGCACATCGGATTGGAAGAATTGGAAGCAAACAACCTTCTGCATGAAATGTTCCATGTTTTCCAAACCACACAAGAGCCTATATCATCGTTCAAAAGTTCTATGATGAACAGAGAGATAGAAGCGCACTATGCGCAATACCTGTTCTTACAAAGGAGCGCGGAGTGGACGGACAAAAAAACAAGATAAATATGCAAAAAGCCAACGCCTAAGAGCAACAACTTCATTGACTAAATATGTAAATCAGCAAGGTCATGTTACAACTTCATTCTTGGATATCTTTGAAACCTATATATCTAATAATGTCGTTAATGCTTTCCGTCAGGAAGGATACGACAATTATCCATTTAAAGAGTATTCGGATATCACCAATATTTTTCCCAACATAAAATTAACAACTAAAAATTGTGACGAATGAAAAGACTATTGCTTATTACACTGCTTATAGGATACATCTACTGTGTAGCACAGGACAAACCTACAGACAGAAGAATCAACTTGAAGAACAGTCA
>ENA-OQLB01000044-OQLB01000044.1-human-gut-metagenome-genome-assembly--contig:-NODE-44-length-65400-cov-3.664501_pt1 | contig 65400 bp, 77 predicted proteins | sample MGYA00242656_ERZ504813 | MGnify/ENA primary metagenome ERZ504813 (study PRJEB26092, sample SAMD00036388) | human gut metagenome | host: Homo sapiens | study: EMG produced TPA metagenomics assembly of... | reverse complement strand
CAATTATTGGGTTTGTAGCTCCCCCCTGTTGGACTCGAACCAACGACACTGCGGTTAACAGCCGCATGCTCTACCGACTGAGCTAAGGAGGAATATTTATCTTATTCGGCTCCCTAGTGTGTGGTGTTGCAGACCCACGCCTTACCGCTTGGCTACTGCGCCGTATTTATTTAACTATTAAAGTATAACAAAATACACGCAGTACGTCAATGGTGTTTTCTTTGATTTTTAACTTCTTTTATTATTCTTTTATTATTCAACTTCTACAGGAATGAATGAAAATGTTGTCACATCAAACAATCCCATATCTGTCAGCTTAATCTCCGGAATTACTGCAAGTGACATAAAGCACAGTGTCATTACCGGCTCCACATCTCCACAGATTCCAAGTTCTTCGTATGCTTTTTCATGAATGTCTGTTAATTTCTGATCTACCCAATCTCCGCTCTGATCACTCATCAGTCCGGCAATCGGCATTGGCATGCTCTCGATCACTTTTCCTTCCTTCACAAGAACAATACCACCTTCCTGCTCGATCAGACTGTTCACGGCAAATTCCATCTCTTCATCATTAACTCCAACAACAATGATGTTATGAGAATCGTGAGCCACTGAAAGTGCTACAGCACCTTCTTTGATTCCGTATCCTTTCAGGAATCCACAAGCTACATTTCCTGTTCCCTGATGACGCTCAACAACAGCTACTTTTACAAGATCAACTTCTGGATTTCTTACGAACTCCCCATTTGCATCCAACTCAATCTCTGCTGTATCTTTCGCTGTTACAACTCCACCCGGAAGAATCTTGATTACATTTACTTTGTTTGACTTCAGGTTCATTTTAAATTTCTCTTTGGAGAAATCTTTTACGATCACACTTCCCTTAACGGAAGAAATATCACATTTTTTGATCTCCGGCAGATATTTTCCTTCTTCTGCCACCAGAGCACCTTCTACAAATACACGGTTCACATGGAAATCTTTCAGATCATCCAGAAGAACAACATCCCCACGGTATCCCGGTGCAATTGCTCCTCTGTCTTTCAGGTCAAAGCATTCTGCTGCGTTAAGTGTTGCCATACGAATTGCTGTCACAGGATCAAGACCTTCCTCTACACAGATACGCAGATGATTATCAAGATGTCCTTCGTGAAGGATTGTCTTCGGCTGACGGTCATCAGAACAGAGCAGGCATCTTCTGCTGTTCTCTGCTGTCACACCTTTAAGCAGTGTTCGAAGGTTATGGCATGCTGATCCCTGACGAAGCAAAATGTACATTCCTCTCTCCAATCGATCACTCATCTCTTCTACGGTAGAACATTCATGATCAGCTGCGATTCTTGCTGCCGCATATGCATTCAATTCTTTCCCTGTGATTCCTGGTCCATGTCCATCAATAAATTTGCCTTCCTGTTTTGCTACAATGATCTTATCCAGATCACTGTCTGCCGCATTGATCACACCCGGGAAATTCATGAACTCACCAAGTCCGGCAATTCCTTCTCTTGTAATTGGCTCTTTCATTGCTTCTGCATCGATCACCGCACCTGAGTGCTCGAATGGTGTAGCCGGTACACAGATGGGAGCTCATATTTCACATCAAGCACTGTGTTCTCAGCTGCTTTCATCATATAGTCCAGACCAGCGATTCCACATACATTTACGATCTCATGTGGGTCTGCCATAATTGTTGTTCCTCCATGTGGAACTAACAGGCGTCCAATCTCTTCAGGACTTACATAAGAAGATTCAATATGGATGTGGCTGTCGATAAATCCTGGCGCTGCATATCTTCCTTCTGCATCAATCACTTTCACGCCTTCATACTCACCGATACCTGCAATCTGATTACCTGAAAATGCAATGTCTCCTTCCTGGATCTTTCCTGAAAATACGTTTACAATCTTACAATTTTTGATCACCAGATCTGCCGGAACTCTTCCTGCAGCTGTATCAATAAGTTTCTTTAATTCCACCTTCATTGTTGCTACGTCTTTCACATCAGAAATCCTCCTCTTTATTTTTCGTCTGAATCCTCTTTGCTTTTAAATGGAATCACTTCGCATTCATTTGAAGCTTCTTCGTCTGAATCTTCTTCGTCATCTTCTTCCTCATCTTCTTCCTCAAGAAAGCTTTTGATTTTTGATAAACAAATTTTGATTTTCCTGAACGAATTTTCACTCTTTACATCGGTTTCATCTTTCTCTGCATCCGGCACAAAATTCTCTGATGACTGTTCCTCTGTGTCCTCTGTAATCACAGGCATCGCGATTGTCTCACCCAAAGCTTCGGACTCTTCTGAGCTATCTCTGTTTTCGGTCACTGCCTCTGTTTCAGTCGCCGCATTTATTTCTGTAACTCCTTCTGTCTCAGCCGTTTCATTTATTTCAGATGTTACTTCTGTCTCAGCTTCTTCTGTAGTTACATCTGTCTCAACTGCTCCTTCTGCTTCTGTAGTCAGATCTGCATCCGTCTCCTCTTCTGTTTCGTCTGTTCCATTAATTCCTTCTAACAGCGCATCAACTGTCTTCTCTTCCTCTGACACTTCTTCTACTTCTGCCTCTGCTTCGGTTCACACGGCATCCCCACTGTAAAGCAGCTTCCGGATCCCAGGATACTTCTGCATCCACCATCCATCATGTACTTCAGCAATCCATTTTACAACAGAAAGTCCCAGTCCAAAATGACCTTCTCCGGCACCTAAAGGATCTCCTCTGAAAAACCGATCCCATACGTGCGGCAGATCCGTCTCTGAATTCCAATTCCCGCATCTGCAATCTTACAGGTAAATTCACTGCCTTTGCTTTCAACAACAACTTTGATCAGTCCAATCTCCCGGCTATAATCAATGGAATTCTCCAGCAGATTTAACAACATCTTCCGATAACAGTTCTCATCCACTTCTGCGTAGATCTCCGGTTCAATCTCATAGTCTATCTGCACCGGTTCATCTGCCTCCTGAAGTCTGCTGATCTGACCTTCTATAATTCCTGTTGTCAGTTCACTGATATTCATGCGTTTTTTATAAGCCGGCTGGCATCCCTGATCTGCCTTTGCAAAAAATGAGACTTCCTGAATAAAATCTGAAAGAATCTGTGCCTTCTTCTGCACCAGTTCAATCTGCCAGCGCTGACGCTGGGACAGTCGCCAGTCGCCAAGGCACCATGCGCTTCGTGTAAGAATCACACTGACCGGCATCCACATCTCCTGTACAACATTTTCTGCAAAATGTCCCTCCTCGCGCACATCCTCAAGTAATTCATTCAATGTCAGCTGCAGTCTCTCCAATTCCGCATCAGATTCTTCCAATTCCAACTGTCTGGAGAAATCTTTTGTTCTACAGATTTCCGCCGCTGACTCTGCCAGGTCTGCAGTCCGTTTCAGAACCTCTCTTACCAGAAAGTATCCAATTGCAAGAGATGCGATGAAAAACGATTGGAAGTACCACCTTCGCCATCGCTTTTGCTGACTGCGCATCTGTTCCACTTATCACTGTAGCAAGAAACAACGCAATGCCTGTTGCCACGAATATGCACCCTGTATATTTTAGTGTTAATTTTATTTTCAAAGATATTTTTTTCATTCGTACTCCTCCAATGGAATCTCTGACATTGCAAATTAGATTATAGCACATTTTAAAACAGTATGTTGTGAAATTCTTCTTAAATAAAAAGTTTTTATTATGCTTTTCCGCCTTGTATTTCTCTCTGATTTGCCCTATCCTAAAAAGTAAATATATCAGCAAAAAAAGATTTTTAAAACAATTTGAAAGAAGGAAATATCTATGAACAATTCAGTTTCTCAAGAACTATTAAAATTTCTTCAAAAGAGTCCCACAGCATTTCATGCAGTTCAACAGATGAAATCAGAGCTTCTTGCAGTTGATTTTACTGAACTAAAGGAAAATCAGCGTTGGAATATAGAATGCGGCAAACACTATTTTGTTACACGAAATGACTCTTCCCTGATTGCGTTTACAATTCCGGAAAATGGTATTGACAAGATACACATTCTGACAAGTCATAGTGATTCTCCGACCCTTAAGATCAAAGAGAATCCGGAGATTGAAGTGGAAAAACATTATGTGAAATTAAATGTAGAAAAATATGGTGGCATGCTTTGTGCTCCTTGGTTTGACCGTCCACTTTCTGTTGCCGGACGCATTATAATAAAAAATACGACAAACAGACAGTTCACAAGTAAGCTTGTCAATATTGACCGAGATCTTGTCATGATTCCAAATCTCGCAATCCACATGAACCGAGAGATCAATAACGGTTACACCTACAACGCACAGAAAGATCTTCTTCCGATTTATAGCTGCGGTTCTCCTAAAGGAACTTTTATGGAACAGATTGCCGAAGCTGCCGGTGTAGAAAAAGAGGAAATCCTTGGGCATGATTTATTCCTTTATAACCGACAGGAAGGTTCCATCTGGGGGGCTTCTGAAGAATTCATTTCCAGTGGCAGACTGGATGACCTGCAGTGTGCCTTCGCATCACTTCAAGGTTTTCTTTCCGGTGAGAAAAAAGACTGTATGGCTGTACACTGTGTTCTGGATAATGAAGAAGTTGGAAGCGGTACGAAACAGGGCGCCGCATCCACATTCCTTTTTGACACACTGATCCGTGTTCACGAAGCACTTGGATATGATGGAGAAGATTATCGTGTTCATCTTGCAGACAGCTTTATGATCTCTGCGGATAATGCTCATGCGGTTCATCCAAACTATACAGAGAAAGCAGATCCGACAAACCGCCCTTACCTGAACGAAGGAATCGTGTTGAAATTCAATGCAAACCAGAAGTACTGTACGGACGCCGTATCTGCTGCCATGTTCCGTGACCTATGTAAGCGGGCAGATGTTCCGGTTCAGACATTTACAAACCGTTCTGATATGGCCGGTGGCTCTACCCTTGAATATTCCACACTCAGTTGCGCTCAATACCGTTGACATCGGACTTCCGCAGTTGGCAATGCATTCCCCTTATGAGACTGCAGGTGTGAAAGATACTGAGTATCTGGTACGAGCTGCAAAAGAATTCTTCTGCTAGTAAAAGAAGGAGCAGGGATTTCATTATGACGAAATTCCTGCTCTTTATTTTTTACAAATGCCTTCTCAGCGCCTCTACATAATAAGATGCATAACGACTGAAAATAATATTCTTCTTTTTAATAATACCGATCCTCATCGTTTTATCAACATCTAATGGCTTCGCTATAATACTGCTTCCATTTAATTTCTGATCGATCACACCACTGCTTACTGTGAATCCGTTTAATCCGATCACCAGGTTAAATAAGGTCGCTCTGTCTCTCACCTGTATACTCTTCGGGAAATCAAGCATGCTTATAAATTCCTCTGAAAAATAAAACGAATTATTGTTTCCCTGCTCATAGACAAGATACGGATATGGCTGTAAATCTTCCATGGAAATCATTTCTTTTTCTGCCAGTGGATGATCTTTACAGATAAATACATGCGGTTCTGCAACAAACATTTCCTCAAACTTCAACTGATTATTCTTTATCAGCTTCAGAATCACATCTTCATTGTGTTCCGAAAGATAAAGAACCCCAATCTCACTTTTTCCGCTTGCCACATCTTCAATGATCTCGCCCGTCTGTGTCTCCCTTATAATAAAACTATACTGGTCTGCATCATATTCTTTGATCAGATCAACAAAAGCATTTACCGCAAACGAATAATGCTGGCAAGACACAGAAAACTTCGGTGTTCTTCTCTCTCCATTTCCAAAATGTTCTTTCATATTGTCAGCCTGCTCTAGAAGCATCCTTGCAAAGGACAATAGCTCTTCGCCTTCTCTTGTAACAGTAACGCCTTTGTTAGACCTTGTAAATGCAGTCACTCCCATCTCTTTTTCAAGATTATGAATTGCTGCACTAAGCGACGGCTGTGAAATAAAAAGCTTTTCTGCAGCCTCCGTAATATTCCCACAATCCGCAACCGTAACTAAATAGGTTAATTGCTGTAATGTCATGTTCGCTCACTCCTTATTGAAACTGATATCCGGGCTTATCATAAAAGTATTCCCCATAACCATGTTGAGACAAATGGCTGTAAAAAAAACATAATAACACCTACTGAACCACAGATCAAATAAAAATCATTAATTTTTGAATCTGATAAAGTTCGCTTTGTAAAGTTTTTTGTTACAAAACGTACAATAAAGTAGCCGATCAAAGTACCGATGCTATTTGTAATGATATCATCTATATCAGTTGCTCTGCCAGTAAAAAGTTGAGAAATCTCAATAAAAGACGTTGCAACAATTCCGGCCAGGGCAACACTTTTTATACTTCTGAACTCTTTCCATAACATTGGTAAAAAGAAACCAAATGGAACGAATAAAAGCACATTTAAACACGCATTAACAATATCTGACAACATATAAATAAACGGAATCAGACTCACTGTAAACTCTATTTGCAACATCGTAATATTCGGGAATCCCACTAATGCTAATACTACTGCCAGATAAAATCCAAATATCATATAAACCATCGTTCGTTTCCAGCTCTGAAAGAAAATCTTCTCATATATGCACCAAAGCGGAATTATAAAAACTGCGGCTGCAACAAGTTCAATCAGGGCGTTGTATATTCTACTCATTTTCCCCTCCATGAATTATATTTTACACAACTCATAGTCTATCATATCAGGCCTGGTTACAGTAGCTTTATAATCCTTAATTAAACTTAATTTTTCATTAAGATGAAGTTACTGTTCACACGATGTGCGACCAGCAACGCATCTTGCAAGTTTTCATTATCCTCTTGCGTCCTGGTGTCAGATATGTTATATTGAAAATACAAAGAGGGAAACCGCAAGCGGCTACCCGTAATATTGTATCAAACTATATTTTTATAGTCGTCAACTACTGCGAATAGTTGGCGGCTATTTTCGTTTACCCTTGAAAATCTCATAACAAAGACCAACAAGGGCAACAATGAATATACAAAACTGAATCAGATCAGAATATGTAATCATCTTATCGCCCTCCTTTCTTTCGTTTGGAGGGTGTTTTTATCCCTCCGTAAAAGAAGGGTAGCCGCCTGGCTTTGGTTTCCCTGTCTGTATATTATCACGTTGATACCGGACAGGCAACCGCCTTTTTCTATTTATTCCGTTATGCGAACGTTCGGGGTTACTGTTCACTCCGTTCACAGCAACTTGGTCAAAATTCATTCCAAATCACCTTCAGTGATGGAATTTTGCCCCGTATGTCTCGGGATTTTGCCATATTCATGGCAAAACACCTCGCGGGATATTACCTGTGAACAGTAACCTCCTGTTTCCTTAGTTGGTACTTCCCTTGATTTTTTCCCCTTACCATGCTATACTATCACCCGTTACAAAACCCTAAAAACCAAGGTCTTAGAAGGGGTTCGCCGATTTCCGGCGTAAGGTCATATACTTACTGTATATGACTTCCGCGGCATTCGTCAAATGTCCATGCAAGCATGCCGCCTGACTCATTGCTGCGCGAAAATGAATCGTGTGTTCGTGACCTTCCACACGTAAAACAAAACTAAAGGAGAACTGAATAATGAAAAACTCAAGTAACAAAGTGCTTTACCTGGCACAGGCAGCCATGATTGCTGCCATCTATGTCGTACTGACTGTTGTCGGTGCATCACTGGCTTTTGGAGAGGTACAGATTCGTTTTGCAGAAGCGCTGACGATCCTCCCGGTATTTACTCCGGCTGCAATCCCTGGATTGTTTGTAGGATGCCTCATCGGAAACACACTTGGAGGTGCAATCCTGCCTGACATTATCTTCGGCAGCCTTGCAACACTGATCGGTGCCATCTTTACATGGTCTTTAAGAAACAAGAGCAAATTCCTTGCCCCTGTTCCTCCAGTTGTTGCCAATATCATTGTGGTTCCATTTGTCTTAAAATACGCTTATATGGTTCCACTTCCGATTCCTTTCATGATGCTGACAGTTGGTGTCGGAGAAGTGATTTCCGCCGGTGTGCTTGGTCTGATTCTTTACGGAGCACTCAACAAATATAGAGGAATTATCTTTAAGAAAGCTTTATAAGATTTTTCTTATGCAACCTAAAAACACAGGATCTTCATTTGAACTATTGAAGAACCTGTCGTTTTTATTCCATTTTCTAGTAACTGTTCAGAGCCAACCTCCAAAATGCTACGCATTTCGTCGGTGTGGCGTATCCGCCAAATAAATTTCAAAAACAGTTTTAAAAATGCAAGCATTTTATACCTGTTTTTGAAATTTTGCTTGGCTCTGAACAGTTACATATTCTATTTGATATAACCAATAAATGTATTTCCGCTTCCGGAAACCATTCCTTCCATCTCACTGATGGAAACTGTCTGTGACTCTCCATTTTCAGGATCGATATAAGTAATATCATTCTTCGTATATCCTGTCAGAAGAATTGCATGATCTGCACTTGTAAGTGCAATCACCGGACATCCTCTATTGATCACGTAGAGTACCTGATCCAGCGTACATCCTGTCAGATCTACTTCTGAGCATCATATGTCTTCATATAACGCTCACATGCTTCAAGTGATGTCTCTTCTCCTTCTTTCGAAAGAGCAACATTCTCTATCGAATACGCAAGATCTCGATTGCCTTTCTCCCAGACATATTTCTGGTCAGAAGAGATCACAACTCCTGAAATCTGCTGTGCTTTCTGAATGGCATAAGAAGCTTTATCGTAAATTCCTGCCAGTTCACCGACCCCATAGACATAGTATTTCACACTTTCGCTGTTATCAGCAAGAACCATCTCAAGTTCATTCTTTGATGCCAGCTGATTCGGCCGGATCACTTTCACGCTCTTCTCTCCTGCTCCCTCTGCAAATGTAATCCGCATCTGTTTTTCCATCAGTGCTGTTGTATATACTTCTGTTTTAATCGCCGTATCTTTGCGTTCCTCATTATTCGTAATAAACTCCTGCGAAGTAACGTTGTAAATATCCCCGCTTTTCTCTACACGATTCAGTGTTACCATATTGTCATCGATTAAAATATCAGAAATATAAATGCCTTTATCAACAAAGGAATAGCTGGCAACTTTTTTTGTTCTTAGAATTACGGATTTCCAGTTCATACATTGGAGTGATCGATTCTCCGGAAGCTTTCTTTCCTGCGTCCTCGGATTTCATTTTTCCATAAATAAAGTCACCATTGACAAATCCAAGTGGACTAATTTTTTCTCCGCTTGCTGCCTCAACAGTATTCGTCTCCAGACTGCTTAGATTCATTACCTGGATCACTGTTCCGCCACTCTTATCTCCTTCTGACTGATATGCCATCAGATGTCCATCACTAGAAACTGCATACTGTCCTTCTTTAAGATTCTCTGCAAGTGTTGTCTGTTTATTCTTTTTCAAATCTACCTGATACAAAGTTCCGTCTGCCAAAACATATAACTGCTCTTCCGCATGATTATAATAAACCATCTTGCCAAGCTCATCCGCTGCGATTGCATAGGACTTCTTACTTGGTATAAATGCTTTCTCCTGGATCAGATTTCTCTCAACATCAAAATAATAGATTCCGACACCGACTTCTCCTTCGTGTTCGCCACGATTCATATATCCATACACAGCAAATGCAAGATTACCACTATTGTCCATACTGATGATACGAACTGCATGTTGATCATTCAGATTCCTTTCATCTGTCGTATCTGCATCTGCAAATCCGAAAATATTTAATAATTCATTCGAACTCTTATTGTACATCCAAAGGTTTCTGGACTCCACAAATGCTGCAATCGTTTCTTTCTCATTTGTCTCATACGGAACATCTGAAGGTGTAACGCCGAGCAGAATTCCGTTTTCATCGATCACACTTCTGTTCTCACTGAATACTTCCTGCATATCACGATTGTAATCCAACAGGTAAATTGTAGTTCCTGCGATTCTCACACGGAAAAATTCTTTAATATCATAAACTGCATTCTCACCGGCATCATCCACGCAGGAAACTCTGTAATTCGCAAGGAGAGAGGTATACACACTATTACTTTCCTTTATACTCCAACGCACATCACCAAGCAACTGTGGTTGCATAGTTCCCCACTGAATATGAGAAATATCTGAATGGATATTGACTGTCTGATAAGTTGTATTGTCACTCTCATCTCCAGGTTCCAAGTAAATATTCAATGAATCTACATCCGTCTTATTAAATGCTTTCGTATGAAAATCCTGTGCAAATGTAAGACATTGTGATGCTGTAATATCATCTGCTTTCTCAATTCTTGTATAAAAATTAACTTTCCTTGTCTCTTTCTCCTCACCGATTACAAGCGAAACCTGAAGTACTGCCTCCTGGATTTTATCTCCAAGTGATTTCCCCAGCTTTAATATGACATCTTCGCTTTCTGCAGACTTTAGAGTTCCTTTATCATATGTCTCTGTTCCATCCAGAGAATATACACTGTAACTGATCTCACGGATCTGGTTATCATTTTTCTCAATCTGCATCTTCAGTGTACCATCACTCTCTAATGGTGTAATGGTATCTCGCATTGCGGCAATATCCATATCATCTACATAACCAGACAACGCATTTATCTTCTGTCCCCCCATCATAAATGAGACTCTAGGTAACGTGGCATCTCCCATATCCACAACCTGATCATCATTTCCACGGTTCAGTATCACATTACTGATCACCAGCACAGCCGCAAAAAGAACAACCAGTGCGGCAATCTTTATTACCCTTTTTTTCATTATTTATCTCCCTTTTGCTCTGCCAGAAGCATACCTAATGTTGGCTGAATCTTCAAAAATCTTTCACAATCCTCTGCCTCTTTTCTGCTCTTTGCTGCAGGACTCCCCTTTTTCACTGCACGCAGCAGAATATTCTTCGGCGTATGCTCCATATCAATAAATCCTAATACCTGAGTTTCATATCCCTCGCTTTCCAGACGCTTTGCTCTAAGTCCATCTGTCACAAGTGCTGAAAAACGCTCTCGCAACAATCCATAATCCATAATTGGTCCGAGCACTTCTTCCATGGAAGCTAGTTGATCTCCCAGCATTTCTGAAACTTCCATAACTTCCGTCTTCGATTTCATCTTGCCTGAATGCAGATTTCTCTGCTTTTCAAGCTGCTTGTTCACCTCATGCTGACAACATGGAACAGACAAAATCACTTTCGCATTCCAGCCAACCGCTTTCGCAAGTGCATAATCTGTAGCTGTATCACACGCATGAAGCGTCACAACCATGTCAACCTGATCCACACCTTCATAATCCGCAATATCTCCAACAAGGAATGTCAACTTCTCATATCCATACTTCTTTGCCAGTTCATTACAATGCAGAATCACATCTGTCTTCAGATCTAATCCGATAATACGAATATCATATCCTTTTAACTCGTGTAAATAATAATACATTGCAAATGTAAGATATGATTTTCCACATCCAAAGTCCAAAAGTGTAAGCTCTCTGTCCTTGTCAAGCTGCGGCAGAATGTCCTCAACAAACTCCAGGAAACGATTGATCTGACGGAACTTATCCATCTTCGTCCGCACAATCTTTCCATCCTGTGTCATAACTCCAAGATCCTGAAGAAACGGAACCACAATCCCTTCTTCCAAAATATATTTTTTCTTCCTGTTATGAGACAGATCCGCAGCTTTCGCCTGCACCTTCTTGCGCTTTCTCTTAATCGTTGCTTTCCCTTTCTTACTGATCAATACCGTGATATCCTCACTCACCGTCTCAACCTGAACCTGACGAAACTCTTCCAACAATTTCGCAAGCTCATCCTTCGTCTCTTCCACTGTCAGATTCTTATGAAATGCCTGCGTCTTTGTGAAAGACTCTAACTGAAATAAAAGCTCCCCCTTCTGTTCCGTCGGTCGAAGCTTTGCCTTAACTACATTATCCTTTACTCGCGGGTTACTAAACACCGCACGAATAAACTCTCTATTCAAAATCCCAGCTAAAAACTGTATGATTTCTTCCATATAAATGACCTCTTTTTCTTCTATAATAAGTAGAATCTCGAAAGACTCTTCTTACTATTTTGCAGAATAAAAAGGGAGATGTCAAGGGATATAGGGGACGAAATAAAGATTTATCGTAGAAATCATTTTTCGGATATGCGGACGAAAACTGAAAATATTATTTTAGAAAGTCGCTTGTTAGAAGGATGCTACAGGAACGCCGACTCAGGGTTACGCATACTGTTCATACTAGGAAAAACAACAGACTGCTAAAAGCAAAGAAAGGATTGACAAACTCGCTGCCGCTCAGACAGTTGTCAATCCTTTCTTTAACGCAATCCATTGTTTTTCAAGTATGAGCAAGCATGCTCCACATTCGTCTTCGTCCCTGTAGCATCCTTCTAACATGGAACTTCTCGGACTTCATATTTTCTGTTTTCTGTTTATTGAAAAAGATGAATTCCTACGACAAATTTTATTAAATACTAACACGTTTGAGATATGGATATCATTCTATAGAATATCCGGTGCGTCTGCTTCTCAAGTAGAGTTCTTCTTTCGAGAAAGTAGAAATCAGATAGCGACGAAAAATCTACTGATAGACAGATGTTGAGGAATTGATTCAGGTGACTGTTCTGTGTGCTTGGAAAGACTTAAAAAACGAAAGGTTACGTTAAAGCAATGTGAGGCAGCTGTCTGAAGCGGCAGCGAGTTTGCCGAGCATTGCTTTGTTTTTAGTAATCTTTTCATTTTTCTTAGTCTTTCCTGTATACAGAACCGGAGCCTGCATCAATCCCTCAATGTCTGTCTATTAGAAGAAACTTTATAAGCGCTATCTGATTTCGTCCGAACTTGAAAAAGAATCCCTACGATAAATCTTTATTTTGCAAAAAGCTCTTTCTCCCACTCTTCTTCTCCAGCAAAAATCCTTTTTCTTCCAGTGCTTCTTGAATCATATCCAATGTCTTTTCGCTATCCGCTTCTACTACATGATAATGGTAATCGGATGTGATATTTTTCAGTGGCGTAGACTTTCCACTTCGAATATCATCTATGAACTCTACTGCATTTCGTCTGGAATTAATATTGAGTGATGCTTCCATATGACCGTAGACTCTGTGATTCACCATCACATTACGAACTCTTCCACCAAGGTCTACGATTGTATAGAGTTCATCTTCAACCTGGTCATCGGTATGTTTCACTTTGAAGATTCTTTCTACTAAATGTGATTCGTGCAAAATATATCCTCTGTTTGTAGATATAATGTCATGTCCTGCGGCACGGATGAGTGCGATATCCTGCACGATCACCTGACGGCTTACTTCATACTGTGCAGCCAATGCCTTTCCCGGCACCGGTGCTGAGCTTGTCTTTATCTGATTTATAATGGCAGTTCTTCTTTCTGGTCCTGTCATCATGCCTCTTCCTTTCTAAATTGAAATCCATACTAATAATTGTTCTTTAACAATTATATCACTTTTACTCTACAGCATGAAGGTTTTTCATCGAGACATCAAGAATCGGAGCGGAATGTGTCAGGGCTCCACTGGAAATATAGTCTACGCCAAGAGCTGTCAGGCGTCCGATGTTCTCTTTTGTTACATTTCCGGAACACTCCGTCTCCGCTCTTCCGTCAATGATCTTGATTGCTTCCTGCATCTCTTCTGTTGACATATTATCAAGCATGATGATATCTGCTCCAGCTTCTACTGCCTCTTTTACCATCTCAAGATTCTCAACTTCTACTTCGATCTTTCTTACAAATGGTGCGTAGTCTTTTGCCATCTCGACAGCTTTCTTTACGCTTCCTGCAGCTCCGATGTGATTGTCTTTCAGGAGTACCCCATCAGAAAGATTATATCTGTGGTTATAACCGCCACCAACACGAACTGCATATTTCTCGAAGATTCTCATATTAGGTGTTGTTTTTCTTGTATCAAGAAGTTTTGTTTTGCTTCCTTCAAGAAGTCCTGCAACGGAATGTGTATAAGTTGCGATTCCACTCATTCTCTGAAGGTAGTTCAGTGCTACACGCTCACCGGAAAGAAGTACGCGGATATCTCCTGTTACTTTTCCCATCAATTGGCCGTTCTTTACTTCGTCTCCGTCTTTACAGTAAAGTTCTGTCTTTGTATCTGCATCTAACAGTTCAAATACTCTGCGGTAAACTTCCAGTCCGGCAATTATACCGTCCTGTTTACAGATCAGTTCTACTTCACCTTTTACATAATCTTTCATAACTGAATTTGTTGTTACGTCTTCGCTTGAAATATCTTCTTTGAGTGCTTCAAGGATCAAATGATCTGCCTGAAGTGTCATTGTAATTTCGTTCATCTTTATATCTCCTGTCCCTGTCTCTATATTCTTTCTCTACTCTTCTCTTAACTTTTATTTTTTCAGCATAGATTAATATTATATCACTATTATTATGCCAATTCACGTACTTTTACTTCATTCTCTGTACCTGAGATTTTATTTGCCGCACGTTTGGCAAATACAAGGCTTTCCAGAAGTGAATTACTTGCCAGACGGTTCGCACCATGTACACCGTTACAGCTTGTCTCTCCTACTGCATATAAATGTTCCATGGATGTTTTACTGTCTGAATCTACCCAGACACCACCCATGAAATAATGCTGTGCCGGAACAACCGGGATACATTCTTTTGTCACATCATATCCCTCTTCCAGACAATGTTGATAAATGTTCGGGAAATGACCCATGATGGTTTCTTTTCCAAGTTTTTCCATGGACAGCCAGACATGATCTGTGCCTTCCTTTTCCATCTCTTCTCTGATTGCCTTAGTCACAACATCTCTTGGAAGAAGTTCATTTACAAAACGTTCTTTCTTGCTGTTAAGAAGAACTGCACCTTCTCCACGGACAGACTCTGAAATAAGAAAGCGTCTTCCTGGTTTCTTGGAATACAATGTTGTTGGATGAATCTGTACATAATCTAAATGCTCTAAACGAATTCCGTGTTTTTCGGAAATAGTAAGTGCATCTCCTGTCAGATGTGGGAAATTTGTAGAATGCTTATAGCGTCCACCGATTCCACCGCTTGCCAGATTGTATTCTCTGTATGGATTTCGAATTCATTTCCATCTTTATCCTGTGCAAGGATTCCTCTACATTCATCATTTTCCACAATGATATCTGTCATTGTGGTATATTCAAGCAATGTTACATTAGAAAGCTGCTTTACCTGTGCAAGCAGTTTACTTGTGATTTCTTTTCCTGTAATATCTGCATGAAACAGAATTCTCGGACGTGAATGTGCTCCCTCACGAGTAAATGCATAAATATCCTGAATCTCTGCCTTTTCACCACCGTTGTCTGCGGCTTCATTTCCAGACTCATCTGTCTCCTGTTTTTGGAAATCTACACCATAGCCAATTAGGTCATGAATGATCTCTCTTGAGCTGCGGATCATAAGATCAACAGATTCTTTTCTGTTCTCATAATGTCCCGCTTTCATTGTATCTTCAAAATAACTGTCATAGTCATCTTTGTCATGCAGCATGCAGATTCCTCCCTGAGCCAGGAATGAATCACTGCTCTCTAAATCTGACTTTGTAATCATGATGATCTTCTGATCTCTCGGAAGACTCAGTGCGCTGAAAAGCCCTCCCACACCTGTTCCAACAATGACTACATCTGCTTCCATTTTCATAATAAATATCTCCATTCCGACAGCGACTGTCGATTTGATCTCATTATTTTTCTTTGATCTTCGATTGCTGTCAATCCTATCTGCCCTCTGTTTACTTGGCCAGTTCTAACATTCTCTCTAACGGTTTCTTAGATTCTTCACGAAGCTTATCGTCTACAAAAACTTCATTCTCGCCTGTCTTTAATACATGAAGCACTTTCTCAAGTGTAACCTTCTTCATATTTCTGCAGATTGGAGTTGTCTCTGTAAAGTAAAATTTCTTCTCCGGATTTCTCTTCTGAAGTTCATACAAAACACCACTCTCTGTACAGATGATAAATTCTTTCGCATCTGATTTTCCTGCCTGCTCGATAATCTCTGAAGTACTTCCGACAAAATCAGAAAGTTCCAAAACTTTTGCCGGACATTCCGGATGTGAAAGAACCTCTGCTTTCGGATGCGCTGCTTTCGCTGCCTGAATCTCTTCAACCTCCATGTATTCGTGTACAATACAGAAACCTTCATTATATATAAAGTTCTTTTCCGGTACCAATCCTGCGATGTAATGTGCAAGATTACGATCCGGTATAAAGAAAATATTTTTATTCGGAAGTGCTTTTACAATCTTCACTGCATTGGATGAAGTTACACAGACATCAGAATGTCTTTTCAGTTCTGCTGTTGAATTGATGTAGCAAACAACAGCAAGGTCATCATACTCTGAACGAATCTTCTCGATTGTCTCCGCAGATGCCATATGTGCCATTGGACAATCTGCTGCCATATCCGGCATAAGCACTGTTTTCTCAGGATTCAGGATCTTTGCACTCTCGCCCATGAATGAAACACCGCAGAACACGATTGTTTTCTCTTTCAGACCAACCGCAACTTTGCTTAAGTAGAAAGAATCTCCCACATAATCTGCAATCTCCTGAACTTCCGGTCTTACATAATAATGCGCTAGAATTACGGCATTTTTTTCTTTCTTTAACTGTTCTATCTCTTCTCTGATTGTCATAGCACGTACCTCTCTTATTCTCTCCTGACATAAAATTCTGCTGTAACACACTTTCATGTCTATTGCTCTGTTGATTTATTCTTGCCCATTATATCACTGTTGTTTACAGGTGACAAGACACTTGTTTTATAAAAACTTTACACAAAGAGGATTTCTTTTGTGAAAAATGTAACATTTTATATGACATTGTTCTTTTTGTGGGGAAATGATGAGGGAATTTCCTCTATAGAACATCCGGTACGTCTGCTTCTCAAGTAGAGTTCTTCTTTCGAGAGAGTAGAAATCAGATGGCGCTGAAAACTTACCGATAGACAGACATTGAGGGATTGATTCAGGTGACTGTTCTGTGTGCTTGGAAAGTCTTGAAAAACGGAAGGTTACGTTAAAGCAATGCGAGGCAACTGTCTGAAGCGGCAGCGAGTTTGCCGAGCATTGCTTTGTTTTTAGTAATCTTTCGTTTTTCTTAGTCTTTCCTGTATACAGAACCGGAGCCTGCATCAATCCCTCAATGTCTGTCTGTTAGAAGAAACTTTATAAGCGCTATCTGATTTCGTCCGAACTTGAAAAAGAATTCCTACGATAAATCTTTATTTTCTCAACTGCCAGAACGCTACTGCGCTTGCTGCTGCCACATTCAGAGAATCTACACCATGTGACATCGGAATCTTCACAGTATAATCGCAAGCTTTAATTGTCTCCTGCATAAGTCCGTCCCCCTCGGTTCCAAGAATCACTACCAGTTTTTCTTCGCTCATAAGTTGCGGATCGTCAATACTTACGGAATCATCTGTCAATGCAAGTGCTGCTGTCTTATACCCAAGTGCTTTCAAGTTCTCGATCGCCTGAACCGGCCAGATTTCTTTCCTGTCACATCTGCGTTCTTTATCATCCTGAATAAATGTCCATGGAATCTGAAACACCGTTCCCATACTCACTCTGGATGCTCTTCGATACAATGGATTGCTGCACCCTGAAGTCAGTAACACTGCATCCATATGCATTGCTGCTGCCGATCGAAAGATTGCTCCGACATTCGTTGGATTCATCACGTCTTCCAGAATGGCAATCCTGTTCTTTCCCTCGCAAAGTTTCCTGAAATCTTCCAGTGGTCGGCGTTTCAATGCACAAAGCATTCCTCTCGTCAGCTTAAATCCTGTTAATTGCGTAAGGACAGCAAACTCTGCTGTAAAAATAGAGGTGCCTGTATTCTCAAATCTTGCAAGAACTTCTTGCGTCTCTTCATTTTCTTCCATCTGTTTCTTTTCAACCAGAACAGATATTGGAATGTATCCGGCATCCAACGCCCGTCCAATCACTTCGGACTTTCTGCAATAAAAAGTCCATCTTCCGGACGGTCTTTATTCAGAAGCTGTGCTTCCGTATAACGTGCGTAGACGTCCAGTTCCGGTGCGTTAAAGTTGTTGATTTCTATAATATTTAACATATTCTCTCCTTAACCTATAATAAACTGTATCTTCATATGAATTCTAAATTCTTGTAACGTAAAAAAGCACAATCTTTTTCAAGATCATGCTATGACATAAACACTTGTATGGGCGGCGTATCCATCATATCAGGTTCCCTAAGGAGCGCAGGGTGCCTTTCCTGCTTCTCAAATGATTATATAAAAAATACCAATGGATAAATCTTATTGTATATTATCCATTGGTTTCCGTCAAGCAATTTTATCCTTTGAGACTCTTTGTGAAACTCTTTGTTCCGCTCTTTAAATGATACCGTGATCCTTCGCCAATGCTTTAATACTGCGATCATAAGTTGCTTCTGCTTCTTTCGAAAAGAAGCATCCCGGCACGCCTTCATTGTGATCACGATGATGAGCTACACAGGCACAACATTTCCCGTGACGCGGACAATCGTATGTACAGGGACAATTCCGTTTATTGTCACATTTAATCTCCATAGTTCATCTCTCCTTTTTCTCCTCTTCCGAAACCTTTCATACAGTTCACCATTTTTCCTATAAATGTCAACATCTATCTGAAAGTTTCTAATTAACATTAATACTAAAAGAAACACGCAGAAAAAGTGCTTTCTTTCGTGAAACAGCACTTTCTGCGTGAAATAATAAAATTTTATGCATGCGACATATATGTAAAATAACTATTTTTTATTTCTCCATATCTACTTTGAGAAATTGGAATTCTCTTTCCATCTGTCAGCAACAACTCACGGGCTGTCAGCCGGCGGATAAAGTCCATATTAACAATATACGCTCTATGCGGTCGGACAAAGACCGAAAAATTCTCTAGTTCCTCCATCAATTCGGACAAAGTTGCTGATGTCTCTAACATAGAACCGTCTGACAAAGTACATACCTGATTATGATTAAAGCTCTCAACACACACCAATTCACAAATTGATATACGGTGAATTCCCTCTTTTGACTTCAACAAAAGAGAGGGATTATTTTCTGGTGACAATCGATGAATACAGTCAAGTACCGCATCCTCAAAAGCAGATTGGTTCACGGGTTTTATCAAATATCCAGAGGCTTTTACGCTAAAAGCTTCCACGGCATATTCTTTAGAAACAGTCAGAAATAAAATTTCTGCTCTCTCTTTTCGCTCCCGAATTCGTCTGGCCAACGTTACACCTGTCATATGTGGCATAACGACATCCAATAAATACAGGTCAAACCCACCTGTTTTTTCTATATCATCCAATAAATCATATGGTGAACTGTAAGCCTGTATCTGTATAGGCATTTCCGGGTGTTGTTCTGAAAATCTGACAGCCAGTTCCTGAACTCGACTGATATCTTTTTGGTTGTCATCACATATACCTATGTGCAGCACACCCCTCACCTCGCTTTTACCTATAATGTGTGTAACTGTTCAGAGCTAATATGTAAAAGCATATCATAAAAGGGCGAAATCCTCAACCATACGGCAACATGAGTTTTGCTCATTTTTGCTCATTTTAAATAATCGCCAGCAGAACCGTTCCTGCTGTAATCAACAAAACACCTGCCGCTGCCTTTATCTCTTTCTGTTTTCCGGTAACAAACACCATGAGCCACGCCATAAACAGCACTACCGTGGTACGGATTGCCGTACGAGATGGAATCAATCCCTTCGATTCCAATCAACAATACGGATACTATTCAAAAAAGAAACTCAATCTATTTGCCAGTAAATGCAATTATCACCGCCTCATAAGGACGCAATATATTTCCTTCTCTGTCGTCCTCATAATTCCGGATCCAGACTTCCCCGGCTTTCCACTCATCAAGCAATGGGCAGCTAACTTCCTCATCCGTAAAGTTTGTACATACCAGCATCTTTGTATGCTCATCTGTTCTCGTATAGGCGAAAATTCTCTCATCTTCCGGCAGAAGAAGTTCAAATTTTCCATTCACGAATACTGGATTTTCTTTTCTTAAACGAATCAGCTTCTGATAATAGTAAAATACCGAATTTTCATCTTCCAGTGCCTCTTTGGCATTGATTCTGGTATAATTTGGATTCACGGCAAACCATGGTTCTCCTGTTGTGAATCCTCCGTTCTCATCCCCGCTCCACTGCATCGGAGTACGGGCATTATCACGGCTTCTTGCGTAGATAGACTGCATGATTTCTTCTGGCTGATATCCTTTTTCCAGACGCTCTTTGTACATATTCAATGTCTCAATATCTTCATATTCCTCAATGCTGTCAAACTGCACATTCGTCATTCCTAGCTCTTCTCCCTGGTAAATGTAAGGAGTTCCCTGCATTCCATGAAGCATTGTCGCCAGCATTGTTGCCGACTCTTTTCTGTATTTTCCGTCATTTCCCCAACGCGACACGATTCTAGGAAGATCATGGTTATTCATGAACAGACTGTTCCATCCTGTCTGATATAAAGTATTCTGCCACTTTGCAAGGCATTTTTTCAGCTTAACCAGATTCAATGGAATCGTATCCCATTTTTCTTTTCCTTCTTCCTGATCAAGCATAATGTGCTCAAACTGAAAAACCATAGAAAATTCACTGCCATCTGGATTACTATATTTCTTTGCAATTTCCGGTGTTGCTCCCCAGGCTTCTCCAACAGTGATCATATCCCCCTTCTGAAATGTTTCTCTGCTTAGTTCACGCAGAAATTCATGCAGCTTTGGTCCATTATTTGTGATCTTAAGATCTGGCTCTTTTGCAATCTGATCGATTACATCCAGACGAAATCCACCTGCTCCTTTTTCCATCCACCAGAGAATCATATCATAGAGCTCTCTTCTCACTTTCGGATTCTCCCAGTTCAGATCTGGCTGTTTCACTGAAAACTGATGAAAATAATACTGTCCCAGTTCTGGAACCCACTCCCATGCCGGTCCTCCGAACACAGAATTCATATCATTTGGGTAAATACCTTCTTCTCCGTCACGACACACATAATAATCATGATACGGATTGTCTTTGCTTTTCTTTGCCTCCAAAAACCATCTGTGTTCATCGGAAGTATGATTCAGCACAAGATCCATCATAATTCGGATTCCGCGTTTCTTTGCCTCCGCAAATAACTGTTCCATATCTTCCATTGTTCCGAACATCGGCTCAATATCCTGATAATCTGAAATATCGTATCCATTGTCATCCTGTGGCGAACGATACACCGGTGAGAGCCAGATTGCATCTATTCCAAGTTTTTTCAAATAATCCAGTCTGCTGATAATTCCCGGGATATCACCGATTCCATCTCCGTCCGAATCTTGAAAGCTTTTCGGATAAATCTGATATACAACTGCATTTTTCCACCATTTATTCTTATTTTCCATACTCAATTTTGATATCTCTCCGGCAAATTGTATGATTCTACCGGGATATCCTCTCCTTTCTTTATTTTCTCTAAATTCTGTCCCAGTTCTATTCCACATTTCTTCTTTACCTGAGCGATATAAAGATTAGACACCTTCATTTCACCTCAACATTATCATCCGGCTTTTATTTCAGTTGGGACAAAAAGAACAACCGTCTCTACATGCACCGTATGCGGAAACTGATCCACCGGCGTCACATCCTTAAGTTCATATCCCTTTGCTCTTAAGAACTTCACATCCCTCGCAAGCGTTGCACTGTCGCAGCTTACATACACGACTTTCTCCGGCTGCATATCCACGATCGTCTGAAGCAGGGATTCCTCACAGCCCTTTCTCGGCGGATCGACCACGATCACATCAGCGTGCGCCGTCTCTCCGTTATGTGTCTTTTCATATTCTTTATAATATTCCGGCAGAACTTCTTCTGCCTTGCCTACATAGAATTCCGCATTCGTAATGTTATTAATCTTCGCATTATTCTTTGCATCGTCAATAGCCTGAGGTATAATCTCTACACCATATACCTGCTTTGCTTTCTTCGCAAGGAACAGGGAAATGGTTCCGATTCCGCAGTACAGATCCCACACTGTCTCATTGCCTGTAAGACCTGCATAGTCCAGTGCCAATCCGTATAACTTCTCTGTCTGGACCGGATTCACCTGGTAAAATGACAGAGGGGAAATCTGATACTTGATCTCACCGATATAGTCTGTGATGAACTCTTGCCCCCACAGCAAGGCGGATCGTATCGCCCATGATCACATTCGTCTTCGCCGTATTCGAGCTGAGTGTGATGCTTGTCATGCCCGGAATCTGTCGGAGACGTCCGACCAGATCATGCAGTGCGGAATGGTCTTTCCATTGATGACCAAACACACCATGATCTCATCCGTTTTAAATCCGTAACGGAGCAGCACATGGCGCACCAGTCCCTTATGTTTCACTTCATCGTATGCCGGAATTTCAAATTCTTCCATAAATCCAGGATACAGTTCAAGATCTCTTCATTCACTTCCACACCAAGTACACAGTCTGTATTCCCGATAATGCTGTGTGTTCTGCCGGCATAGAATCCGGCGGTCACTCTGCCGTCTTTGTCTGTCCCAATCGGAAACTGTGCCTTATTACGGTAGCGGAACGGCTGCATTCCTTCCTCGTCCATGCCGACAACCGGATGCATGATCTGATCCAGAAGTTCACCCGGAACTTCTCCGATCCGCTCCAGATTGCCGCGTACCTTAGATTCTTTAAATGCAAGCTGTGCCGGGTACTTCATCTCCTGTATCTGACATCCACCGCATTTTCTCGCCATCGGACAGACCACTTTCTCTACGCGGTCTTCCGACGGAGTCAGGACATTCATCAGGCGGGCATAGCCGTAATTCTTCTTGGCTTTCATGACTTTGCCTCTACAACATCCCCTATAATGGTATCTTTGATGAACAGTGTATACCCGTCCACCTTGCCGATGCCTTCTCCTCCGACTCCGATATCTTCAATTTTAACCTTTACTAATTCATTCTTCTGCATCATTAAATAACTGTCTTTCTGATATTTGATTCAAACAGGCGGTTATATCCCAGCCAGTCATTACCTTTTTTATCTTTGAATAACTCTGTCAGGGTCTGCATCTTCGCATCTGCATTGTCAGCAAGATTCAGAGCCATCGCCTCGGCAAGTGCCGGTTTCTTCGGGGAACCGTATTCCAGTTCTCCATGATGTGCAACAATACAGTGTTTTAATTCGTTCGCAAGTTTCTCCGGAAAATCCGGGATATTGCGGACTGCATCTCCGATCATCTCCACACCGATCACGATATGTCCCAGAAGCTGTCCTTCGTCTGTGTAATCATTTTCCGGGAAAGATGACAATTCTTTCGTCTTTCCGATATCGTGACAGATTGCCGCCGTGAAAAGCAGATCCTTATTCAGGATCGGATATGCCCCTGCCATGTAATCGCAGAACTTCACAACACTCAGTGTATGTTCCAAAAGTCCTCCGGCAAACCCGTGATGTACCGTCTTCGCGGCCGAATGTCCCTTGAAATTACGGATAAATGTCTCGTCTTTTATAAAATAATAATCCAGTACTTGTCTCAGATACTGGTTGTCTACTTTCTTAATGTATCCAAGCAGTTCCTCATACATGCCATCTGTACTTTTCTCTGTTGTCGGCATATAATCGGCCGCGATGTATTCGCCTTCCTGCACCTTTCTGATCTGCTTGATATTCATCTGCAGATTATTGTTATAGCTGATGATCTCACCATATACCTCAATGAAATCCAACTCGTCATAGTCTGCGATCCCACCGGAATTCGGATCCCACACTTTTCCGTCCAGTGTTCCGGTCTTATCCTGAAGGATCAGATTATCATACGGTCTTCCGTTTCTGGTCTCCGCCGAACGCTTTCCTTTACACAAATATACATTTCTGATCGTTTCCCCTTCGTGAAGGGTATTGATATATCTCATCTTATTTCCTCTTTCTATATTCTATATCTTTATTTTACAACTGTCCCGGCACCAAAACATCCAGTCCGGCAGACTACTCCTTACTTCCGACTGTCACGTCAAAGGAAATGTCCACATAACCACCGGATCCCTGTCTCTGTCCTTTGAGTCTGATCTTACTGCCGCTTTTCTGGTCCCGCAGTACACTCTGGTAGCTGATAGTGATGTTATCTTCTTCCCTGCTGCCTCCGTAATGATATCTCCACTCTGGATCCCTGCTGCCATTGCCGGTGAATCCGTCTCTACAGTCCGGACATACACGCCTTCGGGAATTCCCTGCGCTTCGATCTCTGCCGTCACATCCAGTCCACGGATGCCGATATATGGCACCGCCTGACCGTTGGATAACAGTTCAATCTCTGATTTCAATCCTGAGATTCCATAACCGGTCACCAGTTCTTTGCTGCTGTTTCCGGATATGCCCTGGTCAATAATTCCAACCACTTCGCCCGACAGGTTGATGATCACACCTGTCCCGTCCTCTGCCGCACCAATGTCTGTACAAAGAAGCGGATAACTTCCGTCATCACCGTCCAGTTCATTTCTGCTGCTCGCAATCGTTCCGAATCCAACCGCTCCCGCATAACCGAACGGTTTTCCGAGAACCACCGCAGCATCTCCTTTCTGTACCGAACCGGAACTGCCAAGAGTTGCAATACTGATCTGCTGCCATGTTGACTGCGCGATGCTGCTTTTGGCTACAGCATAGATCGCAAATCCAAGACTTTCATCCTTCTTCTTCACAGAAGCCTGCTTCGTTGTCCCATCTGCGAATCTGATATGAATCTCTTTTGTATTTCTTAATATAGAAGTCTTTCCGTATATCAGAAGTTCCTGTCCATTATCCGCAATGATCAGTCCGGACACACTGTTCTTATTATCATAAGATTCTTCCGTCCAGTCCTGCTCTTCCGAGATACCAACGACCTCAACTACCGATTTTGCAGCTTCGGATGCTACTGCGTTCATTGCTTTCTGAAGTTCTCTGTAACTGTCAATGCCAAGCGTCTGTACTGTACTGTCATTGCCGGTATCTGCAGTAGTTTTATCCAACTTTTCTTCCTCTTTTTCTTCCGGTATTACAACTTCCTGCGAATCTCCGGGAAACTTTTCATCCAGCCATGGTCTGAGCGCAGAAAAACTAATGCAGGCACACACACCGAACACCACTCCAAGCCCTGCGATCCGAAGCAGATCTTTACGGTGCTTTTTCCCGCGGCTGTTCTCGTCTTTGATCGTTTCCTGCATAAATAAATACTCTGATTTTTCAGTTTTATTTCCAGGTTCCCCCTGTTCATTTTTCAGATGTTTCTGCTCATCCATCAGCTCTTCCGTCTCCTTTACAATCCTTTTTATAGTATACCGTATGGAATGAGAATGTTCAATATTATCCTTTTCTTTATAGCACAAATAAGGTAGAATAGTTACTGACCAGAATTACTGTACGTACAGTAACATAGAATAGATCCAGGTGAAAAACATGAATAAAAAAACATTAACGAAATTAGAATATTAATAAAATCATTGACATCTTAACAGAACAGGCAACCTCTTTCGGCGGCAAAGAACGCTGCAAGAGATTGAAACCCATGACTTCTCTTCCGGATATCAATACTGCACAGGAACAGACTGCCGCCGCATTTACCCGTATCATCAGGAAGGGACGCCCTTCTTTCGGAAGCTGCAACCCGGTCGGGGAATCTTTAAAGCGTCTGGAAGTCGGTGCAGCTCTTGGAAGCGGAGAACTCCTGCGCATCTGCAAGCTTTTGGAAAATGCAGGACAGATCAAATCCTACGGCCGTCATGAGACTGTAGACGATGCGGAAGATTGTCTGGATATATTTTTCCAGCAGATTGAGCCGCTGACACTGATCAGCACCGAGATACGCAGATGTATCATTGACGAAGATGAGATCAGCGATGATGCCAGCAGCACCTTGAAGCAGATCCGCCGTTCCATGAACCAGATCAACGATAAAGTACATTCTACCTTATCTTCTCTGGTCAATGGTTCACTCCGCACCTATCTGCAGGATTCGATCATCACAATGCGCGGGGACCGCTACTGTATCCCGGTCAAAGCCGAATACCGGAGTCAGGTATCCGGTCTGATCCACGATCAGTCTGCCACAGGCTCTACCCTGTTCATCGAGCCGATGTCTGTTGTAAAACTGAACAATGACCTGAAAGAACTTTACGGCAAAGAGCAGGAAGAGATACAGATAATCCTTGCACGCTTAAGTGCCGATATCGCGGAATACGTAGAGTCCATCCGCACCGACTATAAAATCATGACGGAGCTGGACTTCATTTTCGCAAGAGGGAACCTTGCAATTCTTATGAATGCAAGCAAGCCGGTCTTCAATACAAAAGGAAGAATCCATATCCGCGAAGGACGTCACCCTCTGTTAGATAAGAAGAAAGTCGTTCCGATCACCGTCACTCTCGGTGACACTTTCGATCTTCTGATCGTAACCGGACCGAACACCGGCGGTAAGACTGTTTCCTTAAAAACGGTCGGATTATTTACCCTGATGGGACAGGCGGGACTTCATATCCCTGCACTGGACCGTTCGGAACTGGCTCTTTTTGAAAATGTATATGCCGATATCGGGGATGAACAAAGTATTGAGCAGAGCCTCAGTACCTTCTCCTCTCACATGACGAACATCGTCTCATTCTTAAAACATGTAGATGAACATTCTCTGGTGCTGTTCGATGAGCTGAACGCAGGAACCGACCCTACTGAAGGTGCCGCTCTCGCGATCGCCATCTTAAGCTATCTCCATCAGCGAGGTATCCGCACCATGGCAACCACTCACTACAGTGAGCTGAAAGTCTTCGCCCTTTCCACACCAGGTGTTGAGAATGCCTGTTGTGAATTTGATGTCGAGACGCTCAGTCCGACTTACCGTCTTCTGATCGGTATCCCGGGAAAGAGTAATGCGTTTGCCATCGCAGGAAAGCTTGGCCTTCCTGATTACATCATCGATGATGCCAGAACACACCTGACCGAACAGATGAATCCTTCGAAGACTTGTTAACCGATCTCGAGACAAGTAAGCGTACTATCCGGAAAGAACAGGAAGAAATCGAGCACTACAAACGTGAGCTGGAACGTCTCGAAGAAGAGACCCGGCAGAAACGTGACAAATTAGAAGAACAGCGCGACCGCATCATCCGTGAAGCCAATGAAAAAGCGCATGAGATTCTGGCCGATGCCAAGGAAACCGCCGATGAGACGATGCGTAACTTCCACAAGTTCGGCAAGGCAAATATTTCCGTTGCGAGATGGAAAAAAGAACGTGAACGTCTCCGTAAGAAAATGAATGCCACACAGAATTCCATGAAGACGGATGCGAAAAAACCGAAAAAGACTTACAAAGCCAGTGATTTCAAGTTGGGTGAATCTGTCAAAGTACTCAGCATGAACCTGACCGGATCTGTCACTTCACTTCCGGATGCCAAAGGGAATGTCACCGTGCAGATGGGAATCTTGCGCTCCACAGTCAACATTTCTGATCTGGAGATCATCGACGAAGCGCCGGCATATTCATTTGCCGGAAGAACTCGTCAGACCGGCAAAGGTAAAGTTAAAATGGGCAAATCCCTTGCGATCAGTCCGGAGATCAATCTTCTTGGAAAAACGGTCGATGAGGCGGTGACCGAACTGGATAAGTATCTGGATGATGCATCGCTTGCACATCTCAGTTCCGTAAGAATCGTTCACGGAAAAGGTACCGGGGCCTTAAGAGCCGGCATCCACAAATATCTGAAGCGGCAAAAACATGTCAAATCATTCCGTCTTGGGGCTTTCGGCGAGGGTGACGCAGGCGTAACCATTGCCGAACTGAAATAAAACAAAAAAATACATCTGCATATGGGAGGCGTATACATCTATGAATAAACAGAAAATCCTGATCGTCGATGACGATGAAAATATTGCCGAACTGGTCTCTTTATATCTGGCCAAAGAATGCTTTGATACCATGATGGTCCACGACGGCGAACGGGCACTGATTGCCTTTGATACTTACAAACCGAATCTGGTCCTTTTAGATCTTATGCTGCCTGGTATCGATGGATATCAGGTCTGTCGTGAGATCCGCACCAGATCCAACACCCCAATCATCATGCTCTCAGCTAAAGGCGAAGTATTCGACAAGGTACTTGGTCTTGAACTCGGCGCAGATGATTATATTATGAAACCGTTCGATGCCAAAGAGCTTGTTGCCCGCGTAAAAGCTGTTTTACGCCGCTATCAGGTTGGTTCAAAACCTGAGACCCCTCAGGCAGATAAGGGAAAATGTGTCGAATATCCTGGAATTGAGATCAATCTGACTAATTATTCTGTCATTGTTGACGGACATACCGTTGAGATGCCGCCGAAGGAACTGGAACTTCTTTATTTCCTCGCATCTTCTCCAAATCAGGTCTTCACCAGAGAACAGCTGCTGGATCAGATCTGGGGTTACGAATACATCGGCGATACCCGTACCGTAGATGTTCATATCAAACGTCTCCGCGAGAAGATCAAGGATCACAACGGCTGGAGTCTCAGCACCGTATGGGGAATCGGTTACAAATTTGAAGTAAAATAACAGCGGGTAGATATCATGAAAAGTACATTATATTTAAAATTCATATTTATCTATATCATATTCGGATTCTTAAGCCTTTTTACAGCCGCAACGCTGACAGAGAATCTGGTCCGTACACCAATCTTTAACCGTGTAAGTAACAGCATGTACCGGGAAGCTACGATGGTTGCCACCAGCTATCTTCCCGGTTATTTTTCCGGTGAATTGCAGGAATCCGATACACAGATGATCTTATCCGGGATTGAGACCCAGCTGGATGCCGCAGTCTGGTTCGTTTCCAAGGACGGTAACATGATCGCCTCCGCTCATTCCGGTGAGTACCATCCGCTCCGGATACGATCAAGGATTTTGATCCTGCCGAATCCGGAAGTGACCGTTCACAGACCGGTGATTATCACGGATATTTCGACAATGATGTCATCACTGTGACCGTTCCGGTGACTTACGGGTATTTTCCAAAAGGTTATCTGATGATCCATCAGTACACTACCGTCGTTGATACTATGACGGATATATTGATGCGTGGTGTATATATCACATTCATCGTGATCTTCCTGCTCTCGTTCATTATCCTGCTGGCATTCCATTTCCTTGTCTACCGCCCGCTTCACAAGATTACCGAAGCTGCAACACAGTATGCTTCCGGCAATCTGGAGTATGAGATTCCGGTCACGACCGAAGACGAGATGGGTTATCTGTCTGCATCACTGAACTATATGTCTTCACAGCTTCGTGATATGGAAGATTACCAGAAGAAATTTGTGGCAAATGTATCCCACGATTTTCGTTCTCCACTTACTTCCATCAAAGGGTATATAGAAGCTATGACAGACGGAACTATCCCGCCTGAACTACATGAGAAGTACCTGAAGATTATCTTATTTGAAACGGAACGTCTGACAGACCTGACACATGATCTGCTGACATTAAATGAATTCGACACCAATCACCTGCTTCTCAACCGGGAAGTATTCGATATCCACGAGATGATCAAACACGTGGCAGCATCCTTCGAGGGAGTCTGCACCCAGAAAAAGATCTCTATTGAACTGATCTTCGCAACAAAGCATCTGAATGTAAATGCCGACAAACGTAAAATCAGCAAGTCTTATACAACCTGCTGGACAATGCCATTAAATTCAGCGATCCGGATTCTATTATTACCATCGAAACAACAGACCGCGGTGAAAAAGTATATACAGCAGTCAAAGATAATGGGATCGGAATTCCAAGAGCGACACTCGGAAAAATCTGGGAACGTTTTTACAAAAGTGATCTCTCCCGCGGGAAGGATAAGAAAGGCACCGGTCTTGGACTTGCGATCGTGAAAGAAGCGGTGCAGGCACATGGTGAGAACATCACTGTAGTGAGTACGGAAGGAGTAGGAACAGAGTTTCATTTTCACTTCCGAAAGCTGCAGGCTAATGTAACAGGGAATTATCCCTTATCTTCCAAAAAAGAAAGTCACTTCTGCTCATATTCACAGAAATGACTTTCTTTTTTATTTTGTATAGAGTATCTTCTGCACTTCATCCGTCTTCAGATTCTCTTTTGTCACCCAGGTATATCCGGTATTCACCACAGCTTCATTTCCCATATCAAGAGAAGCTCTTGCCGCAGCCACCACGGTTGCGTATCCCATGCCGAATGGATTCTGCACGATCAATCCATCAACCGTACCGTCTTTCAGATCCTGGATCTCATCATCATTGGCATCAAAACCGATCACTTTTACTTTTTTTCTCCATTTTATTTCTTTTCAGTCCATCAACTGCCAGTTTCACAGAATCACCGTTTGCCGCAAAGCAGCCGGTGATATTCGGATGTTTGGCAAGGATGTAATCGACTACCTGGTCTTCTGTAATACTGTCTGCAGCCACTATATCTTCTCCGGTAAGCTGTCCATCCGGAAGTTCACTGTCTTTTGGACGGTAAGTTCCGGCATTGATCTCGTCAGATACTGTCTTTTGCATATTGCTCAATTCGTCCATGTGATATACATTTACCACAGAAATATTCGGATGGTTTGCTGTCAGTTCATCCGTCACCGCTTTTTCTCTCTGAAGAGCAGCCTGTGATTTCGAATCCTGAATGAACAGAACTGCTTCCCCGCTGTCTCCCATCTCTTCTGCCAGTCTCTGTGCTGCTTCTGTTCCTGCAGCTACATTGTCTGTCGATACATCCGCAGCCACTCCCTGATAATCAGACCCGGAATCAAAAGTGACAACCGGAATCTCGCTGTCTGTTGCGAGATCAAACTGTACCTGGCAAGCCTGCAGATCTACAATTGAGATTCCGACCGCAAGCGGATATCTGTCCAATTCTTCATCCAGAAGGTTCACCTGATCATCCACATTATCTGCTTTATCCGGTGCATTATACGTTACTTTTATCTTGTCTTTTCCTGCATATCCAAGACTTGCATTCAGATCCTCTGCAGCCTGTGTCACGCCTTTCTTTACTTCGTCCAATACTGCGTACCATTCGCCTTTCCTATAATAGAAATGTAGTCTCCCTTTTTCAGCTTCAGTCCGTTTGTATTATTATAAGCCGCCGGACTGATCAGGTCTAATTTGCCCTGATATTCCTTCTCTTCTGTCTTGGTTGTATTCTTCTCTGCTTCAATCTTCTTCTCTTCATCCGTTGCTTTCGGTGTCTGCTGACATCCGCATACAAGCAGTGCCGTACCAAGCAGCATAGCAATGATTCGATTTCTTTTCATTTTCCTCTCTCCTATATCCGGTATCATTTCTACCTGTATTATATTCTACTCCTATTTTCACTTCTATTTTTCTTATACTTCATCAGCATTCTATACTATACACCAAAACGGTGAAAATTTGTTGAATTTTTTATTGAAATTTTTCTTAATTTTAACCGGGATTTACCCAAAATTCAAAAGAACATCTCTTTTCACCACCGAATATGCTTTTTCACAACAGTATCTGCTAACGCAAGTTAGTTATGACTAAACTTTTATGTATTTCCAAAAAAACATGTAATTTACTTGTTTATTTCAGCTTTTTGTATTATGATATGGACAGAGACAACGAATTGGTTTATGTCTAGAATTTAAACTCAAAGGAGGGTATAATACTATGGCACACGTAATTGGTGATGAATGTGTAAGCTGTGGATCTTGCGAAGCTGAATGTCCAGTAGGAGCTATTTCTCAGGGAGCAGAGCATTATGAAATTGATGCTGACGCTTGTGTAGATTGTGGAGCATGTGCAGCTCAGTGTCCAGTAGGAGCTATTTCTGAAGGCTAATCATTCGAAATAAGAAGCATATACAAAGAACCTGCCAACAGCAGGTTCTTTTGCATATTCAGGCAAACTCATGCGCAGTATTTATGTACTGCGCATTTTTCAACATTTTTGTTTCCCTCGACGGATTCTGACGAAATCGGTGCTTTCCCCTGTGCTATGATACATTTACCCATAAGGGACAAGTATTATAATATAAGGGGGTATCTAATGTGGGAAATCATACCAATGCTTTGAATACTTTAGAACAAATCAAACGCGAGACCAAAGATGATGCCAGACTATATGCATGTATCAGGGATCTCTACGAACAGGGTGTCTCCCTTTCCGATCTCAAAGCCCTGATCCCGGATATCAGACGGACCAGGGAACAGCTTCAGTTAAAACGCATGCTGCAGAATAACAACGAAGTGCTTCTCAACATGTTCAGCCAGGAGATGACATTTCTTCTGGATGCAAAAGAACGCCAGGAAGAGCTGGAATTCAAAAAACTGGACCAGCTGATCCGCCAGCAGCAATCCTTCCGGAAAGCTTCGGCCGATGCCGGTCCAGTAAAAAAACTAAAACGAATCTTCCTGTCTGCTTAGGTTCGCAAACTTTGTGTACTCACCTAACCAGGCCAGATTAACGGTCCCTACCGGACCGTTTCTTTGTTTTGCGATAATGATTTCTGCCTGTTTTTTGAACTCTGAATCTTTGTTATAGTATTCATCCCTGTAGATAAACATTACCACATCCGCATCCTGCTCAATGGCTCCGGATTCACGGAGATCAGAAAGCATCGGCCGCTTGTCCGGCCGGCTTTCTACCGCACGGCTTAACTGTGACAGCGATACAACCGGTACATTCAGCTCTCTGGCAAGTCCCTTTAACTGACGGGAAATGTCTGAGACTTCCTGCTGTCTGGATTCGGAACTCTTTCCTACACTTCCGGTCATTAACTGTAAGTAGTCGATGATGATGATATCCAGTCCGTGCTCCAGCTTGTATTTCCTGCACTTTGATCTTAATTCCGAGATGGAGATACCCGGTGTATCATCAATGATCAGTTTCGACTGACCGATCACACCTGCTCCTTCAATCAGTTTCTCCCAGTCGGAATCTTTCATATTACCGGTTCTGAGTGACTGTGCATCTACCTGTGATTCCAGTGAGAACAGTCGGTTTACCAGTTGTTCCTTTGACATCTCAAGACTGAAGATTGCAACCGCTTTATTCTTCTTGAACGCCATATACTGTGCGATGTTCAGGACAAATGCCGTCTTACCCATGGACGGACGCGCTGCGATCAGGATAAAATCCGACGGCTGGAAGCCGGACAGTTTATAATCCAGATCGATGAATCCGGTCGGGATTCCTGTAACGGTTCCCTTACTCTTAGATGCCTTTTCAATCCTATCCAGCGCATTCAAGACCACCTGCTTGATCGGAACATATTCGCCGGTCGTTCGTCTCTGTAATAACTGGAACATGGATTTCTCGGTCTGCTCCATGATAGACTCCAGAGGTTCTTTTCCGGCATAGCACATATTTTCAATCTCTTCATTCAATTTGATCATCTTACGCATCACAGATTTGTCTGCCACGATCTGTGCATAATATTTCACATTCGCAGAAGTCGGCACTGCTGTCACCAGGTCTCTGACAAATTCCAGACTGGCAATCTCTGCCGGTACATCTTTTTCCTTCAGTCGTTCCTGCAAAGTAATCAGATCGACTGGTTTTCCTTCATTGAACAGTTCGATCATCGAATCAAAGATCACTCCATATGACGCCTGATAAAAATCATCACCACTGATGATTTCTCCTGCAGTGGTGATGGCATCTTTATCCATAAGCATGGCGCCGACAACAGACTGTTCTGCTTCGATGCTGTGTGGCATGACTCGTTTGATGAGTGCTTCTTCCACGCCTGAATTCCTCCTATGCTTCTTCTTTTACAACAACTTTCAGCTCAGCCGTTACCTTTGGATGCAGCTTAACCGGAACCGTATGTGTTCCCAGTGTCTGATCGCTTCTTTTAACTGAACTTTCTTCTTATCAATTGTAAGATCCATCTGTTTTTTGACTTCTTCTGCAATCTCCTTTGAAGATACAGAGCCGAACGCTCTGCCGCCTTCACCCATCTTGATCGCAACTTCAATCTTTCCTGCTTCGATCTTTCCGCCAAGTTCCTGGGCATCTTCATACTGCTGCTGAGCGATCTTGTCATCGTTCGCTTTCTTTAATTTCAGGTCATTTAAATTCTTTCCGTTAGCTTCTACACCTTTATTTTTCTTTAAGATGAAGTTTCTTGCGTATCCGTCGCTGACGTTTACGATCTCTCCCTTTTTACCAAGTGACTTTACGTCTTCTGTCAAAATAACTTTCATTACAAGTCTCCTCCTTCTATCATTTCGTCAATCACCTGTTTTAAGCAGGCTACCGCTTCATCCATATCAGTATGGTTAAACTGTGCACCTGAAGCTTCATATGACCGCCTCCGCCCAGACGTTCCATGATGATCTGTACGTTAACTTCATCGATCGAACGTGCGCTGACGTATATTCTTCCATTATATTCTGTTAATACAAATGATGCCTTGATCGCACTGATGTCCAATAATTCATTTGCCGCCTGTGCCCCGATGATCGTCGGGCTTTCAATGTGAAGATCCACACCCCTTGCAATGGCAAATTTGTTACGGTACACTTCTGCACTGCTGATGATCTCCGCTTTTGCCCTGTAAGATTCCATATCGTCACGGAACAACTTTCTTACCAGCGTAATATCTGCACCGGACCTTCTCAGGAATGCTGCCGCTTCAAAAGTACGGACTCCGGTACTGTTCACAAAGTTGTTGGTATCGATCATGATGCCGGCATACAGGCTGCTCGCCTCAATCTTCGGGATCTTGATCCCATCTACAATATACTGCAATACCTCTGATACCATCTCACAAGCCGATGAGGCATATGGCTCAATATAAGATAACAGCGCATTATCAATATTGTCACTGCTCTGTCTGTGATGATCCAATACCACGATCGTCTTCGTTGTCTTCAGAAGGTCCTCACACTCTGTCATCATCGGACGGTTCGTATCTACAACGACTACCATTGAATTCTCGTCTGCCATATTCATCGCCTGTGACGATGTCAAAAACAGATCATCCGGGTAAGCCGGATCTTGTTCGAATAATTCATATAAAGGCCTGAGCGATGCTGACACTTCATTGATCACAATATAAGCACGTTTCTCCAGTGCCAGTGCCGCACGATAGATTCCCATTGCCGCACCGAACGCATCCACATCTGTCAGCTTATGCCCCATAACGAATATCTTATCTTTGACCGTGATAAATTCACGCAGTGCCTCGGCTTTTACACGCGCCTTTACACGGGTATTCTTCGCTGTCTGTTCTCGCTTTCCGCCATAATAGGTAACACCGTGACAGTCCTTGATCACAGCCTGGTCGCCGCCTCTTGCAAGTGCGAGATCGATCGCTACACGCGCATAGTTATAACTCTGTGCATAAGAATCGGAACTCAGTCCCAGACCGATACTAAGTGTTGCCGGAATCCCATTTCCGATATTTACGGACTTTACATCATCCAGCAGGGAGAACTTATCTTCTTCCAGCTGTTTAAAATAAGACTTTCGGATGATAATGAAATACTTATCATTCTCCAGCTTCTTGACGATTCCGTCAACTTTTGCAATATACTGATTGATCTTACGGTCTACCAGAGCCATCAGAAGTGACTGTCTGACCTCTTCCACACTGTCGATCACTTCATCGTAGTTATCAATGTATACCAGGCCTGCAACCATTCTCTGTTCTTCATTTTCCCTAATCGTACGGTTCAGTTCTGTAACATCCTGAAGATATACCGCAATGAAATATTCCTTCTCCTTTGGCAATTCCATAAGCTGTTCCGTATCGCTGAATCCCTCTACCGATACTCTGCGCAGTTCTGCCTGGTATTCCTTATCATCATAATATACTTCCATCGTGACCTTCTGCTGATCCTCTTTTGGAAATATACTCCGGTTCAATTCCGGAATGTATTTACTGATGTAGCTTCTCCTTTTGGCTTTCCGCCCAGAATTGCTTCGAATTCGTCATTCATCCAGACTGCTTTCCCATCATCTAACAGGATTGCATAGGGAATCGACAGTTCCCTCAGCAGCGTATTCTGGACAATGCCATACTGTGCAGCAAATTCCACGAGATCCTTCATGATGATATTCTTACTGTAAAAATACAGTCCGCCTACCATGATGATATATATCAGCACGAATACGGCCATCAGGATTCCCGCTCTGTGATCCATCTTATACACCCACAGATCCATTGCGATCAGGAGCAATGCCATGATTGCCGGCCACTGAATATAAAGCTTCAACTGGCCTTTCAGCTGCACCTTTCCATTTTCATTCTTTTTTTCCATGATTCTCGCCTCTGTTCGTGAGTCTTACTCACTACTTTTGCACTACAAAATGCCGATGGCATCTCACACTACACTTTACATACGTGATGATTATACCATTTCTTATCATAAAAAGAAAGATGGGAAATCTTAACGTTCTGTTAAGTGTTCCCCATCTTTCTATGTTTTTATTTCTTAAGTTCCTTTTTCATTTATGCTTCATATCCGTTAGGATTCTGTGACTGCCATCTCCATGTGTCTGCGCACATCTCGTCCAGACCTTTTTCTGCTTTCCATCCAAGAACTTTCGCTGCTTTTGCAGGATCTGCATAACACATTGCGATATCTCCTGCTCTTCTCGGCTTGATCTCGTAAGGAATCTCCTTACCACATGCTTTTCCAAATGCTTTTACCATATCAAGTACGGAATATCCCACACCTGTTCCAAGATTGATCACGTCAAGTCCAGGATTGCTGAAGATATAATCAATTGCTTTCACATGTCCTTTTGCAAGGTCCACTACATGAATATAATCACGGACTCCTGTTCCGTCCGGTGTATCATAATCGTCCCCGAACACACCCAGTTTTCAAGCTTTCCTACTGCCACCTGTGAAATGTATGGCATCAGATTATTCGGAATTCCCTTTGGATCTTCTCCGATACGTCCGCTTTCATGCGCTCCGACCGGGTTGAAATAACGAAGCAGGATGACATTCATATCCGGATTTGCCTTCTGTACATCTGTCATGATCTGTTCCATCATAGACTTTGTCCATCCATAAGGATTCGTGCACTGTCCCTTCGGACACTCCTCTGTGATCGGCATCTCTTCCGGACTTCCGTATACAGTTGCAGAAGAACTGAATACAATATTCTTAACACCGGTCTGTTTCATAACATCCATCAGTGTCAGAGTTCCTGTTATATTATTACGGTAGTACTCTAATGGCTTCTGTACGGATTCTCCGACTGCTTTCAGTGCTGCACAATGGATAACCGCATCTACGCCTTCTTTTTCCAGCATTGCCTTCAATGCAGCTTCATCCATTACATCCCCTTCATAAAATGTAATCGTCTTTCCGGTAAGCTCTTCTACCCTTTTTAAAGATTCTTTAGATGAATTACAAAGATTGTCATATACAACCACTTCATATCCTTCATTCAGAAGTTCCAGTGCCGTATGACTTCCGATATAACCGGCTCCTCCGGTAATTAATATTTTCTTGGCCACAATAGTACCTCCTAGTTGTTACTATACTTTTTCACGATTTCGTTCATAGTATACCACTTTTGTTCCATATCTTCAACAAGCTTGAACTGGGTACGGCATCTGTCAAGATTATGACCTTCTCTGTGTATCCTGAAATATTTATCTCCCTGCAGATAATCTGTAAGGAAACGCATACCACATTCAAATGTCATCGTCTTTGCGCCCATCGGCATCAGCTCGATCTCCTTAGCTGTCAGCTTTCCGTCACATCCTTTTAAAAATCCTTTCGTATACAATTCAAATAATTCCATACTGCAGGATACTTTCGTAAGGTCTGTCTCATCCTCAAGTGCCGTACTTGCACCGAAACGGATGGAATCCCCGAAATCATTCATCGCAAGCCCCGGCATAACTGTGTCCAGATCGATCACACAGATTCCTTTCCCGGTCTTATCGTCCAGCATAACATTATTCAATTTTGTATCATTGTGTGTAACACGAAGTGGAAGCTCATGCCTGTCTAGCATTTCTGCAAAACAATTAGCAATCTCTTCTCTTTCGAGAACGAACCGGATCTCTTTCTCTACAGAAGCTGCTCTTCCCATAACATCTTCTTCCACTGCTTTCTTAAACAGCGCAAACCGGTTTCTCGTATCATGGAACTTTTCTATCGTCTCATGCAGTGTCTCCGCCGGATAGTCAGACAGCAGACTCTGGAAATTCCCGAATGCCACCGCACTTTCATAAAACTGCTCCGGCTTCTCTACCAGATCATAGGTACTTGCATCGGTAATAAATTTATAGGATCTCCAGTAATCTCCCGTAGAATCTATGTAATATGGTTTCCCATCAACCGCCGGGATCACATTCAATGTCTCACGTTCCGGATCTCCACCATTTTCTATAATCTTCTTTTTCAGAATGATGTCACTCCTGTGATATTCTCCATGACTTCTACCGGTTTTGGAAATGCCGTAGAATTCATTCTCTGAAGAATGACTTTGATCCTTCCCATCTCGGCAATCTCGAATACCAGAAGAAATGTATCATTGATGTGTCCGCTTCCGTATGGACAGTCCTTTACTAATGTTCCTTCATATTTAAAATGTGCAATCGCTTCATCTCTTTGTTCCCGTGTTACAGGATTCATTTATTTTCCCTCCCAAAGATGCTGCGGGTACAGTCCTTCGTCTTTCATTCTCTGAATGGCTGCAACCACAACCGGTTTATCTTCTTTATAAGTTACTCCATACCATTTATCTGCGGATTTCAGTACCGATACTGTTGCTTTGTCTTCCGCAAGAAGATTACTTACTACAGTTGGCAGGAAATACTCGCATTTCATAGGATTCTCCTGCAGTCCTTTGTCAAGAAATGCCGGGAATCCTGCTTTGATCTCTTCTAAGATACTCTTTGTAAATCCCCACATGTTCATAGATACCGTTGTATCATCCGGTACCTGTACCCATGTATTACCGTCGTCTTCTGTGTATGCAACGCCGCCGTTGTACTTTTCGATTCTGGTACGTTCTGTTACGGATACCAGTTCTCCATTCTCATTCGTCTCACATACACCTCTGGATACATATCCGTTGTCCGTTACCGTATTGGCAAGATGATATCCGACCATTGTATATCTGTACTTATCATCATCTGCATGTGTAGACAGATAATCATAGATAAGCTTGAATGCTTCTACTCCATAATAGTCATCTGCATTGATCACTGCGAATGGTCCGTCAATCTCATCCATACAGCTATATACAGCATGTGCTGTTCCCCAAGGTTTTACACGTCCTTCCGGTACTTCATAGCCTTCCGGAATGTTGTCGATATTCTGATAAGCATATGCTACGTCCATGTATTTTTCCATACGTTTTCCCACATGCTCTTTGAACTCTTCTTCGATCTCGTGTTTGATTATGAATACGACCTTCTCAAAGCCGGCTCTCTTTGCATCATACATGGAAAATCCATGATAATATGTCCGTCATTGTCTACAGGATCTAACTGCTTCAGACCTCCGTATCTGCTTCCCATTCCTGCTGCCATGATCACTAATACTGGTTTATTCATTATAATTACCTCCATGTCTTTAGGATCTTTCGTTTCTAGATTCATTGTAGTATAACTGTTTCCAGAAATCTTTATCCTATTATTTTCTTAATTTGCATTATTTATGTGGTTTAATTGTTCCAGATAGCTGATGAATTTTTCTGCCATTTTCTGATTCTGTGCATTCACCATGATAGCCGCATGCGCATCATCATAAGAAATAATTTTCTTCTTTTTAAGCATATTATCTTCCGGAAAATCAATGGTTTCTTGAAAACCGTCCTGTTTTTTGTACTCTTGATATACATCTTCTCTACAGATCAGTACATCCACTGCATCTGCGCCTACCAGCGTTGTCAACGCTGTCTTTGAGGACAGGCTTCCTCCATCTTCCGGAATGTTCGCCTGTATCCGGATGATCCCGTCCTTTTCGTCAATGCCTGCGTATTTACAGAAATCTTTGTTCAATTCTTCTGCCTTCTGCGAATCGCCCCCTGTGACCGCTACATTCAGAAGAACTGTCGTATGTCTGCCCTTGTACATCATACAGCCAAGGTAGATAACACCGATTACCACTGCAAGTATAACCAGCCATATCTTATAGTACATCCACAGATATTCTACCTTTTTTCCCAACGGCATTGAACCAAAATTTTTGTCCAAATATACTTCCTCCTTGTCTTTTATCACTGTTTTTCATTATAGCATACTTCTGAACTAAAATAAGCGGAAGAGAACAGATTCCTGTTCCCCTCCGCATTCTTTTTTCATTAATACAATTAATATTCAACCTCTACCGGCATTCCAGTCTCTGCAGATTCAAGGATTGCAATGATTGCAAGTGCTGTTCTTCTGGAATCTTCCAGCGTTACTCTGAATTCTTTTCCATCCACCAGACGGTCTACGAAGTCTCTGATGCTTTCATAAGACAATCCTTTACAACGGTCAAATACCATATTAGATACCAGGATATCAGGCACAGTTGCTTTTTCTTCGGTTACCTCTTCGATCAGGTTATGGCTGGAAAGATCCAGACTGATCATTCCTTCTGTACACATTACGCTACATCTGAAATCATTGATATTGCGGTTTCCATTTGGCGTTACCCAGCCATTTTCCATGTGAGCTACAACACCGTTTTCAAATTCAATTGTTGTCAGATAGATATCCGGCACATCTACGCCAAGACCTTTTAAGATACCTTCCTTCTTTACGGAATATACACGTTTTGCTTCTGAGCCGACCAGCCATCTCAGTGAGTCAAGACTGTGGCTTCCAAGGAACCATAAGATAGAAGATTTTGAAGCCCATGAGAGCATATCTGTTGCCACCCACTTTACATCACTATGACGGATATATGCTGTATATGGTTTTCCAAGTTTTCCTGAAGAATCTCCTGTTTTGCTGTATTAAATGGTGGATTCCAGCGGTTGTGAAGGTCTACCATACAACGTACACCGTTTCTCTCAACAGCTTCACAGATTCTTGCAATATCTTCCTTCGTTGTTGCCAGCGGTTTTTCGATCAAGATATCTTTCTTGGCATCTGCCATTGCGCATGCGATATCTGCGTGTGCAAAATCTGGTGTTACAATCGCTACTGCATCGATTTCCTCATCAGCTGCCATATCATGATAGTCTGTATATACTTTACGGATTCCAAATTCATCCGCAATCTCTCTGGCTCTTGCTTCATTCATATCGCAAATTGCTACCGGATCCGCAAAAAGATGTTCTGCATAGATAGACGCATGTGTGCGTCCCCAGGTACCAGCTCCAACAATACCCATTCTGATCTGTTTAATTTCCATAGTTGCATCCTCCTACTTTCTTCTATAATGTTATATGTCTATTGTTTACTGTTTTACGGCCCCGGCTGTCATACCGCTTACCAGATGTTTCTGCAGTAATAAGAACATCAGTACAACCGGTAGCGTAATCAGAACAGCTCCAGCCATCAGTGTTCCCCAGTTCGTTGCATACTGACCAGAGAAACTTGCAATTCCAATTGGCAGTGTCCAGTTTTCATAACTCTTCATAAATGTACTTGCGAACAGGTATTCATTCCATCCATTGATGAACGAGAAGATACCGGTTGCCACCAGACCTGGTACAGTCAGCGGTAAAATGACTGTCGAAAAGATTCGGAATCTTCCTGCACCGTCTACTCTTGCTGCTTCTTCCAGAGAAATCGGTATTGTGTCAAAGAATCCTTTCATCATCCATGTACAGAACGGAATTGAGAACGTACAATATGCTGCTACAAGTCCAATCTTTGTATCCAAAAGCTGAAGATTACCCATAATTACGTATAACGGGATAATCAACAGTGATCCGGGAAGCACCTGTGTGGTTAATATGAAATAAGATAAAAATCCTCTTCCACGGAAACGAAATCTGGAGATTCCATAGCCGCCAAGTGTTGCAATGACCATCGAAAATACTGTTGTCAGCAATGATACAATTACACTGTTGCCCAGCCACTGCATAAAGTTAAATGTCGTGGAATGAGTGGTCAGCATTTCCTTATATCCCTGTATAGTTGCTTCTTTCGGAATGAATGACGGTGTTTTACTGTATACTTCTCCTGCAGTTTTAAATGATGTGGAAATCATCCATACAAACGGGAATAGTGCGAACATACACACAATCACAACCAGAATCACTGTAATTACTTTTTTACCTGTCTTTTTTTCATATCTATTCCTCCTCCTTATTCAGGACCTTGAAATAGAAGAATGTGAATGCCAGCGCTACCAGAAGCATCAGCATACCGGCTGCAGAGGCCTTTCCAAAGTCAAAATATTTAAATCCTGTCTGCTGTATATAAATAGTCAGAAGTTCTGTTGCTCTTGACGGACCTCCCTTGGTCAGTACATAAGCGATTGCATAATCCTTGATCGTCCAGATAATCAGCAGTAAAAATACTGTTGTCGATACCGAACGGATTGCCGGAACTGTAATGTAACGGATTTTCTGAAATGTTGTTGCACCGTCAATATCTGCTGCTTCATACAGATCTGTGGATACACTCTGCATGCCCGCCAGCAGCATGATCGCAACATATGGAAAACCTTTCCATATGTTGACAACCATTGCCGCCGGAAGAGCAACCGACACATCCTGCAGATATGCGATATTGTGTGATAAAATTCCAGCATTGTTCAGCAAGAAGTTGATGATTCCATAATCCTTGTCATACATCAAGATCCATACCAGACACGCTACAACTTCAGGAACAGCCCATGGAATAATGATCAGTGCTCTTGCCAGACCACGTCCCAAAAACTTTGTATTTAACAACAATGCTGTGATAAATCCGATAATATATCTTCCCGCAACAGTTACCACGATATAAATCAGTGTAACTTTTACAGAATTAAAGAAGTATTCATCTTTCAGAACTTTTCCGTAATTCTCAAGCCCTACAAAATAATGTCCGTTTGGTGATGGTTTGGTCACATAATAATATTGAAAACTCATGATCGCCGCTTTCACCAGTGGAATAACCAGGAACAGGAATAATATCAGTACCAGTGGAACAAGGAAGGCATATGGTTCCATTTTTCTTTTCCATTTACCATTTTTCTTTGTCTGATTCATTTATGGACCACTCCTTACTTATTATTTTCTATTCAGCATCTCTGCTCATAACGTCTTCTACCTGTTTCTGTGCAGAATCCATCTCCGTCTGTACATCTGCTGCCTGCTCTGAGAACATCTTCTGTGCTGCATCCAGCATGATCTGTGAGATTTCTCCAAGCTGTGAGATGTTAGGGTCTGCCACAAGATCTGTGTAATTGTTCTGCATGAACTCAACAATCTTATGCTCTAATTCATGGTTCTTAATATATTCATCACTTGTAGAGTAATCTGTATTACTTGGAATCATACCGCAGTCAGCATAATCTTCTGTGCTTCATCTGTTGTCATCCACTCAAGGAATGCATATGCTTCTTTTGGATGTTTACAGTTTTTACTGATCATAGTTACCAGTGGATAATTTGTCGGATTTGGTTTGTACGTCTTTCCATTATAAACAACGTCAAACTGTGGAATGATTCCGATATCGTCCATCATAGACTCGTCTCTTTCTTTGCACATTCCCACAAACCACGGTCCGTCCATGTTAAATGGAACATCTCCGTTCCAGAACATTTCTCTGGAATCTTTTTTGTCTGTTACCAGTTTTGCCGCTTTATCCTTTAAGATAAAATCCTGCCACCACTGTGCTGCCCATACATTTTCAGGTGCATTGATATTTACATTATCTGCTGTATACGGCTCAGACTCTCCGTTTGGGAAATAAAGTCCGTTTGATACAGGTCTTGCAATCAGTCTGTTCCACTCACTTACTGTAAATGCATGTGTTCCAGATACAACGCCCATTGCATATTTATCTTTTGATGTAAACTTCTTACAAGCTTCTCTGAAATCTTCCTGAGTCTTGATATCATCTGGATTTACACCCGCTTCTTTTAACATTGATTTACGGTAAAAGATTCCGGTTGTTCCCCATGCATAACTGGAAATTGCCAATGTCTGTCCATCAACATCACACATTTCCTGTCCAACAAGCTTTTTCTTCAGATCATCGCTCATATACTCTGACAGATCCATAAAAGTTCCACCTTCACGAATCGCATTATATGTGGAAATATTTTCCGGATAAACCTGAATCATATCGCTTTCATTATTTGAAGGATTTCTGTTGTGATATTATCCCAGTAGCCGTCGTATCCCGCACCCAGAATCTCAATATCTACATTTGGTTCTTTTTTGCTGTAAGCTTCCAGCAATGCATCAATTGCTTTCTGATGGGGCTCCTCCACATATACAGATGTTGAAAATGTTAACTTGATTTTCCCATCCTTGTCTTCACTCTTCTTACTGTCATCTTTGCTGCCGCATGCTGCAAGACTTGCCACCATTGCCGCACAAAGCATAACCGAAAGCACTTTTCTTCTCTTTTTCATAACATCTCCTCCTTTTTGTTATGGTCGTGTTTTGATAATTTCATTATATAAAAAATGAATTTTTCCTTACATGTAATTTACTCAGCTTTTTGTAATTTTTTATGAGAATTTTACATTTTTTCTGAATTTTCTTGACATTTATTTAACATACAGATATTTAACAAATTTTAAATAAATTATCTAGATATTTTTTTAACATCTATAAATACACTTGCTTTTCAAAGTGGTTTGAATTTATACTTTAAGTAGTATTTTTTGCACAATAATTAAATTTTGTGAAAGCAGGTGTACACATTATGTATAAAGCAATTATCGTTGATGACGAACCATGGACAATTATTGATATTGAAAAAACATTTTGCCTGGAAGATATGGGATTTGAAATCATCGGTTCTTACAGGACTCCGCAGAAAGCTCTCCCTGCTATTGTTTCAAAAAAACCAGACCTCGTCATTACCGACATCCGTATGCCTGGTATGACTGGTCTGGAACTGATCAAAAGTGTACGTGAACAGAATGTAAACTGTGAATTTATCATCGTCAGTGGACACAGTGACTTCTCCTATGCCCAGGAGGCAATCTCCTATGGTGTTGCCGGATATTGTCTGAAGCCATTGGAACCACAGAAAACCGCCGAGGCACTGAACCGGGCCAAGCGGCATCTCGACAGCCGTAAGACTACTGCACCGGAACTTTCTTATCTTGATGACAATTTCGAAAGTCTGAGAAATTATATGATCACTCACTTTTCGGAAAAGCTGACATTAAAATCGCTCGCAGCGGAATTCAATATGAATCCCAATTACTGCTGCTCTCTTTTTACCAAGTATCTCGGCAGACATTTTCAGCTTATCTTACAGAACTCAGAATTACAGAAGCGCAGAATCTGCTTCATAATTCTGATTATTCTTTGGAAGAGATTGCCTCCATGGTTGGTTTTAAAGATTACTTTTATTTTAGCAAAGTATTTAAAAAATACTGTAATCATTCTCCAAAGGAATATCGCCATCTTCCACACTAAAACAATATGTCTGCGAGGTTTAATGAGTTTATGAAAAAAACGCTTTCCCGTCAATTTATTGCATTACTGCTGATTCCGGTCTGTATTATTCTTGTAATTAACTTTTTTATCATCATCCAGCTTCATCAGAACCAGACTCAGGAACTAAAAAATTATTGTACTTCTACCCTTGAAAATATTCATGTCAGTGTTTCTTCTATGGTCACCAGCATGAAGAAAACTGCTACCGTATTTTCCTCTCAGGAAGAGACACAGGCTTACCTTGAAAGTTCATCTTCCGATTTACACCAGCTTCAAAGACAGTCTTATTCCGAGCTTATCGGCATGGCACAGTCCTATACCCCTGGACTGGTTGACATTCTTATGTGGGATCAGACTTCTGCCACCAGTCTTATCAGCTATATTCCGGCCAGTATGGAAGACTTTGCAGTAAATCAGTTTCAGGACAGCCGCTATGACACCAAATCTTATTTTCGTTTTTATGTACAGCCAACAACCAATACTCCTTATATGATGTATTTTGCACCGATCTATCTCACCTCATTTTCCGAAAACTTTGGAAAATACGTTGGTAATATCGCCATAATCTGCAAAACGGATGCATTATATAAACTCGTGAATGCATCCACCGATATTTCCCTTACTATATCTGACAGATTAACGAACCAGATATTGTATTCCAACGCTGTTGCCCGCAGGAACATCCCGGCACGAGAAAATTTTGAATTCTTCCATAAGACCGAAGAACTTCCTAATACGAATCTGGATATTAATGCAGTTGCCTACACCGGACAGATTCGTCTTTTAAATGGTCAGGATTCACAGCTTTTGCTTACTCTTGCAATCCTTCTGCTTGTATACATACTGTTAATCATCCTCGCCGTACAACATCTCATTATTCATCCGATCCATCAGTTGAATGATGAAATCGAAAATCTTAACTATGAAAGTAACGAACTGCATCTGCAGACAAACCTGAAAAACGAGATTGGTTCCATCATTTCTCATGTTAACCATATGCTTGACAGAATTTCTTCTCTGAATCAACGCAACATTGAATCACAAGCCCGCATTTATGAAATGGAACTAAGCAAGAAACAAACCCAGATTTACGCATATCAAAGTCAGATTAATCCACATTTCCTTTATAATATGTTACAATGTATGCGTGGGATTTCTCTGATGCACAACATTCCAGAAGTTGCACAGATTTGCACAAATATGGCGGATTTGTTCCGCTATTCTATCAAGGGTGCTTTTCTCGTGCCTCTGGAAAGTGAATTGAATATCATTGACAAATATCTGTATATGATAGAAGTCCGTTTTCAGGGAAGGATCACTTATAAGCTGGAAGTCTCCGACGATACGAAGGACTGTCTGATCCCGAAAATGATTCTACAGCCGATTGTAGAAAATTCGATTTTCCACGGTCTGGATGAGATCGAGGAAGGCGGTATCATCATTATAAAGACTACCAGAACAGAAGATGATCTGTACATTACTGTCACAGATAACGGAATTGGATTTTCAGAAGAGGCATTACAAAATCTGACTCGAAAACTGGGGGAAGAGATTACATTCATAAGCAATTCACCTTCCGGAACATCCGACAACATCGGTGTGATCAATATCCATAATAAGATAAGACTCTACGAGGGCAATAATTACGGTATCTCCATCGACAGCGCCCCAAATCATACTTCTGTCACTTTGCATCTGAATGCAAAACAACAAATTACAACTTAATATTTATTACTTCTTATAGGAGGACATCTGTCATGAGTCGTTTTTTCAATCCCGATAACCCCGTCATGGAGTTTATCGCAAAAATCTTTGATCTGGTTATCCTAAACCTGATCTTCATTTTCAGTTGTGTCCCGATCATCACCATCGGCGCATCCACCAGTGCACTTTCCTATGTAACACTTAAGATGGTGCGCGGTGAAGATCCTTATATCTGGCGTAACTTCTGGAAATCATTTCGTCAGAATTTCAAGCAGGGAACACTTGTATGGATATTTTCCATTCTGATCTTTATTTTTCTTGGAATGGATTTTTACATTATCAATTCACAGAATACATCATTATTTGCAGTTGTGCGTATTCTTCTCTGGATCGTATGTGCGGTTGCATTGTCTGTATTCTTATATGTATTTCCTGTTATTTCACATTTTGTGTGCACAACAAAGCAGGCTCTTAAAAATGCTCTTCTGATGACATTCGGTCATCTGCCGTATACACTTATGATGTTGGCTCTTGCAGGACTTCTTTTGTTCCTGTGTTCCAGTTCAAGCAAGCTGTTTGCTATGATTGTAGTATTAAGTGGGATCTGCGGATTCTCTGTAGTGTCATTTGTCTATAGCATTATGTTCGACCGGATTTTTCAGAAATACGAATCTGAAACATAAAATAGTGCAAGAGAACCTGCCACCGCAACTTCTCTTGCATACTTTGGAATAAAAAAGAGGATGGGCTTTGAAGCCCAATGTCATTAAGTTAATATTGGCGTAATACAGAAATTTATAGAGAAGAGGCTGAAGTTTTATATCTTCAGCCTCTTCTCCAGTTTTTTTGTATCACAAATAGACAGATTTTCATCTGCCTAAAAAATAGTATTTATTTACTCAAATTTATGCTACTCTATAAAGGAAGCCATGATAAGTCTTAGGTGTAAGCTTACGTTCCGATGCCTATCTGGTCTAATTGGGATAAGATTTTTAGCAATAATGGCTTCTAGGTCAGGTGGTGTTGTTTTCCATGATAGAATAATCTACACATGTGTGTAGCAATCGAAAAGTTTGCTTTATATGTATGCTTTCTTTGTTTTTTATCAATGACTACGTGCGAGGTAATCATTTCAGCAAAGTTATACATTATCAGATGTGCATAGATTTCTTGTTGGATACACATCACCTTTTTGGAATGGAAATTGAGCATGCCGATTGTATATTTCAAGTCTCTGAATGATGTTTCAATTCCCCAGCGAGATGCATATAGTTTCTTTAATAGTCTTGTGGATTATCAGCAACATTCTTAATCTCGGTCAACAAAAGTTTTTTTACATGTTCAGGTTTCATGTGTTTTCTCCTTGCAATCAAATTTTTCTTAATTACAAGGGCCGCACACATTTCTGCTTTTATCAACTGTTTTTTATAAAAAAAGACCCCTATACCATTTAATTGGTATAGAGATCTCATTTCATCAGCTTAACTTAATGACATTGGGCTTTGAAGCCTTATCCTCTTTTTTTATTCCTAACCTTTAATTCCTGACTGTGCCACACCTTCAATAAACTGTTTCTGGAAGATAAAGAACAATACAATGATCGGGATAACCGCCATTACGGCTCCTGCCATTTGCATTGGGTACTTCGTTGTATATTGTCCCTGTAATGTAGAAAGTGCAGGACCAAGTGTCATCTTATCCATAGATGTATTAACGATCAATGGCCACATGAAATCATTCCATGCAAATTTCGCTGTAAAGATTACCAGCGATACGATACCTGCTTTTGTAAGTGGAAGCATGATCCTTCCAAAGATCTGAAAACGGTTACAACCGTCCAGCAACGCCGCTTCTTCCAGTTCCTTCGGCAATGACATAAAGAACTGTCTCAGAAGAAATGTTCCAAATGCACTGAATAAGTTTGGCAGGAACAATGCCGGTATCGTGTCCAGAAGTCCAAGACTCTGAACAATCCGGTACTGCGGGATCAGGAATATCTGACCCGGTACCATAAGTACAGATAACACCAGTACAAAGATTGCATTCTTGAATGGGAATTCGATTCTTGCAAATGCATAAGCTGCCATAGAGCAGAACAGCACCTGTACAACAGTTGTTACCACAGTTGATATAATTGTGTTCAAATATACTCTTCCAAACGGAAGTGCTGTTACGATAGATGAATACGCATCTGTCAGAAACTTCTTCGGGAAAATGGTCGGCGGTATCTGCATGGCCTCTCCGACTGTCTTAAAAGAAGTCAGGATCATCCACACAAACGGAAATACCGTGATCGTAATTCCAAGGAGAAGTAAGATATGTACAATTATTTTTCTTGAATTTTTACTCTTCATTTTTCTTCTCCTCCTCTCTTAATCATAATTTACCCATTTTTTCTGACCGATCATCTGGATCACTGTTACCAGCATGATTACTGCAAAGATCAGAATTGAAATTGCTGCTGCATATCCTTTGTATCCATAATCAAATGCCTGACGGTAGAATAACATAACAACCGTCTGCGTATTTGCATATGCCGGATTCGTTTTTCCGATCATCATATAAATGACATCGAACACCTGGAATCCACTGATGATGGATGTGATCATCACAAAGAAGATCGTTGGTGTCAGAAGAGGAATCGTTACTTTAAAAAATAACTGAACTGGTCCTGCTCCGTCAATCTGTGCTGCTTCGTAATAAGATTTTGAAATTCCCTGCATACCTGCAAGCAGAATGATCATGTTATATCCGACCGACATCCAGAGACCTACGATCATAACACTATATAATGCGATTTTCGGATCTGTCAGCCAGCCGACACCTTTTCCACCCAGTGCACGGATCACACTGTTTAAGATACCCATTTTCTCGTTGTAGATCCATTTCCATACCATGCAACAGCTGCTGCCATGGTTACGGATGGTAAGAAATACAATGTACGGTAGATAGAGGTACCTTTAATCTTGGAGTTCAGAAGAGTTGCGATCAGGATTGATAAGAACAATCCAACCGGAACCGTAACTACAACGTACTTCAATGTATTTCCAAATGTTTTCAATACTTCGCCATCATGAAATAATTTCTGGTAATTTGCCAGACCGCAAAAAGTTGCGACATTAAATTTACTTACTTCGTTAAAACTAAACCAGATATTCTGGATAAATGGCCAGATATAGAACACCAGAAGGCCGAGGGTAACCGGCGCAATAAATATATACGCCGCAATCCAATCCTTCTTCTCTCTCTTACTCGCCCGTTTTTTCACTACGCCTGTTTTTGATTTTACCTTCAGCCATATCTTTTCACCTGTTTCTTACTATTTTTCCTGAAGTAACTTATCTGCCTGTTTTGTCAGACCCTTGCAGACATCTGAAAGTGATTTCTCTCCATTATATGCTTTCTGAAGTTCTGTTGCTTCCAGATCATACAGTTCTGCTGCTTTCGTACATACCGGAAGCGGATATGCTTCATCAGCGTGATTTGTGTAAGCTGCAAGATTGTACTGTGAATTAGCTTCTGCAAAGTATTTCTGTGCATCTGTTCTTGCAGAGATTACAACACCTGTTTTACCCTGGATTTCCTGAGCTTCTTTACTTCCAAGCCAGATAGCGAAATCTTCTGCTGCTTCTTTGTTCTTGCTTCCTTCAAACACTGCATATCCAAGTCCGTTGATGCAGTTGTCTTCTTTTCCGTTGAATGTCGGAATCTCTACGCAATCAACCTTATCTTTGATTGCGTCATTGCTTGCATACTCTGGAACCATGTATGATCCGGCAAAGTTCATTGCAAGCTGTCCACCCTCGAACATCGCATCTGCTGTTGTCTCTGAAAGAGCTGATGCACTTGGAGATAATCCTTCATTGTACATATCGATCCAGCACTGAATACCTTCCTGTGTCTTAGGATCATCATATCCTGTAGACTTCTTATCATCACTTAAGATATATCCGCCATTTGCATAGACGGTCTGATAATACCATGTCTGGAAATCAACCGGGCAAGCAAATGGATATACGCCGTCGCCAAGTTTTCCACTGTCTTTTAATGCCTTTGCTGTAGCAATCAGATCATCATAGCTCATGTCATCTGTAGGGTATGGAACTCCGCACTTGTCAAAGATTTCTTTGTTATACCACATTGCATTAGTATCAAAATCTTTCGGCACAGCATAGTTCTTCTTATCACGGACATAGTTATTAACCAGTGTCTCAGAATAGCTGTCCTTGATATCTGAGTCTTTGATCTTATCTGTCAGATCATCCAGGATTCCTCCCTCTACATATGAGTCCAGATGAAGAACGTTCAGCCAGAATACATCCGGAGCTTTTCCGCCACTTGCTGCAGCTTCAAGTTTTGTCCAGTATTCCCCACCTTTATATGGTGTTAACTGGATATTGATCTTGACATCCGAATTTTCTTTTTCATATGCCTTTACCATTTTCTCCATAGCCGGTCTCTGATTCTCATCCCAGATACCAAAATTTAATTCTGTCTTTCCTCCGGAAGCACTTTCGCCTTTACTTCCGCCACATGCTGTCAGCATCGTTGCACCCAGGGCTACACAAAGTCCCAGAGCTGCTACTTTTCTCATGTTCTTTTTCATAATGTTCACTCCTTCTCTTTTTCTTTATCTTTTGGTTACGTTTTATATGAAGTTCTCCGCCACTCCCGGCATTGAACACATATATTGGTTTTCTTTCTATCGAAATGTTTCAATATCTACCGGCTTTCCGTCATGCAATCTGGAGTATTCTGCCGCCAGTGCACAATAATGACTTTGTAACGATCTGTCCAGCGAAGTAATATAAGTGCTTTCCGATTTCTCTCCACTTATAACATCCAGAAATTCTTCCACCATCCGATTATCTCCACCGCCGTGTCCTGAAAAATCTTCTGACAGTTCTGCAACATTGATAATTTCTTTTGTTCTCTCCGGATCAAAATGCTCAATCCATATCTTGCTTTCCTTTTCATCCGGCTGCATATCTACGATCAGTTCACCTTTGGTTCCCATGAACTTGGCATATCTGGAAGTCTCATAAGTAAATCCGCACATCGTAAAACTCATCGTTGTCCCGTCGGTCATATTCATATTGATCACCTGATGATCCACAACATTATTATCACAACGGAACACACATCTTCCATACGGTCCGGTTCTTAAAGCTTCTTCTATCTTATCTTCTGTCGGTCCGGATGGCACAATGACATCCAGCGGCCATTCCCTGTTACCATTTCTGTATCCGATTCTTTTATGATCCAGGTAAATCTTTTCCGCATCAAAGATGCAGTTATCTTTCGCTTTGCATCCTTCCAGACATCTGTCTGTACAACCTTCCGGTGCATGTTCCGTTTTGAAATAATTCAGCTCTCCATAGGATGTAAGTGATCTGCATGTCTTATTTGCAAGCCACAGATACAGATCCATGTCATGACAGCATTTCTGCAGGATCATCGGACTTGTCTCATCTGAATTTGCCCAGTTGCCTCTGACAAAGCTATGTGCCTGATGAAACCATCCGACATTTTCAATCGCCATGATCGAGATCACATCACCTATCGTTCCTGCATCCAGGATTTCTTTCACCTTCTGATAGATTGGTGTATATCTTAGAACATGACAGACAACCACTTCTCTTTTACATTCTTTTGCCACTTCTGAAATCTTTCTGCATTCCTCAAGATCCGGTGAAATTGGTTTTTCCAGCAACAAGTGATAGCCTTTCTTCAATGCTACAATTGCCTGTTCTACATGCTGTCTGTCCTGCGTCGCTATGATCATTGCATCTGCAAGCTTATCTTCCTTTAACATGTCTTCGGCACTTGTATAGCAGCGAGATTCTGGTATGTCATATTCCCTGGCCGTCAACTTTACTTTTTCCGGATCAATATCTGCAATGGCTACAATCTTCATCTTATCCGGATATATCGTAGCAGCTTTTGCATAGGTATCTCTTCCTCTGCTTCCAAGCCCTGCGATTGCAATTGTCATTTGTTTACTCATGACTCTCACGCCTTTCTTTATGCCACGCTCTCAATCGTGTACGTCTGTTGTCTGAAATCAACCGTTACTTTTGTTCCATCTGCAAATGTCGTTCTCTGAACCTGCGGATCTCCGTCCACCATTTCATGATGTACCATCTCACATTTTGCTACTTTTTTATGAAGTTCTGCCACAACTTTGCATCTTTCGATATCTTCTTTGATATGCATCTTTACATTTCCATCAAAAGAGCCATCAAAGTTTGGATATGCCCCATCTCGGATCAGATATGGTGCTCCACCATTTAACAATGCATAAAGCATATATCTTCTGTATCGTCGATCTTTTCCATCATCATGGTTCAATGATGCAATCATGGTATACCAGGTTGAACAACGGAACCGGTATTCCGTGTTTCGGGCTTCCCGGCTTACGCAGCATAAAATCATATGGTGCGTAATGACAAAATACCAGGCTTCTTGCACTCCAGTCACTTACTTCTTCGGAACTTGGAAGAATTCCCTTTGACATCAGATAATCGAAGCATCTCGCACGATAATCGTAGCATTCTCTTCTTGTCATGCGATGTCTCGGATTGTCGCACTCATCACCTTCATTACAGGTAAATACATCCAGATAAGCCCCGTCCAGCTGAATGTTATTCTTCTCCAGTTCCTGGAAATTACGCTTTACATAATGTGGAGCCTGTGTTGCGCACAGATAAGACTGTTTACCGCCGGCCCATCTCTTATGTGTCGGAATGGTTCCATCTGTCAGTCTGCATGCATAGTCTTCATCGAGCTTTCTGCTGCGAAATAATAATCGCGGTATTGATCATGAATTCCAAACAAGTCTCCCTGTTCTTTCATGGTATCTGACAATTCTTTCATTGCTTTCCATCCACCAGCTTCTTCGCAGGCCGGTGTATAATCCGGATGTTTGTTATCATATCCCGGTTCTGCCCAGCCATCCAGATGCAAATATAACTTTCCGGCTCCCAGCTCATGCAGTTCTTTCATCTCTTTTGTTCTGACTGCAAATGGTGTCAGGTTATTGTTCTTATCTGGATTCTCCGGATCAAAGAAATCTGACTCTGGCTGTACGAATGTTTTAATTCCTTTGTGAATGAAGCTACATCCAATCAAATTGTCCACAGAAGCAACTCTCGATGCTTTTTCATTCAGTGTACAAAAATTTCCCTGTTCTCTTACATAATCTCTGTATATCTTACATGCATCGTTGTAATCTCCATCTTCGATCAGTGTATATCTTACAACTCTCTTATATTCCATCTTACCGAGACTTGGTTCGAATCTCACACCTACATGTGTATATGGCCCATTTTTCCGGATGCTCTGCCTGATATCCTGCATTCCATGGTGTTGTGCAGATTGCAATGTATCCATTATGTTCCTTGAACTGCGAGAACCAAGGCATGTAACCGCCTGCCGTCTCAAAGTATCCATCAAATGGAATATCTGTAAGTTCTGTCTCCCAGTCATTCGGGATCAAGACTCCCTGCTGCATATTCAATAGTGTATACCAGTCATTCCTTTTTTCTTCTAATTCCAGTTCTCCCGGCCAGAATACTTTTTCTACCGTAAGTCCTTCTTCACAAATTGGAATCCATTCAAAGAAAATGTTTTCTGTACATCTCTCAATCCATACATACGTTTCGAATGCATATGGAACTTTTGTTCCTTCTACCTCAAATCCTGTAAATGAACTGCGGATTCCCTTTCCGATTCCGTTCTGTACCAGTTCGTGATGGATTTCCAGTGCTTCGTCAAAATAAACGGTTCCTTCTTTGCATTCCATTTTCGGACGGTACTCACTTGTCCAGTTCCATTCGGTATCCCCTTTCCCGAACGAAAACTTTAGATTATTATCATCCATTCTAAGTTGTATTGTGTTAGTCTTTACCTCCAACATATGAACCACCTTTCATTGGCAAATTCGCTAATTTTCTTATTCCTTTTCGTTCATTATATTGTATTCTGCACAAGATTGCTTGACATATTGTCCATTCTTATTGTCATATCATCCAAAAGTTGTTATAATATAAGCCAGGAGGGACGCTTATGACTTATGTAAAAACCACATTGCAGCATTCCATCGACATTGATGCGATCATCACACTGCACTATTTTGAATATATGAAAAATTTCGAATTCAAAGGCGAGTCGCATAATTTCTGGGAATTTCTTTATGTCGACAAAGGAACCGTTGCAGTCCGTGCCGATGATACCTGGACAACTCTTTATACCGGTGACATTATCTTTCACCAGCCAAATGAATTCCATGCCATTAAGTCCATCGGGAAAGATTCACCCAATCTGGTCGTCATGTCTTTCACTTCTAGTTCGCAGGCCATGTCTTTCTTCGTAAATAAAAGTTTTACACTCAGTATGGAAGAACGGGCCATGATCTCCAGAATCATCACGGAAGGCCGGCATACGCTTGCAACGCCTATGCACATTCCTTCGGTCGAACAGGTACAGTTAAAGGAACATGCACCTTTTGGCTCCCAGCAGATGATTCTCCTTTATCTTGAGATGTTTCTGATCACCCTGATCCGTGAACATCAGGAAGAGAGCGGCACCTCTATACAGCATAAGTCTTCTCCCGAGAAAGAATCTGCAGAGCAGGAACGCCTCAGCGAAATTCTGAAATACCTCGAATATCACATCTGCGAAAAGCTGACGGTAAAAGATATCTGCAATGAATTCTCCATGTCCCGTTCTTACGTTCAGTTACTGTTTCACGAACAACTAAACTGTGGTGTGATCGACTATTTCAACCAAATGAAGATTCAGCGTGCCAAAGACATTATCCGTGACGGTTCTATGAACCTTACCGAGATTGCTTATTTTCTTTCTTACAGCTCACTGCCATATTTTTCCAAGCAGTTCCGTCTTGCAACCGGCATGTCACCTTCCGCTTATGCATCTTCCATAAAAGGAATTACCGATGCTGTCTACGAGGCAGAAGAGCGAAACCGCGATCTATAATCACTCATAAAAAAATGGCGCAACAAGGCTTATTCATCACACCCCATTGTGCCATTTTTATTATTTCATTTTTATTTTCAGTCTATTGTCTAAAACTCTGCCTTTAAAAATGCTTCATAGCATCTTACTGCTTCATATATGTCTGCCTTGCTCGTCGTCTCCCACGGTGCATGCATTCCAAGGACTGCCACACCGCTATCGATAACTTCCATGCCGTACACACTCATCAGATAAGCGATCGTTCCTCCGCCGCCTACATCAACACGACCAAGTTCTGCTGTCTGGAAATGCACCTTTGCATCTTCATGATCTTTCTTAACTGAGCCACGTATTCCGGATTGGCATCATTGGAACCGCTCTTTCCTCCCGAACCTGTATACTTGTTAAATACCGGTCCACATGCAAGAAAGGCCGCATTCTTTTTCTCATATACATCCTCATACATCGGATCAAATCCCGCACTTACATCAGATGAGAGCATCTTGGAATTTGCCAGCGTCCTTCTGAGAACAATGTCATTATATTCAATCCCTTCATTCAAAAGAATGTATTCCGCAACTGCATTTTCGAAAAACCTGGATGTCATACCACTCGCACCCGTACTTCCAATCTCTTCCTTGTCAACCAACAGACAGCAGGCAGTTCTCGTAACCTCTTCTGCTTCCAGTATTGCAAACAACGAAGTGAATGCACACACTCTGTCATCCTGTCCATATGCCAGAATCATACTGTTATCCAGTCCACACTCTCTGGCTTTTCCTGCCGGCACAATCTCTAATTCTGCCGAGAGGAAATCTTCCTCTTCGATATCATATTTTTCTTTCAGAAGATTCCTGATTCTCCGTGTCACCGCATCCTCTTCTCCGTCCTCCGGACGGTTGCCGATCAAAAGATCCATCTGTTCCCCATCGATGAAATCTTTTGCCAGCTTTTCTCTCTGCTTTGCTCCCAGATGCGGAAGAAGATCATTGATCACAAGCACCGGGTCTGTCTCTTTTTCCCCCACACAGACCTCCACTTTTTTCCCATTTTTCTTAATCACTACACCGTGAAGCGCAAGCGGAATTGAAAGCCACTGGTATTTTTTAATACCTCCGTAATAATGCGTATCCAGAAAAGCCAGTCCTTCATTCTCGTATAACGGATTCTGTTTGACATCGATTCTCGGCGAATCAATGTGTGCGCCAAGAATATTCATCCCCTCTTCAACCGGCGCAGTTCCTGCATGAAAAAGTACAATGGCTTTCCCCATATAATCCCATATACACTTTATCTCCGGTGCGAATCTTCTTTCCTGCCTTGATCAACTGTTTCCATATCTTCGTATCCCTGAGCTCTGGCAAGTTCAATGTTTTCTGTTACACACTCCCGTTCTGTTTTTCCTTCATCTAGACATACACGATATAACGCATTGGTTCTTTCCAACTTCTCCAGCTGTGCCTCGCTATATGTCTGCCATAAATTTTTACGTTTCATAACTTCTGATTTCACCTCTTTCTCCTTTTATTTAAACTGTATTATAAACCATGTCTTTTAAAATTGTATTATACTTTTGTCCATTGAAATTGTAGGATCGTCCAATATTCTATAAAAAATTCTCTTTTTAACCATATTCCCTTTGCTTTTTATTTTTCTGTTGCTGTATGATGTGGGATAAAAAGGGGGCACTCTATCATGGAATTATTCTGGTGTTAAGTTACATAATTCTATTACTGTCGGAAAGATATTCAGTATTCATTATTTTGAATATATGAGTAACTTTAAATTCTCTGGTGAAGCTCATAATTTTTGGGAATTTGTATATATTGATAAAGCGAAGCCGGTATAACTCACAATAAATCTTATACAGTACTACACAAAGGGGAACTTTTCTTTCATAAACCCAATGAATTTCACAGTGTCCGGGCAACAGGCACGATTGCACCCAATCTTATTGTTATATCTTTTGAGTGCAATGACAAGGCAATGAATTTTTTCAACAATCGTCGTATGAAAATTGATGAAACTGCACAAACATTGCTCGCCAATATTATCATCGAAGCAAAACGTTGTTTTAACTGTCGTCTAGACGATCCTTATCTTCAAAATATGCCTTTAAAAGACACAGACATTTTTGGGTCACAACAAATGATTCGATTATATTTGGAACATTTTTTGATTCATTTAATCCGATGTTACTCTCAATCTTTCCTGCAACACAAAAAGCTTTCAGAAGCAAAGCTTCCGAAAGCTACAAAAACAAATAATGACACTGAAACATTCAATAAAATCATTGATTATCTCAACCGGCACATAACATCACATGTAACTATTGACTTGATTTGCAAAGACAATCTAATTGGTCGTTCCCAATTACAAAAATTATTCAAGGAACAATGCAATCGGGGTATTATCGAATATTTTTCAATATTGAAATCGAAGTTGCCAAAGAACTGATCCGAACCAATCACATGAATTTTACACAGATTTCTGCACATCTTGGTTACACCTCTATTCATTATTTTTCCAGGCAATTCAAAAAAATTGTCGGAATGACACCTTCTGAATACGCTTCTTCTGTCAAAGCAATAGCAGAAGGAAACGCAAACTAATCGTCTTCTATGACTGTTATTTAATTTGCATGAAATTCATAGCGGAAAGGAAGTATCTGCTTTCCTCCATACAATTCATGATTCAGGATCTCCCAGAGATCCTGGATACTGTCTTCTCCTTCTCTTACATCATCAACCACAATTCCTTCTTCACTGTTCAGCAATTTATCCGCTTCTTCAAGTCTTCCTGTCTTCACAAGTCCCAGTGCATAATAATATTGCACCCGCCCGATGGATTTCATATCTTCATCCATAACAGCATACTGCTGTAAAATTGCCCTATATGCTTCGCATTGACTCAGAATTTTAAGTCCTTCTTTCTGATATGACAGACAGTGTCTCTTAAGTTCCATTCCTCTTTGTGCATACAATGCCGCAAGATTTTTATTTCCTTCATGAATACTTAAACATGCCAGTCCATGCAGTGCCCATGCGTTCTCCTGAAGTTTCAATGATGTCTCATACATTTCTTTTGCAATTTTATCATTTCCTTTTCGGAATTCAAGAATTCCAAGATGATAATATGCATACCAGTTTTCATAATTCGGTGCTAGTGGTTTCAGCGTTCGTTCTTTTTCAGAATAAGCCAGAAATTCTTCTCCATTCCAAATGCATCCGGTTCTGTCTCTGGGTCCGGACAATGAAGCTCTCCTGTCTCAAAAAATGTTCCCACTTTTCCATACTTTCCGTTTTCTTTACAAATTTCAAATGACCCGTTCTTGCGTAACTCTTTGCGAAATGCACCATAACCACTTCCCGGAGTAATCAGTTCTGCCTCTGTTAATGCCATCTTTTTTGTTTTCTTCAATTCTTCTTCCAGTTTCCCGATCAGCTGAGTTTTTTGCAGATAGTCTGTTATGTATCTTTTTCTTTCTTCAAATGATTTATCATATATCTCTGCAGTCAGTTCTTCTGAATATGCCGGTCCGTAACATTCCATCCATTCCCACGCAGTGTGTGGTGCCATCGGAATACATCCATACTGTGTCTTTCCAAGTCCCGCCTGGATTTCTACATAGCGCCCTGCATCTTTTGTCAAAAACTCCTGCCAATGATCAGATGCTGCATTACTTCCCCATGAAAACAGTTTTCTTCCTTTCAGTCTTCCTGTCGAAAACTGTAAAAGCCCTTTTCCGTTTTTATCTACATTTACAATATATTTCGGCTCGTTTTCCGGGATATTAAAGAAATAATCAATACTCCGTGGAATTTTCTGATAATCCGAAACATCCACACCATCCACTTCTGGCAAAGATACTTTACGACATTCAACACCTGTTCCTGCATATGCTTCTGATGCAGGAACTGTTATATGTCCCTGTTCATACTCCGGAACCGCCATATTGCTCCACCAATACATCGGAATCACTTCCGTACTTTCATTCACTATTCTCATTCTACATTTCAAATATGAAGAATCATCATCCAGCCAAAAATCCATCTGCCATGTTACCCCTCTGATTCTTTCATACTCATACATTCTCAGTACCGGTTCTCCTTCATCGGTATGTGTCTCTGCAACATATAATGGTTCTGTCGTATACGGCTGATGTCCTATAATGCCAAGATTCCATTCCACGCCTCCCGAAAACCAGGCATTTCGTACCGCCAGGTACTGAACTGTAATACGTCATTCGTATAAAGCAGATTCCTGTTTTCATTTTTATCCCAAAGTTCCCATAATCTTCCACCATAATCTGGAAGAAATACTGCCTTGAGCTGATTATTTTCCAATACTGCCGTACGAATTTGCTTTTCTTTCAATTGCCTTTTGTAATTATTTCTCTGACGATATGGATAAGAATCCGCTACTTTCCCATATCCTTCATAAATTTCATCTGTTTCATCCAAATAGAACTTTAACGAATTCTGCAGAATCTGTTCTCCAAGAAGATCTGGTACACATGACTCTTCTCCCAAATCTGCTGCAAGCATATTTTTCCATTCAAATCTTAATTCTGACATAATTTTTCCTTTCTTCGCTTCAAATAAAATCCACAGGACTTGCCAGTGGCAGTTTCTCCCGTATGCTTTAATATAAAAATGAAGCTGTCAACCATGACTACCTCCTTACATGGTATAACAGCTTCACCACCTTTCTACTACAAGGTTCTCTCTATCCCTTGATTCCTCCCGTTACTCCACCTATAATCTTCTCTGATAAGAAGAGATACAGAATAAAGGTCGGCAGGAATACAATAACAACTGCTGCAAACATTCCTGCCCAGTTGCCTGTATACTGCATAGACTGGAGCATTCCGTACAATCCAACCGCTACCGGCCGTAATGTATCGTTGTTTGCAAAGATCAATGACAGGAAATATTCATTCCAAATATTGATAAAATTGAAAATCGTAACTGTGACGATTCCCGACTGAGCCATCGGGAACATAATCTTCCAGAATGTCTTCGTTGGAGGGCAGCCATCAATTGCAGCGGCCTCTTCATATGTTCGAGACAGGTTCGAGAAGAATGTCAGCAGAAAAATTGTTGTATATGGAATGTTGATTCCAATATACAGAAAGATCAATGTTACTTTGCTGGCAAATACACTGTTCAAGATTCCAAGATTGGCAACGATACTAAACAGCGGAAGCACGATCATGGTGATCGGAATTCCCATTGCCGATACAAAACTTGTCTGAATGATTTTATTTCCCAGAAATGTGAATCTCGCCAGTACATATGCTGCCGGCGCACAGATCAGGATCAGCAGGAAACATGATATCAGGGAATATAACATTGAGTTCATAAAGAACGTTGCCACACCACCAGATCCCCATGCCTGTATATAATTTTCAAAATGCAGTCCTGTAGGGAACTTAATGCTTTTCCTGCGAAAATGTCAGTTGTTGTTGAAAGACTCGCTGCAAGAATCCATCCAAGCAGCATAAATGTAAAGATAACCCACAAGATGATCACGATATATCCAGGAGCCAGTTTCATTTCTTTTTTCCAGTTAATTTTCTGTCTTACTTTTTTTTCTTTTTCCATAACTGCTCCTCCTTTCTAAAATTCAAGGTCATCATCTTTGATCAATTTGTTACAGATTGAGAATACGATCACTACACATACGCACAGAATAATACCGATTGCAGCTCCATATCCTGCATTTCTCTCTGTCACCGCATTACCTGCGCCAAATGTATGCATATACATATACTGTACCGGTACGATTGTTGCCTTATCTGCCGTAACCGTTGAGAATAATTGCGACCATACAAAGAATGCTGCTGTACTTACTGTCCACATTGTAATATTTGTTTTAAATACACCTTTTAAAAGAGGCACTGTCATATAGCGGAACTGCTGCGGTTTATTCGCACCGTCAATTGTTGCCGCCTCAAAAAGATCTGGCTGATTCTTTCGATTCCGCTCATCCAGATCAACATATGATATCCAATCATTCCGAAGCAGTATGCAAAAAGCAATGCCCAGAACTTGTGATCGGAATCCAGCCATGGAGTTTTCGCAAGTTTGTGTAATCCAAGCGAATCCAAAACGCCCTTTAAAAGTCCGAATTTAGAACTGTATACATACTGCAGCCACATGGTTGCAAGCGCTACCGCACTTACGATATTCGGAAGATAGATGATTGCACGGAAGAATTTCTTTCCGCGTATTCCACTTGTCAGGATTACTCCGAATAACAGGGACACCGATAATACGATGATTCCACCCAATGCCCATATTTTCAAAATGTTCATCATTGCTGTTTTAAAGATCGCTGTCGTAAACAACTTCTGGTAGTTGCCCAATCCAACAAATGTCCACCATTCCATTGTATCCGTTACTGACTCGATCTTATACATACTCATCATAATGGTTCTGATAATCGGATACAGGAATACTATGAGGAAGATGATTACTGCCGGGGCAAGAAACCCAACGATCATTTTTTTATTCTTCTTCACGTATATGCCTCCTTTTACTAAAATATGGTGGCCGCGTAGTAACCGCCCTGCCACCATATTGATCACTATCTAGTCTCTTTTCTTTACTGTCTGATTTTATTGTCCTGCTGCTTCTTTCATTGCTTTGATGAATCCTGCTGCGTCCAGTTTGCCTGAAGCAAGTTTCTGTGTGTTTTCCTGAAGCACAGGTGTGATATCATTGTTGCTTTCTACACCTGCTGCCCAGTCATAGAAAGTTGTTGTTGCATCGAATGCTTCTTTTACTCCTGAGAGTTCTGTCGGCCATGCATCCGAATTTGCTTTGTCAGTTGGGATACAAAGAGCATCTTCTGTCATCTTCTTATCATACTCACCTGTTGTAATGTACTCGATAAGCTGGAATGCTTTATCTGCCATCTTAGAATCCTTGTTAATTGCAAGTACCTGGTTTGCAATGTTGTTAGCTGTATTATCATCTTTCCGTCTGGAACTGATGGATAATTGAAGTAACCCCATTCAAGATCATCTGCTACAGAATCTTTTGCTTCATTTGGAAGCCATGATCCACAGATAACGATTGCTGCATCACCAGGAGCGAATTCCTGATTCTGTCCTGCTGGATATTTGTTTGTTGCGATATTTTTTGAGAAATAACCTTTCTTAGCGAAATCAGCAAAACTTTCTGCTGCTGCTTTAACTTTTTCATCATCCATGTTACAGATTCGCCATTGTATTCTTCTCCCGTTACCAGAGATTTACTCCATCCTGTCCGATATATCTTGCAAAATGATATCCGATAAATGATGTCAGATAAGCATCATCTGCTGTAATTGGTGTTATTCCTGCTTCTTTTAATTTTGCACAAGCTGCATCTAATTCTTCCCATGTAGTTGGTACGGATTCGATTCCTGCTTTTGTAAATAACGTCTTATTGTAGAAGAAACCAAAGATAGATGGCTGATATGGAATGCTGTGTAATGCATCATCTCCATCGTGTGTCTGACCATATGCGTTACGTGCAATCTTGAACAATGTCTCATTGCCGTGCTCAGATTCATAATCCTTAGCCATATCTTCCAGATCTAATAAGTATTTTCCCCAACTTCCGTTTACACGGTTAACATCTTCATCAAACAAATCAATCTGCTGTTTTGCGCTCAAAGCCGGCTCAAGTCCCTCTCTCTGTCCGGTACGTCCCTTGAACTGTACATCAACCTTAACACCAGTATCTTTTTCATACTTGCTGATAGCTTCCTTGATAACCTTTGCCTGTGGTTCATCCTCACTCCACATAGCCCAGTATACAAGTTTGTCCCCACCTTTGCTGCTTCCACTGTCTGAACCTGATTTGCTTCCGCATCCTACAACCAGTGAAGCTGCCATTGCCACGCACAGAAGTGCGCTCACAATTTTCTTTTTCATAACACGTTTCCTCCTATTTCGTATCGTTTGTTGTTAAATCTATTCTAATACAAACTTGCACAAAAATCTTTGTCTTATAGAACTCTAAATTTGCACTATCTGCATTAGTTATTTGATTTTTGAACAAATTTATTGTATCATATTGTATAGATTTTACAAAGTATTATTTTCACAAACTTGCTTTTATTTGCAAAACATATTGTAAAACATACACGCAAAGGAGATTAAGCATGGCATACTACGGAGTGAATTTACATAATTCTATCACTTTAGGACGAATCTTCAGTATTCATTATTTTGAATATATGAGTGATTTCAGCTTTGAAGGAGAATCTCACAACTTCTTGGGAGTTTGTCTGATGTCGACAAAGGTGAAGTTGATGTAACCAGAGGAAAAACGCATACGATATTAAAAAAAGGAGATCTTGTTTTTCACAAGCCCAATGAATTTCATAATGTTAAAGCGACCGGCAATATTGCACCCAATCTGGTTGTTATTTCTTTTGAATGCCATGATGATGCCATGTACTTTTTCAATGACAGAATCTTGCGGATTGATGAAACAGAGCGTAATCTGCTTGCCGACGTTATAATAGAGGCCAGACGCTGTTTTGACTGCAGACTGGATGATCCTTATCTACAGAATATGCCTTTAAAAGATTCTAATATATTTGGATCTCAGCAGATGATCAGACTCTATCTGGAACATTTTCTGATCCACCTGATCCGCCGCTATTCCAATCCTGTCGTGCTTCAGAAAAAGCTTTCAAAAGTAGATGCCCCAAAAGCTACAAAAAGTAAAAGCGATGCCGAAGTTTTCAATCGTGTTACCGACTACCTGGAAAGCCATCTGAATACGCATGTTACCATCGATCAGATCTGCAAAGACAATCTGATTGGACGTTCACAGCTCCAGAAGATTTTCAAAGAACATTGTGATCTTGGAATCATTGAATATTTTTCAATGCTGAAGATCAATGCTGCAAAAGAATTAATACGTACCAAACAATTAAATTTTACTCAGGTTGCAGAACATCTTGGATATACCTCCATCCATTATTTTTCCAGACAGTTCAAAAAAGTAGCCGGGATGACGCCATCTGAGTATGCATCTTCGATTAAGGCTATGGCGGAGGGGGAATTCAAATAATTTTTCTTGGGATTTAATTTATTAACTGGGGAAGCGGCCTCTCAGCCTTGAAGGAAACAATAGATAAGGATTATTGATTCATGGTTCCATACCATAAGAAACACTAA
>ENA-OQLB01000043-OQLB01000043.1-human-gut-metagenome-genome-assembly--contig:-NODE-43-length-65481-cov-15.367873_pt1 | contig 65481 bp, 75 predicted proteins | sample MGYA00242656_ERZ504813 | MGnify/ENA primary metagenome ERZ504813 (study PRJEB26092, sample SAMD00036388) | human gut metagenome | host: Homo sapiens | study: EMG produced TPA metagenomics assembly of... | reverse complement strand
ATAGACTCGGACACGAGCCTGACCAACACTGGCCCGTACCCTTCGGCGCGAACCCGGGCACGGCCACCAGCTGGCCGTCCGACCAGTCCAAACAGATCGCGTCCATCACCGGCCTGAGGGTCATCGACCTGTATTACGGCGGCGCGCGCATCGCCCGCGACAAGACCGGCTGGCAGGTGGATGGGCCATGCAGTCCAACCGTCTGGCCTCGCTCGTCAAGGCCGACGCCGCGAACACGCCGGGAGTGATCGTCATCTACGGGTTCTACAGCAACGATTTGCACGACGGCCTGACGGACACCAAGCCCGCGACCGACCTGTCGAAGATCGCCGCCGCATACAAGGCGAAGTTCGACGAGCTGAAGGCCAAGTACCCGCAGGCTCGCATCCTCTACGCGCTCCAATGCTCGTTCCGGTCTGCGGCGACTGAGGCCAAGCCGAGAATGACGGGCCTGCCGTCCGGCACCATCATGACCAACAACTTCACGGCCCTGCAATCCTCGGAACGAATCCTGTTCACCGAGGAGACGCTGGGCGTGCCGGTCATCGACGCGACCGACGAAGTATGGGCGCTCGGCAGTGGGTTGACCATCTCCGACATGATTCACCCACCGCGGAGGGAGCCGTCAAACTCGGCCAGATCCTCGGCCGGCACATCAAACAGGCCCTCCAGGAGGGATAGCCATGAAGCCCCCGATCCGCGACCTACTGGCCGCCATCCTCCTGTTCGCGGTGCTGGCCGTCGTCATCGTGGCGGCGCTGTCAACACTGGGCGGGCTGCGCGAATCGCTCGCACTGCTGCTGCTCCTGCTGTTATGGCTCGCCTCATAAAACCCAACCAACCGAAAGGAACAATCATGAAGAACTGGGACACGCTTGAAGCGGACGAGAACCTTCTTATGAACACTCATTACACGCCCGGACGTTCCGGCCGTAACATCGACAAGATCGTCATCCATCACAACGCCGGCAATTTGAGTATCGCCGACTGCTACAACCTGTGGCAGACCCGCGAAGCCAGCGCCCACTATCAGGTCGACGCGAATGGCCGCATCGGACAGCTCGTATGGGATGCCGACACCGCATGGCAAGCGGACAACTGGGACGCCAACATCACCAGCATCGGCATCGAACACGCCGACATCAACACCAGCCCGTGGACCATCAGCGACGCCACATTGGACAACGGCGCCCACTTGGTGGCCGCCATCTGCAAGTACTACGGGCTCGGCCGCCCGCAGTGGGGCGTGAACGTGTTCCCCCACTCCCGCTTCACCGCCACCGTATGCCCGGCCAGCCTCGCCGGCACCCAGAACGCGGCCTACATGGCAAAAGCCCAGCAGTGGTACGACAGCATGACAGGCGGAACCCCGGCACCCACGCCAAGCCAACCGGCCACGCACGGGACAAACCTCGAAGCGCTCGCCGACGCCGTCATCCGCGGCGAATACGGCAACGGCGACGAACGCAAGCAGCGGCTCGGCAGCCAGTACGACGCGGTCATGGCAATCGTCAACGCCCGCTACGGAGTCACCACCAACACCACTGCCACCTCCGCCAACACAGGCGTCGACATCGACGGCCTCGCACGTCGCGTCATCAACGGCGAATTCGGTGTCGGCGACGCCCGAAAAGCCGCCCTCGGCAGCAACTACGAAGCCGTGCAGGCGCGCGTCAACCAGCTACTCGCCGGAGGCACCGGCACCAGCAGCACCGACCTGAACGCATTGGCGGATGCGGTGATTCGCGGCGAATACGGCAACGGCGCTCAACGCCAAGCCGCACTCGGAGCGAACTACGCGGCCGTGCAGGCATTGGTCAATAAGAAACTCGGCTACTAAAAAAAAAACAGGAAGGAACAACCATGGCCGACAACACACTAGACACTCAACTCGAAGAATCATGGAAACCGGCACGACCAACATTCCCGACCATACGGCCACGCCGTACACTCCCGTATTCAACGACACGGTACGCACCGTCATCTACGTGGCCACGCTCGTCGCCTCGGTCATCGGACTCGGGTTCATGAGCTTCGGCTCCCCCGAAATCGGCGGTTTCATCAGTACCGCCGCAGGCATCATCGCCGCAGGATTCGGAGTCGCATACAACCCCGTACGCATGGCCGGCAAGTAGCCGCAGCGAATAAACACCGCCCTCCATCCGGCATAACGCTGGACGGAGGGGCGGTTTTCGCGTATTCAAAACCAAGTTCAAGCCCATGGCAAAGGAACACCGACCACACGGGCCAAGGCATACGCCAATGCAAGCGCGACTATCAGAGCGCAGACCGCGACGAAAACGTAGTCTCCTAGCAGACATGCTCTAAGGAACAATGGATGCTCCCGCGCGAACACCCGCATTCTTTCACCCCTATTCTTATCCAGATGCGTCGAGGTCGCACAGTCGTGGAACAGGTGCATGAACGGACGCCATCGCGCCATACGCACGAACTGGTCCGCATCAGCGACATCATTCGATTGCTTGGCTTGAGGCGAATCCAACGGATCGTTTTCCTCAACCACTTTCGCCGCAGCCACGGTCTTGCTCGCATCCGTGGAGGATATGCCGGATACCGCGTCTAGGTCCGCGTCCGGCGATTCCACAGCGTCGAAACCGGTGTCGTCATAATCCGCCATGTCAGATGTCGGCCCCGTGCTTGCGCAACCGTTCCATGCGTTTTCGAACCGCGGCCAGCGAGACGCCGAAATATGCTGCGGCCGCGATCATCCCATCGTTCTTGACTTTCTGGATGAAATCGTGTTCGGGCATGAGCAGCGCACCGGCGAACTCGTCCGCGTAGAATTCGTGGATGTCGTAATCGTCGGAACGTTTGTCCATGAAAGCGAAATCGTTGTCCTGCGCTATGGTGACTCGTTCCACGAAATGCCCCAGTTCGTGTGCGAGCGTGAACCTGCGTCTTGTCTGTGGTTCGGTGCGTTCCGTGTAGGCTCGGGGCTCGCTGCTGTGTTCCTTGACTATCATGCCGCTGACACCTTCGGGAAGCTCACCGGTGTAGGGCGTGACACCCATGGCCTTGCATATGCTCACGATCTTGACCGGATAGGAGTGGTCCCAGTAATTGTCAAGGGTTTCTTGCGCTTTGCGGCGCGCATCCTGCCACAGTAGGGTCATGACTTCTCCTTCCCAGTATTGACCTGATATCCTATATGTTCAACGTTAACAGGAGCTCAGGCCCAGGCATTCCCTCGCATAGGCTTCAACCTCACGGTTTCAGTACTTCTTACTTAAGGTACTTGACCCAACCTTTGTAAGTCAACATTTGCGAAGCTTCCTTTTCATCCCTATAAATGTATTTGGAATGCAGCCTTTGGATTTCAGACTCGTCAGTAGGCCACCCAGTTGGATTAGCGAAAAACATATTACGGTAGTGCAGGTGCCACATACGGTTGAAATAATTATCCGCGCATTCCGGTTTGAACATCATCCGGCTTGCACTTTCCCATATCGCAACTGCCTTATCTATGTCAGGCGCGTATTTATCTGACAGTACAAGCTTCCAAAGAGTGAATTGCTTAGCTCCATCAACCTTTACTTCATGCAGTACTCCGACATTGACAAGAGTTCGTAGTGCTGCGCGAATCTGCGTTGCCCGAGTACGCTTGCCCTCGCCTTCCATATCTTCTGCCAGACCAGTAGCAGTCCCCATATAGCAACGAGGCGGAAGGGGAATAATGTCATGGCACGAACCGGGACCGTATTCATTCGCGGCTCTGAAGACAAACGGAAGAGGAGACTGGGGGTCTGGAGTGTTTAAGCACAAGTACGAGAACACAGCTCTTTCATAAGGCCCAATATCCTTGTGCAATAAAAGCGTGTCTCGCAGTAGCTTGTCTCCTTGCAGATAGTTGTACAGCCCCATGTCAGTCCTTCTTTTCTCCCGAGAACGGTAGCCCAAAATACGCTCTTGCTTGCCTCTCGGCTTCTTCATTTTCTGATTGGTTCCCCAATAATAGAAGCCAAAGTTTGTTTTTCCCCGCGAAAGAGTTTGGTGCCTTCAACTCCTTCAAGAGTCCATAGGATCGCAAACTATTACAGGCCGAAGTAATCTTGTTCTTTGCCGCTTTGACTCGTACCTCAAGCTGCTTAATAGCTTCGGGGCTGACGTTCCCATCAAGCCCTACAGATACATCAATATTTGGACCTAATCCTAATCCTTCAATGATCTGGTTCTGTCCACCCCAATAGCACCAGTAGGGGCGTCCCTCTTTCTTCACTGCTTGGGCGTCCTCTTTGTTAATGCAGTGCAGTGCCATGAACATCAGGATATTTAGTGCGGAGTCATCAAGTGATGGCTTGCCGTCCTTGCGAATCTTGTTGAGCTTGCCTCGTGCCGCGAGGGCATATACGCGGTCTGCGTTTTTGTAGCCCACTATTTCCATAGCCTTCCCTCCACGCCACGGGATATACTTGTGTGCGTGGAAAATCGTAGCCCGGTTTTCCGTTCAAGCCCCGTGGTGCCGCTAACATCACAGGGCTTTCTTATTCCCAAAAATACTATATCATGATGTCCGTAAAAACAATGATAGTTATTCACGATTTTTTGGGATTATATAGAGTCATGGCTTTCTGGGACCATACAAGGAATACATAAACTTCAACAGAGATTCGTACAAAAACCGATTTTGATTTTTTCGAGCGAATCACCGCCGATTCGCCACGCCGATACCCGTTTTCCAACTCAATCCGCAAGTTTGTTGGAGAATGTTGGAGAATGACATTCCTAGATACCGGAAATCTTACCCAAGATACAACGAGACCCCTTGCAAACATTGGCGTTCGCAAGGGGTCTCAATGCCTAATCAGCGGGCGTTTCAGCACACCTTCCACATCCAGTTGTGCGGGTCCTCGACTTCGCCGAGCTGGATGCCGAGCAGCTCGTCGCGCAGTTCGCAGGTGAGCTTGCCGGAGCCGCCGTCGGCGACGGTGACATCGAACTTCTCGGACTTGAAGCGACCGATCGGGGTGATGATGGCGGCGGTACCGCAAGCGAACACCTCGGTGACTTCGCCGGACTTGATGTCCTCGAGCAGCTGGTCGAGGGCAATCATGGTCTCGACTACGTCGTGGCCCTTGTCCTGCAGCAGCTGAATCAGGGAGCGACGGGTCACACCCGGCAGAATGTTACCGGTCAGGGACGGGGTCTCCACGTGGCCATCCTTGTGCACGGCCATCATGTTCATGCCACCGAGCTCTTCGAGGTAGGTCTTGGTGGCGGCGTCCACGAAGCACACCTGCTCGCAGCCATTCTCAACACCCTTGTACTCGCCGAGCAGGGAGGCGGCGTAGTTGCCGCCGCACTTGGCGAAACCAGTGCCGCCAGGGCCGGTGCGGAACCACTTGTCTTCAACCCAGATGCTCACCGGCTTGACGCCGCCCGGGAAGTACGGGCCGGACGGGGAGGCGATCACGCAGTAGTCGACCTCCTGCGGGGCGCGCACACCGAGGAACGGCTCGGAAGCGAACATGAACGGACGCATGTACAGCGTGTACTCGCGGCGGGACGGCACCCAGTTGGCGTCGCGCTTGACCAGCGCGGCCACGGAACCGAGGAAGTCGTCAATCGGCAGCTCAGGCAGGTACAGACGCTTGGCGGAGTTCTGGAAACGCTCGGCGTTCGCATCCGGCGGAACAGCCAGGTGGAGCCGTCGGCATGACGGTAAGCCTTGAGGCCCTCGAAGCACTCCTGTGCGTAGTGCAGCACGGAAGCACCCGGATCCATCTTGAGCGGTGCGTACGGTTCGACGCGGCGGTCGGACCAGCCTTCGCCCTTGGTCCAGGTCATGTGGGTCATGTTGTCGGAGAACACCTGGCCGAAAGCCGGCTTGTCGATGAGGGACTGACGCTTCTCATCGGATGCGGGGTTGTCGTTCGGCAGTACGGTGAACGGTTCGGCGAGCTTGTCGAGCGCTGCCGGATCGTGGTGCGTGTTTTCAGTCATTACTAGCTACTTCTTCTTGACTTTGGCGGCCCGAAAGCCACCATATGGGGTGTGTGCTGTGCGCTTGTGGCGCGAGCTCTGTTGCATACTTTTGCACACCCATGTGTTACTCGTGTGGCAGAGTTCACATGGTGAAAAACGAAGAAGCCCGCACCGTTCTCAACGGCTGCGGGCTTCCACGTTTCAGTTATGTTCTGAATTGTTCGCTATCGAAGCGATCGACTCACTTGGCGTCGGCAGCCGGAGCAGCAGCGTCGGCAGCCGGAGCAGCAGCTTCCGGAGCGGCGGTGGACTCAGAAGCATCTTCCGGCACCTCAACGGTGACGACGGACTCTTCCGGGTCCTCAACGTCGAGCTCAACGCCTTCAGGCAGAACAACGTCCTTAGCGAACACCTTGGTGCCGTCGGTTAGGCCCTCGACGCTCACAACGATCTTCTCAGGCAAGTTGGCGACGTCAGCGCGAACCTTGAGCTCCTGAATGTCGACGAATGCCACAGCAGCGCCCTTCGGGGTGCCTTCAACGAAGACCGGCACCTCGACGTCGATCTTCTCGCCGGCCTTGACCTCAAGGAAGTCAACGTGCTCGATGATGCGCTTGACCGGGTTCTTCTGCACGTCCTTGACGACGGCCATCTTGGTGTTGCCGTCGAAGGCGATGGTGAACAGGGCGTTGGTGTGACGCAGGGCCAGGGTGGTCTCGCGCATCGGCAAGGTCACGAAGCGGGCTCTTCGCCGCCGGCGTAGATGGTGGCCGGAATCTTGTTGGCAACGCGCAGACGACGAGCAACGCCCTTGCCGAACTCGGAACGGGCCTCGCCCTCAAGCTTAATGGTGGTAGCCATAATGGATACTCCTTGTAGTTTCGTTTCGTACTGTCTCGCTCAGACGCCACGACGCGCCGAAAGACACCCTACAAGGAGTGAAATACGCCGAGTCGATAACGGAAGCTGTGTCATGTGTCAGCACGCACACTTCCCTCGCCAAAGCAACAATTGTCAAGTATACGCCAACTCCGGACTTTGGCGCGGTGATGCTTCGATGACACTGCATCCCGGCCGTCCCAGCCACGTCAACGTACGGTTTCCGCGAAATAATCCCTAACTTTGTGAAGAACGTACGCTTACCCGTTCTCATCGTACGGTTTCCGCGAAATCGTCCGCCATTTCGTGAAAATCGTACGCTCAGCGACACTCAGTGTACGGTCTTTCACGAAGTTGGGGATGATTTCGAAAATAACGTACGATGGTGAGTACCGTATCGGGAGGTTGATATGACTCGTTCGGACGACGTCATCAATGAGGATGGCCATGACGTCATCGCCACACACACTCGCGTTGTCAGGGGTATGGCTGCGGCACTTGCCGCGATAGCCGCCACAGGAGCCGGCGTCACAGCCGCGGCCGCCAACGTCATGTTCACGTTCGCGCTGGACACCAAAGCCAAACGTTCGACGTTCAACATGCCGCACGAGGAGACGCCGAAAGGCATCGAATTCGACATGTCCGAGCAGCTTGAGGCCGCCCGGTGGTTCGAGGAGGCCAAGCAATCGGTCACGCTGCGCAGCCATGATGGATTGAAACTCCACGGCTGGCTGTTGGACCCGGATTGTTCCGACCCACAGCCGCATCTATACGCGATCTGCTGCCATGGCTATGCCGGAGAGCCCGCGGAAATGGCCAAATGGGCGCATCGCTATGCGCAACTCGGTTTTACGGTCCTGCTACCCGCGCAGCGCGCCCATGAGTTGAGCGAAGGGCGTTACGTGGGTATGGGATTGCTGGAAAGCGACGATCTGTTGGGCTGGGTTTCGCTGATCACCGCAGCTGATCCGGATGCACGCATTCTGTTGCATGGCAATTCGATGGGCGCCGCCACGGTGATGATGGCGGCCGGCGATGCGCGACTCCCCCGCAACGTCGTCGCCGCGATTTCCGATTGCGGATACAGTTCCGTGGTCTCGCAGTTTACGGATAATGCCGAGGCGATGTTCCGTTTGCCGCACTCGTTGGCCGTGCTGCTGGTCAAAGTGGCCAGTCATGTGTCTGAACGCAAGGCTGGATACCGGTTTGAGGACGCCTCCTGTGTGAAGGCATTACGGCACGCGACTATTCCGATGATGTTCATTCATGGCGGAGCGGATACTTTTGTCAATCCGAAGTATCTGGACATCAATTACAACGCCTGCGCCAGCATCGACCGCGAGAAGCTGCTGATTCCCGGCGCCGACCACACGATGAGCGCCAGCACCGATCCGGACCGCTATTGGCGTCGCGTTAACAGCTTTGTTAAGCGGGTGTTTGGGCTGTAGTAGATATAGAGCTCGGCTCCCCTCTGTGAGGGGAGCCGCCAGCGAAGCTGACTGAGGGGAGCACCCGCGTATGGGCTACTCCCCTCAGTCTCACTCCGTTCGACAGCTCCCCTCACAGAGGGGAGCCAAGAATGGTTACGCGAGCAATTCCTTGACGGCGGCGATGACGGACTGCAGACTCTTCTTCGCGTCACCGAACAGCATCTGGGTGTTGTCTTCGAAGTAGAGCTCGTTCTGGATGCCGGCGTAGCCCATACCGCGGCCGCGCTTCATGACCACGACGTTCTGGGACTTGTCGACGTCGAGAATCGGCATGCCGGAGACCGGGGTGCCGGGACGGCGAGCAGCCGGGTTGGTCACATCGTTGGCGCCGACGACCAGAGCCACGTTGGCCTGCGGGAACTGCGGGTTGATCTCATCAAGATCCACGAGCTCCTCGTAGGGCACGTTGGCCTCGGCCAGCAGCACGTTCATGTGGCCAGGCATACGGCCTGCGACCGGGTGGATGGCGTAGGAGACTTCCACGCCGTGGCCCTTGAGCAGTTCGCCGAGGTCAGCGAGCTCGCGCTGGGCCTGAGCCTGAGCCAAACCGAAGCCGGGCACGAAGATGACCTTCTGCGCGTAGACGAGCTGAACGGCCAGATCGTCCGGCGTGGTCTCCTTCATGGTGCCTTCCGGACCGTCGCCAGCAGCGGCGGCGTCAGCACCACCGCCGAAGCCACCGGCCAAGACGGAGAGCAGCGGGCGGTTCATGGCCTGAGCCATGAGGATGGACAGGGTCACACCTGCGGAACCGACGAGTGCGCCGGCCACGATCAGGGCGACATTGTCAATCGCCAGACCGGACATAGCCACAGCCGTACCGGTGCATGCGTTGAGCACAGAGATGACGACGGGCATATCGCGCCGCCGATCGGAATCACGAAGACCAAGCCGTAGCACAGGGCGAACACGGTGGTCAGAATCGACCACAGCAGACGCTGTTCGGGCTGGACGCACAGCATGACCAGCGAGGCGACGGACAGCACGGCGAACAGAATGTTCATACGCCTTGCCCGGCAGGTTCAGCTTCTTGACCCACTTGATACCCTGCAGCTTGCCGGCTGCGATGAGCGAGCCGGTGAAGGTCACAGAACCGATGAGAATACCGAGACCAGCGGTGATGAGCACCACGATGTCCGGGGTGCCTTCCTTGGTCAGGATGTCGTTCAGGGCCACGAGTGCGGCGGCGCCACCACCCACGGTATTGAATACGGAGACCAGCTGCGGCATATCGGTCATCTTCACCTTCTTGGCGGAGACGACACCGGCCACGGCACCGATCAGGATGCCGACGACCAGCACCACCACGGCGACAATGTTCACGAAGCCCTTGGCGAAGAGCACGATGAACGCCATGAGCACGGCCACGACCATGCCGAACGCGGAGATCTGGTTACCCTTGCGGGCGGTCTTCGGCGAATTCATGAAATGCAGACCGACCACAAACAGGACGGCAGAGAACAGGTAGACGAACCAAGCGACGATGTCGATGGCGCCAACGGTTGCGGAGGTCATTACTTCGACTCCCCCTTCTTCTCGTTCTTGCTGGACTTGAACATCTCAAGCATGCGGTCGGTGACCACGTAGCCACCAACGACGTTCATGGTGCCCAGCACAGCGGCCAGGAAGATGAACACGTAGGCCAGCGGGCTATTGGCTTCGGCTGCCACGATCACAACGCCGACGATGACGATGCCGTGGATGGAGTTCGCGCCGGACATAAGCGGCGTGTGCAGGGTGGCGGGCACCTTGCCGATGACCTCGATGCCGATGAGCAGCGCGAGGACGAACAGGGTAATGGAAACGACGAGAGTAGGCATGGTATTCCTTCTTCCTTACTTCTCGGACTTCTCGGCATCGGCAGCAGCTGCCGGGGCGGCGGCGCGGCCGGCAACCACCAGCGCGTCGTCGAGTTCTTCGGTGAGATCCTGGCCGAGCTTGCCGTCACGCACGAAGTGCACGAGGATGTCGGCCACGTTGCGCGAAAGCAGGTTGGATGCGGTGGTGGCGACGCCGGAGGCCAGGTAGGGAGCGCCGATCAGCTTGACACCGCCCTCGGTGACCTGCTCACCAACGGCGGAGCCTTCGACGTTGCCGCCGAGGTCGGATGCTGCGCAGTCCACGATCACGGCACCACGCTTGAGACCCTTGACGCCGGCTGCGGTGAGCAGCACCGGGGGCTTGCGGCCCGGGACCTTGGCGGTGGTGATGATGATGTCAAAGCCGGCGGCCTTTTCGTCGACGGCAGCCTGCTGCTGAGCCTGCTCTTCGGCGCTCAGCGCGCGGGCATAACCGCCCTCGCCCTGGCCCTTGGAGAAGTCAAGTCCCAGATCAAGGAACTTCGCGCCGAGGGACTCGACCTCGCCCTGGGAGGCGGGACGCACGTCGTACGCGGTGACGACCGCGCCAAGACGCTTCAGCGTACCGATGGCCTGCAGGCCGGCGATGCCGGCACCGAGCACCAGCGCCTTGGCCGGGCGAATCGTGCCGGCGGCGGTGGTCATCATCGGCAGGAAGGAACCGTAAGCATCGGCGGCGGTGATGGCTGCCTTGTAGCCCATCACGGAGTTCTGAGAGGTCATCTCATCCATGGACTGGGCGCTGGAAAGCTTACGGGGCAGCTTTTCGATGGCGATGCCCACCAGACCGGCCTTCTCGAGCGCGGCCACGTAATCGGCATCGGTGAAGGAACCGAGCATGCCAATGACCCACTGGCCGGCCTTGAGCTTGGCCACGGTCTCGGCGGACGGTCGGTCCACAAAACCGAGCGCGTCGGCTTCGGCGAGCACCTCGTCACGGCTGGTCACCTTCGCACCGGCCTTTTCGTAATCCTCATCGGTGTAGTCGGCAGCAATGCCGGCACCTGCTTCAATCAGTGAGGAGACACCGCTCCTCTTCAGCCGGGTGACGATATCCGGCGTCAGCGCGACGCGGGATTCCGTTTCGGACGTTTCGTTCAAAACGCCGAACACCACGGTGGCTTCTGGGTTTTGCGCCATGAGAGCCCTTTCTTGTTCTACTTCAAAATGGACATGGTTATCCGCATAGTAAGTGTAGTCGAAAGGTAAAGACCATGACTTGAGATTCCGCCAATCGAAATAGAAACGAACCCGAAATTAGTAAGAAATACGAATGTGTCCATGTGCATTGCGGATGAATTGCTCGGAAGTCGTCCAACAATCACCCGGCATCGATCAGCAACCAACCGCTCAATAATTATCGACAATCACCGTTTCGTAGCTCACGGTTACTCAACAATATCGGGACCTGTGCAATATTTTGCCACGCACTCCCCTAACCCGCCAGAATCCTACGGTTGCGTAAGGTGACGAGTTCGGTTTGGGCGATTACAATTTGAACTTTGAGAAGCGTTCGCCTCATGGCTGGACGACACTGAAAGGTTTACAGGAGCAAGACTTGTCGGTTATCAATTCCTTCACGCAGCACACGATCAATCTCACCCGTAAGGCGCTCAGGTTGGGATCCGACTTCGTCCACCCGGTCCACGACGACACCCCGGACGAGCCCGATTACCTGTCCAACGCCGACGTGCCGGTCGAGACCAATATCGCTTTGCCTCACAGCGACGATTGGGACGACGGCCACCTGACCGTCACCGACATCGACCCCGCCACCGGCCTGCTCACCACCTCCACCGAAGGCAATCCGCCGCTGGACGAAGGTACGTCCATCTACGACCTGTATGCGGACCGCGCCGAACGTATGGGCGATGAGCCGCTGTACACCTACAAGTCCGGCAACGATTGGGTGACCGTCACCGCCAACGAGTTCCTGGCTGACGTGCGTGCCGTGGCCAAGGGCCTGATTCATTACGGCCTGAAGAAGGGCGATGCCGTGGCATTCATGTGCCGAACTTCCTACGACTGGGACCTGACCGACGCGGCGATCATGGCGTGCGGCGGCGTGCTCGCCACCATCTACGACACCGATTCCGCCGAGCAGATTCGCAATATCGTCAACAACTCCGATGCCCGACTGCTGATCGTGCAGGACACGGACATGCGTAAGAAGGCGGATGGGGCCGTCGAAGAGTGCCCGTCCCTGGAGCACATCATCACCATCGAGACCGGTGGCTTGGACGAGATCAAGGCCTACGGCACCACGGTCTCGGACGAGGAGCTGGACGAGCGCATCGATTCGGTCAAGAAGACCGACCTGTGTTCCATCGTGTACACCTCCGGTTCCACGGCCGCGCCGAAAGGCGTGGAGATGACCCACGAGCACTACTGCCAGACCGCGCTGAATCTGCGGCTACATGCCCGATCTGCTGCACGACAAGAGGAACACCATCCTGCTGTTCCTGCCGCAGGCCCATTCCTTCGCCCGCGCCATCAACTACATCGTCGTCTCCTCGAACGTCCGCATCTACATCGCCACCGGCATCAAGACGCTGATCAGCGATCTGCAGGTGGCCAAGCCCACTCTCATGATCGTGGTGCCGCGCGTGCTGGAGAAGGTGTACAACGCCGCGTCCCAGAAGGCCGGCCACGGCCCCAAGGGCGTGGTGTTCGCCTCCGCCGTGGTGGCCGCGCAGAACTATATGAAGGAGGTCTCCGCCAATGGCAAGGCAGGTGCACTGACCCGCACTCGCCGCGCTGCCTTCGATCCGATTGTCTACTCTTCGCTGCGCGAAGTGCTCGGCGGTCGCGCCAAGTGGATTGTGGCCGGCGGTGCCCCGCTTGACCCGGAACTGCTGGCTTTCTTCCGTGGCGCGGGTGTGCCTGTATACGAGGGCTATGGTCTGACCGAGACCACCGCACCGTGCGCGTTCAGCCGCTGGGTACGCCGTTCCACGCTGGTTCCGTGGGCATCGCATTCCCCGGATTCTCCCTGCGCATCGCCGAGGACGGCGAAATTCAGGTCAAGGGTCGTGCCGTGTTCCCGCGCTATCACAAGAACGACGAGGCCACTGAGCTGTCGTTCACCGAAGATGGCTGGTATGTCACCGGCGACTTGGGCCGTATCGACAACGATGGCTTCCTGTACATCACCGGTCGTAAGAAGGATCTGATTATCACTGCAGGTGGTAAGAACGTCTCCCCCGGCCCGATCGAGGAAGTCATTCAGCGTTGCGAGTTCGTCTCCCAGGCGCTGGTGCTGGGTGATAAGCGTCCGTTCATCTCCGCATTGGTGACGCTGGACGAGGAGTCGCTGCGCCCGTGGCTGGCCGCCAAGGGCCTGGACGAGAACATGCCGCTGGAGGATGCCGCCAAGAACGCCGCCGTGCGCGCCGAAGTGCAGAAGTGGTCGATCAGGCCAACGAGGGCGTCTCCCGCGCCGAGTCCGTGCGCAAGTTCATCATCCTGCCCGAGGAGTTCACTCAGGAAAACGGCTGATGACCGCTTCCATGAAGGTGATTCGTCCCAAGGTCATCAAGCGCTACTCCACCCTCCTCAACACCCAGATGTACACGAAGCGGAAGTAAACCGTATAGCAAAAGCTCCCTCTGACGAGGGAGCTTTTTTCGTCTATACGCCTTAGAAGCCCAGGCGCTCCAGCTGCTTGGGGTCGGACTGCCAGCCTTTGGCTACCTTGACGTGGAGGTCGAGCTTGGCTTTTTGGCCGACGATGCGGTTGACCGGGGTGCGCAGCTTCTTCTTGACGTAGGTGAGGTTCGAGGCGCCCTTGCCGATGATGATCGGCTTCTGGGAGTCACGCTCCACGTAAATGGACACGTTGACCTGCGCCTTGCCGTCATAGCCCTGACCGGTCTCGTTGTCTTCCGGATAGTCGATGGAATCAACCACCACGGCCAGCGAATGCGGCAGCTCGTCGTCCAGGGTCTCAAGGAACGCACCGCGCACGAGTTCGGCGATGGTGTCTTCCGGACGCTCCTCGCTGATCTGATCGTCCGGGTACATCTGCGGACCCTCGGGCGTGTGCTCAATGAGCACGTTCTTCACTTCAGCCAGATTGTCGTGCTTCAGAGCGCTCACCGGCACGATGTCCGAGAAATCGGCGAAATCGTTGATTTCGATGAGCTTGTTGATGAGTTGCTGACGGCCAAGCTCGTCGATCTTGGTGACGATGGCAATCAGCGGGATGCGCCACTTGAACGTACCGTCCTCACGCTTGGTGGCGAAGTCGGTACGCAGTCGGGAGAGAATACGCTTGTCGCCGGGGCCGATTTCCTGATCGGCGGGCAGCAGGAAGGCCACCACGTCCACATCGGCCAGAGATTCGTCGACCACGTCGTTCAGACGCTGGCCGAGCAACGTACGCGGACGGTGAATACCGGGCGTGTCCACGAGCACGAGCTGCGCGTGGTCGGCGGTCAGGATGCCGCGGATCGCCTTACGGGTGGTTTCCGGGCGAGAGGATGCGATGGCGATCTGCTTGCCGATCAACGCGTTGATCAACGTGGATTTGCCGACGTTCGGGCGGCCGACCACGGCCACGAATCCGGAGCGATACGGCACGTCCTGCTTGGTCACGTTCGCCGTTTCACCGGTCGCGTCGACTTCGGCAACGCCGGCAACATCGGAAGCATCGGTAACGTCAATGTCATCGACGTCGTTCGTGCTGTTGTTCTGATCGGTCATATCACTCCTTGCTGGCGGTATCATCGCCTTCGACGGGCTCGCCGTCAGTTTCCTCATGGGTCTTGTTATTTTCCTCGCCGCCCTCGACGTGCGCCGGTTCTACGACGATGGTGGACACCTTCTTGCGGCGTCCGGCGGAGTCCACGGCGGTCAGTCGCAGACCGCGCGTCACAGCCGAGGCGCCGACAATCGGCACTCGGCCAGAATCTTGGTCAGCAGGCCGTACACGGTATCGACATCGTCCTCATCAATGTCGATCTCGAAGATCTCCTCCAGATCGGCAATCGGCGTACGGGCGGGCATCTTCCACTTGTTGTCTCCGATTTTCTCCGGCTCAGTACGCTGGGTGCGGTCGTGCTCGTCTTCCAGCTCGCCGACGATCTGTTCGATGGCATCCTCGATAGTCACCATGCCGGCGATGCCGCCGTACTCATCGACCACCACGGCCACATGCTGGCGGGAACGCTGCATCTCATGGAACAGGTCGTCCACCGGCTTGGATTCGGGAACAAGCAGCGGCTGCCGGACGATGGATTCGACCGCGCGCTCCATGGCCGCCGGTTGAAGGCGGTGGCACGCACGGCATCCTTCAAATAGGCCACGCCGATCAGGTCATCCACATCCTCACCGATCACCGGCACGCGGGAGAAGCCGGAGCGGGAGAACAGTTTCAGCGCGGAAGACAGTGTGGAGTCGCGCTCCATGCAGATCATATCGGTGCGCGGCACCATGATCTCGCGAGTCAACGTATCAGACAGGGTGAGCACGTTGCGCAACATTTCGGAGACTTCCGGATCGAAGTCGTTGGACTCCACCAGTCGGTCGATGGCGGCCTTGCCCTGCTCGAGCTGAATCTTCTCAAGCTCCTCGTCGTCGGACAGATCGGAGTCCTTGGAGCGGCGGCCCGGTCCCTTGGAACCGGACTTGTCGCCACCGATGCGTGCGAACGGCGTGAGCTTGGTGGCCAACGACACGATGCGCGAGTTGGAAATCATGATGCCGACCGGCTTGGCCATGCCGGCGGTGCGCGGGCGGACCAGTACGGAGACCACGGCTACGATAATCGCGAACAGGAATCCGGAGAGCAGTTCAATCCACAGTTCCGCACCCCACAGGGATGCGATGGAAGACACCAGTACGCCGTCGAGCACATTGCAGGCGATGCGGAAGAACGCACAGCTGCCGGCGGTGGCGTAACGGTCGGCGATGAGCCGTTGCACGCGATGAATCTTGTCGATCTTCTTCATCTTGAGGAACTGGCTTGCTTCGGAGTCGGTCTGCACCTCGAGGATGAGATTGTTAAGGCTGGCTCGCGTTACGCGGGCCACGGCGCCTTCAGCGGCGGCCATGGTCAGCGAGAGCCAGACGAACAGGGCCGCCACGAGTACAAGAATGACGGTGATGGCGATCGGCGTGGTACTGGAATACTCCATAATGATTTTTCGGTGTCCTTGAATGTCCTTGAACGGTATCGAATAATCCGGATTTGGTGTGATTGATTTGGGAGCTTATTTGGAATCGAGGTCGCGGCCAGCACCGTGCGCGGCGTCGTACAGGGCCAGCGCGTCGGGTGTGCCGGCGGGCAGCGTGGCCTGCACGTTGGCATCGTGGCGTAGGGCGAAGAAGGTGAGCAGCAGCTGTCGCTGCAGGCCGAACATCTGGCGCTCCTGCTCGGGGGTCACGTGGTCGTAGCCGAGCAGGTGCAGGATGCCGTGGATGGTGAGCAATAGCATCTCCTGCATGGTGCTGTGCCCGGCTGCGGCAGCCTGTTGGGCAGCGACCCACGGGCAGATGACGATGTCGCCGAGCACTCCTTCCATCACGGTTTTGCCGTCGCCGGGGCGCAGCTCGTCCATCGGGAAGCTCATCACGTCGGTCGGGCCTTCGAGGTTCATCCAACGCATGTGCAGTTCGGCGATGGGATCGGGATCCACGAACATGATGGTCAGGTCGGACTGGGTGCTCACGCGCATCTGGTCGAGTACCCAAATACCCAAATCGGAGAAGACCTTGGGGTCGATGACCCACTGGGTTTCATTGGTGACGTCAACGCTCATCGTCTGTCTCGCTTTGGTTGGTTGAATCCGCTTGCTGGCGGGCATCGAAGTCGGTATGGTTGCGGCGGCCCTTGCGTTCGATGTCGCGGTGGTCGCCGGCGATGGCGGAGTGACGGTCGTAGGCGGCCACAATCTGTCCGACCAGCTGGTGACGTACCACGTCCTCGGTTTTGAGATGCACGAATGCGATGTCGTTGATGCCGCCCAGGATGCGTTCGATGGTGGCCAGTCCCGAGCGAGGCACGGTCAGGTCCACCTGCGAGATATCGCCGGTGATGACCATCGTGGTGTTGAAGCCCAGACGGGTCAGGAACATCTTCATCTGCTGTTCGGTGGTGTTCTGAGCCTCGTCGAGGATCACGAACGCGTCGTTCAGCGTACGGCCGCGCATGTAGGCGAGCGGCGCCACTTCGATGGAGCCGTCGTCCATGTACCGCTTGAGCTGGTCGGCGCCGAGCATGTCGCCAAGCGCGTCGTACAGCGGGCGCAGATACGGGTCAACCTTGTCATTCAGCGTGCCGGGCAGAAAGCCGAGGCTTTCGCCGGCCTCCACGGCCGGGCGCGTGAGGATGATGCGGCGAATCTGCTTGTCCTGGAAGGCACGCACAGCCTTGGCCACGGCCAGATACGTCTTGCCGGTGCCTGCGGGGCCAATGCCGAAGGTGATGGTGTGCGATTCGATGGCGTTCACGTAGGCCACTTGTCCGGCGGTTTTCGCACGGACCGGCACGCCGGCAGCAAAGGTGATGACGCCGGGAACCGTGGGCTTGCGGTACGTCGGGTCGTGGGAGCCGGCAGAACGTGCATGGGCGCGTTCGTTTGAGGTCGATTGCGCCAGTTTGTCACGCACCGGGCCGTGACCGGGATGTTCGAGGCGCACGTGGTTCTTGAGCACGTTCTGGTCGAGCATGCGACGCACGGTGTCGGCGTCCATAGGCGCGGTGTAGGCGGCTTGGATGATGGTATTGACCAAATCCTCGGCCTGTGCGGCCTGGGCTTCGGTCTGCTTGGAGCGGGAGACGATCGCCACGCGGTTGCCGCGCACGATAATCGTCAGGTCCGGAAAGGCGCGCTCTACCTCGCGAATGACCTCGTCAACCGGGCCGAGCACGGCGACGGGGTCAAGTTGGGGCGGGATGGTGATGGTACGTGTAGTCGTTGCCACGAAGCGGATATTCCCCTACTACTCGTCGAGCTTTTCGCCGGTCATCACGTGCGCGTGCACGTGGAAGACGGTCTGGCCGGCGTCGAGACCGGTGTTGAACACCAGTCGGTAGGCGCCGTGAAATTCCTTGTCGGCGATGTTCTGCGCAATGGAGACGATGTGGGCCAGCTCGGTCGGGTCACCGGCGGCAAGTTCGGCGACGTTGGCGTAGTGCTTCTTGGGCACCACGAGCACGTGGACCTTGGCCTTGGGATTGATGTCGTTGAATGCGTAGGTCGTCTCGTCCTCGTAGACCTTGCTGCTGGGAATCTGCCCTGCGATGATCTTGCAGAACAGGCAATCGTCGGATTCGCTCATCATGCTCCTTGGTTTGATGTTGCTACGCACCAGCTTAGCGCGTGGGCGTTACTCGTAACGTCCCAACACCCGAGACAACAGCGACAACGCTACAGGACCGGCCGTCGCGGCTCTCAGAATATTGCGCCCCAGTACGCAGCTCACCGCTCCGGCCTTGACGAAATCAGCTACCTCCTGCTCACTGATGCCGCCCTCAGGCCCGACCACCACACTGACAGTCCGCGGCCGGCCGTCCTGGAGCGTGCGTTCCACCAACTGCGCAACCTTCTCCTCCACGCCGGACCACGTATCGGTAGCATCCTGATGCAGCACAATCACCACATCGCCATGCACGCAGGCCCTGCGGCAGATGGCCACGACCTCCTTGCTGGACGCACACGCCTCCAGTTGCGGCTTAAAGGCGCGCCGCGACTGCTCGGTGGCGGCATCCAGTACCGAATTCCACTTCTTGTCTGTACGGCCGACCTTCCACTTGGCAATGGATCGGTCCGCCTGCCATGGCACCACTTGGTCGACGCCAATCTGAGTAGCCATATCGATGGCCTGCTCATCATGGCCGGTTTTCGCCAATGCCTGAATCAGCGCCAAACGGGTGAGCGGCTCGGGTTCGCGCCCCACTTCCACGACTTCAGCCAGTCCGGCTTCAGGATCGGCCATCACTGCCTGGATTCTCAAGCCGTTGCCGTCGGAAAGTTGCAGGCTGTCCCCTGCCTTGAATCGCATGGCCTGCACGGCATGGCGCTTGATGTGAGCGGGCAGGGTTAGCTTCCAGCCGGCGTGGAGTTCGTCGCTGTTCACCGGGACGTCGTCGACCTGCGGGTCGAAAAGAAAAAGGGCATCAGTCATGACTTCAAGGCTACACGCGACACGCCGGGCACACGCGCGAATTGCATCCCTGTAATTTCATGCTAAGCTATCTACTCGTTGTCCAAACGACACCTGCCCGGGTGGCGGAATGGTAGACGCGCTAGCTTGAGGTGCTAGTGCCTATTTTATACAGGCGTACGGGTTCAAGTCCCGTCTCGGGCACAGATAAACCCCTTGCATTGCAAGGGGTTTTTCGTTATCTGCACACACGAAAGGCCACCAATGCAGTTCATCACGCTGGACACCGTCGACGACCCGCGCGTCGAAGCGTATGTGAGCCTCACCGAAATGCAGTTGCGTAATCGCTTGGAACCAGCCAAGGGCGTGTTCATCGCCGAGTCCCCCAAGGTTATCGACCGCGCGCTGGCCGCTGACCGCGAACCGCTGTCACTGCTGGTCGAGGAACCTTGGCTGGAGGGCATGAAAGACACCTTCGACTTCATCGACGGGCGCTGGGGCGCGGATATTCCCGTCTACGTGGCCTCACCTGAGCAGCTCAAGCGTCTGACCGGCTACCGTTTGCATCGCGGCGCCCTATGCGCGATGCGACGCTGGCCGCTGCCCTCCGTAGCCGAGATCTGCAAGAGCGCCCGCCGCGTGGCAGTAATGGAAAACATCGTGGACCACACCAATGTGGGCGCACTGATGCGTTCGGCGGCCGCGCTCGATGTGGATGCCGTGCTGGTCACACCCTCCTGCGGTGATCCGCTGTACCGACGCGCCGCCCGCGTGTCGATGGGCACCGTATTCCAGATTCCGTGGACCCGTATCACCGGGTTCAACGACGACGGCACCGAAAACAAGCATTACTGGCCGTTCCAGGGCATCGACGAGTTGAAGTCGCTGGGCTTCACCACCGTGGCCATGGCATTGGAGGATCGTTCGATTTCGTTGGACGAACTGACACGCCGTCTGCACGCGCCTGCCGAAGATCCGACGCATATCGACAAGCTCGCGCTGATCTTCGGTACCGAGGGCGACGGCCTGTCCCACCATACGATTGCCCGCGCCGATTTGACCGTGAAGATTCCGATGAGCCACGGCGTGGATAGCCTGAACGTGGCGGCATCCAGCGCAGTGGCGTTCTACGCGACACGCTAAGGAATCGCACGCGCTCCGAAAAGGCCGGATCCTTAACAAATCTACGAAACTGTTCATCGCAAGTTCACGGCACGCGGGGGCGAAAGCCTTGCATGTTCGTTTTTTTCTGCAATTATTAACTATGTAAACCGAATGCAAGGAAGCATCCGGCCCGGCAGTGCGGTGTCGAAAGACGCTCAGTAACAGAGAGGACAGTTACGATGACCAAGAATCCCAAGATTCTGTCGATTGTGCTTGCAGGTGGTGAGGGGACCCGCCTGATGCCGTTAACCCGTGATCGCGCGAAGCCCGCCGTTCCCTTCGGTGGTGTGTATCGTCTGATCGATTTCCCGTTGAGCAACCTGGTGAACTCCGGGTACCGTCAGGTCGTGGTGCTCACCCAGTACAAGTCTCACTCGCTTGACCGCCACATCTCCCAGGTCTGGCGTTTCTCCCCGCTGCTTGGCTCGTACGTCTCCCCTGTGCCCGCGCAGCAGCGTCTCGGCAAGCACTGGTATCTCGGCTCCGCCGACGCCATCTACCAGACCATCAACATCATCGAGGATGTCCAGCCGGACATCGTGGTGATCGTGGGTGCCGATCACGTCTACCGCATGGACTTCGAGCAGATGGTACAGCAGCACATCGAGTCCGGCGCCGAGTTCACCGTGGCCGGTATCCGCCAGCCCATCGAGGAATCGAACCAGTTCGGTGTGATTGAGGTCGATCCCGATCACCCGAACATGATCAAGAACTTCCAGGAGAAGCCGGCCACCACCACCGGTCTGCCGGACAATCCGAACCAGATTCTGGCTTCCATGGGTAACTACGTCGCCAACACCAAGGCCCTGTTCGAGGCTCTGGCTCTCGATGAGAAGGCTGCCGACACCAAGCACGACATGGGCGGCGACATCGCCCCGTACTTCGCTTCCCGCAACGAGGCCGGCGTCTACGACTTCAACTCGAACGAGATTCCGGGTTCCACGGCCACTGATCACGCTTACTGGCGCGACGTCGGTACGATTAAGCAGTTCTACGATGCGCACATGGATCTGATCGCCTATGTGCCCGAGTTCAACCTGTACAACCAGGATTGGCCGATTTACACGATGTCCGGCAACCTGCCGCCGGCCAAGTTCGTGCACGCCGGCCGCGACCGTCTGGGCCACGCCACCGATTCGATCGTCTCCCCCGGTGTGATCGTCTCCGGCGGTGAAGTGCACCACTCCGTGCTCTCCCCCAATGTGCGTATCCACTCGTGGGCACAGATTGTCGATTCCGTGCTGTTCGACGGTGTAGTCATCAACCGCCGCGCCCGCGTGTACAAGGCGATTCTTGACAAGAACGTGGTGCTCACCGAGACTCCACTGTCGGCATCGATACCGAGCACGATCTGGCCCGTGGCTTCACCGTCACGCCGGATGGCATCACGGTTGTCCCGAAGAACACCATCGTCGATGACTGATTGACCAGTCCAGACATGGAAAAGCCCCGCATCATGCGGGGCTTTTCTCGTATAGAGCTCCCTCTGATGAGGGAGCTTACTAAGCGCTATCAGTACTTTGGCATGTTGTCGAAGTTGAAGCCTAGGGCGGCGAGCTGGTCGCGGCTTCGGGCGTGATGCGCTCCATGGTCCAGCGCGGATCCCACGTCCAGTCGATGCGGAACTCCTCGACCAGACCGGCCAGCGTGGATGCGCATTCGTCCTCGATAAGGTCGGTCAGCGGGCAGGCCGGCGTGGTCAGCGTCATCGTAATAATGGCGCGGCCTAGCTCATCGATCTCAATGCCGTAGACCAGACCCAAATCGATCACGTCGATGCCAAGCTCCGGATCAATCACCTGATGCAGTGCCTCGCGCACGTCTTCGGCAGTGGCGCGGCCGATATCGTCAATCGCCTTGATCGGAATCTCGCTGCCATCGGACTGTTCGTCATCCTGGCAACCGCATTTGCGTGGTGACCGCCACACGCACAGGTGTCATCGCCGGACGCAGCAGAGTGCTCGATCGGGCGTCCGTTCGGGAAGCCTTGGCCAAGGCCGGGTTGGCCATCACGCGGCGAGCGGCCTCCTCGTCCTGCAGGACGCCGTTGACGGCATCGAAAACGGACGGCTGTGGTTCGGGAACCAAATTATCGTTGGACATATTTCCTCAGTTCTTTGCAGCGAGGGCTTTGGCGATGGAGTCCTTCAGCCCTTCCCAGCCTAGCAGAGCGCATTTGATGCGCATAGGGTATTTCGACACGCCTTGGAATACCACGGCGTCGCCGAGCTTTTCTTCCAGGTTCTCGTCGTCCAGACCGGCACCGCGCGATTCCATCAGCTTGTGGAATGTCTGTTCCAGATCCATGGCCTCGTCAACGGTTTTGCCGTCCACCAGATCGACCATCACCGACAGGCTGGCCTGCGAAATGGAGCAGCCGTGGCCGTCCCACACCAATCGCTTGATGGTGTGCGGTTCGTCATCGGAGACTTCGACATGGATGGTCGCCTCGTCGCCGCAGGTCGGGTTGAACTGGTGCGATTCACCGGGCGTGCAGTATTCGTGGCTGGCTTGCACGGTGACATTGGCCGCTGCGTCCGCGGACTGTTCGACCGCTGCGTTGGGCGCAAAGGATTCCTTGCCATGCGGATGTTTCGACGCCTCGAGGATGACCTCTTGGTACATCTGTTCGAGGTCATCCCCGCTCATACCGAATTCGTTCATGGTGTTCTGTTTTACTCCACTCCAAAGAACTTACGGATGCCCTTGGCCGCTTCGACCAACGCTTGGGCATCTTCGACCGAATTGTAGACACCGGAGGAGGCACGGTTGGATGCGTATAGGCCGAAGTGGCGGTGTACCGGCTGGGCGCAGTGGTGTCCCACGCGAATCGCGATGCCCTGGGCGTCGATGAACTGGCCACATCGTGCGGATGCACGCCGGCCACGTCGAACGCCACGGTGCCGATACGGTCCACGTTTTCGCGCGGCCCGAGGATGCGAATGCCATCGACGTCGCCGAGCTTGAGCAGTTCGGCGGCGATGGTCTTCTCATGGGCTTCGATGTTCTCGAGCCCGATGTTCATCATCCATTCGGCGGCGACGCCTGCGGCCACCACTTGGGCGACCGGCTGGGTGCCGGCCTCGAAGCGGGCCGGAGGGGCCATGTATTGGGCCTCATGGTCCATGTAGCGAGCTCGACCATGGAGCCGCCGAAGTTGGCCGGAGGCAGGGCTTCGAGCAGTTCACGCTTACCATACAGGAAACCGACGCCGGTAGGACCGTACATCTTGTGCGCGCTCCAGACGGCGAAGTCCACATCAAGCGCGTGGAAATCGACCTTGAGGTGCGGTACGGACTGGCAACGTCCAAGATGAAGATCGAACCTACTTCATGCGCACGCTTGACGATAGGGGCGATGTTGGTGATGGCACCCGTGGTGTTGCCCACGTGGGTGACGGCCACGACCTTGGTACGCTCGGTGATGACTTCGTCGAGGTTATCCGTACGCACACGGCCGTCCTCGGTCAGGTCGATCCACTTGAAGGTGGCACCGGTACGGTAGGCCAGCTCCTGGAACGGCAGCAGCACCGAATGATGTTCCGCACGCGAGACGACGATCTCATCGCCCGGCTTCAGGGCAAAACGCTTGGCGGCTTCTCCCCCACGCCCCAGCGATGCATTGCCGAATGCGGTGGCGAGCAGGTTCAGTCCGGCCGTGGCACCACCGGTGACGACGACCTCCTCTTCACCTTCGGCCGCATTCGCACCGACCAGCTTGGTGACCTTGACACGGGCCTCTTCGAAGGCCACGGTACTACGGGCCGCCAGCTCGTGGGCACCGCGGTGCACGCCGGCGTTAATTGTACGGTAGAAGTTCGCCTCGGCGTCGATCACCGCATTCGGCTTCTGCGAGGTGGCCGCAGAATCCAGGTACACGAGCGGGTGCCCGTGAATCTCCTGATCCAGAATCGGGAACTCGCCCCGAATCTCCTTAAAATCAACCATTATGTTCCCCCTACTTACGTAACAATTGTACGAAACGAGTGGGAGTCTGACATGGCCTGTTCGCGACAGCAAAGACTTGGCCTGAGCGGCCCGGAGCGTGTCGAGAATAGGGCATGTCAGACTCCCACGGTCACGGACTCAGGCCAGTGCGGACTCGGAGTCGGCGCCTTCGGGCAGGTACTGGTCGTAGCCGTTCTCTTCGAGTTCGTCGGCCAGCTCAGGGCCGCCGGTCTTGACGAAGTGGCCGTCGGCGAACACGTGCACGATGTCCGGCTTGATGTACTTCAAGATACGGGTGTAGTGCGTGACCATGAGGATGCCGAACTGGTTGGCTTCCTTGGCGCGGTTCACGCCTTCGGACACGATGCGCAGGGCGTCCACGTCCAAGCCGGAGTCGGTTTCGTCAAGGACGGCAAACTTCGGCTTCAGCAGTTCGAGCTGCAGCACTTCGGCGCGCTTCTTTTCACCGCCGGAGAAGCCTTCGTTCACGGAACGGGAGGCGAACTTCGGGTCCATCTTGAGGCGCTTCATGGCTGCGGACAGGTCCTTGGCCCACTGGCGAATACCGGGAGCCTCGCCGTCGATTTCGGTCTTGGCGGTGCGCAAGAAGTTGGTCATGGACACGCCCGGTATTTCGACCGGGTACTGCATGGCCAGGAACAGGCCGGCCTTGGCGCGCTCGTCCGGAGTCATCTTGAGGATGTCCTTGCCGTCGAGGAGGGCCTCGCCGGAGTCGACCACGTACTTGGGGTGGCCGGCCAACGTGTAGGCGAGAGTGGACTTGCCGGAACCGTTGGGGCCCATGATGCGTGGGTTTCGCCGGAGTGGACGGTCAGGGTGGCACCCTTCAGGATCGGCTTGATGCCTTCCTTGGTTTCGACGTGGACGTGCAGGTCCTTGATTTCGAGTGTTGACATTGTTGTGCTCCTAAAAATGCTGTTCTTACTTGTCTTCGAGGACCTGTGCCATGCGTCGTTTTCGCCACGGGCCAGTCGGCGGTCAATCACGGTCATCAGATGTTCGGAGATGGCGGGAATGCCGATTTCCTCGACGAGTTCGCCGAAGAAGCCGCGCACCACGAGCTTGCGGCGTCGGTTTCGGGGATGCCGCGGGATTCGAGGTAGAACAGTTCCTCGTCGTCGAAGCGGCCCACCGAAGAGGCGTGACCGGCACCGATGATGTTGCCGTTTTCGATTTCGAGGTTCGGCTCGGAATCGGCGATGGCGCCCGGGGTCAGGACCAGGTTGCGGTTGAGCTCGTAGGAGTCGGTGCCGGGGGCGGTGGGCTGGATGAGCGCGTTGCCCACCAAGTGGAGTGCGCGCCCTTGCCGTCAAGCGCGCCCTTGTAGACCACGCGGGACTTGCAGTCGGGGTGGTTGTGTACCACCATCGTGCGGTGTTCGATGTGCTCGCCGGGGTCCACGAAGTAGATGCCGAGCATGTTGAGGTCGCCCTGTTCGCCGCCGAAGTCCTGATCCATGCGGATGCGGACGATGTCGCCGCCCAAGGTCACGACGGAGTGGCGCAGGGATGCGCCTTCGCCGACGTGGATGCGGTGGTTGGCCACATGCTTGGCGGTTTTGGCCCATTCCTGAACGAACGTGGTGGAGACGTGCGAGTCCTTGCCGGTGGTGATTTCCACGCCTTCGGCCAGTCGTGCGTCACCGTCGTGTTCCACGACGACGTCCGCATGAGCCTTGTCGGCGGCGGCGATCACCAGATGGAAAGCGTCGAGGTCCTCCCCCGCGCCGTGCACCTTGACGAGCACGGGCTGGGCGATCTCACCGGACAGTTCCAGAATGGTTGCGGTGCGGCCGGATTCCCATTCGACTGCGGAGACGCGGTCGTTGGGCTTGGACACAGTGCCGGACAGGCCCTCACCGAGCTTGATCTGGCTGAGCTTCACGCCTTCGGCCAACGGCGAGCCGTCAATCATGGAGACTTCGATCTGCGTTTCGCCGGAAGGCTTGAACACGGTGAAGAACTCGTTGATGCGCTCGATAGGCGTGTAGCGCCATTCGTCCTGCTTGCGGCTGGGCTCCGGGTAGTCGCCTGCGTTGAACGAGCGCACGGCATGGTCCACGGAGGACGGCATGGCGGCCGGAATCGCGTACGGGTCGTTGGGGTCGGCGACCGGAATCTTGATTTCCTTGACGGGTGTTGTGTTGTCGGTCATCGGAATCAGCCCACCGATCCTTCCATCTGGAGTTCCACAAGTCTGTTGAGTTCGAGCGCGTATTCCATAGGCAGCTCGCGGCTGATCGGTTCGACGAAGCCGCGCACGATCATGCCTCGCGCCTCTTCTTCCGTGAGTCCTCGGCTCATCAGGTAGAAGAGCTGGTCTTCGGAGATCTTGGAAACGGTGGCTTCGTGGGCCATCGAAACGTCGTCTTCGCGAACATCGACGTGCGGGTAGGTATCGGAGCGGGAGAAGTCGTCGACCAGCAGGGCATCGCACACGGTCGAGTTGGACGAACCGTACGCGCCCTTGACGATTTTGACCAGACCGCGGTAGGCGGAGCGGCCACCACCACGGGAAATGGACTTGGCGACGATGGTGGAGCTGGTGTGCGGGGCGAGGTGAATCATCTTCGCGCCCGTGTCCTGGTACTGGCCCTTGCCGGCGAAGCCGAGGGACATGGTGGATGCCTTGGCGTACGGTTCGGCGAGGATGCAGGCCGGGTACTTCATGGTGGCCTTGGAACCGATGTTGCCGTCGACCCATTCCATCGTGCCGCCCTCGCGCACGTAGGCACGCTGGGTGACGAGGTTGTAGACGTTGTTCGACCAGTTCTGCACGGTGGTGTAACGCACGCGGGCGTGCTTTTCGACGATGATCTCGACGATGGCGGCGTGCAGCGAGTCCTCGGACCAGATCGGGGCGGTGCAGCCTTCCACGTAGTGCACGTAGGAGCCTTCGTCCGCGATGATGAGCGTGCGCTCGAACTGACCCATGGCCGGGGTGTTGATGCGGAAGTACGCCTGCAACGGGATGTCCACATGCACGCCCTTCGGCACGTATACGAACGAGCCGCCGGACCATGCCGCGGTGTTGAGGCACCGAACTTGTTGTCTTCCGGAGCACGACGGTGCCGAAGTACTTCTTGACGAGTTCAGGGTATTCGCGCACAGCGGTGTCCGTGTCGACGAAGATGACGCCCTGCTTCTTCAGGTCCTCCTGGATGGAGTTGTAGATGACCTCCGACTCGTACTGGGCGGCCACGCCGGAGACGAGGCGGTTCTTCTCCGCCTCCGGGATGCCGAGACGATCGTAGGTGTTGCGGATGTCGTCAGGCAGTTCGTCCCAGCTTTTCGCCTGCTTGTCGATTGGCTTGACGTAGTACTTGAAGTCGTCTGCGTTGAAGCCGGAGAGATCCACACCCCAATCGGGCATGGGCTTTTCGAGGAACGCCTTGAATCCACGCAGACGCATGTCGAGCATCCACTGCGGCTCGCCTTTGTCGGCGCTGATCGCGCGTACGACGTTCTCATCAATGCCTCGTTTTGCGGCTTCGCCGGCGGCATCAGAATCATGCCAACCATAGTTGTAGTCGCCGAACTGGCTGATGATCTCGTCATCCTTCTTGATCTTGTCCTCGTTGACGCGGGTACGATCAGCCACATACTGGCTCATCTCCACGTCAGCGGCGGCGTTTGGTGCTGTGTTTTCGGTCACCATCCTGCCTTCCTTGTATCACACTTAATCCTATGAAAACCTAGCAGAACCCAAGTGCAAACACTAGCCGCCCTGACGCATATTGGCTGTGGGCTTGATTACACGAATGCGATACAGCGATATTGGAGCCGGGCAAGCTTGTCCCATGCACACCGAACATCGCGTATGCGGCATTATGTGTCGCACCACTGCATGCCGTATTTGTTACATATCACACTGTTGCATATCACACTTGGATATGCACGCTCGTGCCCATATTGCACCAGTTGTAGAACCATTCGGCCACATCCCATCCGATACCCACGCAACCATGAGATCCGTTGGCAATGGAGGGCATTACGGCATCCGCTACATATCCGCCGGCAATACGGTGGATTGCGCAACCGGAGGAGAAGTAATTGACGAAGCCCACGTCTTTGACATCCCATGTTTCCACCGTGCCATCGGCAAGATTCAGCGTGCCGCTCATATCTTGACTGGGCAACTTTTGCCATACGTTGAAGTCACCTGTCGGCGTACACATCATGCCAACGCATTCGCCGGTGACGTTGTCGTTGCCCTCCGCGACCACGACATTCAATGTCTTGACCACCGTGTCATTCTCATAGGCATAGAGCTTACGGTCGGACAGGTCAATCGCCACGCGATGAGTGACCTTGACTTCCTGTTTGGGATCTACCTTGCCGTCCACATTCACTGAGCCAGTTCCCGTGGCCAGCACCTGAGCCAAGCGAGCACCAACCTCCGTATCCGCGCCATCGGCAATCACAATGCCATCATGGCCTTCTGTTTCAGTGCTCAGCACCTCGCCAGCATTATTGACGACGACCTTCTTGTCTTCACGTTCCAATTTGAGATTCGGCTTGATTTGCTCGTCATAGTATTGCTGCAGCTTATCGGCATCAAAGACCACGTAGCCATTACGTACTTCATTGTCTTTCAGCTTTGACTGCTGGTTGGCGTCGATGCGCATGGCCGAACCCAGCATGGACGCATTCACGGTGGCGATGTCTTTATCCGCACCTTGATGGCCACGGCATTGTTCACTAGGGTTTCCAGCGTGGTTTTCGCCTCATCGGCAATTGCATTGGTAATCGTCGGTTCGGTTACGTCGAGTTCCACCCGAACGGTCTGTGGCTGGACACTGCCCAATGACTCCACTGTGGAAATGGCTTGCTTCGCAATGCTGGTGGCGTTGGCTCCCTGGCCATTTTCTCCCGCAATAACGTTGAAGCCACTGTTGTTATCGTTCAATGCGACTTGCGCGTCAACAGGTTCTTGTGCATCAATGTTCAGCGCCTTATCTACCACACTGCCATCAGCGAGCTCGGGATTGATTTGCGGGGCCACATCATGCGTAATCCAGAACGCATACTGTTGCCACCATGCGTCACCGCGTTGGGCATTGATGACATCGGATGCGATTGCTTCACCATCAACTTCGATGCCGAGATCTTTCAGCGTGAACGTCGCCGACTGCCCTGGTATTTCGCTCGTACCGCGGTGTTGTCGACCTGGTCGTTGATTAGGTCGACAATCTCCTGCTCGGTTTTGCCGGTAACTGAATTTCCCCATAGCGTTGTGCCAGGCAGCACGTGATCTTGGAAGAACCAAACACCGCCGCCACAGGCAGCCCCAAGGCAACCAGCAGACAAGCAATCACCACCCACGGCCAGATGCGGCGCCTCCTCATCTCATCGCCTGAATGGAATCTGATGCAGCAGCATCCACACTGTCTGCCACAGTGCCGCTGACGGCATTATTCGCACCAAACAGAGGCGCAAACTGCTGGGTCGAGTCATCAAGGTGTTCGGTCATGGTCGGTCTTTCTGCGATGGCCTACTAAGCGTTATCTGCATACTACCAACACACCATAGAAACGGTAATTTTTTACCGTCGCCTTCCAATACATCATGCTGCATGCTGCTCATACAACAAAAAAGACGTGGTGGCGAAACATCATTAGATATTTCGCCACCACGTCTTTACCGTATGTCTTGCACTACGCCGATGACGGCAGCCAGCACATCATCCCGCGATATTATGCACGGCACGAAAGTGCGTCAGCGCGCCGCCTGATGGTCGAGCGCGGCCTTGACCAGGCCGGCGAACAGCGGGTGCGGCTTGGTCGGGCGAGACTTGAACTCCGGGTGAGCCTGGGTGGCCACATAGAACGGGTGCACGTCCTGCGGCAGTTCCACGAACTCGGTGAGCTCGCCGTCCGGGCTCTGGCCGGAGATGCGCAGGCCGCCTTCGCGCAGACGATCCTTGTAGGCCACGTTGACTTCGTAACGGTGGCGGTGACGCTCGGTGACATGCGTGGTGCCGTACAGTTCGGCGACCAGCGAGCCTTCCTCCAGCTCAGCCGGGTAGGAGCCAAGACGCATGGTGTGCCCATGTCGCCCTTGCCGGCCACGATGTCCTTCTGCTCTTCCATGGTGGCGATCACCGGGTTGGCGCAATCGGGCTCGAACTCGGAAGAGTTCGCGTCTTCAATGCCCAGCACGTGGCGGGAGTATTCGATGACCATGGACTGCAGGCCCAGGCACAGGCCGAGGGCAGGCAGCTTGGTTTCACGGGCGAACTTCAGAGCGCCGATCTTGCCGTCGATGCCGCGGATGCCGAAGCCGCCGGGGATCACGATGCCGTCGACGTTGTCGAGAGCGGCGGCCGCACCTTCGGTGGTTTCGCAACGATCGGCCGCAACCCACTTGACGTTGACCTTGGCCCAGTTGGCAAAGCCGCCGGCCTTGATGGCCTCGGTGACAGACAGGTAGGCGTCCGGCAGATCGATGTACTTGCCGACGATGGCGATGTTGACCTCGTGCTTGGGGTGGTGCACACGCTCCAGCAGGTCGGCCCATTCGTCCCAATCGACGTCATGGAACGGCAGGCCGAGCTCACGCACCACATAGGCGTCGAGGCCCTCCTCGAACAGGATCTTCGGCACATCGTAGATGCTCGGCGCATCCACGCAGTTGACCACGCCTTCGGCATCGACATCGCACATCAGGGAGATCTTGTCCTTGATGGACTGATTGAGCGGGCGGTCGGAGCGCAGCACAAGGGCGTCCGGGGAAATGCCGAGCTGGCGCAGCATCATCACGGAGTGCTGGGTGGGCTTGGTCTTGAGCTCGTGGGCGGCGGAAATGTACGGCACCAGGGAAACGTGCACGAACATGCAGTTGTCCGGGCCGAGATCGCGGCGCACTTCGCGGGCGGCCTCAAGGAAGGGCTGGGACTCGATGTCGCCGACGGTACCACCGATTTCGGTGATGATCACATCCACGTCATCGGAAGCCTGGGCGCGCATACGAGACTTGATTTCGTTGGTGATGTGCGGGATAACCTGCACGCACTGGCCGAGGTATTCGCCGGCGCGCTCCTTGCGCAGCACTTCCTGATAGATCTGACCGGTGGTGACGTTGGCTTCTGGCTCAGGAAGACGTCGAGGAAACGCTCGTAGTGGCCGATGTCGAGATCGGTTTCGGCACCGTCTTCGGTCACGTAGACCTCACCATGCTGGAACGGGTTCATGGTGCCCGGGTCGACGTTGATGTACGGATCGAGCTTTTGCTGCAGAACATGGATACCGCGGCTGCGCAGCAAACGACCGAGCGAAGATGCGGTCAGGCCCTTGCCGAGAGAGGAGACAACGCCGCCAGTGACGAAAATATGCTTGGTGACGTGTTCTTGAGAATTACCATGTGTTCTTCTAACCATGGAATTTCACTCTATCATCCGTGTATGACCCGGCGTGTTCACCAGACGCGTCGGCCCCGACATGGCGTACTTGAACAATACGAATAGTAGGCTCGTCAAAAAGCATACGCAAGGTCATAATCACGTCAAACGTCTTATCCGCCAGCTATTGCAGGTATTGGTCGAGACGCACTAGGCCTAACGCATATAGGACAAACGCTGTTTTCAGGTTTTTCAGCGAGGCCCATTCATCGGCACCGTGCGCGTTGCCGGCACCTGGTGCGATGAATGGCGGGGTCTCCAGGTCGATGCCGTCGACCGCCGGCACATGGTCGGCATGGAATTCGGGACCGAAGTTGAGTGCGCGCGGGATAAAGCGGGCGTGGGTGCCGTCGCCGACAGCCACGGGTCGAGCCTCGCAACCGAGCACGTCGTTGTAGGTTGCGGTGAGCAACTGGACACGCGGGTCGTCAGCCTGCACGTAGTATGGGTCATCGTTAAGGATGTCGACAATGCGGCCGCCCGCCGCTTCGGCTTGTGCTTGAATACGCTCGATGATTTGTTCGTGTGCCTGGCCTACCGCATAACGGATGTCGAAGTGCAATACGATGGCATCTTCAGAAGTCTCACCTGATACCGCGCCTAATACCTTGTCTGCTTCAGCGAACTCATTCGCCGGTATAATCAAACCACCATTGGCGGTAGTCGGTCCGCTTTCCGCATTCTCGCAATCGATACCCAAGCCGGTGCCATATGAGTCTTTTGTCCATTGGGCAATCGCCTGCGCTGCAGTGAGGTCACGGCCTTCGAGCAGACCGGACCGGGCAAGCGCCGTAGTGAGCACCGCTATAGCGTTTACGGTACCGGACGGCTGGCAGGCATGACCGGTGACACCGGTGGCCTCAATCGTGACGCCTTGCGCTGTTGCGTTGATATGCAATCGCTCGGCGATATCTGGAGCGATGTTGCCGCTCTGGCAGAATGCTTGCCGCACGGTAGATTCGTCGACGCCGGTGAGGGTGATTGCGGCGGCCCCGGGAACCGTGTTAGTGGCGGTGCCGGCATGCCAACCGCGCAATTGCGGCCCGACCGGCAGTTCGACATCCACATCGAGCAGTCCTTTTTGGATATTGTTCACCGGGAAGGGACATCGATGACGATGGCCTGGTACGGCGCGCCGATGTTGGCGACGAACCATTTGATGTCGTTGAGCGCGATCTCTTCGGAGCCGCCGAACAGTATACGTACGCGGTGGCGGAAACGGTGGTCGTGTTCCTTGAAGAAACGGAGTAGGAAATAGCTGGTCAGCGCGACGCCTTTATTGTCCAATGAGCCGCGACCGATAACAATATCGCCAATAACCTGCGGATCGAAGGCATCGTGCGTCCAACCGTCGTCGGCGGGGACTACGTCGAGGTGGTCGACGAAGGCGATGTCACGGTCGGTCTCCACGTTCTCCTGTGGATAAACGACTTCCATGACGTGGCCGGTGTAGTCGCGCGTAGGCAGCCCGTCTCGTCCTGCCTTGGCCAGCATATGGTCGAATACACGGCGTACTTCGGGTCCATAAGGCGCGCCCGGACGAGGATTCGGGTCCGATTCGTCGGAAACCGACGGGTAGCGCAGCAGCTCACACAGCTCATCGACGAACTGTGCGCGGTGGGCGTCAAACCAGCGTGACGCGGCATCGACGAGATCACGTTCCGTGGCGGTGAGAGTCATGGCTTCCTTTACTTGGACGCTTATGGTTTCCTCAGGTAACAGGAATCCCGGGCGCAACGTCGACTGCTACCCGGGATTGGCTGGAGGCTTGGTTCTATTCGCTCAGCAAGTGCGCCACAGCATCGAGCGCGAGCTTGTAGCCGTAGAAACCCATGCCGGTGATGGTGCCGGTGGCCACAGGGCTGATTACGGAACGCTTGCGGAACTCGTCGCGGGCGGACGGGTTGGAAATATGGACTTCCATAAGCGGCAGGTTCTCGTCAATGACCATGTGCGCGGCGTCGGCGAGAGCATACGAATAGTGTGTGAAGGCGGCGGGGTTCATGACCACCGGGGTTTTCTCGTCGGCGGCTTGGTGCATCCAGTGCACCATTTCGGCTTCGTCGTCGGTCTGACGCACCTCGACTTCGAGGCCGAGGTCCTTGCCCCATTCGGTGCAGAGCTTGCGCAGGGTGTCGAGGTCTTGACGACCGTAGACGTCGGGCTGGCGGACGCCGAGACGTCCGAGGTTAGGGCCATTGACAACGATGACTTTGGTCATTGGGACTCCTTTTGTTTGTGCTTCTCTCCCTCCGCCCCTTCGGGGCACCTCCCTCATCAGAGGGAGGTAGAAGGTAAATCCGACTCCGGGGTACCTCCGTTAGAGGGGAGCCAAGTACTTTTTTCTGAGGGGATGGCGAACGGCACGGCCTACGGCCGTTCAATTACTGCTGGATACGACGGAATGCTTCTTCCACGGCTTCGGCGGGCGGGTTGTCGAGGTGTACGACGTGACCAATCTCGTCGAGGACCACGAAGCGCAGCTCATTGCCGCGGGCCTTCTTGTCGCGATGCATCAATGCGAGCACGTCGTCGAACGAGCCGCCATTCCACGACGTCGGCAGACCCATCGAAGCAAGCAACGAGCGGTGATAGTCAACCAGATCCTGATCGATGTAACCGATCAGATGGGCCAGCTCGGCGGCATACACCATACCGACGGCCACCGCATTGCCATGCCTCCAGCGGAAATGCTCGAGCTTTTCGATGGCATGGCCCATCGTGTGCCCGTAGTTGAGGAATTCACGCAGACCCTTCTCCTTCAAATCGGAGGAGACGTGGTAGGCCTTGACCTTTACCGTGCGCTCAATGAGCTCGGCAACCACGTCTTCGAGCGGCGAGCCGAGGAATGTAGAGCCGTCGAAAGCGCGCAGTTCAGCTGCGTGGTCTTCGAGGATATGCAGGATTTCGGGGTCGCGGATGAAACCGGATTTGGCGACTTCGCCGAGACCCTCGATGAAGATGTCATTGGGCAGCGTAGCCAGCGTCTTGGTGTCGGCCAGCACACCGGCAGGCGTGTAGAACGAGCCGACGAGGTTCTTGCCTGCGGGGTGTTGATGCCGGTTTTGCCACCGGTGGAGGCATCGACCATGGCCAGCAGCGAGGTCGGGCAGTTTACATAGCGCACGCCGCGCATCCACGTGGCAGCCACGAAACCGGCCAAATCGGTTGCGGCACCGCCGCCAAGCCCCACCACGCATCGGATCGGGTGAAACCTTCGTTGCCAAGGCGTTCCCAAATGCCGTTGGCCACGGTAATGGTCTTGCCGGGTTCGGCATCCGGAATCACGATGTCGGAAACCTCATAGCCGCCCTGACGCAACAGGGCGCGGGCACGATCGGAGTGTCGCTGCACCGGCTGAGTGTGGATAAGCGCGATTTTGGCGGGTTTGGGTCCCAGCACGTCGACCAGATGGTTCATGCACCTTCGCCAATGACCACATCATACGGCTCAATTGCCGCTCCGGTAACATGCACTGCTCGCTCAGATACCATATCAATCACTTTCTTCGCTGCGCCCTGAGGCGTAAGCCCCCGGGTATGGACATGAACGTTGGCGACCTCGCGGAATACTGGGTCACGCTGCTTGAACAGTTTTTTCCAACGGGAGTTGGCGTTGCCATTGAGCATGGGCCGGCCTCCCCCACGGTTCGCGCGTTCCATGGCTTCCGCCGGATCGGCATCAAGGTAGACCACACGACCGCCATGGTCGATGTAGGAGGCGAGGGCATGCTGTGGATGGCGTCATGGGAGCGCCACCGCCCAGCGAAAAGATACCGTCGAAATCCTCAAGCATATCGGCGATGAGATCGGCCTCGACCTCGCGGAATGCCGGCTCACCGTATTCCTCGAAGTAGGAGGGAATCTTCATGCCCACTTCACGTTCGATCTCCACATCGGCATCGGCGAACGGCAGACGCAACATATGCGCCACTTCCTTACCGACACGTGTTTTGCCGGCTCCCATCATGCCGATGATGACGGCGCGGGGGCGTGCGGTCATAATCTACGAATCCTCTCGACGATTGGTGAGTACAGTTGCTGATGGTTCCGCGGCAGTCGTCACGAAACCATACGCCTTCGTTCAGCGCATGTGCTCCGGCCACGAGGCGAGATACGACTCAAGTTGCGCCGTGTTTCGGCAACACTGTCTCCACCGAACTTATCCAGCGCGTACTTCGCCAAAGTCAGACGCACCATGCCTCGGCCACCACGGATGCCGCAGGCACGGCGGTGCTGTCGGAACGCTGGTTGATGGCTTGTGCGGATTCGCCGGTCAGCACGTCGACCGTACGCAGGGCCTTGGGGATGGACGGAATCGGCTTCATGGCACCGCGTACGCGAATCACCTGGCCATTGGACATACCGCCTTCAATGCCGCCTGCGCGGTTGGACAGACGGTCGATACGGCCGTCGGCGTTGACCACGATCTCATCGTGCGCCTGCGAACCGGGGCGGGAGGCTTCCAGGAAGCCGTCGCCGATCTCCACACCCTTGAACGCCTGAATGCCCATGATCGCGGAGGCCAGAGCCGCGTCCAGTCGGCGGTCGGACTCCACATACGTGCCGATGCCGGCAGGCACACCGTAAGCCAGCACTTCAATCACGCCGCCCAACGTATCGGAGGCCTTCTTGGCCTCGTTGATGCGTTCGATGATGCGGGCTTCGGCCTCTTTGTCCAGCGTACGGACAGGCGAGGCATCAAGCGCTTCCAGATCGTCGGGGGTGGGCAGAGGCAGGTCGGGGTTGGTCTGCACGCCACCAAGCGCCACCACGTGGGCTACGGTGCGGATGCCGAACGCCTGATCCAAGAACTGCTTGGCCACCTCGCCCAAAGCCACACGGGAGGCGGTCTCACGGGCGCTGGAGCGCTCCAGTACCGGGCGGGCGTCGTCAAAACCATACTTGCGCATGCCGGTCAGATCGGCGTGGCCCGGGCGCGGGCGGCTCAGCGGCGCATTGCGGCCTTCGCGCGGCAGGTCATGGTCGAGTGCATCGGCGCTCATGACCTCGGTCCACTTCGGCCATTCGGTGTTGGCGATTTCGATGGCCACCGGCGAGCCGAGGGTCAGGCCGTGGCGTACACCGGTCAGCAGACGGACCTTGTCTTGCTCGAACTTCATGCGGGCACCGCGACCATATCCAAGTCGACGGCGTGCCAGTGCGGAAACGATATCGTCCGTGCTAATACGCACGCCGGCCGGCAACCCTTCAATCATGGCCACCAATGCTTCTCCGTGAGACTCCCCTGCCGTCTGCCAACGCAGCATAACTTCCCTCGTTTCATGTGTGTACGTCTATGTGTACGTCTAGCTAGGGGTTAATGTTAAGCCATGCCATACCTGTTCACGCTACCCGGTCTGCTATGTGGGCTTGCACTGTCCATTGAGGATGTTCGTCATCGGCGGGTGCCGATCGCGTGGGTGGCTGCGGGCGCGTTGCTTCAGCTGGCCGCCGATTTCGCGTATGGAGTGGTGGTGAACGACCTGTTCGTGCTGTTGCAGGCGCTGTTGTTCACCGTGCTATGTTGCCTGATCCAGTTCGCGTTGGCGTTGCTGGTGCCTCGGTCATTGGGATTCGGCGATGTGACCGCCTTGATACCTATGGGATTGTCTGTCGGACTGTTTGGCCTGTTGCCTGTGGTGGTCTGGTGGCTGGCGATGGGCGTTGCCGGCATCACATGGATTGCCTTGTGGACGCGATTCGACCCACAACGCACATCACCGGCACATGCGGGCAAGGTGCCGTATGTGCCGGTGATATTGGCGGGCGCGATTGTGGCGGTGGCTGTTGGGGTGTTGTCCTAGATTTCTTCCATCCGCTTCGCGGGAGCCCCGGGCTTAAGTTGAGCGTTACATTCCCTGCAGTGCTCCCCTCAGTCCGCTTTTTTGCGGACAGCTCCCCTCGGCGAGGGAGCCAATGAAGAGACCAACGTCCGATCAGCTTCCCCAAGCGAAGGAAGCTAACGGGATGACTACTGGTTTTCGGCTTGCCACTTGCGTAGTTCGGCCACGTTCTGGTCATGTTCATCGGCGGTTGCGGCGAACTTGGTTTCGCCGGTGTCCAGATTGACCGTGCAGAAGTACAGCCAATTGCCGCCTTCGGGGTGCAGTGCCGCTTGAATGGCGTTATCGCCGGGATTGCTGATCGGCGTAGGCGGCAGGCCGGAGATCTTGTACGTGTTGTACGGGTTGGACTCGTCTTGGGTCATCTCGGTGGTCACCTGCGCGGGCTTGACGTTATTGCCATAGGCCACGGTGGAATCCATGCCCAACGACATGCCCTGCTCCAAACGGTTCTCGATGACTCGCGTCACTTTGCCGTAGTAATCGGCTTTGTTGACCTCGGCCTCGGCGATAGAGGCGATGATCATCACCCGTTCGCGGTCACTGCCGGCCGGCACGCCCAATTCATCCAACTTGGCGATACGCTTATCGACCATGGCCTTGAGGATTTCCGAAGCGCTCTTCATGCTCTTGACGTTGTAGGTTCCCGGCTCCAGCCATCCCTCAAAGCTACCGCCCGCTTCATTGGGCAGAATATCCTTACCCTTGTTCTTGATAATCGTGTCGAATTCGCTTTGGGCAATGCCGGAAAGCTTCGCGGCGTTGGCGAACACATCGGTGGCACGTTCACCGGGACGAACCTCGAGGAAGCCCGCCGCCTGGTTGGTGTCGGAGAGAACGTCGATCACTTTGGATGCGGCCATATGCTTCTTCAATGTGAACGTTCCCGGATAGAGTGTCGTGCTATTGGCGTTGACCACGCTGGTGAACGCGGCAGTAGACTTGATGACTTCGGCCTTGAGCAGATTATCGGCGATCTCCGCCGCGCTTGGCCCTCGCTCACGGTGAATTCGACCTCGCCATAGCCCGGTCCCGGATAGTCCGCGATGGCCGTCGACTGGTTGCTCCGGCTGTCGCGCCATGCGATGAGCTTGGTTACGCCGAAATAGCCGCCGCCGATAAGCAGGGCGACGATGGCGATAGCGATGATAATGCCACTGATACGCTTGCGCCTGCGCTGTGCACGTCGCTTGCGCATCTCCCTGCGGGATTTCGGCGGTTCTGGCGGCTCGGCCCCGCGCATTGGTTCTGACCCCTGTTCGACCCAATGCGTGTTGTCATCAAAGAACTCGTTAAAATCATCGGTCATAACCGATACCTCACTGCTCCCGGGTACGGTCGAGTGCCGTCTGCAAAATCACCACTGCCGACTGCTGGTCAACCACCGGCCTGTGCTTGTTCGAAGCTTTATGGGCCTCGAACAGCTGACGATGCGCACTGACTGTTGTCAATCTCTCATCTATCAATGATACCTGCGGAATCTGATACTCCGTAGAATCACTGTCTTCACTCTCTGCTTGCAGCCTCTTCTCCAGATTGGCCGCCCACCTGCGCGCTTTTTTGGCGCTTTTGCCTTCTGTACCGTCCATCTGCAGGGGCAGTCCGACGATTACATGGTCCACATGTTCGTCTTCGATGACGTTCAGGACCTCGTCAATAGCAAAGAAATAGTCGCCGGCAACATGAATGTTGCCAGCAGGATGTGCAAAGGTAAGCTCCGGTCGGACAGTGCCAGTCCGACCCGGGCATTACCCAAATCAACGCCTAACCACACCACTGGCGGAATCAGGCTTTCTGCGCCTCGTGCTTGAGCGCTTCGAGGGCCTCGTCGATCTTGGAGGCATCGACACCGCACCCTGGGCGAAGTCCGGCTTGCCGCCGCCACCGCCGCCGAGGACCTTGGCTGCGCCACGCACCAGATCACCGGCCTTGATGCCGGCCTTGCGGGCGGCCTCGTTGGTGGCCACGGCGACCATCGGCTTGTCATCCTCGTTCACGCCGGCAAGGGCCACCACCACGGGGGCGTCTTCACCGAGCTGGGCGCGCACGTCGAGTACGGTCTTGCGCAGGGCATCGACCGCGCCAAAGTGGCCCACGTTCTTGACGGCCACCTTGACCGGGGCCGCGGAGTTCTTGGTGTCAGCAACCAGCGCCGGAACCGAGGCGGCCAGCTGGGACTCGTACATGGAGGCCAAGCGACGATCGGATTCCTTGAGCTTGGCGAGCAGGGCGTTCACACGCTCGGCGAGCTCGTCCGGACGAGCGTTGAGCTTGTCGGACAGCTGGGAGACCAGCGCGTGCTCACGAGCGTTGAAGTCATAGGCACCCTGGCCCACGACGGCGTCGACACGACGCACGCCGGAGCCGATGGAGGCTTCGGACAGGATGTTGACCATGCCGATCTTGCAACGTGGTCCACGTGGGTACCACCACACAGCTCGCGGCTCCAGCCGTCTTCGCCGATGGAGACCACGCGTACGATGTCGCCGTACTTCTCGCCGAACAGGTGCATGGCACCGAGGGCGATGGCGTCGTCGAACTTCATTTCCTTGGTGGTCACGGCGAGGTTGTCGCGCAGCTTGTCGTTGACGCGCTCCTCGACTGCGGAGATCACGGACTTGGCCGGGGCCTTGGACCACTGGAAGTCGAAGCGCAGACGGTTCGGGGCGTCTTCGGAGCCGCGCTGGGTGGCCTGCGGGCCCAGCTCCTCACGCAGCGCCTTGTGCACCATGTGCGTGGCGGTGTGCGAGCGGGCGATGGCGCCACGGCGGGCCAGGTCGATGTTGGCGTTGACTTCGGCGCCGACGACCAGCGTGCCTTCGGTCAGACGGCACTGGTGGACGATGAGGTCCTTGATGGCTTCTGCACATCGTCGACTTCGAGCACGGCGCCGTCGTCGGACAGGATCTCGCCCTGGTCGGCGAGCTGGCCGCCGGCCTCCGCGTAGAACGGGGTGCGGTCAAGGATGACCTCGACGTTGGCCGGGCCGGTCACGGCGGGCACGGAACCTTGCCTTCCTGCATGATGCCGATCACCTTGGCGCGGGCGGACATGTCGGTGTAGCCGAGGAAGTCGATCGGGCTGACGAGCGTCTTCTTGAAGTCGTCGTAAACGGAAAGATCCACGTTGTGACGCTTCTTGAGGCGTCGGCGCGGGCGCGGGACTTCTGCTCGGCCATGAGTTCGCGGAACTTGGCCTCGTCCACCTTCACGCCCTGTTCGGCGGCCATCTCGAGGGTCAGCTCAATCGGGAAGCCGTAGGTGTCGTGCAGCTTGAAGGCGTCCTCGCCGGCCACGACGGGCTCGGCGGAATCGCTCTTGGCCTTGTTGACGGCCACGTCGAGAATCGTGGTGCCGGTCTCAAGGGTGCGGCGGAAGGCGTCTTCCTCGCCATACGCGGATTCGGACACCTCATGGAAGGTGTCGTTGAGCTCCGGGTAGCTGGCCTCCATGGCGGCCTTGGAGGTCGGGAAGAGGGTGGGCAGCACCGGATCGGTCACGCCGAGCATGCGCATGGAGCGCACGGTGCGGCGCAGCAGGCGGCGCAGCACGTAGCCACGGCCCACGTTGGACGGGCGCACGCCGTCGGACATGATCATCAGGCGGAGCGCACGTGGTCAGCGACCACGCGGAAGCGCACGTCGCGTCCTCGTTCTCGCCGTACTTCAGGCCGGAGAGCTGCTCGGCGGCCTCGATGACCGGGAAGACCTCATCGGTCTCGTAGATGTTGTTCTTGCCCTGCAGCAGGTAGGCCAGACGTTCCAAGCCGGCACCGGTATCGATGTTCTTGTTCTCAAGCTCGCCCACGATGTGCAGGTCGGTCTTGGACTTGACGTTGTCGACCTCGTAGTTCTCGAACACGAGGTCCCAGATCTCGATGTAGCGGTTCTCGTCGGCAATCGGGCCGCCTTCCTTGCCGAAGGCGGGGCCGCGGTCCACGTAGATTTCGGAGCAGGGCCGCCGGGTCCGGGGCCACCGGTGGTCCAAAAGTTGTCTTCCATGCCCATCTTCTGGATGTGCTCGGGGTCCACGCCCTCGTTGATCCACATGGAACGGGCTTCGTCATCGTCGGTGAACGTGGTCATCCACAGCTTCTCGGGGTCGAAGCCGTAGCCGCCCTCATCCTGCGAGGTGGTGAGCAGCTCCCAGGCGTAGTGGATGGCCTCTTCCTTGAAGTAGTCGCCGAAGGAGAAGTTGCCGAGCATCTGGAAGAAGGTGCCGTGGCGGGTGGTCTTGCCGACCTCGTCGATGTCGAGCGTACGCACGCACTTCTGGTTGGAGGCCATGCGGCGCTTCGGCGGGGTCTGCTCACCCATCAGGTACGGGATGAACGGCACCATGCCGGCGATGGTGAAAAGCGTGGTGGGGTTCGGGGAAATCAGGGATGCCGAGGGCACGATGAGATGGTCGTGCTTGGCAAAATAATCGAGGTATCGCTTTGCGATGTCCGCAGTGCGCATGAGCGGATGAACTCCTTGTTTGGGTAATGGGCGCAGTTGCGCCTGGTATTGGTGGAAAAGACTGGATTATGAGGATTAGTTTGTTCTAGCTGATTCAGTGACTAGATGGCAAGGCGGCATGCGCGTGTCAGTTGGCGCGTTCGATGTACTGACGGTTGAGCTCAGCCTCGCGGGCTCGACGGGTGGCATTGAACTCGTTGACCAACCTTCGAGTGTTTTCATCGGCACATTGTCCTGATCGGGGCCAAGCAGGAACTGGCGTGCCGCATCAGGCGTATTGGCCTTGACATAGGCCTGTGCCTTGGTGACGGCAACGATTCCGATGGCCACGCCGACGCCGACCCAGAAGATGCGTTTGAACATCACTCCCCCTTCTCGGCGGTGTCGTTGACGGTGGTTTTCGCGGCGTTCTTCGCAAGGAAGGACTGACCCGTGGTTTTCAGCGCGTAGAAGGTGGAAGCGATCTTGATGATGGGCTTACCGAGGAAGGAGCCATACAGATCGGTCAACGCACCAACGTTGTTGGCGGTGGTGGAAGCCGCGGCGGAAATCTTGTTCACGTCTTCGAGCGACTTGTTGACCTGCTTGACGGTGGTCACGCCTTCGTCCAGCGCGGGGATGGCGTGTTCACCGGACTCCCGGACCGTCTGCGATATCTGATCAAACATCTTGCCCAGCCTGATCAGCGGATAGATCATGAAACCGGCCAATACTGCGAACGCGATGGCCGCGATCAGGCCAGCGATCTCTCCGACTCCCATTGTTTCCTCCTTGCGGTCACACTTACTCGCCTAAGGGTAGCACTCCTTCCCTATTTCTTGGCATACCATTGCATGCGCAGGGCGAAAACCGTGCGCGTGGGCGTATGCGGCTATAGGCGAAAGGCTGTCCTGCTGACGCTTTCGTTTGCGGCGTGCCGCCGTGGACCGTACGTGCTATTCGATATGTATTGCTTGCTATTTGCTACTTGCCGTACGAAACGATGGTCACGGCTTCGCCGAACGGCTTGTCGGTGTCGAAGTCGATCACGGTTACCGAACCATTGGCCGGGCGTTCGTTCAGATCGAGGTCAGGGCCGCCGAACCGGTGACCGAGGCTAAGCAGTGTGTTGCCATGCGAAATCTGCAGCACATCGTCGCCGTCCTTGAGATTCGGGTTGTCGGCGATAAGACGGAACGCACCTTCGACGCGCGTCCAATATTCCTCATCGGATTCCGCGTCGTGGAAGGGATCGGCTTCCTTGAGAAAATCACGCGAGGCCCCCAACCCGAACTTCTCGACGATTTGGTTGTAGGTTTTGACGCCGTGGGGCGCTCCCGCGGCGTACCAGGCCATGGCCATGTCAAGTCCCTCGTAGTAGCCGTAGAACTGCTCGCGGAAGTGCATGTCCGTCACGAGTGCGGGGCGCGGGTTACCCGCGGCTTCGTTGATGTCGAGAATTTTCTCGGCCGTCTGCTGGGCACGCGTGGTGTCCGAACAGTAGGCGGCGGCGAACGTCAATCCTTTCAGTCGCTCACCGGCCTTGACGGCATCGGCGACGCCCGACTCGGTCAGCGGCGAATTCGACCATCCCTGCAGACGGTTGTATCGGTTGAAATAGGTCTGTCCGTGACGGACCAGATGCAGATGAAGAATCATGGTTCTGATTATGTCACCATTCCGGCGGTTTCGGTGCGGGTTGCCGGAAGTCATAAGTCATAACGGCATAGGTCACTACCTGAGATATGCGTAATCCGGGCAGTATACCTAACGATTCCTGAGAGTACACTTAGAATACTGTGAGCATAACCTTGAAACCTGCACCATCTCGATCGTCTGTGCCTGCCATTTCAGGGGTATCGATGGACTGCGCGCTCTGGCGATTCTTGGAGTCATAGCATTCCACACCCGCCCGTCGCTATTGCAGGGCGGATTCATTGGCGTGACGATGTTTTTCGTTATCACCGGTTTTCTTGCCACACGTTCGGTACTGAACATGGTGGACCGCACCGGGTCCTTTGGATATGGCCGATATCTGATCCGCCGCATTACTCGTTTATGGCCGGTGATGCTGGCGACCATTGCGTGGTGCCTTGGCTCACTTGGATGTTCGCTCCCAGCCTGTTGCAGAAAGTGGTTTCCGATTCGCTGCCGAGCGCCTTGTTCGCCAGCAATTGGGTGTACATCTTCCGCAAGGTGCCGTATTTCGAGGCGGCCGGATTGCCTTCTCCTCTGACCCATCTGTGGTTCTTGGGCGTGACGATGCAGTTCTATCTGGTTTGGCCGTTGCTGATGGTGGTGCTCGGCAAAATCACCAAGTCCAAATGGGTGCGCTCCATGGCGATTCTTGTCATCATGGCTGCTTCCACCGCCGACATGGTGCTGCTGTTTGACCCGGCCAATACCTCCCGCGTGTATTACGGTACCGATACTCGCCTCGCCGAGCTGGCCGCCGGCGCGCTGTTGGCTATCTGGATTGCGCTTCCTCGCGAGGTACGGAAGCTGCGGAAGCTGGAGCGGCTTCGCAAACAGTGCAGATCGAACGTCAGGCCGGCGACAAGACGGCGCCGTCTCACTATCGTCTGCAATGTTCTTGGCACCGCGGCTTTGGCGGCACTGCTGACCGGATTCTGGTTCGCCAACGGGTATCTGTCGTACATGTACCAAGGCGGGTACCTGATTACCGCGTTCATATCGTTGTGCGCCTTGGCCTGTGCGTGAACAATGACTCAATCTGGTCGCACGTGCTGGGTTGTGCTCCCCTACGCTATATCGGGTCGCGATCGTTCTCGCTGTACGTCATGCATTATCCGCTGCTGCAGTTCATGAACCCGGCGACACGAACGCAGGCGTTGCGTGGTGGGGTTGGGTTCTTGAGGCCGTCGTGGTGTTGGCGGCGTCGGAAGCCTTCTACCAGCTGGTCGAGGCGGCCCGTAAATCGGTGCAGATGCCTCGTAGCCAACACGCCAAGCCGCTGCCGAAAGCCGGCTACCGGCTGCGCCCGGCGCGTGGGTCATGTCGGTTATCGGATTGGTGACCGTTGTGGCGCTGACGTGGGCACCGGTGGACTGGAATGGCATCGCTCAAGCGCGAGCCATTCAGCTGCGCCCCGAACTCGCGGCACCCGCCAAGCCGGTCAAGAAACCGGCGAAGCCCGAGCCCGAGTCTTCTGTCATAAATGCCGCGAACGGCGAAACCAATACCGCTGACGCGAATAAGAACGGTTCGGATTCTCAGCCGCCCATCATCAAACCGATTGCGGAAAAGGTGCCAAACAATCTTGACATTTCGAAGTACGCCTATGATCCGGCAACGGAAAGCTGCAACGCGGATATGATGATGGTCGGCGATTCAGTGACGTCGGGTACTTCGGACGCCATCCAGGCCGCATTCCCGAACGCTTTTATCGATGGCCTGCCGAACCGTCAGCTGCCGCAGGCGGTGGATGTGTATCAGCAGGACACCGCTGCCGGCCACAGTGGCAGTGTGGTGGTGTTTGGCCTCGGCACGAACGGCGTGATTTCGAATGAGCAGGAAGTGCAACAGCTCATTGACCTGACCGGCGGCAAGCCGACATACTTCATCACCATCCGTATGCCATACCCGTGGCAGGAGAACAACAACAATACGATGCTGCGTGAGGCCGCCAAGAAGAACAAGAACGTGGGCATCATCGATTGGCATGGGTATAGCGAAGGTCATAGCGAATACCTCAACGATGACGGCATTCATCCGAATATGACCGGTGCCTATGCGTACGCGACGATGATTCGCCAGGCGGTGTGCGGCCAGTAATCGCCCTACAACGCAGGAACCCCGCGGCTTCTCGAAAGAAGCGCGGGGTTCGAGCGGTATGTCCTGGATTTGTTGACCAGAGGGCCCGGATCAGCGGGCGTAGAATTCGACCACGTACTGGATGTTGACCTGCACCGGGATCTCTTCGACCTCCGGCTTACGGGTCACAGTGGCCTTCAGGGACGGCAGGTTCACGTCGAGGTAGCCGGGGACCGCAGGCAGCACGTCACGGTGCACGCCTTCGGCGGCGATCTGGAACGGAACCATGGTCTGGCTCTTGGCCTTCACCTGAATGGTCTGGCCGGGCTTGACGCGGTAGGACGGGCGGTCCACGATGTTGCCGTCAACGAGGATGTGACGGTGCACCACGAACTGACGGGCCTGGGCGGTGGTGCGGGCGAAGCCGGCACGCAGCACCAGGTTGTCGAGACGGGTCTCGAGGTCGGTCAGCATGGCGTTACCGGTCTGGCCGGCAGTACGGGTGGCCTTCTCGTAAGCGGCGCGAAGCTGCTTCTCGGAGATGCCGTACTGAGCGCGCAGACGCTGCTTTTCGCGCATACGCACCGCGTAATCGGACTCGGTGCGGCGGCGGTCACGGCCGTGCTCGCCAGGAGCGTACGGACGCTTTTCGAAGATGCGCTGAGCCTTGGGGGTCAGTGCGATGCCGAGGGCGCGAGACAGACGCACCTGACGGCGAGAACGCTGAACGTTCGTCATTGGATTAATCCTTCTGTCGTTATCTGAACGGAACGCTTGCCTTGCATATGCCTAACAAGCGCTGAGTCGGGCCTCCCCAGCGCTTCGTCGTGAATAAACACGAACGGGTTGGTTTTCTTGCGATTACCTACCGCCGACCCGCTGATGGGCTATGACTCCAGACGGTATCTACCTGTTGGCAGACACCAGCAGACCATATTACACCGAGGCTATGGACAGCACTCCGGCGTCCATGCGATACACCCGATCTGCGTATTCGAGTGCATCGGGATCATGGGTGACCATGAGAATCGCCGTGCCGTTGTTGGCTTGGTCTCTGAGCAGACGCATTACGATGTCGGTGCTCTCTTGGTCGAGGTCGCCGGTCGCTCGTCGGCGATGAGCAAGCTCGGCTGGTTCATCAGCGCGCGGGCGATGGAGACGCGCCGCATTTCACCGCCGGACAGCTCGCGCGGGTAGCTGTCTGCCAGATCGGCAACACCAAGCTGGGTGAACAGCGTGCGAGCTCGGGTGGCGAACAGGTCCGAACGGCTCGCAGCCGTGTTTGACGGCGTGTTTTCCTGGTCTGTGATTGGCGCAATGACATCCGGCATGAACGGGTCGGCGGCTGAATCGGCGGCCGCTTCATCATTGGTGGCAGCGGCTTGCGCCACGGCATCCGTTGCTTCTGCGTTTTGGGCGAACGGCAGCGGCTCTGGAAACATCGTTGCGGGCAGAATCACGTTGTCGAGCACGGTCAGGTTGCCGAGCAGGGTCTGGCTTTGAGTCACGAATCCGATGGTGCGATTCCTCAGCACGGACAGTGCTTTATCGCCCAAGTCGGCCACATTGCGTCCAGCCACGCTCACGGTTCCCGAGGTCGGGCGAATCAGCCCAGCGACCATGTTGATCAACGTACTTTTACCGTTGCCCGACCGGCCGACGATGGCGATGAATTCGCCGGCATCGACGGTGAGGTTCACGTGGCTGACGGCGTCGAACGGCGTGCCGCGGCGGACGAACTGGCGGGTCAGGTCCGTCAAGGTCAGCAGATGGTCCGGGGAGGGCGTCTCGGTTACGTGCGGCGAATCCGGCGCAGTCGGCGCGTTCGGCTGAGCTGGCGTGGTCGGCTGGAGCTTGGTCGGCTCAACCGTGGTCGGCTGAAGCGGCGTAGTTGTCTCAGTCATATCACTCCCCCTCTCGCAGGTCAGGTAGGCTTCGGGCCGGCCGAGACGCCACATGGTGGCCAGCGAACCGATGATGCCGATGACCGTAGAGCACACAATGGTCACGGCAATGAATCCGATCACCGCAACCGGGCTGGCTTGCAGATACGGCAATTGAAGCTGTTTGCCGATCAGCGAACTGAATGGGAAAATCACCAGGCTGGCCGCGCCGACGCCGATTACGCCACCGATCAGACCGATGATGGCGGATTCCTTCAGAATGATGGCATTCAACATGCCGCGCGTGGCGCCCATGATGCGCAGGGACGCGAATTCGCGTTTGCGTTCGTTCACCGACGAGGCGAATACGGCGAGCAGCACAATCACGCCCATTACCCAGATCACCGCCACGAAAATCTTGAGGTAGGTGACAAGCGCGGTCAGCGAAGTTCTGGTGTTGGCGGTGATGCCGCCGGGGTATACGTACCCCAAATCGGCGAATCGGGAATCAAGACGCTTGATGTTCTCAGCTACGGTCTGCGCTTCGTACCCCTGCTGCGTCTTAATCATCACGGTGGAGACGGCTTTGCCGGCATATTCGGCGGACATGACCTGCTTGGAGACCTTGGCCGAGGCGGCGACCATGTCGGGCACGGTGTTTTGGTTGATGAACACCGAGTTGTCGAGGCTGGTGCCGGTGTTGGCGAGCTGGGCGACGACCGGCCATGAACGGCCGTAGAGTTCGATGGTGCCGTCGGTGGACACGTTGACGTTTGCGCCTGCAATCATCTGACCGTCTTCAAGGGGGCCTTCGAACTGGGAGGCGACCCATGGTTCGATGACGAAGTCAGTGTCCGGGTCGTAACCGATGATCTGCAGCTTTTCGGCACAGCAGGCGGCGGCCAGCGATGATATATAGGTCTGTTCGGTGGCCTGTGCGATGCCGTCGGCCTGCATGACCTCGTCGGCGATGTCTTTGGTGAAATAGAAAGTGCTGGGGATTGCCGTTGGTGAGCAGCGCTTCGGCCTTCTGCACGGTGTTTTGCGGCACGACCATGAGGTCGGCGCCCAGGCGCTTTTCCATACTGGTCATGCCAGTGTTGAGGTTCATGGTCAGCATGGTGCCGCCGAAGAATGTCAGCGCGAGGATGGTGACGACGGCGAGCAGTGCGCCGGTGCGGAACGGCTTGCGTTTGAGGTTTTCAATCGGAAGGCCGCGCAATGCGATATGGGATGGCACGATGAATCCTTATGTTGCTTATAGTGCGGTTGCAATAGCGAGGCCGGAGTCCAGCGTTCGGAATGGCTGGGCTCCGGCCGTCTGCTCGATCAGTTGCGCTTGGCGGCGCGAGAGTCGAGCCAGATGGCGATGGCCGCGAACACGATGGTGAGCACGCCGAGCACGATGAGCGTGGGCAGCATAACCATGCGACAGTGCATCATCGCGCCCTTGCAGATGCCGATCAGAAAGGTGGGTACGGCGAGTAGTAGCAGGGCGTCGGCTGCGGCGGCGATATTGAGGCCGATGCGAATCTGCGGGGCGACGAACAAAGCCACGACGCCGAACACGAGGATGACGACGCCGATGCCGGTGGCCGCCTGCTGCGAGTAGTGGCAGGCACCCGGCATGTCATGGCCGGTGCAGGCGTGCGCAAAGGTCTGGGGCGCGATGGTGATCAGCGCGCCGAACAGAATATTGGGCACGGATGCAAACAGCTTGTTCTTCATAACTACTTTTCCTCTCCCCTGTTCCCAGCTCGTAGGCACAACCTCCGCATTATGCCCACACTGTGATGAAGAACACAAGTCTTGTTTTTTGCGAATTTATTTGGTATATAACTCAGCCCCTCGTCAGAGGGGCCAATTTATCTACAACTTCTCAATCGGCGCTACGCGGAGCATGAGGCGTTTGACGCCGGCGGAGCCGAAGTCCACGGTGATTACCGAATTGCGGCCCTTGTCTTGTGCGTCGGTGACCTTGCCGAGACCGTACTGGTCGTGGCTGATCATGTCGCCCACGGCGAAGTCGGCGATATTCAGGCCATTGTCCTTGGTGAGCTTCGAGCTAGGCACGGCAGAGCCGGTCGAATCGGATTTCGGTGCGGTACGACGCGTGGTGACTTTGCCGCCACGGGTGCCACCATATGAACCGGACGAAGAACCGGAACGGGAACGCGACCCGTAGGACGACCTCGAACCGGAGCCTGAAGAACCATAGGACGAACCCGAACGGGAGCGGGAACCATAGGAGGACGAGCCGGAGCGGGAACCATACGACGATGAACGGGAACCATACGACGAAGAGCCGGAACCCGAGCCATACGACGACCCATACCGCGACCGCGACCCATAGGACGAACCCGAACCGGACGAACCACGCGAGCCGAACGTCGACGACCCGCCAAACGCGGCGCCGCCAAAATCGTCATCATCCCAGCCGCCCAAATCGTCGGCGAATCCATCGGTCTCCCAGCTGGCGCGCATACGCTCCACGCCGGCTTCACGGCGTTTCCAATCAATCAGCGAATCCGGAATCTCGTCGAGGAACTGGCTGGGCATCATATCGGCGGCCTGGCCCCACTGGGAGCGGACGGCGGCGCGCGTGACATACAGTCGCTGCTTGGCGCGCGTGATGCCACATAGGCGAGTCGGCGTTCCTCCTGCAGTTCAGTGGTGTCTTCCATCGAACGCGAATGCGGGAAGGTGCCCTGTTCCATGCCGGTCAGGAACACCACCGGGTATTCGAGGCCCTTGGCGGTGTGCAAGGTCATAAGCGTCACCTTGCCGGAGTCCTCCGCCTCGCCGGGTAGTTGGTCGGAGTCGGCCACAAGCGCGGTGGTCTCCAGGAATGCGGACAACGTGGCGTCAGGCGTGTTCTGTTCGAATTCGGCGGCAGTGGACTGCAGCTGGGAGAGGTTCTCCAGACGGGAGGCGTCCTGCGGGTCCACGGATTTCTCGAGTTCGGCCCTTAAGCCCGACTTCTCCAATACTTCGGCCACGATCTCGCTGGGCTTGGAGTCGTGCGCGCGCGTGAACTGCGAGAGCGCGCCCATCAGATCGCGGAATGCTCGTAGCGAGGTGGCGGTGCGTGTCGGCACCTCGATCTCATCCAAGTGCATGAGTGCGTAGAAGAAGCTGGTGCCATGCTCGCGCGCGTAGGCGAGCAGCACGCCTTCGGCGCGGTCGCCAAGCCCACGCTTGGGCACGTTGAGAATACGGCGTAGATTCACATCGTCGTCCGGATTGACGAGCGCCTGCAAATAGGCCAGCGCATCCTTGATTTCGCGACGTTCGTAGAACTTGGTGCCGCCGACGAGCTGATACGGCTGATTCGTGTTGATCAGCGCCTCTTCGAGCGAGCGGGATTGGGCGTTGGCGCGGTACATGATCGCCATGTCGGAGTAGGCGATGCCCGCTTCGGCGTGCAGGCGCGCGATTTCGGTGGCCACCCACTGGGCCTCCTGCTGGGCGTTGTCCGCCGCGTAGCGACGATCGGCTCGCCCTTGCCGAGCGCGGTCCACAGTTTCTTGGGCTTGCGGCCCTCGTTGTTGCTGATCACCGCGTTGGCCGCATCCAGAATGGTCTGCGTCGAACGATAGTTCTGTTCGAGCATGATGGTCTTGGCGTTCGGGAAGTCCTGCTCGAAGTCCTGAATGTTGCGGATGTCGGCACCACGGAACGCGTAGATGGACTGGTCGGAATCGCCCACCACGGTGATCCAGGCGGGGCCGGACTTGCCGGCGTTAGGCGCGCCCGGGATGGCCTTCTCCCCCGTGTCCACGCCGGCCAGCTCGCGCACGAGCACGTACTGGGCGTGGTTGGTGTCCTGATACTCGTCGACCAGAATGTAACGGAAGCGGTGATGGTAGTACTCGGCGACGGCCGGGTCAGTGCGCAGCAACTCGACCGTGCGGCCGATCAGATCGTCGAAGTCGACGGCGTTGGCCAGGGCCAAGCGATGCTCGTATTCGGCGTAGATCACCGCGTAGATGGCTTCAAGGTCGCCCACCGTGCCGAACTGGTAGCCGCGCTGGCCGGGCGTGAAGTCGGGCGCGTGAACGGCGAGGTTTTCCTTCCAACCGGTCAGATTGTTCTTGAGGTCGGAGATATGGCCGAGAATCGAGCGTGGAGTGTAGCGCTTGATGTCGAGGTTGAATTCGGTGGCGATGATTTTGACGAGTCGCTCGGAGTCGGCGGAATCGTAGATGGAGAAGCCGGACTTGAGTCCGATGGACTTGCCGTCGCGCCTCAGAATGCGCACGCAGGCGGAGTGGAAGGTGGAGACCCACATGCGCTGGGCCACCGGGCCGATCAGCGAGCCGAGTCTTCGCGCATTTCGGCGGCGGCCTTGTTGGTGAAGGTGATGGCTAGAATCTGGCTCGGCCATGCGCCGAACTGGCTCAAGATCCAGGCGATGCGGCGGGTCAGCACGCGGGTTTTGCCGGAGCCTGCACCGGCTCCGATCAGCAGCGCCTGACCGCGGTATTGCACGGCTTCCGCCTGCTGCGGGTTCAGGTCGCCCACGAGTTCCTGTGCGCTGCGTGCGATGACTTCCGGCTCGTCGTACACTGTTGCCTCCCTTTGAATCGCGACATTCATGTTTACCACATGCACGGGTCAGCGCAGGACAACGTACACTTACGAGTATCCATATCATTCACTGACATACAACAATGGGAGGTTCAATGCAGGAACTTGAGGAGCGAATCCAAAGCGAGGGAACGGTGAAGGCGGGTAATGTGCTCAAGGTGGACGCGTTTCTGAACCACCAGTGCGACGTACGCCTGTTCGACCGCATGGGTTCGGCATGGGCCGCTCATTTCGCCGGCAAGCACATCACCAAGATTCTGACCATCGAGGCGTCCGGCATCGGCATTGCGTGTGTGGCGGCCCAGCATTTCGGCAATGTGCCGGTGGTGTTCGCCAAGAAGGCGCAGTCCATCAACCTTGACGGCGACCAGTACACCACCACGGTCTATTCCTTCACCAAGCAGAAGGAGTTCCCGGTGATCGTGGCCAAGAAGTATCTGAACGCCGGCGACCATGTGCTGCTTATTGACGATTTTCTGGCCAACGGCAAGGCGTTGCGCGGTCTGATCGATCTGTGCGAAGCAGCCGGTGCCACGGTCGAGGGCATTGGCATCGCCGTGGAGAAGGGCTTCCAGGCGGCGGTGACGCGCTGCGCGCTGAAGGCTACGATGTGGATTCGCTGGCCATCGTCGAGTCCATGAATCCCGAGACCGGCGAAATCACATTTAGGCACTGAGCACATTGGCTGCTCCCGCCGGCGGGAGCAACAGAGAGAAGAAGAGAATCATGTCAGAGAAGAAAACCAATCATTCCGTATCCTTTGAGGCGTTGTCTTCGCTGGACGCGCCAGTATCCTTCTGGAAGGGCATTCCGTTCGGCCTGCAGCATGTGATGGCCATGTTCGTGGCGAACCTCGCCCCGATCTTCATCGTCGCCTCGGCCGCGAAGATGACCCCGGCCCAATCGGCCACCATCATCCAGTCCGGCCTGCTGGTTGCGGGCCTGGGCACTTGCCTGCAACTGTACGGCGCGTGGCTCATCGGCTCGCGACTTCCGATGGTCACCGGCATCTCCTTCACCTACGTGGCGGCCGCCGTGGCGATCTGCGCGGACAAGGGCTATGGCGCGGTGGTCGGCGCGGTAATGGTCGGCGGTCTGCTGGAACTTGTGCTGGGTTTGACGGCCAAGTATTGGCGTCGGTTCGTGCCGCCCATCGTCTCCGCCATCGTGGTCACGTCGATCGGCTTCTCGCTGCTCAACGTGGGTGCCACGAGCTTCGGCGGCGGCAGCGGAGCCAAGGACTTCGGTTCCTGGCAGAACCTGACGCTCGGGCTTATATCTTTGGTTGCCTGCCTGGCGTTCCAGCTGTTGATGAAGGGCACGGCCAAGCAGCTGTCCGTGCTGTTCGGTCTGGTGGTCGGCTATGTGGCGGCTATCTGCATGGGCAAGGTCGATTTCTCCGGTTTCCAGAACCTCGCCATCGTGTCCGTGCCGCAGTTCATGCCGTTCAAGCCTGAGTTCGACTGGGGCTCGATCATCTCCATCGGCCTGCTCTACGTCGTCTCCTCGGTCGAGGTGCTGGGTGACACCGCCGCGCTGACCAAGGTGGGCCTGAACCGTACGCCCACCGAACGCGAGACCGCGGGCGCATCGCCGGCGACGGCCTGATCTCCACCGTATCCGGCCTGTTCGGCTGTCTGCCGCTGACCTCGTTCGCACAGAACATCGGATTGGTGGCCATGACCAAGGTCGTCAACCGCAAGGTGATTCTCTCCGGCGGACTGATTCTGGTGCTGGCGAGCTTCGTGCCGGCCATCGCCGAGGTGTTCAACTCGCTGCCGCAGGCGGTGCTCGGCGGCTGCACGATCATGATGTTCGGCAACATCATTCTTTCGGGCTTCCAGATGATTGCCGAGGCGGGCTTCACGCAGCGCAACATCACGATTGCGGCGCTTTCGCTGACCATCGGCATCGGCTTCACCCAGGTGAGCGACATCTTCACGCAGTTCCCGGCACTGTTCCAACAAATCTTCGCCTCGAACTGCATCGCCGTGGCGTTCGTGGTGGCCGTGATCCTGAACACCGTGCTGCCCAGCGAGGAGCACTTCCTCTCTGCGCCCAAGGAGGCACCGGCCGCGGACGCCGAGTGATAACAACGCGACATATCAGCTGCGCATAATCACATGATGATGCCCTATCGTCTTGCAGGATGATAGGGCATCATTGATTTTGGGAGAGACTACAAGTTGAACCATGAGTTCGAGCCGGTGGCGTGTCGATCAATCGTCATCTTCCCATTCGAGGATGTCTCCGGTTGGCAGTCGAGTGCCTTGCAGATGGCGTCCAACGTGGTGAAGCGGACGGCTTTGGCACGTCCGTTCTTCAGAATGGACACGTTGGCGGGAGTGATGCCAATTTGTTCGGCGAGCTCGCCGACGCAATCTTGCGTTTGGCCATCATGACGTCGAGATTGATGCGAATCGTCATCTCAAATCACCTGCTCGAGTTCGCGCCCGAGCCGGACAAGGAGAACAGTTTCCATACGGCCACGAACGCCGCTTCGATGCAGAACAGGAACAGCACGCCCATAATGAGATATGGCCAGCGCATCGACGTCTGGCTCGGGTAGAGGCCGGCCAGCGCGCCGCTCAATCCCGGTACGGCGAATAGTTGGCCCCATAGGCAGGCCAGCCAGACCAGAATCACGATGGCTTTCAACGCGAGCAACACCCATCGGTTCATGTAGTTTTTCATAGCCCGGTCCTTTCAGGTGCCGACGTTTTTTTTGGCGACACCGCGAACATCGATATGACTATATCGAAAAACGATATACCTTGCAAGGCGTATTGCGTCAACCGGCATTGGTCGCTCGTATACATATAGGCTTCGGCAGACTGTCAGCAGACCGTCAGCTCAACGGAGCGAACGCCATATGAGCCACCCATTCGCGCACGAGCGTGATGACGGCTTCGGGTTGGTCGATGTGCGCGTTGTGACCGGCATTGTCCAGCGTCACGAAGGTGGCGTTGGGATAGTGCGGCAACAGGGCTTGCTGATCTTCGTATCCGACGATCTGGTCTTGCTTGCCGGTGACGATGAGCACCGGACCGCATATGTGCCGAGCATTTCCTCGGGATTATCGGCCAGCCAATAGCGCTGATCCAGTCGTTCGCATGCCGCACGGTCGCACAACGCCACGCCGGGCAGGATGAACCGTTGGTAGCGTCGCCACGCGTCGAATGACTGGTTGACGCCCATGGTAACGAAATCGAACACCTGTTCCTGCGGCAAGGAGTGCGTCAGCTTGGGATTGGGCTGTGCAACCACATGTTCGGCCACATGCCGGCCGGCATGCTGCGGGTCCACGACCGGCGCGATCAATGCCATACCGGCCACTCGGCGAGGTTCGCGCGCCAATACTTCGCGGACAAGCGCACCGCCCATCGAGTTGCCGACCATGGCGAATGGAGCCGCTTTACCGACAAGACCGTCAATGGCCGTTTGCAGCCAATCCGCCATTTCCGGCAGCCCGCAGGCATGCTCGGGCAATGCCGGCGTACGGCCGAAACCGGGCAGATCCAGATATATACGGCGAATTGAATCATTGCCGTCAAACGCCTTGTCGAGCATCATCAGCGAACGATGGTCCACACCCATGCCATGCACGAACACGACGGGCAATCCATCATCATTGCCTCAATCGCGCAGTACGGCTGCAATTGCGCCATGTGTTCCTCTCCTTCAACCCGGTACAAATCGCCTTTCACACAATAGCGGCAGCAGCTCCCTTGGTGTCGGAGCAATCCCGACCGCCATTCTCGGTTTCGAGGGGCTGATTTGCGCGGATGTCATGAAGCGTGAAGACTTGTCACAAAGTCACGTGATGACGCAGCCGCCGTTCAGGTGGATATGCCACGCTGTCATGATGACGGCCGAGCCGGAACACGGCAAATCCCGCATGCTGCATAGGCTAGCCGGTCACGGTCAGCCATGACACCGAAATATTGGAGGCGCAATGGGACAACAGGTGCGGTACGGCAGACGCCGCTCCCATGGCGCGGGCGCGCTGATTGCAGCCGTCATACTTGTTGTTGCGGCGCTGATCGCGGCATGGACGCTGCTGCCACGGCTATTCACGCCTCGCGAGACCGCGCGCACGGCCGAGGAAGCATATTGCGCGGCGGTGTCGTCCGACGGAGCCCGCCGCACCTTGACGCCTGATCAGGCGCAGAACGCGGCGCTGATTGCGAACATCGCCGTCACGCGCGGACTGCCGGATCACGCGGCGACGGTGGCCATCGCCACGGCCATGCAGGAGTCGAGGCTGACGAATCTGGACTACGGCGACTTGGATTCGCTCGGCCTGTTCCAACAGCGGCCCAGCCAAGGCTGGGGCACGGCGGAGCAGGTGTCCGACATGACCTATGCGACAAACATCTTCTACGATCATCTGCTGCAGGTGCCGGATTGGGAGACGATTCCGGTGGAGGACGCCGCGCAGGAGGTGCAGCGCTCAGGCTACCCGGAACTATATGCCGCATGGGATGCGATGGCACGCGCTTGGGCCTCGGGGCTGACCGGTGAACGGTCGGCGGGCGTCACGTGCGCGTTGGAGCCAGCAACCTCCTCGGACGCGGACGGGTTGGTTGCCGCCATAGGAGGTACACTGCCGAATGTCAATGTCTCGGTTGTGCCCCCAAATGGCAAAACCGGCACGAACAACGGCGCTGCGACCAATACGGCCAGCACAACGTTGACGATCACGCTGCCGGACGGCCTGTCCGCCGACAACCGCACTCGACTTTGCTGGCAGACGGCAGGCTGGCTGGTCACGCATGCACGTCAATACGGCATTGACGCACTGCACGCGGACGGCATGGATTGGAACCGCAAAGCCGGCACATGGATCGGCACCGAAACCGCCGAGCAGACCATCACCTTCACGCTTGCGTGATGTGACCTATACCGCCGTTGCGACCACAAATCCGACTGGTTGGAGCCTACGCCGTCGATGTCGCCTGAGGCACGATACGGATATGTTTTTACTCGTTCGAATGAGCCCAATCCACGACGGCTTCGATGTTATTGCCATCCGGGTCCAGCACGAATGCGGAGTAATAGCCGGGATGGTACGGGCGCGGACCGGGAGCGCCGTTGTCTCGGCCGCCGGCGGCGAGCGCGGCTGCATGGAACGCCTGCACGGCTTGCTGACTGTCAGCCAAGAACGCGATGTGTGTGACCGGCGTGACCGGCGAAGCCTCCGCCTCCAGCCCTTCAATCGGTGACACGTAGAAATCGGAGTGCAGGGTTCCGTCATCCACGCCGAATCCGAGCGTAGGCTCATGATGCGCCTTGACGATATAGCCGAGCGGTGCGAGCGCCTGTTTGTAGAATGTGATGCTACGGTCGATGTCTTTCACGTGCAACGTCAGATGGTCCAGCATGGTCTTGGTCGCCCTCCCCTGGTTCTTGTATTCGATTGCTGCTTGCAGTGTAAGCCCGAACGTTTCCCACAGGGCCGCGCATGGCTATGATGAGAGCAATCGCACGTCGAGTTCGAGACAATATTCAAAACGAATCCAAGGCAATAAGGGGAATGACGATGACCAAGGCACTGATTGTGGTGGATGTGCAGCCGACGTTCTGTGAAAGCGGCGAACTGGGTGTCGCAGGCGGCAACGCGGTCGCCGAGCGGATTGCCGATTATGTGAACGCGCATCGCAGCGAGTACGCGTATATCGCAACCACGCAGGACTGGCATATCGAGCCGGGCGCGCACTGGTCGGCGGAGCCGGATTTCGTGGACACGTGGCCGAAGCATGGTGCGGCCGGCACGCTGAACGCCGAATTGCATCCGGCGATCAAGGCGCTGAATATCGAGCATCATTCAAGAAGGGCCAGTATTCGGCGGCATATTCCGGTTTTGAGGGTATCGAGGACAATACCGACCGTATCCAGACCCGCGAGGAGGTCGAGGCCGAGCAATCCGCCGGCAAGACGCTGGCCAACGCGCTGAAGGCCGCCGGCGTGAGTCGCGTGGATGTGGTGGGCATCGCCGAATCGCATTGTGTCAAGGACACCGCGCTCGATGCCAAGAAGCTCGGCTTCGAGGTCACCGTGTTCGAGGATCTGACCGTGCCGGTCAGCGAGGAACTTGGTGTTGCGGCCCGCAAGCAGATGGCTGCGGGCGGCATCACATTGGCTGAGTCCCGCTGATCGGGCCGGATATACCCAGAGCGAAGCACACAGCCGTAGCATCAATCACGCGCAAGATTCCCACGCCACCCAACATAGCCCGCCCGCCTCGACCGGCCGATATCATCGGCGAACACGCGGAACCGAACCCTACATCGACGTTCGTTTCGTCTGGTTTGGCCCATGAATCTGCATGAATTGGGGTGAACTGGCGGGGCTGGAGGCGAGCGGGCGGCGGATTATGGGGCACAATGGTTTCAAGGAGGCCGCCATGGTCGATGACTATACTGCCAAAATGACTGAGCTGATCGAACTCATGCGTCTGATCGGCAACGATACGCAACAGTGCGAGGTCAAGGAATGCAAGCGCAAGATCTCCTCGACCATCACCGATACGCTGTCCGCGTTCTCCAATGGCTCCGGCGGCTGGATTATCCTGGGCCTGTCCGAAAAGAACGGGTTCACGCCGGTCGAGGGATTCGACGCGCGCGCCATGCAGGAGGCGCTGAGCCAGGCGTGCGAGAAGATGACGCCGGTGGTGCGGCCCGTGATCGTCACCTGCCCGTTCGAAGGCGCGAATCTGGTGTTCGCGCGCATCGACGAGATGCTGCCGCGCGACAAGCCCTGCTTCACCACCGCGCTCGGACCGCACGGCGGCTCGTTCATCCGTACCGGCGACGGCGACCGGCGCATGACCTCCTATGAGGTCGACCGGCTCATCGAGGAGCATCTGCAGCCACATACGATCTGGATATCGTGCCCGACGCCACGACCGATGACCTCGACCCGCAGCTTGTTGCCGGACTGTTGGCACGCGTGCGCGAACAGCATCCGCGCGTGTTCGCCGACCGAGACGGCATCGATGTGCTGCTGGATCTGCAGGTGTTGCGCCATGATGATTCCGACGAGTCGGAGGTCGGCGGAATCCTGCGCCCCACCTTGGCCGGACTGCTGGCGTTGGGCCGCTATCCGCAGAAGTTCTATCCGCGGCTCGGCATTTCGATTGCCGTGTTTCCGGGGACGAGCCGGGACGATGTGTTCCGGGGTGACGAACGATTGGTCGCCTCGAAGTCGGTGGTCGGTTCGATTCCGGTGATGATCGACGATGCGGTCGACTCGTTGATGCGTTGGATTGGCGCGAAGAAGCCCGACTATCCGCCGCTCGTGTTGCGCGAGGCGATTGCGAACGCGCTCACCCACCGTGATTATTCGCCCGATGCGCGCGGCACGCAGGTGCATATCAGCGTGTTCACCGATCGCATCGAGATCACCAATCCGGGTGGCCTGTACGGCATGGTGACACATGATGTGCTGGCGAGCCTCATCCGGTGACGGGCGCGCCGTTCGTCTCCACCCGAAACCAGTTCCTGTTCACGCTGCTGGAGTCCACGCCGTATCCGGGCGGCGGGTTTGTGAACCCGGAAGCGGCGACGGCTACCAGCGCATCGCCGCCGCGTTGCGCGAGGCCGGCATCGAGCCGGCGACCACGCGCAACGACATCAACACGTTCACGATGACCATCACCAAGCAGCGCACAATGGCGAACAGTTCACCGGGTGACGTGGTCAAGGCGATTATGACCGTACTGGAACGGCATTCGGCGATGAGCGTCAAGGAGATCATGCGCGAACTGCAGTTGACGCCGCTGGCCGCCACGTCCGGCATGCGCGAACTGATGAAGGAAGGGCGGGTCGCCCGAGTCAAGTTCGCCGACGATCGGTACAGCGGTATCGGTTGAAAGGCTGATTTCTCACTCGGCCAGCTGCGTGGTGGCGGGGCGCGGCCAGGGCGGGGCGGGATCGGCGGAAGCGGCCGGCGGCCAGGCCGATGCAGATGAACATCACACCGAACAGTGCGACCAATCCCAGCGAGCCGGACCAGCCGGCGACGCTTATGCCGGTTTCCGCCGCCGTGCCGAAGCCGAGCGCGTTGTCGATCGCGGTGCAATACCACCAGCCGGGCAGGAACTTGGCTATGGTCACCATCACGCCGGGCATCATGTCAATCGGCAATGCGACACCCGACGTGAACATGATGAGCAGGCCGAAGATGTTGGCGAACCCGTTGGCCGCCTCTTCCGAGAGCCCGAACTCGCTGAGCATGAATCCGCAGGCGACGGTCATCAGCGCGTACACGCAGGTCGCGCCGAACGTCATCAGCACTCCCCCGACGCTCAGGTGCAACGGATCGAGCCCCGCCGCCATCATCAGACCGATTGACAGCACCAAATAGCCGACGCATACGACGAGCGCGAATCCGCCCAACGTCAGCAACCGCTGGAGTCCCATCAGGACCATGCGTCGGGGCGAGGCGGTGAGACGCCGCCGCACCTCGCCGGTGGTGAACGCGCCCAGGATCATCGATCCGCAGATGGTCATCGCCAGGGACAGCGGGTACAGCGCGGTTTTCATGGTGCCGCCGAATCCGCTGACCGCCGTATCCGCAGCGCTTGCCGACTCCTCGGTCGGCGTATCGACCACGGCGATCTGATGGTTCACGTCTGTATCGCTGGCCGATTCGGCGGCCATTTTGGCGGCCTGGGACAGATCCTTGATATCCGGCTTGTCGACTTGCCCTTCCGGCAGCGAGTCCAGCATGTCTTGGTCCAGACTCGCGCCATCAAAACCGGCGGCCCCTCCTGTAGCGTTCATCATGCCGGCGAGCGCCGCCTGGTCGACCCTCGTCTGCGCGCCGATCAGTGCGGTGCGGGTGAGCGAGAGGAACCCGCCGACGTTCATCCGCGCCATCGACCCGGAGCCGGATGCGTAGCTGGTAACCGTGTCCACGTTCGGCGGATTGTCGCCGTCCGCCGCCGCGGCGACATAATCGTCAGCGAATCCGTCGGGAATGATGACGATCAGGTCCACCCAGTTCGAGGCGACGGCCTGTTGCAGCGTTTCGCTGGTGTCGTCGAGGTCCACCAGTTCGCTGGAATCGCGCAGGTAGGCGCGCATCGACGTGGCGATATCACCCCGGTCGGAGTCGCGGTCGATGATGGCGACGCGCGTCTTGGTCGATTCGAACACCGCGGACATGGAGCCGGATGCGGAGGTCAGCATCGCCCAGCTGATGGACATCATCAGGATGCCTATGAATACGAGGTAGATCATCAGGTAGACCCGGTGCGCGAACAGCACGCGCAGCGTGGCTTTACAGGTGTTCATAACGTTGCCTCCTCAGCATTGCGATGCCGGCCAAGAGGAATACCGCGCTCATCGCCAGCAGAATGATGCAGGTGGTGATGAACGGCCGGTAGCTGTCGTAGTACAGGATGTCGTAGAACAGGTTCGTCACCTGCTGTGCGGGGTTGATGGTGCCGAGTATGGGCGCGTTGCGGGCTATCCAGTCGCTGATCTGCATGGCAAACCCGCCGTACAGTCCGGTGAACAGCGACAGCGTGCAGGAGATGCCGGTCGACAGCCCGTATTTCGTGTTGTACGAGAGCTTCGGCACCGCACCGAGCAGGGTGCCTGCTGAGCTGGTCATGAACGAGGCGATGATGACCGCAAGGATCGCCGCCGGTTCGCGTCCGCCGAGCGAGACGTTGCAGGCGAGCCGGATATAGGCCAATGCGATGGACAGGGCGACCGACGAGCACAGCCAGCAGGAGAGGAAGCCCGCGACGAGCTGTTTGGCCCGGCTCAGCGGCGCTACGGTCCGCCGTATGCCCAGCGCGGACAGGTTCGCCTGTGCGGCGGCGACTGTGCTGATGGAGTATCCCATGGCCATCATGCAGGACATGGCCAGCAGCGCGTAATAGTATCGGGCGATCTCGTCAGGCTGGAAATGCGTGAGCGTCGTCTCATGGGTCATGTCGACGTTCTGCCCGACGCTGTTCCAGAAGTTCCGGCTGAGCGCGGCCTGTGGATTGTCGGCGATGGTCTGCCGGGTAACGGCGTCGGTGCGGTTGTACAGGTCGATGACGCTGCGCAGGGCCGCGAGGCTAATGTCCAGTCCGCTGTTTTGCGTGGAGTCCTTGGCTGTGACGGCGGTTTCCCGGCTCACGGTCATCGCCAATCGGCCGTTATTGTCGGCGGTCAGATAGCCGTTGGCAGTGCCGTCGGCGAGCCGTTGTTCGGCCTCCTTCACGGTGTCGACTGTGGTGATGGTCAGCAGCTTTTGGTCGATTTCGGCGTAGGTCGTGTCGTCTGAGGCCGATTCCGTTTCCCCGGCCAGCGCGTCTACGAAGGTGCGGGCACCGTCCGCCTGCTGCCAACGGGTGTCTTCGATGACGGCCATCGGCACCGGCTTGAGTTCGTATGCTTCGGCCAGCCCGCCGAACAGTCCGTTGAACATGGTCGCCAGCACAATCGGGAACACGGTCATCCAGAACAACGCCGACCGGTTACGCAAGTTCGCTTTCAATGCGACCAGAAATGTGGTCCACATGATGTCTCCTTACTCAGGAACTCCCCTCAGTCACCTTTGGTGACAGCTCCCCTCGGAGAGGGGAGCCAAGTTATTTGCTTGCCGACTGAGGGGAGCATGGTCAGTCCCTCAGTGCTTTGCCGGTGAGTTCGAGGAACACGTCGTTGAGGGTGGGCGGGCGACTGGTCAGGTGGCCGATGTTGGCGCCGGAGCGTTTCACCGCGTCGAGCACGTCGGTCAGGTTGTGTTCGCCGCGACGGCATCGCACGTCGAGTTCCTTGCCGTCGTAGGTGGCTTCGATCACGCACGGCAGCGCACGGACCTCGGCCATCGCCGAATCCGCCAGATCGAGCGTTTCGATGGTGATGCGCTCGCCCGTGTCGATCATGTTCTTGAGCTCGTCGGCGGTTCCGAGCGCCAGGTGCCGGCCGTGGTCCATGATGAGGATGCGGTCGCAGATCTGTTCGACCTCCTCCATGTAGTGGCTGGTGTAGATCACCGTGGCGCCGGCCTGGTTGAGCCGCTGGATGCCTTCCAGAATCGAATTGCGGCTTTGCGGGTCGACGGCGACCGTGGGTTCGTCGAAGAAGATCAGGTTAGGCTTGTGCGCGATGCCGCAGGCGATGTTCAGACGTCGCAGCAGACCGCCGGACAGTTTGCCGGGCCGGAACTTGCGGAAGTCCTGGAGTCCGACGAATTCGATGGACTCCTCGACCAGCGGCGCGCGGTCGGTTTTCTTCGGCACGTACAGCGAGCAGAAGTAGTCGATGTTTTCGGTGACGGTCAGTTCGTTGAACACGGCCACGTTCTGCGGCACGATGCCGATACGACGTTTCAGCGCGTAGGAGGTCGGCGTCATCGGCTGGCCGAACACGCGAATCGTGCCCGAATCGTAGGTGAGCAGCGCGAGGATGCAGTTGATCGCGGTGGTTTTGCCGGACCCGTTCGGTCCAAGCAGCCCGAAAATCTCGCCCTGGTTCACGTCAAGGTCAAAATAGTCGAGCGCCACCATGTCGCCGTAGCGTTTGACCAGTTGGCTGACGTGCACGGCCAGAGCCGGGTTGGTTGTCGAGTCGTGTTCGGAAGCTCTGTTGTCGGTTGTCATAGTCACTCCCTTCCTTGGCGATTCCATCATCCCAAGAAGGGGCCGGACGCCGCCACAGGCAAACGTCACGACTTGGCCGTACAGGCGTGACATTTGTCATTACAGTCCTTCGGCGTCGGTCTGCATGGCCTTGTACACCTTATCGACCGGCATCAGGCTGATCTCGTCCATCGAATAGTTGGACGCCCTGTGGCTTTGCGTAATCATCGGTATCATCCCTTTACGGTTGTGTCGACGACATCCGACGCTTGTGCCTCATCTATTCGGGAAGTGTAAGCCCGTTGTCTTGGACCGTCATGCGGGTAATTCCGCACGCCCGTCAAGTTCGTCGTGTTCCGCACACCGCTAGACTGGTGGTGGAAGAGCGTCGAGCCGGGGAGGTGCCATGCGCGTGTTGGCCGAGATGGGCTTGCTACTCGTGTTGGGCCTGGTTGTCGGGCTACGGTCCGATGGCGTGTTCATCGCCGGCCTGCTGTTGGCCGTTTCCGTCGCCGGATTGGTGGAATGGCTGCGTCCCGCGCAATGGTCTTGGGTCTTGTGTACGGCGTATCTCGTCATCGCCGTGGCGGTGCCTTCATGGTGCGCGTTCATGCCGCTCATCGCCTACGATACTGCACGGCTGCCGGCCCTCGCCTCGACCGGAGCCCGGGCTGGGGCACGGACTGCGGCAAGTGGCCGCTCCCCCAGTGTCTCGCGGACCGCGGCCTCTCGCCGTTCCCTTGCCGATGCAATGCGTTCGGCCCCGTGGCTTTCGGCCGCCGCGCGCTGGATATGGGTGTTGCCGCTGATCGCGCTCTGGTTCGCCCGTGGCACCGACCGTCTCCAGACGCTGGTGATGACGCTGGTCGCCCTGCTTGGATTCGTTCTGGGCCGGGCCCGCGCCTCCTCGGACGAGCGCGGCGCGCGTTGCTGCACGCGCAGGACAGGGCGCGCGAATCCTCGCGGGCCACTCGTTCGCGCATCGCCGACATCGATGAGGAACGCGCCCAGTCGATTCGCATGGCGACCCTCGGCGAGCGCACGCGTATCGCCCGGGAGATCCACGACAATGTGGGCCATCTGCTGACCCGCGCGATCATGCAGGCGCAGGCCGGCAAAACGGTGGCCAAGGCGACGAACGATACGGTCGCTGCGCAAGGGTTCGCCACGTTGGGTGCGACGTTGGATGATGCGATGACGATGGTGCGCCGTTCGGTGCATGATCTTGAGGATGATGGCACTGATTTCGCCGCGCAGATCGATGATGCCGTCACGTCGTTCGACGGCATCTCCCCGGTTTCGCCGTGACGCTGGCCAACGATATCGCCAAGCGCCTGCGCCGGTCTCGCGCTGTTTCGCGACCGTGATTCGCGAGGCATTGTCGAACGTGGTGCATCACAGCGCGGCGCGCGAGGCGAGCGTGACGTTGCGTGACTTCCCCGCGTTCTGGCAGTTGGTCATTCAGGATCCGGGGCCGGCCGTGTCCGAGTCCGATGGGTCCCGGACGGCCGCTGCCGCCCGCGTGCGATGCGCGCCACGCACGTCGGCTCGCGAC